>Ga0326728_10008752_pt1 | contig 24876 bp, 23 predicted proteins | sample MB3enrmetagenome_FD_207602 | JGI IMG/M metagenome (GOLD analysis project Ga0326728, IMG submission 207602) | Lab enriched peat soil microbial communities from McLean, Ithaca, NY, United States - MB31MN | ecosystem: Environmental > Terrestrial > Soil > Wetlands > Peat | place: USA: New York... | reverse complement strand
CTGGTAAATGCCTTGTTGTCATCAAAAGAAGAAATTCCCTATTCGAAGACAATGATTTCCGACGATGAAATCCGTATAGCCAAAGTTAAATTCTCCGCGGACGAGAAAAAAACAGTTATTGATATTGTTCGCGGATGTTATGAAAAATTTGATGCTGAAAAACACAAAATAATTTTAATTAATCCCAACGCCAGCGAACTTCTTATCCAGCGCCGCTGGCCGCAGGAAAATTATACACAATTAATAAAAATGATTCTGGATAATTGTTCAAAAGCAATTATCTTAATTACGGGCGATCCGCGAGAAAGGGAAGAAGCCGGACGCCTCAAAGAGCAGGTGCAGGATGAAAGATGTGTTAATTTTGCGGGGAAAGTAAAATTTGCCCAGCTTCCATTGCTCTATAGCATTTCCGAGTTCATGGTGACCAATGATTCAGGTCCTCCGCATTTTGCCGCAATAACAGACATGCCGACATTTGTAATATTCGGTCCGGAAACGCCGGCGCTTTACGGATCACTGGGAAAAACCACGCCTATTTATGCCGGATTGGCTTGCTCACCCTGTGTAAGCGCGGCAAACCACCGTAAAACAGCATGCAGGGATAATGTCTGCCTGAAAATTATAAAACCTTCGCAGGTCTTTAAAATTATCCGGCCTGACTTAGAGAAGATTAATGCCCAAAGCTAATAAACACATATTTTTTTTGATTGGTTTCTTCACTTTAATCCGTCTTATTGTAGCGCCATTATTCGGATTGGGTGTTGATGAAGCCCACTATGTTTTATACGCGAAATATCTCGACTGGAGTTACGTTGATCATCCGCCGCTTGTGGGTTGGACGCACGCGCTGTTATTTTATATTTTCGGAACAAATGAGTTTCTTGCCCGTCTGCCGGCGATTTTAATTTTTGCCGCCGCTTCTTACTGTGCCTATTTATTTATATTAAGAATCACTCAATCGATACGGTTGTCATTACTGTCCGTTCTGGCGTTGAATTGTTCTTTTATGCTCAATGCTCTGGGGCTGATGCTTTTGCCGGATACTCTTTTATTGTTATTTGTTTTCCTGCTCATCTTTATTGCCGAGAAAATACTCCGTGAAAAAAAGTCGTCGGATTTTATTTTACTGGGAGTTTTATTGGGTTTAATGGGATTGGCCAAATATACTTCGATCTTACTTGTGCCGCCGCTGGTAATATTTTTTCTCATGAAGAAGAGATACGACATAATTTTCTCTCCTTATATGTTTCTGGCGGCGATCATAGCATTTGTGATGATTACACCCGTAATCTATTGGAACATGACACATGACTTTATCAGTTTCCGCTATCAGGGCGGGCATGTTTTCGGTACTTTGTCGTCAAGTTTTAAAAATTTTGCCGAATCGCTGGCCGCGCAGTTCGCCATTTACAACCCCTTATTATTTATAATTGCCTTTTACGGATTTTTTAAAGCAGTGCGCTCGCCCAATGTTTATCTGCGACTGGCCGTTTTATTCGGTGGAACGATTCTGGCTTTTTTCCTGATCACATCGTTTTATGAAAGAACTCTTCCGCACTGGCCCAGTATTTTTTACCTGCTCTTTATTCCTGTAGGAACCTATACTCTTATACAGGCTAAAGAAAAATGGAAAAGGAACTTTCTTTATTTTTCCATCGGATTTGGCCTTGTTCTGATATTGTTTGCCTATGTGGAGGTAGCCGGAAAATATTTTGTTTTTCCCGATTACAAATCACCTTTCCGTGATATTTATGGATTCCCCGCGATTCTTAAACAGGCCAATGAAATTATGAAAAAAGATATATCATCGGCGCCGAAAGCAATCGCGGTGAGCAATTGGACAATGGGCAGCAGAACGATGTATTATAATCTACCGTATAAAAATGAAGTATTCGTCATTGATAACCGACAGGATCAATTTAATGTCTGGCAAAAGAAATCACCCCTGGGCTATGATCTCCTTTTCCTGAATACTCATTTTAATAATCTGGATATTGAAAATAATGTTCGTTGCGAACGAACTGATGCAGCCGGAAAGACCGATCTATTGCTCAACGGCGCTAAAGTAGATACCGTCGACTTTGTGTGGTGTCATAATTATCAGGGAGTTAGACCGTGAAAAATAAACAGACGTCAAGGCTTTTGAAAAACGCTCATCTGCCTTCAAACGCTGGTTTTTTCAGAAACCATACCGTTATTATTGTGTTTATCGTTTCTCTAATAATGACGGTCGCTTCTTATTTGTTCTGTGATATTCCCTTAGCGATGTATTGCCGTTATTTAAGTCCTTTTGTAATAAATATTTTCGATGTCATCACGCGTTTGGGAGTTTCAACGTGGTATATAGTGGCCAGCATAATTCTCTATTTATTTTTTCGTTTTATTTACAAAAATGATCTGAATGCTTCACGCTCTATATTTGTTTTTCTATCAGTGAGTCTTTCAGGAATTATCATCGATCTAGTGAAATGGATTGCCGGACGTTACCGGCCGATTGAATTATTTAATCATGGCTATTTCGGATTTGGATTCTTCCGAAACGGTTACGAATGGACATCCTTTCCATCGGGTCACGCTCAAACCGTGTTTTCACTTGCCACGGCTTTGACGATACTTTTCCCGCGTTGGGGAATATGGTTGTTTGTTATCGCGGGCATGGTGGGTGCCAGCAGAATAATTTTAACTTCGCATTATTTGAGTGATGTGATTGCAGGAGCCGGTATAGGCATATTATTCACACTGGCTATAAAATATTATTTTGACCGGAAGCAAATCAAATTAACTTAAAAAATAAAAATATAAAGAGTATTGTGATGCAAAAAATATATATATTATTTTTGATACCTTTTATTCTTTATATCGGTTTGCTTTCTGTCATGCCGCAAATGGAACCCGACGAAGCCCGCTACAGCCTGATTTCCAGCGCCATGAATCAATCCGGAAATTATGTGACGCCTCATATTAAAAATGTTATTTATCTGGAAAAGCCTCCGTTGGTCAGCTGGGCGACGGCAATATTTTTTAAGATATTTGGCGAAAACGATTTTTCCGCACGTCTTTTTGCTGCTTTATGCACCTGGGGATGTATTTTGCTTGCTTATTTCATTGGCAGGCATTTTCGCGATCAGGAAACAGGATTATACGCGGCAATGTTGCTAACAATTTCTCTTTATCCTTTTATTATAGGCCGTATGAATATATTAGACATGCCTCTTGCCTTTTTTGTATGTCTTTCTATCTGGCTGGGCTATCTCGCGTTACAGAAACAAAACAAAAAACATCTTCTTTACTTATTTTATCTTTTCTGTGCTCTTGCCTTTTTAACAAAAGGTGTTATCGGTGTTCTCTTCCCATTCGGTATTTTGATTGTCTGGCTTATTTGGATTGGGCGGTGGCGGCAAATATGGAAGCTGTTTTCGCCCATCGGCATATTAATATTTTCAGTGGTTGCCTTTCCCTGGCTGATTCTGGCGCAGAAGGAAAATTCCGATTTTCTGTGGTTTTTCTTTGTTCGTGAACATTTCCTGCGTTTTACAACGAAAATGCACGGCAAGACAGAACCTTTCTATTTCTATCTGCCGATAATCATTGGCGGCATGGTGCCGTGGATTTTCTATTTGATAAAAGCCTGGAACAATAATTATATTAAGACATCGTTGTTTAAGAGGGATGAAAATAAATTACTGATTGTCTGGTTTTTATTAATTTTCATTTTTTATACGCTCTCTTCGTCCAAACTTGTGACTTACGTCACCCCGCTTTTTTTACCGATAGCTCTTTTCGCAGGATGTATTTTTAAAAGATATGAAGAAGAAATATCCATGAAGCAAAATAATTGGCGGGATGTAATTTATCACCTGGCAATTATCTTCCAGTCTTTAATAATATTTATTGCTCTGATTCTACCGCCGATTTTTAAAAAATATTCCGACGCGGAAAAAGGTCTGGTTATAATGATTTCCGACAGATGGTGGTTATATATCCTCATACCGGCAATAGTCCTGATTCTTATGACTTTCCTGCCGGACTTAATATATAAAAAATTCAAGAGGGGCTGGTTTTTTAGCATATATGTTCTATGCGCAATATTATTGGGCGCTATGCTTTTCCCGCTGAACGATTTTCTGTCGCCATATCGAAGCGCTAAAGTAACAAAAGAGGCAATTGCCTTCTATGTTCCTCCCGGCCGTGACTTATATCAATACAAAGTGAATTTTTACGGTATTGACTTTTATAATAAAATAAGGACACCGGTTGTGCAGGATTTCGGCGAACTGTCGGAAGGTATCGCCAAAATGCCCGAAGAAGAAAAAAAACATTACTTTCTTTCTACGGATGAATTTTTTAATTTATGCGCGGAGAAAAAAGATATATATTGCATTACTCAACACAATGAAAAATTAAGGCAAATTATGCAAAGATTTCCCCGGACGGAAATACTCTGGGATAATAAGGCGTTTTATCTGCTTCATATTAAAAATTAGAAAGAGGAATAAATGAAAATCAGAAAAGAGTTTCTTCCTTTTAGCCGTCCCTCCATCGGGAAGGACGAAATAAATAGAGTAACAGCCTGTTTGAAATCGGGATGGATTACGACAGGCGCGCTTTGCAAGGAATTTGAAGATAATTTCTGTCAGCTAACCGGCTCGGCGCAGGCAATATCCGTTAATTCTGCTACAGCCGGAATGCATATGGTTCTGTCGGCGCAAAACATTGGTCCGGGAGATGAAATAATAACGCCGTCCATGACGTTTGCCTCTACGGTAAACATGATTGCCCTGCGCAGCGCCAAACCGGTATTTGTTGATATTGATTATGGAACACTCAATATTAATCCGGATTTGATAGAGGAAAAAATTACAAAGAAGACAAGGGCTATCATTCCGGTGCATTTCGCGGGCGCTCCCGCGGATATGGATAAAATCAATAATCTGGCGCGCAAATATAATCTGACTGTTATTGAAGATGCCGCTCATGCCGTGGGAACTTATTATAAAGGAATTCACGCCGGCGGTTTTGGTCATATTGCCATTTTCTCTTTTCACCCGATTAAAAATATAACCACAGCGGAAGGTGGCATGATAACTTTGAATAATGCCATGTTGGAAAAAAAGTTGCGGTTGCTTCGATTCCATGGAATAGAAAGAGACGCTTGGAAAAGATACGGCAAGGGCGGCAATCCGGCGTATGATATTGCAGAGCCCGGTTATAAATATAATATGCCGGACATTCTGGCGGCCCTCGGATTGGCTCAGTTGGAGCGCTGGCAGGAATTGAATCTGCGCCGCGCAAGGCTGGCCGAACTTTATTTGGCAGGGCTTAAAGATATTTCCGGTATTGATTTGCCTGAAATTCCGGAATATGATCACACCCATGCCTGGCATCTCTTTGTGATTAAAATATTGGCTTTAAATCGGAATGAATTCATGAACAGGTTATCGGATTATAATATTGGGTACGGTTTGCATTTCCCTCCGGCTCATACTTTGAGTTATGTGAAAGAGAAATACCCGGAGAATGCCGGCATGCTTGGGGAAACTGAGCGCGCGGCGGAGAAGATACTGTCTTTGCCTTTGTTCCCGGATATGCAGGAGAAAGACGTACAGTATGTTTGTACAGCAATAAAGGAGATTATTAAGCATGGATAATGTGAAGGTGGGAGTAGTTATCCCCGTTTATAATGAAGAAGAAAACTTATCGGCATTGATGCAGCGTCTTATGCCGGTAATGCAGAGGTTGGAAAAAAGCTTTGAGATAATACTCATTGATGACGGAAGCCATGATAGATCTCTGGAAATTCTAAAAAGCTTTACGAGCGACAACCATGTTAAGGTGGTAGAGTTAACACGCAATTACGGTCAGCACGCGGCCATTATGGCCGGTTTTACCATTACACAGGCTGAAATTATTATTACGATGGATGCTGACTTACAAAATCCTCCCGAAGAAATACCTAAACTGGTTGGGGTCATGGAAGAGGGCAACTATGATGTTGTCGGCTCGATCAGAAGGGGACGCAAAGATTCTTTCCTGCGTATTCTGCCGTCGAAAATAATCAATGTCGTCGCCAGAAGAATTACAGGAGTCAGCATGCGTGATTGGGGATGTATGTTGCGGGCATACCGGCGTCCTGTTATTGAACGCATGATTCAATGCCACGAGCATGCTACTTTTATTCCGGCGTTAGCGACAGTATTTGCCAAACGGATCACGGAAATCGAAGTTAATCATGAAGAGCGTCATGGCGGCAAGTCCAGCTATCCTCTGGGAAAATTGATCAATCTTCAGTTTGATCTTGTGGCGTCATTTTCCGATTTTCCAATGAAGCTGATCATGTATGGCGGCATTCTGATGTCTTTCCTGGGTGTCTGTTTCGGTGTATTTCTGGCAATTGCCAGGCTGGTTTACGGCGCTCGATGGGCGGCGGAAGGAATATTTACGCTGTTTGCCATATTGTTTGTGTTTGTCGGTCTTCAATTTTTTGCCCTGGGAGTAATCGGCGAATATATCGGCCGTATTTACGTGGAGGCACGCAAAAGGCCGGAATACGTCATTGAAAAAGTTCATGCGAAATCATCGTAAATTAATTTAAGAAATTCAGACTATATCCCTGCGGTTAAAGGAGAAGTTATACATTTGAAAACGGTTGTATTTGCCTATCACAATATGGGGCTTACCGGACTGGAGGCGTTGGCCCGGCATGGTTACGACATAGCGGCTGTGTTCACTCATGAAGACGATCCCGCAGAAAGATGCTGGTTCGGTTCGGTAAGAAAATGGGCGACACAGAGAAACATTGCAGTATATACAACCGAAGAAGTCAATTCACCCCAGTGGATTGCGAAAATAGCGGCCATCGATCCTGATATAATTTTCTCTTTTTATTATCGCAAAATGATTAGCCGTGAAATTCTTAATTTGCCCCGCGTCGGAGCTTTTAATTTACACGGGTCTTTTTTGCCCGCTTATCGGGGACGATGTCCGGTCAACTGGGTGATCATCAACGGTGAAAAAAAAACCGGTGTTACCCTTCATTATATGATTGATAAACCTGATGCCGGAGACATTGTCGGTCAAAAAGCTGTAGGAATAGATATATCAGATACCGCGAAAACGTTGTACGATAAACTCTGCGGGGCGGCGCGTGAACTTCTGGACGAACTACTGCCTTTAATGAAGAAAGGTCAGATTCCGCGGCAGACGCAGGATTTAAGTCAGGGCAGTTATTACGGCGGAAGGCGTCCGGAGGATGGGCGCGTTCATTGGGAAAAATCCGCCGATGAAATTTACAATTTGATTCGCGGCGTCACCGATCCTTATCCCGGCGCCTTCGCGTTTTTAGATAATAATGAGAAAATTATTATCTGGTGGGCCCAACCGGAAGTGATGATTCAAGCCGCTATTCCGGGACAGTTGATTTTTAAAGATAAAGAAGCTCTTGTACAAACGGATAGAAATGCTATAAAGTTAATTGATATTGAAATTCAGGGAAAGCGCCTCAAAGGCGAACAGATCAGCAGCTATTTTGAAAACAGGAAGGTAAAGAAACTGAAATGAAAATACTAATTCTCGGTGTGAACGGATTCATCGGACATCATCTGGTCAACACAATACTGGCGAAAAAGAAAGACTGGATAGTTTACGGCATGGATTTAGGGACAGACCGGCTTGGCAAGGCTCTTGATAATCCGCGTTTTTACTTTAATGAAGGCGATATTGCCATCAATAGAGAATGGATTGAACTGCAAATTAAAAAATGCGATGTTATCATGCCGCTTGTGGCTATCGCCACTCCAAAGCTTTACGTGGAAGATCCCATTGCCGTGTATAATCTTGATTTTGAGATGAACGTGGATATTATCAAGAAATGTGTCAAATATCATAAAAGGGTTGTTTTCCCCTCAACATCGGAAGTATATGGCGCCTGCCCTGATCCGGAATTCAAAGAAGATGAAAGTTTTCTTGTCGTAGGTCCCATCAATAAGGAACGCTGGATATATTCATGCTGCAAGCAGCTTCTTGATCGGGTGATTTATGGATACGGCACCAGGGGGCATCTGGAATTTACATTGTTTAGGCCATTTAACTGGATAGGTCCAAGGCTTGATTCGCTATACACTGCAAAGGAAGGCAGTTCGCGCGTTGTTACGCAGTTTATCGCGGAATTGTTCATGAAGAGGCCGATAAATCTTGTTGACGGCGGGAAACAAAAGCGCTGTTTTACTTATGTTGATGACGGAATTTCCGCCCTGATGAAAATACTGGAAAACAAAAACGATGTCTGTAAAAATCAGATTATCAATATCGGTAATCCTGAAAATGAATGTTCGATAAAAGAACTGGCCAACATATTAAAGAAACTGTTTAAAGAACATCCCGATCATAAAAACGATAAAAATTATTCAAAAATAATTGATACTTCCGCGGATACCTTTTACGGCAAGGGTTATCAGGATATTTACACGCGCAAGCCCAGCATTGAAAAAGCAAGAAAGCTTTTGAACTGGGAACCGAAAATAGGATTGAAAGAATCAATGCGGTTAACGCTTAATTCTTTTCTGAAAGAAAACAAAAACGCTAAAATATAATCTCAAGCCTTTTTCGGGAATAAATTCTTATGCCAATGCTCGGGTTAAAAATTGATGTTGATACTTACTGGGGCATGAAAAATGGCGTGCCTTCTGTCTTACAAACATTAAAAGAATTCAATTTAAAGGGGACTTTTTTCCTGAGCATTGGGCCGGATAATTCCGGCAGGGCTGCATTGCAGTTAATCAGAAATCCTCTTTTTTTTAAAAAGATGATGCGGACAAACGCGGCTGCCCTTTATGGCTGGAGGACAGCCCTGTATGGCACTTTGCTTCCCGCGCCCATGATTGCGCTTTCTTTTCCGCAAATCGTAAACCAGATAATTGCCGAAGGTCATGAAGTCCAATTCCACGCGTGGGATCATCGCCGCTGGCAGGACGAACTTTTCCGCAAATCGGAGGATTGGATTAGAGACTGGTTTGCCAAAGGCATTGCCGGTTTTGAAAAATTAACAGAAAACAAACCAACGGCGTTTGGGGCTCCTTCCTGGCTTATAGATGATCGTGTGCTGGAAATCATTAAAGAATATAAATTCGATTATGTAAGCTGCACAAGAGCTAAAGCGCCATTCATCCACAAAGCAATAAATATCCTGGAAATCTCATCCGACCTGCCTTGTTTTGAAGAAATTGATGCGAAAAATGGAGTATCAGTCATTACTGATTTACTTAAAGACGGGGGAACACATGTTTTGCCGGTTCATGCCGAAGTTGAAGGAGGAATATTTGAAAATAAATTCAGAGAGCTGTTAAAAAATGCACTTGGCATGAACATAGAAATTGTGACGATGAAAACAATAAAAGATAAACTGGATATTAAAACCCTGCCTGTAAGAAAATACAAAATGGAATTACTTCCCGGCCGCCATTCGGCCTGCGCGGTGTAGATAATTCATAAGAAACTATTGTTATGAGCTTTTCTTAAATAGATATTCCAGCTTGTCTTTTGTTCCGGAATCAGCAGTGCCGGAAGATTTTCCAGTTCGTTTGAATTTAAAATAATCACAAAAATTAGAGCGGGTTTTGTCCAGAACTCTTTCGGCCTGAGGTTCGCGGCAGTCGTTATAAGCGCCAAGCTCGTAGAAAAAGCAATTAAGACAGCAATGCAAATCAGCTCCGCAGGAAGGGCATTGCGATTGCCGTCCTACAAAAAAATCCTCCGCGATTTCTTTTTCGCATTTGTGGCAGATATTCATGGAAGTGAAGATATAAACTGTTCAGGATAAATGTCAAGAAGCTTTCTGGTATATAATTTTCTTTGGATGTATTTAAGTATGCTTATCTTATATCTTGTCTTGATTAAATCTTTCACCTACAAAAGAAACAATTATGACAAATAAATATTTCATTGATTTACGTTTGAAATATTTAATCAACGGGAAGGCTGTACGGCTGGCTCTTGCGCCAGCCCCAACCAAACTTTTGTTCGAACCTTTATTTTATAGCTCTATGGTGGCGACTGTCCAAGAATATACCAAGATTTAATTCCTTCTTTTGTAGCTGCTTCTGCGAGTTCCTTGTCGGCAGTCACCAACACCGTCTTAGATTCTGCAATTAGTGGATGGAAATAACCTTCTTTCACGCTGACAATCTGAAACGCATCCGAGAGGTCTAAATTATGCCTTTCAGCGATTTCTTGAACAGTCTTGAAGGTATGAGGAGACAAGAAGTTGACATCACTATTAAGCTGGGTAGCAGAAAACCAAGCTGCCATTTTAAAGGAGGCATTCATATATTCTTCTTTAGTGATTGTTTTGCGGAAAAGCCACTTTGTCTTTAGGACATTCAAAGCCTCATAAAAGCATATTGGTGTTGCGTATCGCGTTGCCTCCCCCTTAAGATACCCTTCAAGTATGTCGCTTCCGTCTTCCTTTGTATAGATTTTAACTAATGCAGAGGCATCTAGACAGTTGGCGCGGAGGACTTTAGGACCTAGCATTTGTTCCCTCTTTTGTGTTTTTTACAACTCGAACGAAAAAATCAGCGGGAGGCGGGCGCAGCCTGCCGATCCGCTATATTGGGTTATGCTAAATTATTATATTGGGCACTTAGCAAGATTAAGTGGAACTACTTGTTATACGTGAAGCTATTTCTTATGTTCAGAGCGACTTTTATCATACGCCTCTTTTACCGCCGAGTACATAAGGACATTTAGTCCATCGTGCCATCTGCCAGGATTATCTTGTAGGTATTTCGAAAGAATGGCTGCAACTTGTTCGTCGGTCATATTCTCAACGTAGGATTCGAGCCAACCCATCTTATCTTTTGGTGCCCCCAAAAGGGGAGCGATTATCATCCCGTTGATTGAACCCATTGCATATGCACGCTTTTGAGATTCACTCATTTTTATGTAGTCCTGCCCAGTACCAAATCCATTATGAACCAAAATGGGTTTATCAACAGCATATAGTGTTGCCGCCGCCAGAAATATTAGGAAAAATACAATGAACTTTGTTTTCATTAATCTTCTCCTTTGCATACAATTAATATACCCAATGGTTTTTTTCAAAATTTTTGTGTAATCTTACTTTATTTAAAAAAAAATGAAAAGAGGCAATTATCAAAAGAGGTCAATAGGAGATGCGCCGCATCCATTGGGTATTTTGTGGTAGTAAGGACTAAAAACCCAACAGGTAATTTATGGCAAAAATGGCAACAGCAGCATAATGAATACTGTTTGAAACAAAGTATATCTGAGAAAATCGTCCAATGCTGCATAGCAGGAAGAAAGAAATTTTGCGATTAAGTCTTCTTCATCCAATCTTTCCCGCCAAGAATTCTTGCAACCAGAAGGCTTGCCACATTATCACCAACGGCGTTAACCATTGTCGCGGGAGCGTCAACCAGCGTACCGATTACCGTGATCAATGGAAATGCTTCAGGCGGAAAACCGTAAAGAGAGATAATCAGTAGTTCGCCAATCGTGCCGCCGCCCGGTATGCCGCTCACGACCATTCCCGTCAGCATGCCTATTCCGATTGCTGTTAATATGGTTCCGGCGCCGGTAAAATCCATATGGAATACGCCGAAAAGAAAAGCTATTTTTAAGACGGCGGCCAGGCACGATCCCTCCATGTGCAGTGTCGCGCCAACGGGAATGACAATCTCACTGATTTCCCGGGGCACGCCTATTTTATCAGCGGCGTCGAGGTTGGATGGTATGGTAACCATGCTGCTTCCCGTTGCCAGGGCGGTGATGGATGGAGGAATAATGTTTTTCCAGAATGCTTGTACGCCCGGACCCTTTGCTGCGATATATACATAGAGTGTAAAGGCCACAAAAAAATACAGAATGGAAAGAGGGAAATAAAGGGTTATAACTCTGGCATACGAACCGAGCAGCTCCGTGCCGAAAGCTCCTGTAATGTACGCGAAATACGCGCATAAACCGATCGGCGCATAGAGCATGATGTAGCCGATAACCTTCATCATCACTTCAGTTCCCGCACTCAGGAAATCAGCAAAAGCCTTTCCTTTTTTACCGGCTGAGGAGGCGCCCAAGCCTACGAGAATAGAAAAAATAATCAGCGCCAGCATATTATTCTTGCTCATAATGTCGCGGAAGTCCGATACGGTCAGCGCCTTAGCAATTTGTTCGCCGGTATTGAAATGCTCGATCTTCAGGGTTGAACCCAAGTTGATATTTAAGCCCTGTGCGGGAGGATATATCTTTACGCCGATCATCATAACACAGGCGGCGATGAATCCGGCAATGGTAAAGACGACGATCATGGCTGTCAATATTTTACCCAGGCGCTTCAGGTCGGACATTCCGGCGACGGCCGATGAAATGGAGAAAAAAACAAGAGGGATGACGATTGTAAAAAGAAGATTGAGAAATATATCTCCGAGCGGTTTGAGCATGGCGGCATCTTTCTTGAAAATGATTCCAAGAACTGAGCCGATAATGATGGATATAATCAAAAGGAATGAGAAGCCGTAGAATTTGAAGAAAGCCGGTAATTTAATTTTCATAGTTTCACTCTATCGGGAAATCGAAATAAGTGTTGGGATAAGGTTCGTTCTTCAGCGTAAAATGCCACCACTCCATATCATAATTTTTAAAGCCGTGTTTTTCCATAAGCGATTTGAGAAGAAGCCTGTTGATTTTTTGCTGATGGCTTATATTTGAATTTGCCGTGTGCGAGAGTTCGTGAAAACAATCAAAGCCGGTTCCCATATCGATGCCGTTATCCGCAAAGCGTTCTGCCGCGGGAAGATAGCATTCGTAGAGTTTTTGTCCCGGTGTGTATTGCGGCTGCACAGGAACGGGCAGCGGGACAATGGTCAGATCAAGCGTGCTGCCGCGGCTGTGGCCGGACTTGTCGGCAATGTAGCCGTCCTTGAATAAATTACGCTTATCGACTGTAGGATAGAACTCTTTCATTGTTTTGGTATTTTCAATTTCAGTTGCCCATCGGACAAAATGATTAACAGCTCTTTGAGGCCTGTAGCAATCATAAATCTTCAGTGACAGGGAAAACGGTTCTATATCTTTCTGAACTTTGGAAAGCGCTTCGGCTGCTTCTTTGGTTAAGAAACATTTAGGCGCCAGGTAGCCGTCAACCCTTTCTCCAACAAAATTGTGCACACTGTAATAACGAATGTCCAGAACAATCTCCGGAATTACTTTTTGTATATCTACAAAGCCATCCGGTATTTTATCAGCATCGGCCCTATGAGCAATTTGAGGGAAACACAAACAGGTAAAGATCAACAGTATGAGTACAATTTTTGATTTCATAATAATAGCTTCCGTTTAATTTCTGATGCCTGTAATAATAATCGGTGATGCCGCCGGATCAAGCCAGTCAAGAATTTTAAGGATGTTTTCTTCGGACATTGCCACACAACCTGCTGTAGGTATATTTTCTCCCTTCCAGACATGCATAAAAATAGCGCTGCCATTTCCTTTGATAACAGGATTGGTATTATATTCTATGATAATTCCGTATTTGTAAAGGTTGTCGTCACGTTTCATTATTTCGTACGAAGCCGCGCCGGATTCCTGTTTTTTTGTCCAGTGATTATAATCGTCAGCGTTGGGATCATCAACCCATATATCATCGGCTAATACCTGTCGGTAAGGCATTTTTGTCCCTATTGTTGCTTCATAGCCAAAAGTCATTTTGAGGGAATAGATGCCGGAAGGTGTTTTGCCATCGCCTTCTCTTTTTTCTCCAGGAGGTGCAAACCCCTTTCCCCCGATTACAATGTTGAAAGGCTCCAATGCCATTTGCCAGGTATCTCCGCGCTTCTCCATCGCGTAAAGTGTTGTTCTGGTTAAGAAAAATGAACTATCATCCACTGCTAAAAGAATTTGGGCGGATTTATCAATTTGATTTGTTTGTAGTTTTAAAAACGCCGAGGTATCGAATTTATGCGCCGCAGGGGAAAGGAAGCATGCCGTCACTGATAAAAGTATCAGCATCATGGAAAATAACCGGATAAATCTGTAATATTTCTTTATCTGCATAAAATTATTCAATTCTTTTTATCTTTCAGGTAAAGACAATAGGGCATTACTATAAAAAATTCAAGCAATAACACTAAATCAAGTTATCCTTGACTTTAATTCATTTTTTATGGTAGCTAAGGCAACCTATAATTAAAAAACTTGCTAATCTTAAGTTAAATCTCAAGGGAAAGAATAAATGTCTGATCATTTCACATTGATGATTATTCCTAACAGAAAGAGTGGAGTCAAAAAAATATCTGTTCCGAAAACTTTTATTCGTAATATTATTATTGCTTCCGTTGTGGTCACTCTTGCAACCCTTTATGTTATTTACGATTATGCCAGTATTAAAAGAGACAGAGCTGAACTGGCAAGGCTAAGAGCACAAACTAAAGAACAATCTCAACAATTCCGGGATTTGGCTATGAGAATAGATGAGTTCGCGAGCCGTATGGAAGAGCTCAGACAAACTGATAAAAAAATCAGAGTATTAGCATATGAAACAAGCAAAGATAAAAAACTGCCACTGGCTATTGGCGGGTCTGATCATGAAACAAGAATGAAGGATTTATTAAATCAGGATAATGATAAATTAATAACGGGCATGCATAAGGGAATTGAAAAGCTTAATGAGAATGCTAAAGATAGGGAAAAGAGCTTTGAAGAATTACTGGCTTTCTTGCATGAACAAAAATCAATCCTTGCTTCCACACCTTCTATATGGCCGGTAACAGGCTGGATAACATCGGAATTTGGCATAAGGCAATCACCTTTCGGTTCAGAGCTTGAATTTCATAAAGGGGTGGATATATCTACCCGATTCGGCAAAGAAGTAGTTGCGCCGGCCGATGGGCTTGTCGTTACGAGTGCTTTTGATTCCTCGGATGGTAATTATATAAAAATAGACCATGGTCATGGCCTGGCTACCGGTTTTGCACATTTATCGAGGATGGCTGTGAAACAAGGAGTTAGAGTCAAAAAGGGTCAGATAATAGGTTATGTCGGCGATACCGGGCGCAGCACAGGTTCGCATCTCCATTATGCCGTTTTTGTAAATAATATTCCGGTTAATCCCAAAAGATATTTGAATTAAATGATTGGGAATGAAAAGCAAAGTTACTGAATAAAAATTAAAATCAGTTTTCTTTGTGAAAAAGATCTACGTTGGAGATTGGGGTTTTATTATTCATAAAATCAATTTATTTAAATTCACCGGTTAGTTCGCCGGTTTTTTTTTAAAAGGTAATCCATGCTGGAAAGTATACTGAGAAAGATTGTAGGAACAAAAAATGATCGGGAGTTAAAACGATTATCGCTGCTTTTAAATGAAGTCAATAATTTTGAACCAGCGATGATGTCTTTAACTGATGAAGAATTACGGGCGAAAACTCCGTATTTTAAAGAAAGGTTGAAAAACGGCTTTTCCGTAGATGATATTTTAACAGAAGCTTTTGCCGTAGTGCGGGAAGTTTCGCGCCGGACTTTGTTGATGAGACCCTTTGATGTTCAGGTAATCGGCGGAATAGTTTTGCATGAAGGCAAGATTGCTGAAATGAAAACAGGTGAAGGAAAAACACTGGCTGCGACAATGCCTCTCTATCTGAATGCGCTGGAAGAAAAAGGATGCCATGTTGTAACCGTGAATGATTATCTGGCCGGAAGAGATTCGGAATGGATGGGGCCGATCTATAAATACTTAGGTTTAAGTGTTGGTGTTGTTATTCATGGTATGGATGATGATGAACGCAGAGGGGCATACCATGCCGATATCACCTATGGAACTAATAATGAATTTGGGTTCGATTATCTCCGTGACAATATGAAATTTACTCTGACTGATTACGTTCAGCGCGAGTTCAATTATGCTATCGTTGACGAAGTTGACAGCATTTTAATCGATGAAGCCAGGACTCCGCTTATTATTTCCGGCCCCTCCGAAGAATCAACAGATAAATATCATAAAATAAATCAGATAATTCCCAAATTAAAAAGGGATATCGATTATTCAATAGACGAAAAAAGCCGCACGGTAGTTCTCACGGAAGAAGGGGTCGCGCATGTAGAGGGATATTTAAATGTGCAGAATCTTTACGAACCACGCAACATTGAACTCGTTCATCATGTCAATCAGGCTCTCCGCGCCCATACCTTGTTTAAAAGAGATGTGGATTATCTGGTTAAAGAAGGAGAAGTTATAATTGTTGATGAATTCACGGGCAGAGTAATGCCCGGCAGGCGTTACAGTGATGGCCTGCATCAGGCCCTTGAAGCAAAAGAAAAAGTAAAAATTGAAAAAGAAAATCAAACTCTGGCTTCAATTACATTTCAAAATTATTTCAGGATGTACAAAAAGCTGGCCGGTATGACGGGAACCGCCGATACGGAAGCGGCTGAATTCAAGAAAATTTATAATCTGGATGTTTTAGTTATTCCAACCAACATGCCGATGATACGCGAAGACCGCAATGATTTAATCTATAAAACAGAAAAGGAAAAATTCAACGCTGTCATTAAAGACGTTAAAGCTTTAAACCAGAAAAAACGGCCGGTTTTGATTGGAACTATTTCTATCGAAAAGTCGGAACTCTTAAGCAAATATTTAACTCGTGCCGGCGTAAAGCATCATGTCCTGAATGCGAAAAATCATGAAAGAGAAGCGGAGATAGTCGCTCAGGCCGGTCAGCCGGGCATGGTTACAATATCCACTAATATGGCTGGCCGCGGCACTGATATTAAGTTGGGAGAAGGCGTGGCGGAACTGGGAGGCCTGCATATTTTAGGCACCGAACGTCATGAAAGCCGCCGCATTGACAATCAATTAAGAGGACGATCCGGCCGGCAGGGAGATAAAGGTTCTTCGCACTTTTATCTTTCTTTAGAAGATGATCTTTTGCGAATATTCGGCGCTGAGAGAATAGCGGGGGTTATGGACAAAATAGGGATAGAAGAAGATCAGCCCATTGAACATAAATATATTTCCCGCGCTATTGAAAATGCCCAGAAACGTGTTGAAGGACAAAACTTTGATATCCGTAAACATTTGCTTGATTATGATGACGTAATGAACAGGCAGCGTAAAGTGATTTATGAGCAACGTAAAAAAGTATTACGCGGTGATAGTTTATGGACAGATATTGAAGAAATGGTTGATGAAATTGTCGAAGATCTTTTGTCTGAGTTTGCTAATGAAAAAGCACATAAAGAAGAGTGGAACCTTAAAGGGCTCGACGATGCTTTATTAAAACAGTTCAATTTAAAACTTGATTTAAATAATCCGGATAAAAAAATTCCGGATCAATTGTCCTTTCGTGAGTTTATAATTCAAAATGTTCAGAAACTTCTACATGATAAAGAAAATGAATTTGGCAAAGAACTCATGGATTACTTGATAAAAGTGATTATGTTGCAGGCAATAGATACTCAATGGAAAGAACATTTGCTGGCAATGGATCATTTAAGAGAAGGTATCGGTTTGCGCGGCTATGCCCAGAAAGATCCTGTGCGGGAATATCAGCGTGAAGGATATGAAATGTTTATGGAAATGATTTTACGCATTAAGATGGATGTGTTGGAAAAGTTATGTTTGATTAGAATACAAAGAGAGGAAGAAGTAGAAGAAATACGGCAGAAACAAAAACAGGATTACATCATGAGCCGTGGAGAAGATGTGCCGGAAGCGAAAACAATTAAGCATGAGGGCGCCAAGACCGGACGGAATGATCCTTGTCCCTGTGGAAGCGGCAAGAAATATAAGAAGTGTTGCGGTGCTTAAGTTATTTTAAAAGGAGTTGGTTTCAATGGTTAAAAACAAAATAAAATATAGCGTACCTGGTTTTTTGGCCAATGGAATTTCCGTCGGAATTAAAAAAAATGATCAGAAAGACCTTGGCTTAATTTATTCGACTGTGCCCGCGAAAGTATCGGCTGTATTCACAAAAAATACCTTTAAAGCGCCGTCATTATTAATTAATGAGGGACGCGTTAAAAAAGGGATCGCTCAGGCAATAATCACGAACAGCGGTTGCGCCAATGCAGCAACGGGAAAAGAAGGTTACAGGGACGCGTTAATAATTTCAGATGTTTTGTCTAAACAATTGAATATAAGGGATGAACTTGTATTGATGGGTTCGACAGGGGTTATTGGAAAGAGGCTTCCCGTAAAAAAGATAGAAAGCGGCATAGGCAAACTGGTCAAGGGACTAAATGACGCTGGCATTGAAGACGCGGAAACTGCGATGATGACGACAGATAAATATCCCAAGATTGCTATACGTAAAGGAGTAGTCGGGGCAAAGGATATTACCATATGCGGCATAGCCAAAGGAGCCGGCATGATTGAACCCAATATGGCCACTCTGTTGACTTACGTAATGACTGACGCTTTAATTGATTACAAAGCTCTCAACACGGTTTTCCATCAGGCGATTAATTCTACCTTCAATTCCATCAGTGTTGACGGCTGTATGAGCACGAATGATATGGCAATTATTTTAGCCAATGGTTTGGCCGGCAACAACCCGTTGGAAAAGGTTCAAGCCCGCCTGCAGCATTTTCGTGAAATGTTGACGGATGTTTTAATGGAACTTTGCCAGGCGGTTGTTAAGGATGGCGAAGGGGCTACAAAATTTGTTTCCATAACGGTAAATGGCGCCAAATCAAAATCGGATGCACGGTGCGCCGCTTATTCTATTGCTAACTCTAATTTAGTAAAAACCGCATTTTTCGGAGAGGACCCTAATTGGGGAAGAATAATTGCCGCACTCGGCGCGTCCGGAATAACTATGGAAAAAGAAAAAATTAGCTTATCTATAGGAGATATATTGATATTTTCCCAAAATTCGCCACTCGATTTTAATGTAAATAAATTGAAAGAAATATTTCAGAGAGATCGAATTGAGGTGCAGGTTGACTTGGGAGGGGGAGATAAATCGTATTACGTGTATACTTCGGACCTCTCCTATGATTATGTAAAAATAAACTCCGAATATTCAACGTGAACGATGGATAAAATATATTAAATTACAGTTATTTAAACTTGATTATTTAGTTTGTTTATGTTAATTGCCGCCAAATAAATTTCACACATTCTTGGATTACCGGCATGTTGCTTAAAATTTAAGTTTGCCGTGTAAGTTGAAGAGGATGGAGGAAAAAAACAAATAAGGAGAAAAAAATGTCAGCAATTTCAATGAAACTTTTACTGGAAGCGGGTGTCCATTTCGGGCATCAGACAAACAAATGGAATCCCAAGATGAAACCATACATTTTTGGGGCGAGAAACAATATCTACATTATTGACTTACAACAAACAGTCGGTCTGTTTCAGGCGGCGTATAACTTCGTTATTGATACTGTAAGCCAGGGCAAAGAAGTTCTTTTTGTCGGAACAAAAAAGCAATCACAGGAAGCTATTAAAGAAGAAGCCATGCGTTGCGGCATGCCTTATGTCAACCAGCGCTGGCTCGGCGGTATGTTGACTAATTTCATTACCATTAAAAAAAGCATAGACCGTTTAAACACTTTGACAGATATGTTTGCTGATGATTCCATTAATGCTTTTCCGAAAAAAGAAATAACCAAAATGCAAAAAGAAAAGGAAAAACTGGAAAACGTTTTAGGCGGAATTAGAAATATGAAGTCTGCGCCGGCGGCGGTGTTTATTGTTGATCCCAGTAGAGAACATATAACAGTTAATGAAGCGAAAAAATTAAGGATTCCCATTGCGGCTATCGTTGATACTAATTGTAACCCTGACAATATTGATTATGTTATCCCGGGAAATGATGACGCAATCAGAGCCATTAAATTATTCACGTCTAAATTTGCTGATGCGGTTTTGGAAGGGAAGAAACGTTTTGAAGAAAGAATAACAGCAGAATCAAATAAAGAAACAGAGCCGGTTGTGGAAGTAAAGCCGGTGGAAGCGGATATTCCGGAAAGTGTAGAAATGGATAATAGTATTGAGAAGTCGGAATAAATGCATGAAAATCATTTAAACAGCTTTTACGCTGCCTTGGATTTATTAAAGTATTAAGGGAGGAAAATTAAATTGGAAATATCTTCAGCAATGGTTAAAGAATTGAGAACAAAAACCGGTGCGGGCATGATGGATTGCAAAGAAGCGCTTGCAGCGACAGATGGTGATTTTGAAAAAGCGATTGATTTCTTAAGAAAGAAAGGACTCTCCGCGGCAACTAAAAGATCGTCCAAAGCTGCCAAAGACGGGACTGTCGCTTCATACATTCATATGGGCGGTAAAATAGGCGTAATGGTCGAAATAAATTGTGAAACCGATTTTGTCGCTAAAACGGCCGACTTCCAGACAATGGCCAGAGATATTGCCATGCACATTGCCGCATCTAATCCGTTGTATGTGCGTCCGGATGAGATTCCGGAAGTTGCGATGGAAAGAGAGAAGGAAATTTACCGCAGTCAATTACGCGAAGAAAAGAAACCGGAAAAAATTTGGGATAAGATTATCGAAGGAAAACTTAAAAAATATTACGAGGATGTTTGCCTGACTGAACAGAAATTTGTTAAGAATCAGGATATCACCGTCGGAACTCTGATCAGCAATATGATTGCAAAAACAGGAGAAAATATTGTTATCCGTCGTTTTGCCCGCTTTCAGCTTGGCGAGGAAATAAAGCAATAATGATTGTAAATCAAAAAGTTGCTTATAAAAGAATTCTTTTAAAGATCAGCGGCGAAGCGCTTTTAGGAAAACAATCCGCCGGTGTTGATCCGAATGTGGCCAATTATATAGCTGGTGAAATAAAGTCTCTGTCGGTGTTCCATATCCAATTGGGAATTGTTATCGGTGGGGGCAATATTTTTCGCGGCATAGAGGCCAGTGCCAAAGGAATGGATCGGACAACCGCGGATTATATGGGAATGCTGGCAACTGTCATCAACAGTCTTGCTCTTCAAAGCGCACTGGAGGAACGAGGTCTGCCTACTCGTGTTCAGTCCTCTATTGAGATGAGAGAAATAGCCGAGCCGTTTATTCAGCGGCGGGCTGTTCGTCATCTGGAGAAAGGAAGAATTGTTATTTTTGCCGGTGGTACTGGAAATCCTTATTTCTCAACAGATACAGCCGCGGCGCTCAGAGCTGTGGAAATGAAGGCTGACGTTATCATGAAAGCAACCAAGGTGGATGGTGTTTACAATGCCGATCCAATAAAAGACAAAACAGCAGTGATGTTTAATAAAATAAGTTATATTGATGTGTTAACAAAAAACCTTAAAGTAATGGATGCAACCGCGATATCACTTTGTCGTGATAATTTGTTACCAATTATTATTTTTAATTTGCAAAAGAAGGGAAACATTCGCAGAGCAATTTGTGGTCAAAAAATTGGTACTTATGTAGGAGAATGATATGAAAGAAGCTATTTTTCAGAAGTTTAAAGAAGATATGGAAAAAACGATAGGCGGTTTAAGCAAATCTTTCAGCAGGGTAAGAACAGGCAGAGCGTCAATTTCATTATTGGATGGAATCAAAGTTGATTATTACGATGTTCCTACCCCCATTGCACAGGTAGCTAATATTTCTATTCCGGAAGGCCGTTTAATTCTTATTGTTCCTTGGGATGCTTCAATAATTGGCGCAATTGAGAAGGCTATCCAGAAATCGGATTTGGGGTTAACTCCATCAAACGACGGAAAAGCAGTGCGTCTTTCTATTCCTCAATTAACAGAGGAACGGCGCAAAGAAATTGCCAAGGTTGTAAAGAAGATGGCCGAAGAAGGAAAAATAAAGTTACGCAACGCACGTAGAGACGCCATCGAAGAATTAAAAAGTCTAAAGAAGAACAATAAAATATCTGAAGATGAACTTTTTACTGCTCAAGAAGAAGTTCAAAAACTAATTGATCAATATATTGAAAAAACAGATAAAATACTGGTGGCAAAAGAAAAGGAAATAATGGAGGTCTAAACCGGATTTTACATAAACATAAAAATGGGGGGTTATGGAACTCCCCATTTGTTTTTTTGGCTGACACCAATTTGCTTTTAAGGCTGACTTTATCGATATCATCGCCGGCTTTCTCAACGTCAGGATACCGGAGGGTATTTCCGAAAGAGAACACAATATAAATAGATCACTTCCTTACCGATCGGCCATCCCATGATGTTGTGGCTCATATACGCCTCCACAAGCCTTTGTTTTTCCGCCCCGTTGTCTTTAAAGGCGAAATGATATATTTCCGGTCGGTGTATTTCGCTGATTAATAAACTTTTAAATATATTCTTCATAAGATTGCCTGTTGAAAAAAATTGCTTTGTCAATTAGAGTAAAACATATTTGGAGATTATAAGTGACTAAAATTGACTTGAATAAATTGCCCCTACACATAGCCATAATTCCGGATGGTAACGGCCGTTGGGCGGAAAAACACGCGATCGGTAGAATCAGGGGGCATAGAAAAGGATCCCAGGCCGTAAGGACGGTAGTGCGCACATGTCGTGAAATTGGCATAAAATATCTTACTTTATTCGCATTTTCCGTAGAAAACTGGGAACGTCCGGTAAAAGAAGTTCAAGCTTTAATGTTATTACTCGAAGAATATTTAATCAAAGAAACAAAAGAATTGCAAAAGCAGGGGATAAGGCTAACAACTATTGGAGAAATAGATCGATTATATCCATCGGTTAAAGAAAAACTTCTGCAGGCAAAAGAAAGCACATTAAAAAATGATAAGATGATTTTAAATCTCGCTTTAAGTTATGGAGGCAAAGATGAAATTATCTCCTCTATAAAAAAAATAATTAAAGATAATGAAGATGGTAAAATTGACGTAAATAATATTAATAAAGAAACCTTTAACAGTTATTTATACACCTGCGGCTTGCCGGATCCTGATCTGTTAATTCGTACCAGCGGCGAGTATCGCATCAGTAATTTTTTGCTCTGGCAGATGGCCTATACAGAATTATATTTTACAAAAGTCCTCTGGCCTGATTTTACAAAGGATGATCTTTTCAAAGCGATTGCCAGCTATCAGAAACGTGAAAGACGTTTTGGTCTAACCAGTAAACAGTTGATGGAAAGAAATTCTCGCTGCCAAACCATAGATATTTAAAATTGAAGGTTGGAATTAATGTTAAAGACAGGGAATTCATTTATCAAGAGATGGCTAACGGGTCTAATTCTGGCGCCTGTATTAGCTGTAATTATTTTACTCTGTTCGGAAACAATTTTCGCGGGCGTGATTATTATAGTTACTCTGGGCGGAGTCTGGGAATATAATAAAATGGTTTTCGGAAACGGTTTTATAATGGAAAAGATTGAAAGCATGATCTTTGCGATAGTGATTCCTTTGATTGTTTTATGTGGAAACAATCAGTATTTATCTGCCGTGCTTGCTTCTGCGGTATTGATTGTCTTTATTTTATTTATCCTGTCGATTAAAGAATCGAATTTCGATGCTTTATCAGTTGCCAAAGTAATCTTCGGCATAATGTATATACCTTTTCTTATGTCGTATTTTATTGCATTGCGAATGATGGATAAAGGGTCATTGTGGATATTGTTTGTTTTGATCCTTGCCTTCATAGGGGATATATTCGCGCTGTATATCGGTAAATATTTCGGCAAACGAAAATTAGCCCCTTTTGTCAGCCCCGGTAAAACTGTGGAGGGTTTGGCGGGATTGGTCTTCGGAAGCACAGTGGCTTGTCTGATTTTCAGTTATTATTTATTGCCGGAAATACCGCTTACTAAAATAGCAATTCTCGCTTTTGCAGGCAGTATCATCGGGCAACTGGGGGATATTTGTGAATCTGCCATTAAAAGAACGTACCACCTGAAGGATGCAAGTTCGATTCTACCCGGTCATGGAGGAATTCTTGATCGTTTGGATTGCCTGCTTTTTATCGCTCCTTTTGTTTATTACTACCGTATATTTGTGATTAACTAGATGAAAAAAATATCAATTTTAGGTTCGACAGGTTCAATCGGATGCAGCGCGCTGAATGTCATCGAGAAAAATCCGGAACGTTTTGACGTCGTGGCCCTTGCCGCCGGGGAAAATATCAAATTACTCAAAAAGCAGATAGAAAAATTTCATCCAAAACTGGTTTCCGTGGGCAGTAAAGATAACGCTCTTGCGCTCGGCAAAGCATTGAATGCCAAAAGCAAGGTTAGAATATATTACGGTGAAGAAGGCTTAAAGGAGATTGCTTCATTTCCTTCAACCATTGTTATCTCCGCCATATCGGGATCTGCCGGATTAGTGCCGACGCTTGCAGCAATTGAAGCGGGCAATGATATCGCATTGGCCAATAAAGAAACAATGGTTATGGCCGGAGAAATTGTAACCCGACGAGCGAATAAAAAAGGGGTGAAAATTATCCCTGTTGATAGCGAGCACAGCGCAATATTTCAATGTCTTGAGGGAAGCCGGCGCGAAAATTTGCGGCGGATAATTTTGACCGCTTCAGGAGGGCCATTTTTAAATTTTACGCCAAATCAATTGAAAAGGGTCAGTCTTGATCAAACATTGCACCATCCCAACTGGAAGATGGGAAAGAAAATAACCATCGATTCAGCTTCCATGATGAATAAGGGACTGGAAGTGATTGAAGCCAAGTGGTTGTTTAATGCGGATATCAGTGCTATAGATGTTTTAATTCACCCGCAAAGCATAGTTCACTCCATGGTTGAATTTATTGACGGCGCATATTTAGCTCAAATGGGTGTGCCGGATATGAAAATACCTATTGCTTATGCCTTGACTTATCCGGAAAGAATTATTAATGATCTGCCATCTCTAAATCTTATAAAAACAGGGAATTTGGAATTTTACAAGCCGGATACAAAGAAAT
>Ga0326728_10008750_pt1 | contig 24877 bp, 20 predicted proteins | sample MB3enrmetagenome_FD_207602 | JGI IMG/M metagenome (GOLD analysis project Ga0326728, IMG submission 207602) | Lab enriched peat soil microbial communities from McLean, Ithaca, NY, United States - MB31MN | ecosystem: Environmental > Terrestrial > Soil > Wetlands > Peat | place: USA: New York... | reverse complement strand
AACACGCTGGTTCCCCAAGTTAAGTTCGCTGCGGCCCACTTGGAGGCTGACCCAATTCTCCTCCCCAGCCTTCAGTTCGACGTAGCCCTGCCGCAGGTCGAACGTATTCTTGAGGCTGGTGGTGGCATGATCTGGAGCTATGTCGATTGCGTGGGAGTCTTGCCCCTGGACGTAGAAGTGAAACCAATTGGTGGGTTTCAGGTCGAGCCCGATCCTCATGCGGGTCAGTGTGTAGGTATCGTTGTCGCCTGCCTCGTATTCGAGGGAAGTGCGGGCTTCTTCGCGGGCACGCATCTCAAAAGTGAACTGCATCCAGTGGGGCAAATCCTTGTTGAGCTCGTCGCCGGGATTCTTGCTGGTTTGGACTGCCGCCTGAGTTGTTGCTGTCACGGTCTGGGCACGAAGGTTGACGGAGCCGAGAATGGTCACAGTCAGTATTAAGATCTTGATTGCTCTGGCCCATGGGTGCCGCGAGGCCCTTACTCGCAAGTGCGGAAATAAATTCAAACCCATCTTCTCCTCCAGACAGGAGTCGTGCCGGTCTTCAGGAGCGCGTTTGTTACGTTTCTGTAGGTCTGGTTCATTTTTCATTTCATGCTCCAGTCGAAGTGTTTCTCTGGCCATGTGCCATACACAGGTTTCTTATCGGCGCAGGCTCGAGTAACCTGAAAGAATCGTGCATTACATATGTAGTGCTCACGTATGTCGACTTGTAATGCACTCTAAATTAGGATGAAGGTCCGTCTGACCTCAAGCCAGCATGGTAGCGCGGAGTCAGGTGACAACTCCGCGCCACCTGCGAGGGTTTATTGCACGCACAGGGATAAGGTGACGCTGCGCTGAAGCGTGGCGCCTCCCGAAACGTAAGTCCCGGTGACGGTGAACTGGTATGTGGTCGTAGGCGTTTGCGCGCTGTTCAGGGCCAGGCCGCCTCCACTCCATGGGCTGAGTGGACGGAACATCTCCGATCATGTTCTCCGGGGTCGCCAGCGGGTGTCTATGGCCGGAGAGCCCCACCAGTTGGGTTTCATCGATCTCGGCGGCCACTCGGTCGATGGGGTGAACACTAAGTGGGTCCCTGAGCTGTTCCAGATCGGGCAAAGTTTGTGACCAGGTTTCCAAGCATAAACAGAGGACGAAGATATTTAGGAAAACACCTTTTCTACAGTCCATGACCTCTCCCCTGCCGAACTGAGGATCGGCTATTCGCTTGTCACAGGCTTCTAATCGGCGAGGGAGGGAGCTACGTGAAAGAATCGTGCATTACCTATGTAGTGCTTACATATATCTGTTTGTAATGCACTATGGATTTACGACGGAAGAATGTAAGATGAGACAATTTGTTGCTGAGTGGAAACTCACAGGGAATTGGTTGGAGAGGCCATCTGGCAGACGTAGGTATCCATAATATGCAGAACACCCTGCCCTCGATGACGCCTCCTTTTTTTGCTGCTACTCGAACGAAAGAGATGTCCGTTTGGTAATATCACCCAAACGTCATCAGTCCACGAGAAATTACACACATCTAATGCATTACAAACAGATATACGGCTGTCGTTTTTCGGGCTAGGGAAAGGCTCAGGAGCCATTCCACTAGCCATATAGTATTGAAAATTATGCGCCACGACTGCACGCGTACTTTGCTGTCGTGTTGGATTCCGATTTGCTCGGACCACGCTCGTCCGCTCTGTAGTCATACATTCCTAATCCTGTTTGCGCCTGCTCGGTTCCCACTGCCGACGCGGGCGCATGGTGAATTATGAATCCTGGGACACGCTTTGGACGGTACCTTATAGAAAACGAAATAGGTCGTGGTGGCATGAGCGTGGTTTATCGCGCGCGCGATCTCAAGCTGGACCGGCCAGTCGCTATCAAGGTGTTAGGACCAAATCTTCAGTTGCACCCCGCTGCCTGGGGGATCATTCTCAGGGAAGGACGAAATGCCTCGGCGTTGAACCATCCCTGTATCTGCACCATCTACGATGTTGGCGAGGAAAACGAGCGGCCCTACATGGCGATGGAGCTCGTTGACGGTTGCCCCCTGAACATGCTTCTCATGCCGTCAGGCCTGACTCCCAAGCTGGCGGCTCACTTCACCAGGCGCATTGTCAGTGCACTGGCCCACGCCCATGAGCGGGGAATTGTTCACCGCGATATCAAGAGCTCTAACATCCTCATCACCAATCAAGGGGACGTGAAAATATTAGACTTTGGTCTCGCTAAACGCATCCGGCCAGATATGCTGCGCGGGGCACCCTCGTCGCACTCCTCTTTGATGGAGATGGATCGCCTGGCAGGCACCGTTCACTATTTGGCGCCCGAGATCTTGCACGGGCACCGCGCGAACGTATGGTCGGACATCTGGTCGCTGGGGGTGGTCCTTTATGAGATGGTTACAGGGCAGCTCCCGTTCCAGGGCAAGACCGTCTTCGAACTGACCACCACAATTATGACCTCGAGCCCCGCGCCGCCCCCTAAGAAGATTCCCGCCTGGGCCGCGCATGTAATCGCCAAGTGCTTAGAGCGAGATCTCGCTCAGCGGTATCACAGCGCGAGGGAGATTATGATGGACCTCCCCCTGGAGAGAAGTTCAGAAACCGTGAGCCTCGGGAAGGAATTCGATCGGTTGCATCCGAGCCCGGTTCGAGTTGCCGCTCAAGCATCAGTTGCCGCGTAAGAAAATTCGGACACTCAAGGCAAAGCTAACCACTCCATTGCCGCGTCTTGATTTGAAACCACCGCTATTTGTACTCCTCGGTTCTTGGCGACGTTCTCGAAAAATCTGTAGATCCCCATTTCCGGGGATATGAGCGCGATTCGGAACGACTGCTTCCAAACTGTTGCACAATATTCGCCCAGCACAAACATATCCAAAAGGGGAATGGTTCCAGCAATCCTGGAGACATCAAGGATTACTGCTTGGTGGGAACGTTCGTCACTCTCGGCTTGCACTGTGTCGAGAAGGCCGGATAGACCAGCCAGACTGTATTGGCCCTCGGCCCTTATTAACAAGTGGCTGTTCACCTCTTGCACTTGCACTTTCAAACTCATGTTACAACGTCCCCTCGGTCATTTGCATGGAGGCGCATTTCCCCCGGGATTGTCATCTTGGGGAAAAAATACTTTTCGAACCTCTTATCCCTGGTAACCCATCCAGGAAGGTCATGCCCGGCGGGCAGATCGGGTAAGTAATGAGCGGCGTCTAGCAGCATCAGACCTCTAACATATTCTGAGAAGTTCTCTGCGCCTCTAATCGACATCATCTTTCTTCCCAGCTCGAACAACTCGCTGCTCACCCTAATAGCGTTTTGCCTGGTCTTTTTTGCCATATACAGTCCTCACTCGCCACCGTCGCCAAATAGCTGTAGAATGTCTGTTCCGAAATGTGGAAAGATTCTTCAAGCTGTCAGTCGGTAATATGCTGGCTTATTCGGGGGTTTTGCTGCGTTTCTTCACCTGCTCCTTCATTGATTCGGCCGTGTGGGCGCTCAACGTTCCAGCCAGAAGTAAAGGTAGCGCCACCCTCAGCATGGACTTATCACTTCCACATCCAAGTTACGCGGCAAATGCCGAGGACGGCAACGGACAAGGCGTGCCATGACCTGTGTGGCCGCGTTTGGCCACGTTTGCCATGTGTCGTGCGACGCCCCGCTCGGTATCTTCATATTTTTGCTTTGAAGCTGGCCCTGAAATGGTTTAGAGTTGGGGCACTTGGGCCCTTGGAGCCTCATCATGTCAAGCAAGGGAACGCCCTCGAAGCCAATCACCGTTACTCCCGCCTCCGGCTTGCGATTGGATTCCTGGAAGGAAGTGGCGGCCTATCTGAAGCGCAGTCCACGAACGGTCCGCCGGTGGGAGCAGGAGGAGGGGTTACCCATCCGCCGTCACCGGCATCGCAAAAAGGAAACGGTCTTTGCCCACTCCCACGAGATTGATGCTTGGCTGAAGAGCCGTGTGAAGGAAGAAAGAACGGGGCAGGGCCCGGGGCCTCTCACCTCAGGCCTCGCATCGGGGCTTGCTGGAATCTCAAAACAAGAGGTTTCCTTGGGGCGGCCCATGCTGATTGCTGTCCTTCCCCTCAGAAATCTCACTGCTAATTCCGCCAAGGGATTGTTCGCGGACGCCCTCACCGATGAGGTCATCTCCGAGCTCGGCGAACTGAGTGCGGAACGTCTTCGGGTCATCGCCTTCACCTCGGTCACGCATTACAGGCATTCGGGGAAGAGCATCCAGCAAATCGGGCAGGAACTGGGCGTGGATTACGTCATGGAAGGAGGAGTGCGCTGGTACGGGCGGCGCGTGCGCGTGACCGCACGACTCATCGCGGTGCGCGATCAGGCCCAAGTGTGGGCGGACAGTTTTGAAATCCAGCTCCCGCCTTTATTCGCGCTTCAACAAGGGCTGGCACGGGAACTCGCTGGCGCCCTGTCCGCTAAGCTCGGCTTGCCCGTAACGCGAACGCCGCGCCCAGAAACTACCTGCATCTCTGCCGCCCATGATGCCTACCTTTCAGGGACCCAGCTTTTCCAATGGTCCCAGGCGGATATCAGAAAAGGCATGGACTTTTTCAGCCGGGCGATTGCTATTGACCCGAATCATGCTCCCTCGTACGCCGAACTCGCCACGGGTTGGTTTCGTTTGGGCTTATTTTACGATTATCCGCCCGCCGCCACGTTGTGGGTGACGAGGGAACTTGCCCTGAAGAGCTTGGCCTTGGATCCGGAGCTATGCCACGGCCATACCGCAATGGCGGCATGGAACCTTTTCGGCGCCCGGAACTGGGCGGAAGCCGAGGCCAGCAGCCGGCGGGCGGTCGAGCTTAATCCCAGCGATGGACGCGCGCGAATGGTCCTGGCCGCATGTCACTTGGTTCTCAATAGGTCTGACAAGGCCATCGAGGAGCTGAGACAGGCGTTGCGGCTCGATCCGCTATCTCCGATAATAGGCATGTCGTTGGTCATTCTCGGATTCTTGGCCCGGCGTTACGATAGAGCCATCGAGCTTTGCCAGAACCTACTGAGCCATGATGCTTCCTTAGCCCTGGTACACATGATGCTGGGCACCTGCTTTGCAAAAAAGGGTGATTATGCGCGCGCCATTAGCCATTGCGAGAAGGCCAGAGGTCTCGCCATGGGCCAGATCATCTATACCGCGACGCTCTGTTCTGTTTATGCGGGGGCGGGTCGTCGAACTTCCGCGGAGCGCCTTATGCAAGAGCTGGTCACCCTGGCCAAACATCAATACGTGCGATACATCTTCTTGGCGCAGGCTGCGGTGAACCTGGAGAACAAAGAGCACACCTTGGAATGGCTCGAGAAGGCCTACGAGCAGCAAGACCCACTCCTGGTTTTCCTCAAGGCCGATCCGAGGTTTGAACCCCTCTCGCGCTCGGCGCGCTTTCGCAACCTGCTTGGCCGCATCGGGCTCGCAAGCTGATTTCTGCCCTCTCGCATACGTGTCCGATCCCGCAGCCTCCCACATGCCGATACAGCCGCTGAGCCGCATCGTCGCAATTAACTCTCGCCGACGCCAAATTTCAACGCTCGCCGGAACTTGGTTGAAAGGTCGATGATTGTTGCTGACACACCGTTCCGATCCCAGCGCGGATCTGGCTTGAAGAGTCGCCTTCGCGTCTACGGGATGCCGCCTGGCCGCATCACGGCCCGCTCAGAAGGGATTGGGCCTTAAGTTAGCGCTGATGGGGCAGCCACCTGCCTCTCTCCCCCCCATGCTACCTACTACCTGCCACCTACCTTTTTCTCCCACCCACCACCTACGACCTACCACCTACCCCCCTGCCACACACATCTAGCGGAAGACCGGCAGCGGCGGTATAATCGCGCCTCGGAGTTTGTTCGGGCGCCGTTAAGACAAAACATTGAGAGGAGAATACGATGAAGAAACTGGCACGGGGAGTTCTAAGTGTGCTGATGGTGGCTGGCTTTGCAGCGATGGCCCTTGCGCAGGGCAATCCCCGCGGCACATCCACTTTGACCCTCAAGGGGAAGACGGTTTCTGTCGACTACGGGCGGCCCTCGCTCAAGGGACGCACTACGGATGAGTTGCTCGGCCAGTTGAAACCCGGGGGGCTGTGGCGATTAGGGGCGGATAGCTCCACGACCTTCAAGACTGAAATTGATCTGGCTTTTGGTGACGTTACGATCCCTGCGGGGGAATACAGCATTTGGATGCAGCGCCAGCAAGATAATTCCTGGAAGCTGCTTTTCGACAAGGAGCACGGGCAATGGGGAGAGCCCGCGCCCGAGCCTTCGCAGTGTTTTGCGTCGGTGCCTTTGAAGGAATCCAAACCTGCGAAGTCCGTGGAGATGGTAACTCTTACCCTCAGCAAAGCGGGCGCAGGTGGGTCGCTCAAGATCCAGTGGGGCACTCTGGAAGCGGCCGCCGGCTTCAAAGCGAAATGACGGGGAGAGTTCGGCGCCTAATGGTACTGGTGCAGTTTGACGTAGAGGCGGCGGAACCTGTCCCGATCTTATCGGGACGCCGCCCTGTGGCGAGGTAAACTCGCCGCTACGACCTAAAGAGGAGGATGAGATGAAAAAATTTGCGATAGGAATGCTGAGTGCGATGGTGGTGGCCTGCTTCACGGTTGCGGCTTTGGCGCAGCGCAACCCGCGTGGCAAAACGAGTTTGACGATCAATGGGAAAACGGTTTCGGTTGATTACGGGCGGCCCGCGCTCAAGGGACGAACGATTGACGACCCGACACTGCTCGGTAAATTGAAGGCGGGAGGCTTTTGGCGGATGGGCGATAATACCTCCACAACCTTCAAGACAGAGGGCGATCTCGCTTTCGGTGACGTTACGGTACCTGCCGGGGAATATAGCATTTGGATGCAGAGGCAGGAGGACAACTCCTGGAAGCTCGTTTTCAACAAGCAACACGGTCAGTGGGGCACTCAACACGACGCATCACAGGATCTGGCATCAGTGCCGATGAAAGATTCGAAAGCTGAAAAGCCCATTGAGATGGTAACTCTAACGCTCAGCGAAGCGGCCGGCGGAGGAACCCTCACGGTCCAGTGGGGCACGCTGGAAGCATCCGCCAGTTTCACAGCGAAATAACGGAAGAGTTTGGCGTCCGAATATCGAGGTTGAAAGCATGGATATAGAGGAGGATGAAATGAAGAAAATTGCGATGGGATTGCTGAGTGTACTGCTGGTGGCCGGCTTCGCGGCCGTGGCTCTGGCGCAGCATCGTGCCAGGAATCCCCGAGCCACTTCCACCCTGACTCTCAAGGGAAAGACCATATCGGTGGAGTATGGGCAGCCCTCTTTGAAGGGCCAGACCATTGAACAGCGGCTCGGCGCTTTAAAACCAGGAGACCTGTGGCGGATGGGGGCTGACACCTCCACAACCTTCAAGACCGAAACCGACTTGGCCTTTGGTGACGTAAAGATTCCTGCCGGGGAATACAGCATCTGGATGCAGCAGCAGGATGACAAATCGTGGAAGTTGCTCTTCGACAAGAAGCATGGCCAATGGGGAGCGCCCGCCCCCCCGGCTTCCGAGGCTTTCGCGTCGGCGCCGATGAAGGAAACCAAGGCGGCGAACTCCGTGGATTTGGTAACCATCAAGCTGGCCAAGGCAAAGAAGGGCGGAACGATTACCGTCCAGTGGGGCACGATGGAAGTGACGGCCAGCTTCAAAGCGGCATAAGGAAAGTCCGTAGGGGCTGGGCTTGCCCTGCCCCTGGAGTTTGTCCGTGATGTGGAACGAGGACAGGGCAAGCCCAGCCCCTACGAGACGCGACATTTGCGGTTCTGCCGCGGTACGCCCCGCCGACTCCAGAACAAGGGCCAAAGGTACAAATATGCGAACGCGATTACTGGGGAATACGGGTCTAAAGGTCTCGGAAATCTGTCTGGGCACGATGACATTTGGAAGCATGCCGGGAATGCGCCGTGCGCCGGGCTGCGATGAAAAGGAATCGCTGGCAATTCTGAATGCTTACCTCGAGCACGGGGGCAACTTTATTGACACCGCCGACGGATACGCTGACGGGCGTTCCGAGGAAATCCTGGGAAAAGGGCTGGAGGGCCGCCGCGATGATGTGGTGCTGGCCACCAAGGTTTTCTTCCCTGCCGGCGCGGGAGCCAATCGCAAAGGCCTTTCGCGCAAGCACATCCTGGAAGGGATTGAGGTGAGCCTGCGCCGCTTGCAAACCGACTACATCGATCTCTACCAGGTTCACTGCTTTGATTCCCACACCCCCTTGGAAGAGACTCTCTCGGCGCTCGATGCGCTGGTGAGGCAGGGGAAGGTTCGTTATCTCGGGTGCTCGAATTTCAGTGCCTGGCAGTTGGCCAAAGCGCTGGGCGTGTCAGCGCTGCACGGCTACGCCCGGTTCGATTGTATCCAGCCGCAGTACAGCCTGGTGTGCCGGCCCATCGAGCGCGAGATTCTGCCGCTCTGCCGCGCCGAAGGCGTGGGGGTGATTGTCTGGAGCCCCTTGGGCGGTGGTTTTCTAAGCGGCAAGTATCACTCCGGTGAAGCCGCCCCGCAGGCGTCGCGCCTGGCGGACTCGGATCCCTCCATGCGTTCCTGGGTGGAGCAGCATTTCACCGAAAAAAATTACAGCATCCTGCGGGCTCTTGAGGAGGCCGCGGGGCGCCTGGGAAAAACCCTCAGCCAAGTGGCCATCACGTGGCTGTTGGCCATGCCCGGCGTTACCTGCGCCATCATCGGAGCGCGCAGTGAGGCGCAGCTTCAAGAAAATTTGGGAGCGGGCGGTTGGGATTTTCCTCCGGATGAATGGAAAAAGCTCGATGAAGTCAGCGCCCTGCCGGCGGAGTATCCCCACGATTTTCAGGCCTGGGTGGAACATATGATCCACGGCGACCTGGGCGGGTAAACGTAGTGCAGACCCCCGGTTTTGGGGTCTGCGGTTCTTACTTAATTTTAAACTCCCAAATCAGAGCATGGAATCCCGTCATGGGGATTTGTGGCCTTTCTTACGGAAGAGCCGCCCCGATGCATCGGGGCGCTATGCTCCTCCCCCTCCCTTTCCTGTTGACATGCCACAGGAGCGCTGTCATACTCCTGTTTGCAAGCCACAGGAGGCCGGATGACGAAAGACCGCTCGGGGATTCTGCAAGGCACCCTCGATTTGATGGTGCTCAAAACCCTTGACGCCATGGGGCCGCTCCACGGCTATGGCATCGCCCGCCGCATCGAACAACTCAGCCAGGAGGTGCTGGTGCTCAACCAGGGAACCATCTACGCCTCGCTGGTTCGTCTCCTGCAAAAGGGCTGGATTTCCGGGGCCTGGGGCGCTTCCGAGCATAACCGCAAGGCAAAGTTTTATTCCCTCACCAAGCGCGGTCGCAAGCAGCTCAGCGCCGAAACGGAGAACTGGGAGCGTATTGCCGGGGTCATGGGCCGCGTGCTGCATCTCGCGGCACGGAGGTAAACCTGATGTTCGATGCGTTGAGGGTGGTGATTTCCCGAATTCGCGGGTGCTTCAGGCTGCGGCGCCTGGATGACGACTTCCAGCAGGAACTCGATTCCCACCTGGTGCTTTTGACCGAGGAAAACCTCCGCCGCGGCATGACGCCGGAGGAAGCCCGGCGCGCCGCTCGAGTCCGTCTGGGAGGCGTTGCCCAATTGCGCGAGACCCACCGCGAACTCCACGGGCTGCCCTGGCTGGAGACGCTGGCTCAGGATATCCGTTACGCGCTCCGCATGGTGCGCAAGAATCCGGGCTTCACTGCCGTCGTGGTAGTGACCATCGCGCTTGGCATCGGCGCATCCACGGCCGTGTTCAGCGTGGTGGATCCATTGCTATTTCGCCGGCTGCCTTATCCCCAGGACGACCGGCTTGTTTCCGTGGGGTATCTGGGCCCGGTTGACAACAATGAGTTCAACGTGACCAGCAGTTATTTCGATTGGCGGCAGGCGCAGGCGGCCTTCCTGTCTCTCACCGCGATGAAGCCTGCTTCGGCCTGCGATGTGCTGGTCGGAGACTCGCCGCAGCAGGTCAAGTGCTATTCCGTGACGGCGAACTTTCTTGAGACCTTGCGAATTGTGCCCGTCATCGGCCGGGATTTCAGTGCCGAGGACGATCGGCCGCGGGCCCCCACGGTCGCCCTGCTTTCCTACGGGTTCTGGCAAACGGCTTTTGGCGGAGACCCGAAGGTTCTGGGCAAGACCATTACCCTGAACGAAGATCCCGCTCAGGTGATTGGCGTCCTTCCCAAGGGGTTTGAGATGCCCCAACTCGGCGATGTTGACGTGATGCTGCCCGCGCGCCTGGATGCGAGCCTGCCCCGTTCGGCAAATTCCAGCTCTTTCCTGCGCACCTTCGCGCGGCTTCGCGATGGCGTATCGATGGAGCAAGCGCGCGAAATGTTGCGCCCGCTCTTTCAAGAATGTCTGATAAAGGACGTGCCGGCGGAGCTGCGCTCGGAGGTTCGGCTGGTGGTTCGCTCGCTGCGCGACCGGCAGATTCAGGAGGTGAAGCTCGCGTCGTGGTGGTTGCTGGGTTCCGTGCTCGCGCTCTTGCTGCTGGCGTGTACGAATGTCGCGAACCTGATGCTGGCGCGGGCGGAAGCGCGCCGCCAGGAACTGGCGATGCGCGCCGCGCTGGGGGCGGGGCGCGGCCGGCTGATCCGCCAGACCCTCACTGAATCGCTGCTGTTGGGACTGCTGGGAGGCGCCGTGGGCTGCGGCGCCGCTTGGGTGCTCCTGCGGCTTTTCGTTAACCTGGCGTTCGAGGAGATGCCGCGCCTGGATCAAGCCCGCATCGATCTGCGCGCCCTGCTGTTCGCCTTGGCCGGATCCATCGCCGCCGCCGTTTTGTTTGGCCTGGCGCCCGCACTGGAACGGCCCCGGGCAGAAACGCTGGTGGGATGGCACGTGGCAGGGTCGGCACGAACGCTGTTTCGAAAGGCCCTGGTCTCGGCCCAAGTAGCGATTTCCCTGGTGCTGCTGACGGGAGCCTCGCTGTTAATTCGCAGCTTGGGGAAACTGGAAAACCAGGCGCTGGGTTATCAACCCGAGCACGTCCTCACCGCCTCGTTCGCTTTGCGCCGGCGGCGATATCTTCCCGCGGCGGCACAAACCACTTTCTTTGACCAGTTGGAGGCAAAACTGAAGCGCATCCCCGCGGGCGGGTCTTTCGCCCTCAGCGACTCCATTCCGCCCCGCGGTTCGATGGGACGCCCCTACTCCAACCTGCGTATTTCCGGTCATCCCCCCGTCGCGCGTGATGGTGGAATGGTGGAATTTCGATGGGTGACCCCCGGATACTTTCAAACCATGGGCATCCCGATCCTCTCGGGGCGCGCATTTGATGAGGCGGAGCGGGCATCCGGTGAGTCGCCCGTCATTCTGAGCGCCAGTTTGGCGCGTCGCCTGTTTGGCAGCGAAAACCCGGTGGGGCAGCAAATTGAGTTGGACGGCAACGGCCATTGGTGTCCCATTGTGGGAGTGGCGGCCGACGCTAAAAACAATGGTTTAACCGCGCCATCTGATCCCGAGTATTACCGCCTGCGCATGAAGGGTTCCGACCGAGGGACCGGCACTGGGGTGGCGCTTTTTCGGACCTCGCTCGATCCGGCGACCCTGATGCGGTGGGTGCGAAGAGAGTTTGCGGCGCTTGACCCCACGCTGCCGGTGAAGATCGAGACGATGGATGAACGCGTCGACCGATTCCGGGAGCGCCCACGTTTTGTCGCCATACTTGTGGGGCTCTTTGCGGCGCTCGGTTTGTTGCTGGCTGCGGTGGGACTTTACGGAGTGCTGTCATTCCTGGTGGCCCGACAGACACGCGAAATTGGCGTGCGCATGGCCATCGGCGCCCGGCCGCGCGACATTGCCTGGCAGGTTCAGAAGCACGCGGGAATCTGGACGGGAATCGGCGTGGCCATGGGGCTGGCCGGGTCGTTTACCCTCGCGCGGACAATTCGCGGGCTCCTGTTTGAGGTTTCACCCACCGATCCGATTTCGCTGATTGCCGCGGTCACCGTGCTGGTGGTGACGGCCGCGCTCGCCGCGTGGATTCCGTCTTCGCGGGCGGCACGCGTCGACCCCGTCATCGCCTTGCGGAGCGAATGAACAATTGTTGCGCCCCTACGCCGCGTTGTTTCCCGCACCGCCGCGCGGCGCGACACCCCGCAAATAAAATTTTGGAACTTTTATTCACGGAGAGGTGTCTATATTTTGCTCGGAGTATTCTTGCTTGAGAAGTCTATCTTTGGAGGATTCATTCAACCCCATGGTTATCATTGCATTGCTCGGCGGTCTCGTTGCTGGTGGAGCGCTTTTTGCCATTCTTAAAAATAGTGGCAATAAAGCGGCGGAGAGCAAGTACACGAAGTTGGACATTGGGTAACCGCGGGGTCCCGCCCATTCGGTTCAGTTCCCAGTAGGCCAAACGTTTTCTATTCCATGCCGGAGAATATGTTTTGGGAACTAGGGTGGAGTGTCCCTGCTCCGCACTAGTAGAGACGAATCTCATCAATGTCGAGTTGGAAGTCGCCGGGCGGGCCGTCGACGCGAAACTCCAAAACCCAGATGTTTTTGCGAAGTGAAGGGTTGGGGGTGGCAAGCCCCGCCGCCGGCAAACGAACGGTTTGCCAATCGGAGTCGGGAATAAAGGTGAGGGTGGGGGAGGGCAGGGTCGCGTCGGGCGGCGTGATCCTGACCTGGAAAAGACGGCTCTCGCCGCGCACTTCAAACTGCATGCCGCGCAAGGTCGTAGCACCTGCGGGCAGAGTGCAGGGGTAGCGGGCAATGACGGCCCCCCGGTCAGAGCCGGCGGCGGATTCCACGCGCCCTTGGAAACGCAGCGCATGCCCCGTGCCGTTGGCGCCAGGTGAGATCACATCGAACTCGCCTAGCGAGCGGCCGGGAGCGCCCACGTCCGTCAAGACCTGCCAGCTTTTGAGCAGTTTTTCCGCCTCCTCCGGATTTTCGAAATCACTCAGCAAAATGCCCTGGACAGGGGCGGCATGTTCCTCCGCCGCCACCGGCTCGTGGCTTAGCAGCGAGTAAGTTCCTTTCCACGTCGCGGCGAGGTTTCCATGCTCGTTCATATAAAATCCCATCACCAGAAAAGGCACAATAAAGGTCAGGGAGACCAACTTGGCGCGCGTGGAAATCTTCTCCTCTTTTTCCCAGCGGAAAAGCTTCCAGGCAAAAAGCAGGCCGAAGGTTCCGGAGATGAGCAGAACCAGCATCTCCGCCTGATGGTCGAACAGAGACTCGCCGCCCACCATGATGGCCTGGAACGCGGTGACGAGATAAGTGGCGGGCAAAAACGCGGCGAAGCGCTGGATCCAGTGGGGCAACATGGGCAACGGCACGGTCACGCCAGAGAGAAAGAGCAGGGCGAACCAGACGACGTTGTTGTAAACCTGCGCCTCCTGCATGGTGTTGGCCACGCTGGCGATGGTGAGTCCAAATCCCGCAAAGGCGAAAGTGCCCACGGTGACCAGGATGAGGAGGGTCAGCAGGTTGATTTGCAGCGGCATGTGGAAGAACCCCATGGCGCAGAAAACCAACAGCGCGATGGTGGGAAGCTCCAACAGATAGTTCGCCAGCAGACTGCTGAGCACCATCGTTCCCGGCCCCAGGGGCGCCAAACGATAACGGCGCAGGCTGCCGCGCTCGCGCTGCATCACCGATTGCAGGCCCAGCCCGAAAAAGCCGCTGCTCATGATGTTCAGCGTCACCACCGGCCCGAACATGTAAACCACTTCCGCCGGATTGCCGTGCGCAAAGATGCCCGAATAAACAAACAGGAAGAGGAGGGGAAAGAGAAAAGTAAAGAAGAGCGCCACCTTGGTGCGCATCACCAGCTTGATCGACATCAGCGCAATGCGGAATGAGGGAAGCATAGTCATCGGGCCATCTGGCCATTTGTTCATCGGGTCATTGAGCCACTGGGGCCGGGAGTCTTCGCGCCATCGGATCATTCTAATATCAATGACCCGATGACCCGATGGCCAAATGACCCGATCATCCTTCTTCGATCCGTCTACCAGTCATTTCTACAAACACATCTTCCAGGGTCGGCTGGGCGATGTGGAGGTCGAGCAGGGCATTGCCCTCCGCTTCGAGAAAGCGCACCAGCGCGGCCACGGCCACGGCGGGCGGCGCCGCGTGGAGAAGGTACTTGCCGTTTAGTTCCCGGCAATCGGATACCGCGTCAAGCTGCTTCAGGCGGTCGGGCGATACGGGTTGGGCAAGCGAAACCTCCAGGCGCGTGCCCTTGCCGGAATGGAGCACCAGTTCGCGCGGCGTCCCCAGCGCGATCAACTGACCGTGGTCAATGATGGCGACGCGGTCACACAGGCGCTCCGCCTCCTCGATGTAGTGAGTTGTCAGCAGGGTGGTGCGGCGCTCCTCGCGGAAAAGTTCGATGAGAGCGTAGATGTCGCGGCGCAGTTGGGCGTCCAGGCCCACGGTGGGCTCGTCAAGCAAAACGAGCTCAGGGTTATTCACCATCGCCAGCGCCAACGCCAGGCGCTGCTTCTGCCCGCCGGAAAGCTTTTCATAAAACGCCCGCCGCTTCTCCGCCAGGCCAAAGCGTTCCATCAGCATTTCAATGGAGGCCGACTCCTGATAGAAACTAGCGAACAAGGCGAGGGCTTCTTCCACGCGAATCTTGTCGGGCAGCACGGTGGCCTGGAGTTGCGCGCCGATGCGCTCCTTGAGGGCCGCTTGCTCGCGCCCCGGGTCCATGCCGCACACCACCACCGTGCCGCCGTCCGGTTGGCGCAGGCCTTCCAGAATTTCGATGGTGGTGGTTTTCCCCGCACCGTTGGGTCCCAGCAACCCAAAAACTTCGCCGGCGTGGATTTCAAAGCTTATTCCCCGCAGAGCCTCGAGGTCCCCATAATGCTTGCGCAAACCTTCCACGCGCACGACTGCGGAGTTGGCGTCATTCGACATGATGTGAGGAGCTAAGGATAAGGGATAAAGGGTGAAGTGTGAAGGCTGAAGTATAAAGGATGAAGGCTGAAGTATGAAGGATGAAGCGCGAAGGTTCGAGTGTTCTTACGTACTTTCTGACCTTTAGGTGCTAACGTCCGATTTTCATAATTCAGCCTTTATACGTCATAATTCATCCTTCAGCCATCATACTTCATACTTTGTCTTCGGACGCTTTGGCTGAGAGTTTGGCCCCCAATTTGTAGGGACGGGGCGTGAGTGTTATATTGCGCTGTTATCATATGCAACTATTTCGACGGTGGGATGGGGATGAATTGTCCGTATAAGCCTTTTCTAGCCGGTGAAAGGTCTTGGGGTGAGCAATGAAGATATTGGTTTTGAATTGTGGCAGTTCTTCCATTAAGTTCCAGCTAATTGAAACCGACAGCGAGTTGATTGAGTCCAACACCGACCGCATCATTGCCAGGGGAAGTGTGGATCGAATTGGGACGGACGAGGCGACTTTGAAGGTAACGGTTCCTCCTAATCCGACCCGGTCCACCACCGAAGAGATTCTCGACCACCAGACGGCGCTGAGCCGGGCGATTGCGGCGCTGAAGGAATGTCACGCGGTGGCGGACATTTCGCAGATTCAAGCGGTGGGGCATCGCGTGGTGCACGGGGGCGAGCAATTCGCGGCCTCGGTAATCATGGACGAAAAAGTGGAGGAGGAAATCCAGCACTGCGTGGAGCTGGCGCCGCTGCACAATCCGCACAATCTGCGCGGGTATTTTGTGGCGCGTAAAGTGATGCCGCAGGTGCCGCAAGTGGCGGTGTTTGATACCGCCTACCACCAAACCATGCCCCCCCACGCCTACATTTATGGACTACCGTACTCCTACTACCGGCGCTACCACATCCGACGGTATGGGTTTCACGGCACCTCACACCGTTACGTGGCGTTTCGCTACCGGAGTATCTTTGGCAAGGCGCGCGACGAGTGCAACCTGATTACGGCGCACCTGGGCAACGGCTGCTCGATTACGGCAATTGACAAGGGCCACTCGATCGACACCTCCATGGGATTCACGCCACAAGAGGGGCTGCTGATGGGCACGCGCTGCGGCGATATCGATTCCGCCGCGCTTTTCTACATCATGTCGAAGGATGAATTGACCCTGCACGACATGTCGACGCTGCTCAATAAGTTCTGCGGCCTCTACGGAATTTCCGGCGAGTCGAACGACATGCGCGAACTGATGGCGGCTTCCGCCAAGGGCGACGAGCAGGCGAAACTGGCGATTGACGTCTTCTGCTATCGCATCAAGAAATATATTGGCTCGTACAGCGCGGCTCTGGGGCACGTGGATGGGCTGGTGTTCACCGGCGGAATCGGCGAGAATTCGCCCGTTATCCGCGCCCAGGCCTGCGAAGGGCTCCGCGAATTGGGAATTGAAATTGATCCGGAGCGCAACGCGTCCTTGGTGGGCAAGGAAGGTGAAATTTCCACCGATGGCACCCGCGTGCGGGTCATGGTGATTCCCACCAACGAGGAACTTCTGATCGCCCGCGACACCTTCCGCGCCGTGCGTGGCATACCGAATCCGCACTAAGCAAGAGCTGAGGTGTCAGGTGCAAGGGAAAGGCCATTCCCCCTGACACCTGTCACCTTCCTACTATCGCGCGTACTTCACCGAACAACCATAAGGGCGCGTCACCGGTGCGCTGACCGGCTTGCCCGCCATGGCTTCTTGCAACGCCGCCGACACATAATTGTGGGCTGAGGCGATGTCATCCGTATCGGTGCTGGGCTTGTCATCAATCCCGCCATCGTAAATCAGCTCTCCTTCCGGATTAATGATGAACATGTGCGGTGTGGTCTTGGCGCCGTAGAGATGGCCCAACTGCCCGGTGGGATCCAGCAACACCGCGGTGGGTGCGGCGTTCACCTTTTGGACGTAGGCGTTCTCCTCGTCGGCAGTCATGTAACCTTGTTGCCCGGGTGCAGAGGAAATCACCGTGAACCAGACCACGCCCTTGGCGGTCCACTCCTGCTGGAGGCGCTGCATGTTGCCACTCGAGTAATGTTTTAGAGTGTAGGGGCACTGCCGGTTGTGCCACTCGAGAACCACGAATTTCCCCTTGTATTGGGCGAGCGTGTGGGTTTGGCCATGGGTGTCTTGCGCGGTGAAGTCCGGCGCAGGACTCCCCGGCTGCACGGCCCAGATGGTTGCCGCCATGAGCCCTATCATGCTTGCCAGGACGAAACGAGCTATTCGGCCATTCATCGTTCGACCCTCCCCTGAGTTGGATTCAATGAGTCCGATATTTATTTCGAGGTGGTCACGGGCGCCTCGATCACATACCCCTGCCCCGAGGCAAAAACCAATACTCCCGGGAGATGCGCGGGACCTTTAAGCAATTGATCCGATTTTTGGATTTCCAACTGGATTCCGCCAGATAACGGTATCGCTTCCTGTGGAGCCGCATTTTCAATTTGGTTCGGTTCAAGGGGAAAGAAGGTGGCTCCTATCTCGCGCTTTCCGGTATCGACGTTGAGGACAAACCGATGCTGATCCAAGGTTGCGCTCACTCTCCAGGACTTGGGCGCCGGCCGCGGCATATCGGCTCGTGCTTTGGCAAAAAGAGAATGTGTGGAGGATGGCGGCCCGGCCATTCCCATGCGCATGGGAAGTGTTAATTCTAAATCGGCGTGCCCCGGAACGCAAATCTCGCGGCAGACCAGCCACTTCACCGTGGCATTCAATTGCACCTCGGATCCCCCACCCGCGGGCCGGATCTCCACCGGAAGCAGCACCTCATGGAGATAGCCGTAATCGATCAGCGAATGATCCTCAATTCGGCGTGGGGCGGGCCATTGCAGCGGGCCAGCCTGAAAAGCTGCCGGAAGGTTCCACTTTACCCTTGGTGGTTCGCCGGAATCTCCTGGATTGGTCCAATAGATGTGCCAGCCATTTTCGAGCTGGAAGTGTAAGCCCACCCAGAAGGGCCGGGCCGGCTGCACCGCAGTCTGTTCGGCGATGAGCTCGACGGTTACGTGCGGTCCCGCGGCGCCCGCGACTCCAACAGGGGCGGCGAACAGACTCAGAAACGAAATGAGCAGGAGGGCACCTTGGCGGAAACGATCGTAATTCGGCGTTAACAGTTGGCCACGGCACGGTTCACCCGACATGATAAGAATATAGATGCTTCGGCATAGGGGTCTGGTTACACGCCAAGCTCCGGAAATGTCACGCCCCCGACGTAGGGATACCCTTTGCATTGAAGTGTGACCCGGTGTATGTTTCCGGGCGGCTTGCAAAGGCAAAAAACCTTCTCAGCATGTTGGGCGAAATCGGGGAGAGTGATTCTGAGTCGAACACGGAGGGAATCGTGGTGGGCACCATGAGACGCCTTTATCGGATGGGCATCATCGCATTTGTTATATTTGTTGCGGCGAGATTAGCAACCAGCCAAACGCCGGATCACCCGGCACGGAGTATCTCCGATCCGGGCGTTGTGACCACGCGGCAATCCATCACGCCGGCCGGGGTGCAGAGTGTGTTCAGCGGGCGCGTTTATGGCGTGGCGTTCGGAAGTTCGAGTGACATGCTCTATGTGGCTGTCAACTCGGGAGCGATTTATGAACTCAATTGGCGAACCAACCAGGTGCTGAGGATTGTCCGCGGCGCCCCGCATCCCGGAATGCAAGGTTTGGTGCTGGATCCTCGCACCCAGGAGCCGCTGTTGAGCGCATCGTTGTCCAACGCCAGCCTGCTGATGCGCATTTCCGGGAACCAGGACGTGGTGATTGCCGACCACCTGGGGACCTTCGCCGTCGGTGGACTTGCTGCTGCCACGGAAGAGAACGCGGCGGGGGAGCGCGTTGCGGCAGTGGCTCTCACCTTCAACGATGCTTTGGCGGTTGTGGACCTTTCCTCCGGCAAACTCAAGGGAAAGGTGAAGACCGGTATCGCGCCGTTTGGTGTGGTGATGAACAAGGCAGGCGCCGTCGCCTACGTATCCAACTGGGGCGGCCGTTTCCCGCAGCCCAGGGACGTGACGTCTCCCTCCGGCGAAAAGCCGGATGCCGATCAGGTGGTCGTGGACCAGCGCGGCATCGCTTCCACCGGGACCGTCGTGCGGGTGGATCTCCCGGCCATGAAAGTGACGAACGAAGTCGCGGTGGGATTGCACCCGACCGCCCTCCAGTGGGATGAGCCTCGCGCGCGCCTCTACGTCGCCAACAGTAATTCCGATTCGATTTCAGTAGTCAACACGCAAACCAATCGAGTGGTGCAAACTATTTCCCTCCAGCCCTTCGCGCAGAAGGTGGCGGGGGTTGCTCCCAACGCTCTGGCGGTAAGCGCCGACGGGAAGACTCTTTACGTGGCTTGCGGTGGAATCAACGCCGTTGCCGTCGTGCGTACAGCGGACGGGCATCTGGAAGGATTGATTCCTACGGCGTGGTACCCGAACGATCTGCGGTTCAGTCCCGACGGGAATTATCTGGCGGTCGCAAATCTGATGGGAGTGGGTCCCGGGGGACACCCCGCCGACGTCGCGCGCCAAGCCAAGCAGGATCACCTGACGGATATCCAGCCCGGCCCCACGCGGCGCTATGTGCATTCCGACCGTTCCTCCGTGCAGGTGATTCGCATTCCGGATGCGGCACAACTAAGCGGTTTTACCACCGCCGTAATCGAAAATAATAAGATGCTGGCAGGCAATCCCGGCGCGGCCGCCTCCTCCGGCATCCATGCCGGATTAAAGCCCTTGCCCGTGCCGGTGCACGCCGGCGACCCATCGCTGATCGATCATGTGGTGTTCATCATCAAAGAGAATCGCCCCTACGACCAGGTTTTTGGTGACTTGGCCCAGGCGAACAGTGACCCTACCTTGCTGGTTTACGGACCGGACATGACGCCCAACCAGCACCGCCTGGCAGAACAGTTTGTAGTGCTCGATAACTTCTACGCCACGGGCGGAAACAGCGCCGACGGCCATCAGTGGCTCACCCAGGCGGCGGAAACGGATTATGTCTATTGGCCGGGGTACGGCGGGCGCAGCTATCCCTACGATGGCAATGATCCCATCGCTCCGGCCAGCGGGGGATTCATCTGGGATGCGGCGCTTAGCCGGAAGCGAACGGTGGAAGACTTTGGCGAATATGTGGGCGTTCCCGCCATCCACGAACGCCGGGGCCCCGAGCGGGCCAAGCTTATGGACGAGTGGAAAAAGGGGACGGATTTTACCGGCCGATTTCACGTAGTGGCCCCGCTTGCACCCCTGAACAAAATTCTGGCCAAGGACTATCCTTACTGGACGCTTGCCGTTCCCGACGTGGTGCGCGCGCAGATATTCCTGAAGCATCTCCAGGGTTGGGAGAAGAACGGCTCCATGCCCAACTTGGTGCTCGTGCAATTGCCCAACGATCACACCGCGGGTACGGACCCCAGCATGCCGGTTCCCCAGGGGTTGGTGGCGGACAACGATCTGGCCCTCGGCCAAATCGTGGCGGGCCTCTCCCACTCGCGATTCTGGAAGAGCATGGCGATCCTGGTGGTGGAAGACGACGCCCAAAACGGACTCGATCACGTGGACGGCCATCGCACCGTGGCTCTGGCGATCAGTCCCTACATTTGCCGCGGTTCGGTGGATTCCACCTTCTACTCGCAAACGAGCATGGTGAAGACGATCGAGCTGATGCTGGGTTTGCCCACGCTTTCGGTGTTTGACCTGATTGCCAACGACATGCGCAACAGCTTTCAGTCCACGCCCGATTTGACGCCTTACGACGCCGTGACGCCCAAGCAATCACTGGAAGAAATGAACCCTCCGGCGAGCGCTTTAAAGGGGGCCGCGCGGCAAGCTGCCCTTGCCTCCATGAAGATGAATTTCGACATTCCGGACGCGGCGCCCACGGACAAGCTGAATCGCATCTTGTGGCATCAGGCGCGCGGCTGGCACACACCCTATCCGCGCTCCGGGCAAGCCATCTTTGCTCCTTACTCCATTGACCTTGATGATCAGGAGAAAGAAGCAAGGGACGCGGAGAGGTACAAATGAACATAGATGATTCCATTTTGCCGGAGCAGAAGAAGCCCTTGGCCGGCGCCTGCCACCATCAGTGGCAGAATCAGGAAGGGCCTTACGTGGTGGCGCAGGTTTGCGAGCTTTGCAAGCTTTACCGCTACAAGAGCAGCGCCACGGCAGATTGGGAATATCGTGCCCCCATTCCCTTCGGACGCGCGACGGTGGAATGAGGCGGACGAAATAATGGACAAGGGACACGGGACACGGGTTACGGGAGAAAGCGAATTCTGAATTATGAATGCAAGGCCTTTCGGACTTACTCGGGCGCAATTGAGATTTTAGATGTTCAGTTTTCATAATTCATAATCAGAATTCATAATTTGCTCTCGCCCCTTGTCCCTTTTCCCTTGTCCCTTGTTGGGGCTTGCTCCCCAGCCGCTCTCGAAGTAAACTGCCAGCGGCAGTAAGTTCGTCAATGCCGCCGGCAATCGTCCGAGGAAAGTTCATTACCGTCATTGAGTTGAACCCTGGGTTACGGCACGCAAGTGGCTGTTATGCCACACCTGTACCCGGGCGCAGCGAGTCGATTATCTTCTTGCCAGCGCGTGGTATACTTTGGCAAAGTTAATGTCGACGGGAGCGACATGAAGACCTGCCCAACGTGCCAAGCGAGTTATCCAATCAATTACGCTGTTTGCCCCAATGATGGCACTCCGCTGGAGGAAGTGGGGACTTGGGCGGATGGAAGCATCATTCGTGGGAAATATCGCCTGGTGTGTAAAGTGGGGCAGGGCGGCATGGGTTCGGTGTACAAGGCGACGCACCTGGCATTTGATGAAATGCGGGCGCTGAAAGTGATTGCCCCGGAACTCCTCACCGACGAGCTTTTCGTCAAACGGTTCAAGCACGAAGCGGTCATTACCCGCCGGCTCCAGCACCCCAACGCCGTGCGCGTGGACGACATTGACGAGGCCGAAGACGGCCGGCCCTTCATCGTCATGGAGTTCATCGAAGGGAAGAGCCTGAAGAAGCTCATCCGCGAGGAAGGCCCCCTGCCCGTTTCGCGCGTCTTCTCCATCATCAAGCAAGCCGCCAGCGCGCTGGATGCCGCGCACAAGCTGGGCATGGTGCATCGCGATATCAAGCCGGACAACATTGCGCTGGTGGATGCTCCCGACGGCGAGATGGTGAAGGTCCTCGACTTCGGCATTGCCAAGGTGAAAGAGGCGCGCATGGGCGAGGCCGCCAGCATGACCTTGACCGGCGCCGGTGTGGTGATCGGCACGCCGCAATACATGTCTCCGGAACAGGCCATGGGGAAGCGCGGAGATGAACTGGATGGCCGCGCTGACCTCTACTCCCTCGGCATCGTGATGTACCAGATGCTGACCGCGGATCTGCCCTTCAAAGCCGATACCACCATGGAAATGCTGCTGGCCCACATGCAGAAGCCGCCGACGCCCATCAACGTGCTGCATCCGGAATTGCAAGTGCCGGAGAGTGCGTCCGCGCTCGTTATGCGGCTGCTGGAAAAGAACCGCGACCTGCGTCCGGCTTCCGGCCGCGCGCTGATCCAGGAAATTGAGAAAATTGAAAAGGACCAATCGAGCCCCGGCCGCACGCGCGTCTTGACGGCGGATGATTTGATTCGCGCCGAGGCCCGCGGCCCCAGCGGCGGGGCGGGAATCCCCCCTCCTCCCCGGCCACAGCCCGCTCCGGTTCAGCCCGCCCGGCCCGCGCCGGTGCCCGTGTCGCGCCCGCTGCCACAGGTGGTGGCGCCACCTTTGCGCCCCCAACCTGCCGAATCCCACTGGGGAATGTGGGTGGCGCTGATCGTCTTGCTGGTGGGCATCGGCGGTGGGGGATTGTATATTGCCACGCGCCCGTCCGGTCCTTTGTCGCAGCCCGCCCTGCCCGTCAACGCCACGCTGACCGCGGAACCAGCGACGGTGGTGCAAGGCCAGGCCGTCACGCTGCGCTGGTCCACGGAGAACGCCACGGATCTGGACTTGGAACCCGGCGTGGGGAAAGTTGAGGCGACGGGCTCCACCACCGTCACCCCGCAGGACACGACCACCTACACCCTGACGGCTTCGGGGCCGGGCGGATCGCAAAGTCCCACGGCCCAGGTCACCGTAACGGCACCCCAACCGGCGCCCCAGCCGCCTCCCCAGAATCCGGTGGTCAACAATCCTCAGCCCACTCCCGAGCCGACTCGGGAAACGCATAAGACCAAAGCCGCCCGCCGGACGGAAGCCCCGCCGCCCACGCCCCCGGCCCCGCAGGTGGACGCGACGAAGGTGAAGGGGAAGATTACCTTGGGCAACTTCTACTTTAAGAATGGCCAGTATGATGAAGCCATCGCCACTTTCCAGGAAGGCTTGCAATTGGATCCCTCCAACGCGGAACTTCAGAACCAACTTGCGAAAGCCCTGAAGGCATGCCAGACAGAGAATAAAATTGGTGGAAACTTCAAGTGTGGGGGCCCTTGAACGGCCCCGCCTGCCATGATGAATCCTTCCCCTGGCCTTGACGAGGCCCGCCGGTAGCGATATAAAAAGGGCGTTGTCAATCCCAGAGGCCAATCATATGGGTTCGCATTCCCGGGGTCAGTGCATTCCAAAAATTCTGGCGCTGCTGCTGGCGTTGATGGCCGCCCTTACCTTCCTTCGCGCACCGGCCAACGCTCAAAGGGCTCCCAAGAAACTCACCGCTCAGGACGTCATGGATCTTCTCACCGGCGACGTGTCCAGCGCCGATGTCGCGAATGCGGCGCAGAAATCCGGCATCTCCTTTCAAGTTACCGCCACCGTGGCCAAGCAAATTCGCGACGCCGGGGGAACCGATGACCTGATTCGCGTGCTGCGAACGCTGGCGCCCCGTGCGCCCGCCGCGCCCACGAGCGCACCCCACAATGCGCCCGCCGCCTCTCCCCCCGTGCTGATGATTGAGTCCAGTCCCGGCCAGAGTGAGGTGTACATCGATGATGAACCCGTGGGAACGACCAGCCAGGAAGGCCGGCTGAAGCTGACCCGGCTCACCGCGGGAGATCACTTGGTGCGCATTTCGCTGAGCGGTTACCAGGATCACGAAGAGACCGTCAAGCTCGCCGCGGGACAAGTCACCACCGTCGCCGCCACACTCCAGAGGCCCTCGGCGCCTCCCACATCGTTCCCAACACCGAGCCCCCAGACGGAAGTGACTCCCCCCGCCAACTCCGGCCAACCCGGATACCTGGGCGTTTTTTCGATGCCCCAACAGCCTGCCGGAGCGCGCGGCATTGTGATTTCCTATGCCGTGCCTGGAAGCCCGGCCGATCAGGCGGGATTGAAAGCCTATGACACCATCCTGGCCGTCAATGGACAGCGGGTGACCACCCCGGCCGAGCTCAAGGCCGCCTTGGTGAGCCATCAGGCCGGCGAAATGGTGGAAATCACCTGGTACAACGGATCCGCCACCGTCGCGCGGCAGATCCGGCTGGGGGCTGTCCCCCAGGCCGCCGCGCAGCCCTCCGCGCCCCCCTCGCTCAGCAATGTGCCGCACAACGGCTTCGTGTCATTTACCGTGGCCCATGACCACCAGCAGAACGCGGCGAATTACTGCGTCGGGTTGATGTCCATCGGCAATGGAATGATTTATTACAAAGGAATCAAAGGAAACGGTCCGGTTCACACTTTTGAAATACCCTTGAGCACGGTTCGGGAGGCCCGCCGGAACCTCGCCTATCTTGTCAAGCTCGGGGCGTTTCACATCCGCCTCAAAAAGGGGACGAATTACAACTTCGTGGTCATCAACCAGCAAAATCAGCCCCAACCCCCAGACGCGCTTCTGACCGCCATCGATCAAGCCATGGGGAAATGATCTATTTTGGATTTTAGATTTTCGGTTCGAGAGCTTATGCGGCCGCCGCAACCAACGCGTCTCGTAGGGGCTGGGCTTGCCCTG
>Ga0326728_10008748_pt1 | contig 24878 bp, 21 predicted proteins | sample MB3enrmetagenome_FD_207602 | JGI IMG/M metagenome (GOLD analysis project Ga0326728, IMG submission 207602) | Lab enriched peat soil microbial communities from McLean, Ithaca, NY, United States - MB31MN | ecosystem: Environmental > Terrestrial > Soil > Wetlands > Peat | place: USA: New York... | reverse complement strand
CCGGATGCTGGAAATCGGCACGTCCGGTTTGATGAGCGGGGGAGGGAAACGGATGGCTCCGCCACACCGCGCCCTTCCTCGACTCTACTCCCTCCGAAAACCTCCCATCCTCCGCCGCCCCCGCCCCGGATCCCGATGCCGATCCCTCAGCCGGCGTTCCACGCCCATGCCCGCCGCCGCGCGAAATCCCTCTTGCGCCGCGTCCCGCCCGTTCAACCGGCCAACCGGCGCGGCATCCGCACGCCTCCGCCGCGGTGCGAGCCACCGTAGCCCCGCCAGCCGCTCGTCGCCGCCGCCCAATTCCCTCGAAAGGCCGGTGCTCTCCACTCCCATGTCGCACCCCATGTCGCAGTTGACCGCCAAGCCCACCAAAGACACTGGCCTCACAAACGGACCTGTACAATGGATGTGTGCCCCGTCTGGTACTCCCCGTAATTCTGGCGTTTGGCGGCCTCTTGTCCGCGCAGTCCTCGTTCTTTCCTCTAAAGGACGTGCGCGCCGGCATGCACGGCGCCGGCCGAACCGTCTTCTCGGGCGGCCGCGTGGAGGAATTCCAGGTGGAAATCCTCGGCGTCCTCGACAATTTTGGCCCCAAGGAGTCCCTCATCCTCGCCCGTCTCTCGGGCGGTCCGCTGGAACATACCGGCGTCCTGGAGGGGATGAGCGGCAGCCCGGTGTACCTCGAAGGCAGACTGGCTGGCGCGGTCGCCATGGCGTTTCCCTTCGCCAAAGACCCCATCGCCGGCATCCGGCCAATCGAGGAAATGGTTCGCGCCACATCCAACCTCGCGGAAACTGGTGACCCGGAAAGCGCTCCTCCAACGCGACACGGTCCCGCCGTCGCCCTCCTGGACCACGACCTCGCCCAGGCGCTTCCCCGCCCCGAACCGGCCGCCGCCGGCCAACCCCGCATGGTCGATATCGCCACGCCGCTTTCCTTCAGCGGCTTCACCCGCGCCACGCTCGACTTCTTCGCGCCGCAGCTCCGCGCTCTCGGCCTGGAGCCCCGCCAGGGCATCGCCACCGGTGGCAAACCCGGCGCCGCCATGGGCAACCCAGCCGATCTGAAGCCCGGCTCCATGATCAGCGTGGAACTGCTGGCCGGAGACCTCAACCTGGGCGCCTCGGGCACCGTCACCTACATCGACGGCAGCCGCATCTACGCGTTCGGCCACCGTTTCCTGGCCGTCGGCTCGACCGCGCTGCCCTTCGCGCTCGCCGAGGTCGTCGCCCTGCTTCCCAATATCAACACCTCGTTCAAACTGGCCACGTCCAAAGAGTGGATGGGCACCATCGGCCAGGACCGCGACACCGCCATCTCGGGCGAACTGGGCAAACGCGCCCTCACCGTGCCGGTCTCGCTCGCCGTCTCCCGCAACGCGCGGCCCGTCCAGTCCTACAACTTTGAAATGGCCAACGACCCGCTGCTCTCGCCGCTCCTCCTGCAGATGGCCGTATTTTCCGCCGTCGATTCCACCGAGCGCACCGTCGGCGCCGCCAGCCTCCGCGTCACCGGCGAAATCGAATTCCAAAACGCCCCGGACGCCATTCGCCTGAACAACATTTACTCCGCCGACAACGGCGCGGCCATGATGGTCTCGATGACCACGGCCGTCCCTATGGCCTACGTCATGCAGAGCGGCTTCCGCTCCCTGGAGTTGAAGAAGGTGACCATCCGCGTGGAGGCCTTCGATCGCAAGAAGCAGTTGACCATCGATTCGGTCACCGCTTCCCGCCGCGAAGTGCGCCCCGGAGAGAAGGTCCGGTTGAGCGTCCTGTTGCTGGGGGACGATGGCGCCGAGACCACCCGCCAGCTCGAATACCAGGTCCCCACCGGCGCCGAACCCGGCCCGCTCTACTTCACCGTGGCCGACGCCAACGTCAGCAACATCGCCGACTTTCGCCAGACCCTGACCGCCAATCCGCGCAGCGTCGGGCAACTCCTCAACACCGTGAACAGTCTGCACCCCAATAACAAGGCGTACGTGCGCATCTGGCGCGCGCAACCGGCGTTTCAGCTCGATGGCGCCGACTTGCCCGCCCCTCCGCCTTCCGCCGTGCTCGTTCTGGAGGGTTCCGTCCCGGCCGTCGCCGGCATCACCCAGACGCGCAATTCCAAAATCGGGGAAATCGAGCTCGACGGAGGCGACATGGTCGTCTCCGGAGTCAAAACCATACAAGTGGAAATCAAGGAATGACACCGCTCCCTCGTCCTCTCGCCCGCTGTGCCGCGCTCTTTGCCGCGCTCGCCTTGGCATTGCCTCCGGCGCTGCTCTCCAGTGGCACCGTCACTTGGGAGATGAACTCCTATAACGATTTCGTACGCGGCCGCTTCACCGGAATCTCGCTCAGCCGCGAGGGCCGTCTTTCGCTGGCGCCCAAAATGGACACCGTCTTCACTTCCGATCAGCCCGTGATCTGGAGCGCCGCCGAAGGCCCCGATGGCAGCATCTATGCCGCCACCGGACACCGCGGACGGGTCTATCGCATCGATCGCTCCGGCAACTCCACCCTCCTGTGGACCGCCGACCAGCCCGAAGTTTTCGCCATCGCGGTGGACAAAAACGGCATCGTCTACGCCGGATCTTCCCCCGATGGCAAGGTCTACCGCATCGAAGACGGTAAGGCCTCCGAGTACTTCGCGCCCCAGGCGCGCTATATCTGGTGCCTCACCGTGGCGCCCGATGGCGCGCTCTACGTGGGAACCGGCGACCAGGGCAAGATTTTCCGCGTCGAAAGCGCCGGAAAAGCCGAGGTGTTCTACGAAACCGGCCAATCGCACATCACCGGAATGGCCGTGGACTCCGAAGGTCGATTGCTCGCCGGAACCGAACCCAACGGCATCCTCTACCGCATTTCCGCCAAGGACAAGGCCTTCGTCCTATACAATGCCAACCTGCCGGAAATCCGCGCCATTATCCCCATGCCGGACGGCTCTATCTATGCCGCCGCCCTGGGAGGCGCCGTGGCCCGTCAGGCGCAAATGGCCAACCAGGCCATGCAGGGCCAGGGCTCGGGGACCGGCGTTCCCATGGCCACCACCACCATCACCGTCGAAGCCCAGGCCGGCGAAATCAAGCCGCCGGTCCAACCCCAGCAGACGCCCCAGGTGCAGTCCGCCATCGGCTTGCCGGGCGTGACCACCCAGTTCACTCCCACCGTCGACCTCACCGGCGTCGACCGGTCCGCCATCTACCGCATCAATCCCGATAACACCGTCGAGACCCTGTGGAGTTCCAAAGAGGAGAACGTCTACGACCTGCTGGCGCTCGAGAAGCAACTTCTCTTCTCCACCGATGCCGGCGGCCGCGTCTACGGGCTGGCGCCCGACCGCCGCGTCACTTTGGTCACCCAAACCAATGAAGGCCAGGCCACCCGGCTGCTGCCCTCGGATCATTCCGTCCTCGCCGCCACCGGCAACATGGGCCGCATCTTCCGGCTCGGCGACGTGCCCGGCAACTCCGGCTCGTACGAGGCCCCGGTGCACGATTCCGGCACCGCTTCCCGCTGGGGCAGTCTCAGTTGGCGCGCCGATCTTCCCGAGGGCTCCTCCATTCAGTTCCGCACCCGCGCCGGCAACTCCTCGAAACCCGACCGCACCTGGAGCGAATGGTCGGAGCCTCTCGCCAACCCTGCCGGTTCGCGCATCTCCAGTCCCAATGCGCGGTTCATCCAATGGAAAGCGGAACTCACCGCCACCGGCGGTTCCACGCCCGTGCTGAACAACGTCACTCTGGCGTATCTGCCGCAAAACTCTCCGCCGGTGGTCCGCAGCATCAACGTCACCACCCAGTCGTCCGCCGCCGCGCAGGGAGCCAAGGCGCAATCGGGCGCGCCGTCCGGAGCCGCTTACAGCGTGACCGTGACCGATACCGGCGATGCCACTCCCGCCACTTCTTCCGGCACTCCCACCCAGACCCTCCCTAGAGCTGCGTCGCAGCAGATTACCATCGTCTGGCAAGCCGACGATCCCGACGGCGACCGCCTGGTGTTCGCCGTCTACTTCCGCGGCGACGACGAAACCCAGTGGAAGCTGCTCAAGGCCGGCCTGCACGATAACTCCCTCACCTTCGACGCCGACGTGCTGGCCGATGGCAAGTACTTCTTCCGCGTGGTGGCCTCCGACCGCGAAAGCAATCCGCCCTCCAGCGCGCGCGAGGCGCAGCTTGTGAGCGCTCCGGTCCTGATCGACAACACCCCTCCCACCGTCACCATCGGCGCCGTGCGATACGCCGGCGGCTCGGCCCACATCGAGTGGGAAGCACAGGATGCCGCCTCGTCGTTGCGCCGTTGCGAGTATTCGCTCGACGCCGCTAGTTGGATCCCCGTGGAAGCCGCCGATGGCGTCATCGATTCGCCTCGCGAGAAGTTCGCGCTCGATCTCACCGGCCTGTCCTCCGGCGAGCACCTGGTGGTGATCCGCGTCGCCGACAGCGCCAACAATACCGGCGTCGCCAAGGTGATCCTGAGATAGCGCCGCGCGGGTAGCCATGCGAATAAGGACCTTGGTGTGGTTGCTCCGTCGATCCCTGGTGGCGGCGTTCGACGACAACTGTTTCGCCATTGCCAAAGGGGCGGCTTACTCCGCCCTGCTCTCGTTCTTTCCCCTGCTCTCCGCCACCGCCGCCATTCTGCTCCAGACGCGCAACCAACTGGTGTCGCGAAATCTGGAGAACACGCTTTCGGAAATCGTCCCACCTGGGACGGAGGGCTTGGTGCTGGACCAGTTCCGTGTTACCGGTACCCGGCCCATTTCCGTGCTGGTGGTGGCCGGCCTGATTTCGCTATGGGCGGCTTCGGGCGTGATCAAGAGCCTGATCGATGGCTTCCAGGCCGCCTACCGGGTCCCGCGCAATCGCGGTTTCCTGCACGGCGGCGCGGTGGCCATCAGCCTGGTGATCCTGTCCGCCGTGCCGTTGGTCTGCGCATCGCTCCTCGTCCTGTTCGGCAGCCAGGCCGAGCGGGCCGTTTTCAACGCCATGAATCTGGACCCGCTCTTTCACCCGCTATCGTGGATCTGGCTGTGGATCGCCCGTCTGGCCCGCTACCTTCTGGCATTCACCACCACCGTGCTGGTGACTTCCATGCTGTACTATTTCGGCCCCTACCGGAAGCAGCGCTGGCGCGTGGTGTGGCGCGGGGCCATGCTGGCCAGCTTCGCCTGGTTGCTGGCCACCTCGGCCTTCGGCTGGTACGTACGCCACATGGCGCACTACAACGTGATGTACGGCTCGGTCGGCGCGGGCATCGCCTTGTTGGTGTGGATGTACCTGATGGCCGCCATCGCCCTGATCGGCTGCGAGTTCAACGCCGAATACGAACGCAGCGCCTGGAAATGAGAGCGCAGAGGAGCCAGGCGCTGGAAGTTAGTGGAACGTGATGTCGGAATTGGCCTCAAAGTGGCGGTGATTGGTATATGTCGCCGACACGCGATAGGTCCAGCCAGACGACATATACATCGACTTCTCGTAGGCGATAGGGAGGAGACGCGCTTGGTCTCCGATCTTCACGACGTTCCAGTTCACTTTTTCCTCGATTTTCACGATAGGGTATGCTCCTGGAAACCGGACGGATCGTCCGGTTACGTGGATCATCCGGCCGCCCGGTATTTCGATGACCACGAAACCCTCGTGCGCCGGATAGGCCCGCTCGTACCCGGAGAAAGACGTGGGGAAACAGCCCTCCGGCGGTGTACTGAAGTTATAGATCAGAGCCTGGTTCCCGGGTCGGCCGATCGACTTCGAGAACTCAAGCGTGGTGCGGCATTCCGCGTCGAAGATGGGTTTGAGGTACGTACCGAAGCCTCCGCCCCAGCCCACACATCCCGGGTGATCGTGCCCCGGAACCGGTTTTCCGTCTGCGGTCATCCGCTGCCTCGTCTCACCCATGCCGGCGAACGTGACCTCCGACCGGATAGCGGCCGTATGCTGCCACTCGGGTGGGCTGGAAGGGCTGGAGTAGCAATCCACTATTTCATCTGCCACGAAGTTGGGCAGGTGGGCCGCGCGCTCCAGATTGACGGTTCTCGCCTTCTCCAGAATAACTTGGGGGTCCGCACCCGCATCGGCCGATGGAGACGGTGTGGGCGCCGGCGGCCGCCCTTGCAAAGTCGGCCCTGCGTCTTCTGGTTCTGGCGGCGCAAGCAGATTCCCGGGCACGCGCCAATCGCGGCATTGGATCGCCTTGCTGAGCTCTTCCGGTTTGGGCCGCCGAAGAAACCGAATGTTCTCCATCTCCAAAGCTCGCCACAGCTTCGACGCCTCGTCCCAAAACGCCCGGATGGGTATGCATTCTATCGTCACCTGGTCGCCCAGGTGGTACTTGGCGGCCAACGCCTTGCCTGCGAATTCAGGGGTGTCCGGAAGTTTGGCGTCGATCAGGCGCGCATCCGGAAGAAGGATGGTGATGGACTGCTCCATCACCCGTTCCAGCGATCCGGTGAAGGATGTATCCGCGGCGCGGCAGGGAGAGACGATGAGCGGGATCCCGAGGAGGGCAGCATACACCGCACTCCTCGGCAGCCAGCCGCCGCTCGGCAGAGGAGTTGCCATCGAGTGGCGATTGTAGCAGCCCGCACACGGCCCCGGGCAGCGGAGACTCATCCCGCTAGCTCCTCGCTCCTAGCTCCTGTCTTCCGCTACAATTGCAGATGCGGTGAGACTTTCGATTGCGCTTTTGCTGCTGGGGGTGGGCTCTGTCCAGGCAGCGGAGATCCCGATGACCCTGGTCTCGGACAACGAGGCCGAACCGATCCACAGCGCCATCGTCCGCAAGGAGGCGTGGACTCTGGACGCCGTCCGCCACCTGCGCGCCGAAGCCGAAAAGCGCCTTCGGGAAGGGCCTTGGACCGTTACCTCCGATCGCCCCAAAGATCTGGATATCGACGTTCACGATTACTACAGCGAAGCCCCCTACTGGTGGCCCGATCCGGCCAACCCCACCGGCCCCTATGTACGCAGAGACGGCGTGATCAACACCGCGCGGTTCCTGGCCAACAAAGCCGCCCTCAACTCCATGTGCGACGCGGTGTTCACCCTCGGCACCGCCGCCTATCTGCTGGACGACCCGCGCTACGCCAAACGCGCCGCCGCGGTGATCCACACCTGGTTCATCAATCCCCAGACGCGCATGAATCCCAACCTGGAATATTCGCAGGCGATTCGCGGCTCCAATAGCGGACGCGGCGCCGGAGTCCTTGACGGCCGGGTCTTCATCCAGGCCGTCCAGGGCATGGAGTTCCTGGCCAACACGGGCGTCTGGGACCCCAAGGAACAGAAGGCCGTGCGCGAGTGGTTTACCGAATACCTCCACTGGCTCACACACAGCAAACACGGCGCCGACGAAAAGCATAGCGGCAACAATCACTCGTCCTGGTGGACCGCCCAGGTGGCCGCCGTCGCCACCTTCGTGGAGGACAACGCGGCGGAGCAGGCGGCCTTCAACTTCTATCGCGAGACCATCTTCCCCTCGCAAATCCACCGCGATGGCAGCGCGCCCCGCGAGGAAGCGCGCACCAGGTCGCTCTCCTATTCGTCGTTCAACGCGGAGGCGTATTCCATGGTCTGCCGCATCGCGCAAGTGCGCGGCATCGACCTCTGGACGGTCCACACCAAGGACGGCGCCACGCTGAGCACCGTCATCGACTACCTCACCCCCAACCTCAAGGACCCCACCAGGTGGCGCAAGGAGCAGATCGCCGCTTACCAGAGCGACGGCTCCTACTTCCTGGCCTTCGCCGGCATGGGGATGAAGAAACCGGAATACGTGGCCCTGTTTCGAACCCTGGAACTTCCCTCGGGCGCCTGGCCCAGCCTGGTCGACCTGATCGTCGGCCGCTGGGAAGCCTCCGGCCACCAGACCCGCCATTGAGCCACCTGCGTTACTACATCACCGATCGTCACGCCGCCGGCGGCGTGGAGCCGCTCCTGGAGTTTCTCGCGCGGGCGCTCGCGGACGGCGTCGAGTACATCCAGATTCGCGAGAAGGATCTCTCCGCGCGCCAGTGTCTCCAACTGGCGAGCCGCGCGCTGGCGCTTCCCAATCCGCGCGGTTCGCGGATCCTGGTGAATGCGCGCGTGGACATCGCCCTGGCCGCCGGCGCCCACGGCGTGCACCTGCCGTCCGCTTCGATTGCCCCCTCCGCGCTGCGCCACATCACGCCCGCCGGATTCGTCATCGGCGTTTCGACGCATTCCCTCGCAGACCTGCGCGCCGCCCAAGCCGAAGGCGCCGATTTCGCGGTCTTCGGCCCCGTGTTTCCGACCGCGTCGAAAGCCCCATTCGGTCCGCCGCAGGGTCTCGCACGCCTCCGCGAAGCCGTGCGCTCGGTGCGGATTCCCGTCCTCGCGTTGGGCGGCGTCACCGCCCAAAATGCGCCCGAGTGTCTGGCCGCGGGGGCCGCGGGTGTCGCCGGGATTTCCATGTTTCAGGGTGGATCCGGCCCGGATCCGAACCGGCCTGCGCGGCCGCGCGCGTCGGCCGGCCGAAGAGGGACGGCGCCCTAAATGCCGTAGTCCTTGAGCTTCTTGTACAGCGTGGTTCTGCCGATGCCGAGGAAGTTGGCGGCCTCCACGCGGTGGCCTTCGGTGGATGCCAGGGCGCGGACGATGGCGTCGCGCTCGGCCAACTGCATTTGCGTCAGACCGGCCTCGGAAGCGGTGGCGGGGTGGGCCGTGCGCAGCTCCGGCGCCAGATCGCCGATCTGGATGAGCGGACCATCGCTCATGGCCATGGCGCGTTCCAGGTGGTTGCGCAGTTCGCGGATGTTTCCGGGCCACGGACAGGCCGCGAGGACCCGCAGGGCCTGGCGCGAAATGCCGGTGACGGGATTGCCCTGGCCGGCTTGGCCATCGATGAAAAAGCGCACCAGCGCGGGGATGTCTTCCACGTGGCGGCGCAACGGCGGCGTTTGGATGGAGAGAACGTCGAGCCGGAAATAGAGGTCCTCGCGGAATTTCCCCTCGCGGATGGCGGCGGGCAAGTCGCGATTGGTGGCGGCCACGATGCGCGCCTCGAAGTGCTGGCACTGGTTGCTTCCGAGCGGCCTGAATTCCCTTTCCTGCAGGGCGCGCAGCAATTTGGCCTGCACGCCGATGGGCAACTCGCCGATTTCGTCCAGAAACAGAGTGCCCTGGCCGGCCGAGGCCAGCAGTCCCACGCGGCCCTGGGCGGCCCCGGTGAAAGCGCCCGGCACGTGGCCGAAGAGTTCGCTCTCTATCAGGCTATCGCTCAGGGCGGCGCAATCCAGGGCGACGAACGGCCACTGCCGCGCCAGAGAGCACTCGTGGATGGCGCGCGCCACCAACTCCTTGCCGGTGCCGCTTTCGCCGGTGATGAGGACCGGTTGCCGGCGGGGAGCCAGCTTGAGAATCGCACGGTAGAGGTGCTGCATCGGGAGAGAAGTTCCGACCATGCCTCCCGGGCCGCGGCCGGCTTGGATCTGAGACCGCAGGAGGCGGTTTTCGGTGGCCAGTTCGCGCCGTTCGGCGAGATGGTTCACGCGCGTGACCAGGTCGTCGACCGTGAACGGCTTGGCGATGTAGTCGTAGGCGCCGTTTTTCAGCGCTTCCACGGCGGTGTCGACGGTGGCGTGGCCGGTGATGAGGATGACGCCGGCGTCGATGTGCCGCTCCTTGACCATGCGCAGCAGGCCGAGGCCGGTGATCTCGGGCATGGCGAGGTCGGTGAGCACGATATCGACGATTTCGGAATCCAGCAGAGCGCGGGCTTCGCGGGCGGACGCGGCGGTGAGGACCGCGTAGCCGGCGTCCAGCAGAGCTTCGGAACAGATCTCTCGAATGTCCGCTTCGTCGTCCACCACTAGAACGGTCTGATCCGGCATAGTCCGCACCCAACGGAAGATCGTCAATTACCAGCGAAAACACCGTTCTTAGCTACCAAACATGCCCCCAAGTTTCCATATCGTCCGGAACGCGCGGAGTCCCGAATCGGGACGGGTTTTCCGGAATGCGGAATCCCGGCCGCCGGCATGCCGCGGCAAGTCGAAGGTTTCCCGGCGCCGCGGGCGGTTGCGGAATGGCCCCACGGGTGCACATGGCTGGCCGACGAGAGGTGACGATGATGTTCCCAGACCGACCCAAGACCGTGCTGGTGGTGGACGATGAGCCGGAGATCCGCGAGTTGCTTCAGGAAATCGCCAGCCAGCACGAATGCCGTGTGCTGCAGGCGGAACACGGGGAAGCCGCGTGGAAGATCGCCCAAGGCGAACCGGTCCATCTGCTGATTACGGATTTGATGATGCCCGAGCGGGACGGGATCGAAACCATGCAGCAGTTCCGGACGGCCTATCCGGACCTCAAGGTGATTGCCATCTCGGGGAGGATGGATGGACCCTATCTTCGAATGGCCCGGATGTTAGGCGCGGATGCCACGCTCCCCAAGCCGCTGGACATGGAGACTCTCTCGGCCCTGATCGGCGAGTTTCTGAACGGTCCGGCGAGTTAAGCCGCCGGGAGACCGCCGCTGCAGGTCTCGCGCGGCTGACCGATAAGGACCATGTGACAGATTGCATCAGGGCGCCGTCCTGCCCAGACCCGGAAGACTGTGCCCGGCAGGAGCGGATGCTGCGGGAATTGGTCGGCGATCTGCGCGAAATCGTGTTCCGGACCGACGCCCAGGGCCGCTGGACCTTCCTCAACGCCGCCTGGACGGAAATCACCGGGTTCGCGGTGGAGGCGGCCATGGGGCATGTGTTTCTGGACTTCGTCCACCCCGAAGACCGGGCCGGGGACGTCGAACGCTTCCAGCGGCTGGTGGAAGGCCGCGAGGATTACAGCCGCCACGAAGTCCGCTACCTCACGGCGGATGGCGGATTCCGCTGGGTGGAAGTTCACGCGCGCGCGATCCGCGATGGGGCGGGTAGGCTGGCGGGAGCGTCGGGCACCATCTCGAATATTCACGGCCGTCATGAGGCCGTGGAAGCGAGCACGCGCGAGTTGGCCGGGGTCAACCGCGCGTTGCGGGAAAGCGAACGCCTGCACCGCACGCTGGTGGAGACCAGCCCCGACGCGATCGCGTTGACCGATCCCGGGGGCCGCGTGCGCATGGTGAACCGCGCCAGCCTGGAACTGTTCGGATACGCCAGCGCCCGCGAGATGGTGGGCCGCGACATCGGCGAGTGCTGGCGCAACGAGGATCCCGCAGTGGCGCGGAAGATGGACGAGGAGCTCATGGACACCGGCCGTGTGCGGGACGCCGAACTGCGGCTGACGCGGCGCGACGGGTCGGTCTTCGACGCGGAGATGAACGGCACGGTAGTCTGCGATGCCATGGGCGCGCCGCATTATGTGATCCGCATGGCGCGCGATATCGGCCGCCGGAAAGCGGTGGAGCGGGAACTGCAGCGCAGCGAGCGGTGGTTTCGCGCGGTGTTCGACGACGCCCCGATCGGCATCGCGCTCATCGATGCCGGCGCCCGCGTCCAACTGGCCAACCACCGGTATGGGGAAATGCTGGAACGCTCGGCCGAAGAACTGACCGGAGTTCCCGTCCGGGATTTCACCCATCCCGACGACTGGGCCGCCAGCCAACAGGCCGCCGAGGCGCTGCGCTTCGTGAGCGCGCCGGTGCAGGTGCTGTCCAAGCGGTACCTGACCAAGTCCGGGCGCGTGGTATGGGCCCGGTCGACGGTGGCCAACCTGCTGTCGCTGGCCGAAGGCGAGCACCTCATGATCGCCATGGTGGAGGACGTGACCGCCCGCAAGCAACTGGAAGAACAGTTTCGCCAGGCCCAGAAAATGGAGGCGGTGGGACGTCTGGCGGGCGGAATCGCGCACGATTTCAACAACGTCCTGACGGTCGTCAAGGGGTACGGCGAGCTCCTGCAGAAGCGCGTGGCGGCGGACCCTTCGGCGGCGCGGAAGGCGTCGCAGATCGTCAAGGCGGCCGAGCGCGCGGCCCAGTTGGTGGCGCAGTTGCTGGCCTTCAGCCGCCAGCAGGCCACCGAACCGAAGGTGATGGATGTCAACGCCGCGCTGCGCGAGATGGGCGCGATGCTGGGGCCGCTGCTGCGCGAAGACATCGAGCTGACCGCCCGGCTGGGTCCCGATACCGGCAGCGTTCGCGCCGATCCCGGCCAGTTCGGCCAAATGTTGATGAACCTGGCCGTGAACGCGCGCGACGCCATGCCGGGAGGGGGGCGTCTCGGGATCTCCACGCGGCCGGAAGAAGTCCGGGCGGCATTTCCGACGCAGGGCGCGGGTCCGGCCGAGGGCGCGAGCCCGGCGCCGGGCCGTTATGCGGTGATCGAAGTGACGGATACGGGTTGCGGCATGACCGCGGCGGTCCTTTCGCGCATCTTCGAGCCGTTCTTCACCACCAAGGATGTCGGCAAGGGCACGGGACTTGGGCTGTCGACGGTATACGGAATCGTGCAGCAGGCCGGAGGGCATATCCAGGTAGAGAGCGCTCCCGGCGCGGGGACCACGTTTCACATCTACCTGCCGAGCGCCATCGAAGACCGGCGCGCCGCGGCGGAGGGCGTCGCGGCGGCCCGCGGCTCGAGCGGCAGCGAGACCATTCTGCTCACCGAGGACGAGGACGCGGTGCGCGAGATCGTGGCGGAGACGCTGCGGGATCGCGGATATACGGTTCTCGAGGCGCGGCACGGACGCGAGGCGCTGGAGCTGGCGGAGGCGCGACAGGGACCGATTGACCTGCTGCTGACCGATATCGTCATGCCGCGCATGGGAGGGCCGGAATTGTGGGCCCGCATCCGGGAACGCTTCCCGGAAACCCGCGTGCTTTTCCTCTCGGGCCACACCGGAGCGGCGCCGGCGCCCGGGCCGGTGCTGCTGCGCAAGCCGTTTTCCCCGGAAGACCTGGTCGTCAAGGTGCGGGAAATTCTGGACGTGCCGGCTCCGGTTGCCTGAAGGCGGTTCCGGGCGCGCGCGGAACCGGGCGCGCGATAATGGTCCCAAATGCAGAACATCGTGCCGGTCCTCTGTTTTATCGCCGGTTTCGCGCTGGCGTGGCTGGTGCTGCGGCAGCGCAAACACGAAACCGAGGCCCACTTCCAGGCGCTTTCCGCCCAGGCGCTGGCGCGCAACAACCAGATGTTTCTGGAACTCGCCAAATCCAGCTTCTCGCAGTCGCAGACCGCGGCCACGGATGAATTGGAGTCGCGCCGGCGGGCCATCTCCGACATGCTGGAGCCGGTGCGCGCGTCGCTCGAAAAGGTGGATTCGCGCATTCTGGACCTGGAAAAGGCCCGCGTGGGGGCCTATGCCGGGTTGCAGGAGCAGGTGCGCGGATTGCTGGAGACGCAGGCGCAAATGCGCGCCGATACCGGGCGGCTGGTGACGGCGCTGCGCACTCCCGGCGTGCGCGGCAATTGGGGCGAGATGCAACTTCGCCGCGTGGTGGAGATGGCCGGCATGCTGGAGCACTGCGATTTCACCTCGCAAACGACGGTGGCGTCGGAGGATGGGCGAATCCGCCCCGACCTGCTGGTGCGGCTGCCCGCGGGCAAGACCATCGTGGTGGACGCCAAAACCCCGCTGGAGGCCTATCTGCGGGCCATCGAAGAGCCGGAAGCCAACGCCGGGCGGACGCGCTTCGCGGAGCACGCCCGCCAGGTCCGGGCGCATCTGGCGGCGCTGGGGCGCAAGTCGTACTGGGACCAGTTCGACCAGGCGCCGGAGTTCGCCGTGCTATTCCTGCCGGGCGAATGTTTCTTCAGCGCGGCGCTGGAGGCGGACCCGTCGCTGATCGAATCGGGGGTGGAGCAGAACATCATCCTGGCCACGCCCACCACGCTGATCGCGCTGCTGCGCGCGGTGGCTTACGGATGGCGGCAGGAGAGCCTGGCGCAGAACGCGGCGGAGATCAGCGCGCTGGGCAAGGAGCTGTTCAAACGGCTGTCGGACATGGGCGAGCACTGGAACAAGGTGGGCAGCGGGTTGCGGCGCGCGGTGGAAGCGTACAACGCGGCCCTCGGGTCGCTGGAGAGCCGGGTGATGGTGAGCGCGCGCCGGTTCGCGGAGTTGCAGACCGCGCCGCTGGGGGTGGAAATCGCCGAGTTGGAACCGGTGCCGAGCGCCGTGCGGCAGCCGCGGGAAGCCGGCGAGGGCGCGCCGGCGCTTCCGCCGCCGGAGTGAGAGTTCCGGCGGAGACCGGATGCCGAAATTAGGGCGCGATCCGCGTGGCCAGCATCATGCTCGAGGGCCGGCGGTGAGAGCCGTAGCCCAGGATGAAGCCCAGTTGCTTCACCCGTCCGGGCTCCTTGAACGCATCCGCCAGGTCGGTTTGCCATTCGTTGACAAACGGCTTATCGGGGTGGCTGTATTCGCCGAACAATTGCACCTGCCACTCGCTGGGTTTGAGCATTTTGTAGGGCACCCCGGTATCGTCCTGCAGGATCAGGTTGCTGTTGGCCAGAATGTACTTGCGGATGGCCGCGAATTGATCCCAGTGCAGCAGGAACGAGGCCGACTTCACCAGGGTATCGGGACGCCCCAGGTGGGTCAGGAATCGGGAAAAAGAGGGGTCCTTGTCGAAAGGGTACGCCAGGTCGGTCTTGAAGTAGTACAGAATCCGCGACTGGGTCTCCGACGGGTGACGGTAGTGGATCTCCACCGCATGGTGGCGCGGCGCGTCGGCCGCCTCCGGCACGAAGTCTCCGTTCTCGGTCAGGCGGCCGTAGCGGACGTAGTCGATCACATTGCCGTTACGGACCAGCAGCAGGAGCATCAGGGGCAGAATCCCGTTGTGCACCTTGCCGTGAAATTGCTCGTCCATCTCGCTGGTTACGAAGAACGTGCGGTCGAAAATCGACGAGATGCCCTGGCGCCAGCCAGCCAGTTCCTTGTCGATGTTGGCGGGCTTGTAATGATCCGGCGGCAAGATGTCCCCCACGTTTTCGCGGGCGGCGAATACCGTTAGCCGGGCGTCGGGGAAGAAGTGCTGGGCGTAGAGGATGTCCGGCCCGCTAAAGGGGTAGAAGAGGTAGGCGCTGTTATTGTGGAGGGGCGCCAATTCACGCTTTTGGAAGGCGTCAACCGCTTGAAACTGTTTGGTTTGGCTGTTCTCCCAGCTCTTGTTGAACTGGCCCGCGTAGTTCTGCCACGCCGGGGTGTCCTCCAACTGGTGGAACGGCCCGTCGGCTCTTCCTTTCAGTCCGCCCAGGAAATTGGCGGTATCGTTGCAAAGCTGGGGTGAGATCTCAGCCGAGGCCGCCGGAGGCGCGGCCGCCGGAACCGGGGCCGCCGGATGTTGGGAACCGCCTTGGCCCAGGCACAGCAGGGCGGCGGAAGCCATGGTGACGAGTAAAACCACACCACGACGGGAAGTGTGAAACGGGGTACGTAGGAGAGACATGTTCGAGGAGTCTACTCTTCAGGATAATAATAGTTAAGCTCATCCGTCAAAAGAATTCGCGTTGACATCGGCGCGACGTACTGGCCCGAGCCGATGGCTCCGGCACGGAACCGCGACGCGCAAGCGAGCGGCCCCGGTGGTGGAAAGCATGCCCCACGTTCTCCGATTGCCCTGCGCGGCAAGTTCGCGAGCGAGTATGGCGGGAGGAACTTGGGAGGTAGCGGCGAAGGCGTGAAGAAAACGCCCGCAAGCGGGCTGGGCAGGCAGGCCGGCCGAAAGGCCGAGTGCGGGGTGCCCACCTTGGGCCGGGCCGCAGGTTGCCAACCTGCCCCACAAAATCGTCGCGAGGCAGCAAGAGACCGGCGGGTAGTGGTACAGGAATCGTCCGATCGAGGCGAGTGAGTGTTTGCACCTTCCGAGATATCCGTGCGCCAGACGGACGCCCGGCGCTACCGAAGATTTACCGCCGGATGGCCCAACCCGGGAAGGCCGGCCTGACCGGACGAGCCTCGCGGACGCCGGACCGGCGCGAGCGCCGTAGCCGCGGGCTTTCCCCGGATTCCTCTTCCCGGGGCGTCTCCGCAATCCGGATCCGGGGAATCAGTATCAGCACGAGCAAGCCCAGCGCAATGGTCCAGATCGGTGGCATTTGGTTAGCAATCGAATGCTAACCTGGGTGAACCTGGATTACAAGAGCCGTCCGGGGTGGCCGGTCCTACAAGGACTCCCAGTACGGAACGCGTTATTTCAGGGCCAGATCGCTGTCCCGTCCGGGGTGGGCGGCGACTCCCGAAAAGTCGGTCAGGTCGAGACCCGTAGTACTTTCCGATTCCAGCGCGTGCGTGAAGTAGTCCGGGCGGTTGTCGCCCCAGGCGACCCGCGAGGCTTTCAGCGTCACCTGGCTGGCATGCCGGATGGCGTAGCCGGGTGTCCCGTGGGGTTCCAGATCGGCCTCGGTGGTGGTCGGCCGGTTGTCCCAGATTCCGCCTTTGTAGCGGGTCCACCGGTCGAGCGTCACGTCCACGTTTTCCAGCCGGACGTTGCGGACGGTGCTGGCCGGGCTGCCGCTCACGCGCACGCTGTTCTCCGCCCGCCCGGTCACGTTGCGGACGCGAATATCGTGCAGGCTGCCGACTTTCGTTTGGGCGTCGCGGGGGATGGCGGTGAGCGAAATGGCCTCGCCGCGGCCCCACCACGGGTCGGAATAGTAGCGCGAGACGAACTGGATGTCGCGGAAGTCGATATCGTAAACGTCGCCTTCGTCGCGCAACTGGATGCCCAGGCCGCGCGAACTGGTGCGAATCTGGCAGCGTTCGAAGACCACGTCGTGAATGTCGGCGGTGGTCTCGGTGCCGATCTTAACGCCGCAGTCCTGAGTTTCGATGACGCAATCGTGGACGCGGATGTTGGCGCAGGGGCCGAAGTCGCGATCCAGGCGCGTGGTTTTGACCACGATGGCATCGTCGCCGCAGACGATATCGCAATTGCGGATTTCGACGTCGCGGCAGTGGTCGGGATCGATGCCGTCGCAGTTGGGGACGTCCATCAGGTTGCGGATTTTCATGCCGTCCACAAGCACGCGCTCGCAGCCCAGCATGTGCAGACCCCAGTAGGGCGCCTCGCGGAAGCCGATGTCGTGAACCTCCAGGTCCTTGCAGCCGCGCAGCACGAACATTTTGGGGCGGAAGGGCTTGAAGATCCACCATTCATTGGGCTGGTCGTAGGACTGCATGAATTCGCGGGCGCGGCCGTGAATGGCGCCGGTGCCGGTGAAGCGGAGTCCCTCGGCGCCGTCGGCCCAGATGACGGCTTCGTTGCGGAAGTGGCTTGGGTCGGTGCTCACGATGAGTTCGGCGTCGCCGGCCAGGTGGAACTCGATGTGGCTCTTCAACTCTAGGGTGCCGATGAGGTGCCGGGCTCCTTCGCGGATCAGGACCTGGGCGCCGTGGCCGGCCGCCGCGGCGGCGTCGATGGCCCGCTGGATGGCGGCGGTATCGAGGGTGACGCCATCGCCTTTGGCGCCGTAGTCGCGCACGTCGAAGATCTTCTTCTGCGCCCGCAGGCGCCCGCCGAGCGCCAGCGCCGGGACCAGCGCCAGCGCCTTGCGCCGGGTAAGCTGTTCAGACACCATAGAACACGGATAACATACTGTGTGAGAAGCCGTGAAAAGAACATGCCCGCAAGCGGGCACGGCAGGCGAATCGCCTGCCCCAAGCAGCAGAGCCGCAACCAATCTGCGTGGGCTGGCGCAGGGTAACCTCCCGCGCGACCCAACCTGCCCGCGTTGGGTGGCCCTGTGCAAGCGCGAACAGGCCGGTTACCAACCGGCCGCAGGTTGCCAACCTGCCCCACAAAACCGTCGCACGCGAGTTGCACTTTGTGGCGCAGGCGGCGGGGTTCTTTCGCGGCTTCCGACGGAGCGCATATGAAACACATTCTCGTACTGACGGCTCTTCTGGCCACATCCGCGGCGGCGCTCGACCGCCCCGGCGTGACGTTCAAGATTTTCCAATTTCCCGCCAACATGATTCCGCGCATCGACGGGAACGACGACGATTGGAAAATGGTTCCCGACGATTATGCGATCGGCATGGACCAACTGGTCGACGACAACCACCCGGGCCGCAAGCCCGATCCGAAGGATCTCGACGTCAAGGTGAAGGTCGGCTGGGTCAAGGGCCTGAACCGGCTCTATTTCCTGTATGAGGCCTACGATAATTACTGGGACTTTTCGCAGCCCGGCCTGCACAACGACATCTTCGAAGTGGTGGTGGACGGCGATCTGTCGGGCGGTCCGCTGATCCCGCGGTTTCAGCCGACCAAGGAACTGAGCGAGCGCGACGCGCATTTTTCGATGCACGGCGTGCACGCGCAGAACTACCACATCATGACGCCGGCCGTGGGCAAGGATTGGGCGCTGGCCTGGGGCTGCAATTCGTACGTGAAGGAGCTGCCGTACGCCAACGCGGCTTACAACTACAATTTCAAGCCGGGAGAGTCCGGAAAGCTGATCCTGGAATTCTGGATCACGCCGTTCGATTACGCCGGCTGCGAGGGTCCGCAGCGCGCGGTGGAGACCGTTCTGACGGAGAACAAGCTGATCGGACTGGCGTGGGCGATCCTGGATTACGACGACGCCAACAGCGACGCGCACGCGTTCTGGAACCTGTCGCGGCAACACACCATGTACGGCAAGGCGGATGAACTGGTGGCCTTCCGGTTGATGCCGCTGGAGCCGCAGTTTCAGAAGTTCGACGCCAACTGGAGTTTCCAGGTAGTGGATATGGCGCGCCGACTGGTGGCGTTTCAGGACAAGTCGACGGGCACGGTGACCTCGTGGAAGTGGGATTTCGGGGACCACACGTCGTCGACGGAGCGGCATCCGCTGCACACCTACAAGGCCGGCGGCGACTACATCGTGACGCTGGAAGTGGAAGGCCCGCAGGGCAAGTCGAGAAGGGAGAAGATTTGGGACGTGGCGCTGCGGTGAGGGTGGTTGGCGCAGGATCGTTCTAGAATATAGGCAGGAGGTGCATCGCGTGTCCGATTTTTCCTTCACTGCGCACATTTTTAGGGAGGGACCGATGTTCGTCGCCTATGTGCCGGCATTGGACATATCGAGCTGCGGAGCCACCGACGAAGAGGCGCGGAAGAACATCCGCGACGCGGTGCGCGGCTTCCTTGCCGCAAGCGCCGACATGGGCACGCTGGACGAAATTCTGCGGGAAGCCGGTTACGAGCGGGAGGGCGAGCAATGGCGCGCGCCGGAATTCGTGGCAGTTGACCGGCTGACCATGAGTCTCACCTGAAGTATGGCTGCGATACGGCCGGTATCCAGTCAGGATCTCATCCGGGTCTTTGAACGGGACGGGTTCGGTTTCGACCGCCAGGCAGGCGATCATCGCATCTACATCAATGCGGGCGTGAGACGGCCGCTAGTAATCCCGGTGTGCCGGGCAGTCCCCGTCTTCATCATCAAGAATCTGTTGCGAACGTCGGGCATGAGCCGCGATCGGTATTTCGAGTTGCTCACCGGCCTGTAGGCGGCTGGAGGTAGCTGCGGTGAGGGGGACTTGTATTCGTAATCAATATGGTCTAAACTTTAGATGGATATGGAGTGGATCAAGCTAAAGCTAAAGCAGGCGAGCGCCGTTCTCGGGGTCCCGCCCAAGGACCTTCAGAACCTGGTGCAGTTGAACGTACTCCGCCCGCCACGCCGGGACAACCTGTACTGGTTCGATACGCGCCTTCTCCTCCAGGCGAAAGTAGCAGTGTATTTGAAAGCCACGTTGGGGACCTCCAGCGAATTTCTCGGCAGATTTACGGAGGCGCTCTCGCGTGACGTCGATCGGGCGAAGGGCACGACGGCCCGGTACATAGTTCTTCAATCGTCTCCGGCAGGCGGCGGCGACCCGGTCGAAATCAAGATCCCCTTGCGCTCGCTGGCCAGCGAACTCGAAAAGCAGTTGCCCAGGGCGGAGGCTAGCCGGGACCTTCCGCGTGGGCGGAAACGGACCGGGTGGAAGCGAGAGATGCTGGCGAGCTTCGAAGAGGCCGCGTCCGATATGGATAAGGTTTCGCAGTCGCAGATCGCGGAGACCATCCGGCGGTATCGGGCGGAACGGAAGCGGCTCCCGGAGGTCAGCGTTGCGCGACCGAAAGCGAAGACGGCTTAGAGCGGTCGTCGATACGTCCGTTCTGGTCGCGGGTATTTCTGCATTCAAATCTCGAAAGGCGGTAACCATCCCCAGCGCCGCTTTGTTGCGCGACTGGATCGACAGCGGCGTCTTCGTCTGGTTGGTCACGGAAGACATCCTGGCCGAGTACAAGGCGATCCGGGTGAGCCGGTCCGCGGAACTGTCGCCGGACCCGGGTGACGATGCCTTTTGCGACTGCGCCGAGCAGGGGCGGGCCGATCTGATCTTCACCCTCAATCCCTCGGACTTCCCGCAGGAGAGGCTGCGGGCGAGAGTGATCGTTCCCGGCAGTCCGCCGGCGGTGCGCCGTCGCGGCAGCAGACCGTATATGGCAAGGCGGATGAGCTGGTGGCCTTCCGGTTGAGGAAGTGGGATTTCGGGGACGGCACGTCGTAGGCGGAGCGGCATCCGCTGCACACCTACGGCGCGGGCGGCGACTACATCGTGACGCTGGAAGTGGAAGGCCCAGAGGGCAAGTCGAGAAGGAAAGAGATCTGGGACGTGGCGCTGAGGTGAGGCGCTCACGGGATCCAAATCAAAGGGATTCCCATTCCTCCCGGGCGATCCCAGCCTGCCTAAGGATGCGCGCCAGCAAGCCGCGACCGATGTCCTCCGAGTGAGGATTCGGTATCCGAAGCTTTATGCCGCGGCCCTTCATGTATTGGTGATCACCGCCGGACACAGGCGGCTCGAAGCCCAGCGCGCGGAGGTAAGCGATCAGGTCCCTCCGCTTGATTGGACCAATGGCGGGCATTCAGGCGACTTCGCGGATCTCGATGCGGTTGCCGTCGATGTCGGGAATCGGGGAGTGGTCGGCGATACTAAGCAACACCCATCCCTCCAGTACGCTCTCCAACTCTTCCCGGCAGGCCTCCAGGGTCTTGGCATTCGCCCAGACGCCCGGGATAGCGGGGATCTCACCGAAGAACGACCCGTCGTCCCCGACAATCTCGTAGCGGGCTTGGCGCATGGCCGCCCGTAGATACGCGGTGAGCATGGCTCAATTATCTCACTAACAAGCAATGAGAGCCACGGATGAATACGGGTCGAAGAGAACTTGCTTATGGTTGGAGCGGCTGTCGAGAGGAAACCTAATCGCACCGAATCTCGCGGTCATGGACCTGGCCCATGCACCCAACCCCGGTCTCGCCAGATTTGTATCGATCATAGCGGGCTACCTTCTGCCATGGTGTTACCGAAAAAGCGCCTTCAAGAGCGTCTCGTTCTACGAAGTGAGGACCCTTCGAGACCCGACAGAGGCAGTCATCCGCCCGACGTGAGAGGATCTCACGGACCCACTGCCGCGCGCAATGTCCGGGAGGGGTCCACCGCGGCCCTCAATTGTTTCCCTTCCTCCGCGCTGAAAGCCCGCCCCACCGCGAGGTTGTCCATGTCGCCGCCATTCAGGTTGGCGCGCATCACGCCGTGAGACTGGTGCTGAAGGCCCAGCAGGTGCGCGGTCTCGTGGACCAGGACACAGCCGAGCACCAGTGACATCGGACGGACTTCCCGATCCGCGGCGCTCTTGACGGCGTCGTAGAATGCATAGGCGCGCGGACGAAGATATGGCCCGCCGGTCATGGCATAGCCGGCGGGGTGTCCGGGCATGGAGCCCCGCAATCGGGGCATCACCAGCAGTTCCAGGTAAGGGCCATCGACGGAGAGCGCTGGCGTACACTCCTCCGAGTCGCAGACCGCCCATTCGGTTTCGATTCCCGCGTTAAGGAACGCCATCCGCGCGGCCTCCACGGCGGGCGCGACCACGGAGCGGGGCGCGCCGGCGTAGTTGAAAACCGCGACCATGATGTGGCCGTGCGCGCAGACACAGGCGTGCGCGGCCGCCGCCGCGAGCAGTGCCCTCGCCAGCGGGAGGATTTTCATTTTTCCGCTCCTATCCAAAACGCGCGAAGAAGCGAACATGTCCGCCAGAATTCTCGTAAACCAAGTTGTGCGCCGGTATAATCGAAACCGAGGGCCTGTCCCATGGCGGAATCTCCAGGGGAAGTAACTGTACTGCTGGCCCAGATGAGATCCGGCCGGAAGGAAGCGCTCGATCGGCTGCTGCCGCTGGTCTATGACGAACTGAGGCGGCTGGCGGGCCGCTACATGCGGGACGAGCGGGCCGGCCACACGCTGCAACCCACGGCCCTGGTTCACGAAGCGTTTCTGCGCCTGGCGGGCGAGGATCGGGCCAACTGGCGAAATCGCGCGCAGTTCATGGGAGTGGCGGGACAGCTCATGCGGCGCATTCTGGTGGACTACGCGCGCAAACGTCATGCCGCCAAGCGCGGCGGCTCACTGGTCACGCTGGACGAGAGCGCCGCCAAGCAGTGCGCCGATATGGCCAGGCCGGAGGAAATCCTGGAGGTCCACCTAACCTTGGAGCGTCTGGAGCGTCTCGATCCTCAGCAGGGAAAATTAGTGGAACTGCGTTATTTTGCCGGGCTGTCCGCCGAGGAGACCGCCGAAGCGATGGGGCTCTCGTTGCGCGCCGTGGAGCGCGAGTGGACCACGGCGAAAGCGTGGCTGCGGGCGCAACTCGCCGAGGGAGCCTCGTGACGGCGGAGCGCTGGCAGCGCGTAAAGCAAGTCTTCCAATCGGCGAGGGAGCGCCAACCCCAGGATCGCGACGGCTTCCTGGCGGTGGAGACCTCGGGCGACGGCGAACTGCGGCGCGAAGTGGAGAAGATGCTCCGTTACGTTTCAGGCACCGGACTGCTCGACCGGCCGGCGTGGGACGGTTTGCAGTTCGACAGCCAACTGCCGGTGGGCGCTCGCTTGGGGCCATACGAAATCCTGGAGGAGGCCGGCGCGGGCGGGATGGGCCGGGTCTACAAAGCCCGCGATACGCGGCTGGGGCGGACGGTCGCCATTAAGGTCCTGAACGCCGAATTCAGCCACCGGTTTCAGACCGAGGCGCGGGCCATCTCCGCGCTGAATCATCCGCACGTGTGCGGCCTCTACGACATCGGCGAGCAGGATGGCACGGCCTACCTGGTGATGGAGTACGTGGAGGGCGAATCGCTGGCGGCCCGCCTGGGCCGGGGTCCGCTGGGTGTGGAAGAGGTGCTGCGCTACGGCGCGGAGATCGCCGATGCGCTGGCCGCGGCGCACGCGCAGGGCATGGTTCATCGCGATCTGAAACCGGCCAACATCATGATCGCGAAGTCCGGCGCCAAGGTGCTGGATTTCGGGGTGGCGCAGATGGCCGGCGGCGGGAACGATTCGGGCGGCGCAGTGGCGGGCACACTCGCCTACATGTCGCCGTCGCAACTGAACGGAAATCCGGCGGACGCGCGCAGCGACATCTTCGCGCTGGGGATCGTGCTGTCCGAGATGGCGACGGGGACGCACGCGGCGAGCCATTCACCGGCGTCTCTTCAGAGCGTGCCCGCGGGACTGTCGGACCTGATCGAACGGTGCCTGCGGGAGGATGCGGGCCAGCGGGTGCAAAGCATGGAAGAGGTGCGGCGAGCGCTGGAGCGGATGCGCTCGGAACCGCCGCCGGCCGGAACGCGCCGGCGCAAGCCGGTCTGGGCCGCGGTGCTGGTGGCGATGGCGGTTGCGGGCACCGGGGTGACGTGGAAGGCCACGCGGCCGGCGGCGCCGGCCGTCGCTAGATCCTCCCCGGCCGAACGCCGCTTGAGCTGGGAAGGGAAGGTCCCCGGCTCCGGGGGGAACGGCGGCCCGTCAACCGCGTCGGCGCCAGCCTCCGTGGCCGCGCCTATTCCTCAGGTTGCACGCCCGTCCGTAGCCGTACCTGCATCTCATGCCGGGCCGCTATTTCCAGCCGTCTTGGCGTCGTATCCGGGACTGGAACGCGACCCTAGCTTCTCCCCGGACGGGCGTACTATCGCATTCTCGTGGCACGCGGGGCAAGGCGGATATGGCATCTACGTGAGACCGGTGTCGCCGGACGCGCAGCCGCGGAGCTTGACCGACGGGAGCGTGGAGGACTGGGGTCCGGCGTGGTCCCCGGACGGGCGCAGCATCGCTTTCCGGCGTGGCGGCCGCGAGCCCGGGATTTATCGCGTTCCGACTGCCGGAGGGCCGGCGCGTCTGCTGGCGCCGATCGCCCAGCAGGGACATGAAACGCTACCTCAAATGTCGTGGTCTCGGGACGGCAAATGGATCGCGGCGCCGGACCGCGACCCGGGCGGAGGGACTCAGATCCACCTTTTTCCGGCGGGGCCCGGCGAGAAACGGAGAATCACCTCCAACAGTACCGGAACCGATCACGCTCCCGCCTTTTCGCCCGACGGAAAACTGCTGGCCTACGTTTCCTGCGTGGCCGGCGTCTCTCCGTGCGACGTGTACGTCCTCGAAATGGGGCCGGATTCTCTTCCCAAGAGGCAGCGCAGGATCACCCACGAGGGCATTTACATTCGCGGCATCGCGTGGCTACCGGATAGCCGGAGCCTGGTGTACGCCGGCGGAGACAGGAGTTCCGGGAGTACGTATTTATGGCGGGTGGCGCTCAATCCACCGGGCTCGCCGCAACGGCTGGACCTGGCTGGAGCGCGGGTCCGCCACCCCGCAATCCCGCTGGCCGGCGGACTACTGGCGTACACCAATTCGGGGAATTGGAACCTGATGGCGATCGAGAACTTCCGTTAGACGCGCGGTCTTCGGCCCCCGTTGACAAAAAGTTACGGATCATTCCCCGCTGCCTGGTGGTATACTCTTGGCGCAGTGCCCGGCTGCAGGTGTGGGCTGGACGCGGGCTTCATATATTTACTACGGGTTGGTTGGGTTCGCCCTGAGGGGGTGCATTCTTGCTGGATATCATTCTGGTCCGCGGGGTGTTTATTCTGGTTCTGGCGGCCGCGGGATACCATTTGCGGCC
>Ga0326728_10008747_pt1 | contig 24883 bp, 16 predicted proteins | sample MB3enrmetagenome_FD_207602 | JGI IMG/M metagenome (GOLD analysis project Ga0326728, IMG submission 207602) | Lab enriched peat soil microbial communities from McLean, Ithaca, NY, United States - MB31MN | ecosystem: Environmental > Terrestrial > Soil > Wetlands > Peat | place: USA: New York... | reverse complement strand
CGAGTCGCGCTGGTGAATGACGCAGTTCAATCCCCGTTCCGCCGCCACTTCCATTTGCTGGCGGAAAATCTCCTTCTGCCGCTCCTTGTAATGCTCGAACCCGGCCTGCCCTTTCGCATCATTCGGACGCCGGTGATAATCCAGCCCCGTTTCGCCGATGGCCACCACTTTGGGATGTCCCGCCAGTTCGCGCAACGCCGGCCGCACGTCGGGCGGCGCTTCCAGCGCCTGCGTCGGATGCCAGCCCACGGCGGCGAACACGTTGGGGAACCTTTCGGCAATGCGGATGGCCCGGGCGCTGCTCTCCAAGTCGGTGCCGATGGCGACGATTTTGCCGATGCCGGCGGCTGCGGCCCGCTCGATCACCTCGGACAAGTCAGGGGCAAAATCGGGAAAACCGAGATGCGCGTGTGTATCGTAAAAAACAGGCATGACACGACTAAAAAACATAGCGGATGGCGGAGGCGCGCGCAAGCCGGGCGGCGCGCTGCCGGGGGCGCATTTCACTTTTTTGGGTGGGTGCTCCTAATCTTAATCCTAATCTTAATCTTAATCCTAATCTTAATGCTAATCTTGTCCCTTCCGTCCCTTTGGTCCCTTTCGTCCCTGAAGAAGATTAAGATTAGGATCAAAATTAAGATTAGGAACCAGAAACCGCCACCCAAAAAGTGAGATGCGCCCCACGTTGCAGGATCGTTGGAACAGGACTTGCCGGGCCTGGGCAAAGGGGGTAAAACTGTGTCAATTATGGACGAACTGCATCCGCTCACGCAGGCCATCATCGCCGGACGAAGCAAAGAAGTTGCCGGCCTCATCAGTCAATGTCTTGCCGCCGGGGAGAAGGCGGGTGACATCGTCGAAAACCGGCTCGTGCCCGGCATGATGACAGTGGGGGAGAAGTTCAAGTGCAACGAAATGTTCGTCCCCGACATGCTGATGGCCGGCCGCGCGATGAAGGACGCGTTGAAGATTTTGGAGCCGTTGCTGATCAATGCCAATGTGAAGCCGGAACACTGCGCAGTCATCGGAACGGTGGAAGGCGACCTGCACGACATTGGCAAAAACCTCGTCGCCATGATGTGGAGGGGCGCCAGTATCGAAGTCATTGATCTGGGCGTCAACGTGCGGCCGGCCAAGTTTGTCGAGGCCGTCAACCAACACAAATCCAGGCTGCTGGGCTTATCCGCGTTGCTGACCACGACGATGCCCGCGATGCGCGACACCGTGAAGGCCGTCCGCGAGGCCGGCCTGGCGGTCAAGGTGGTGATCGGCGGCGCGCCCGTCACGCAAGAGTATGCCCGCGAAATCGGCGCGGACGGCTACTCGCCGGACGCAGGCAGCGCGGTGGACATGGCGATGGAGTTGTTGCAGGGCAAGGCGTGAACGCCACCATGCGCGTTTTGATCATTGGCTGCGGTTATGTTGGGCTGCCCTTGGGCGCCGAGTTGGTCCGGTTGGGCCACGAAGTTTGCGGCGTGACGCGCTCGGCCCAAAACCACGCCGCCCTCAAGGCCCGCTCCATCCGGCCGTTCATCGCCGATATTGCCCAACGGCCGGAACTCGACAACCTGCCGTTGCCTTTCGATTGGGTGGTCAACACCGTTTCCTCCGGCCGGGGCGGAATCGAGCAATACAAACAAGTCTATTGGCAGGGAACCCGCCATCTCCTCGACTGGCTCGCGGCCGCGCCGCCCAAAAAATTCGTTTACACCAGCAGCACCAGCGTTTATGGCCAAACCGACGGCTCGCAAGTCAAGGAAAGCAGCCCGGCTGAGCCCGTCAGCGAAACCGGCCAGGTTCTTGCCGCCACCGAGAAATTGCTGCTCGACGCCGTCCGCGGGAAAAAATTCCCCGCCATCATCCTCCGCGTGGCCGGCATTTACGGTCCCGAACGCGGACATCTCTTTCTGCAATACTTGAAAGGCCAGGCGCGCATGGCAGGCCGGGGCGAAGAATGGCTCAACATGATCCATCGCGACGATGTGGTGAACTGCATCCTCGCCGCGCTCGAGAACGGCCAGGCGGGGGAAGTCTATAACGCCGTGGACGACGAGCCGGTGCCGCAGATTCATTTCTTTCGCTGGCTCTCCGAAACCCTGGGCAAAAACATGCCGCCCTTTGGCGATGAGCCGGCCCCGGACGGGCGCAAACGCGCTGTCACAAATAAAAAAGTCCTGAACCGCAAGCTCAAGGCGGAGCTGGGCTATCAATTCAAATATCCCACCTTCCGCCAGGGCTACACCGCCGAAATCCAGCGCCTGCAGGACGCCGGCCTGCTCCCAGAAAAGTAAGAAGGAAGAAGTAAGAATTAAGAAGCGGGGCAAAGGCACGCCGGGAAAATGTCCGATGACGAAATTCCAATGACCAAATGATGAAAATTCGTCATTGAGGGCTTGGTCATTAATTGGTCATTCGTGCTTCGTCATTCGTCATTCCCCGCTCATTTCTATTGGTCTTCGAGAGCGGGAATGGTACTGAGCGGAAGGGTGTTGGTGCTGGTGTCAACCACGCCCGATTTATGCTTTTTGGCCTCCTTCTTCGCCGCTTCGGCTTCCTTGGCGGCTTCTTTGGCCAGGTCCTGCTCGATCTTCAAATTGCGCCTGGCTTCGTCCGTGCGAATCACCAGTTCGGCCTGCTTGACGCCCGAAAGTTTGTTGCGCTCCGTCGTCGCCACGATGGCGGCCACTTCCGGCGTGGGCAGGACGGTGGGCCGCATGAGCATGATCAACTCCGTGCGCAAGTTTTCAATGGCCGTGCTGCGGAACAGGTTGCCCAAGCCGGGAATGTTCATCAAGCCGGGGATGCCGGAAATGGCTGTGCTGCGGCTGTCGCTGATGAAGCCGCCCAGGATGATGGTTTCGCCGTTGCGCACGGCCACCTTGGCGCCGGCCTGGCGCTTGGTCGTGGTGGGCACGTTGCCCACCCCGGAGATGGCCACGGGCGTCCCCAGTTGTTCAACGTCCGCCTGTATGTCCATCACCACCAGTCCGTCGGGATTGATCAGCGGCATGACTTGGAGATGAATGCCGACCTCCAACTGCGTGTATTGGGCGCTTGGCCCGGAACCATAGCCGTAATTATACGTGCCAGTCACGTAAGGAACCGTGTTGCCGATAAACAAATCGGCCTGGACGGCGTGCGAGGTCTGAATGCGCGGACGGGAAAGAACATTGATGCGACCGTCGCCCGCGACCGCTTCGAGAACCACGTTGAGGTCATTGCCATATTTGCCGAAATAACTGAGGCCGCCGGGCAGATTGGCCAGAGTCGAACCAATCCCCCCCACAGCGGCGGAGGTGTTGCTCGTGGTGGTGCCGTTCAGGTAACCTGAGGCGGAGGAACTCAAATTATTCAGGCCGCCGATGCCGCTGAAGCTGTTCCCTCCCATATTATTTTGGGCCGCGTAACTGATGCCCGTGTTGCGGGTTTGTGTCAAATTAATTTCCATGACGATGGCATCGATCAAGACCTGGGCCAGCACGACATCCAGTTTGGCAATAATGAGTTTAATCATCTTCATGTCCTCGTCGTTGGCGAACACGAGCAAGGAATTGGTCCGTTCGTCGGCGATGATCTTAGTCATGCCGAACAATTGAAATTGTCCGGCGCCGCCGGCGGCGGCGCTGGAGACAATTTTTGACAAATTCTGTTGGAAGCTGCTGCGCCCGCTGGTGGCGGCGGAACCCATGCCGCTGGTTGTTCCTTGCGTCGTCTGGCCCGGAACACCGCCGCCCGCGCCGCCCACGGCGTTGCCGAAGCCGTTGCCGACGACAGTGGTGCCGGTGCCGCCCTTGAAGCCGGCGCCCGATGTGCTTTTGCCCACTGCGGAGCCCCCGCTGGCCCCCAATGCGCTCAGGGCCGATGCGATGTCGCTGGCCAGGGCATATTTGATCGGAATGACCTCCGGCTTGATGCTGTTCGGTGTCAGCACGTCGATCTTTTCCACCATCTCCATCATGCGGGCCACGTTTTCGGCATAATCGCGCAGGATGAGAGTTTGCGTGCTGGGGATGACGATGATGCTCCCCTTGGTCTTGCTGAAAGGATCCAAAGCTTTCACCAAATCCGTGGGGTCGGTGTATTTTACCTGGACGATCTGGGTGACAAATTTGCCGGCTTCCGGAAGGTTTTTGCTGTTGGTCGAGATCAGGCCGCCCGATGAGGGGGCGACCGCTTCGGTGACGACTTTGGCAAATTTGTCGCCGATCGGGATGATGGTCACGCCGTTCATGCCCAGAATGGTTTCCAGGGCAACGATCGCCTCGGACCGGGTCAACTTGCTTTGAGTGTTGAGCACTATCGTGGTCGTATCCGGCACGGCTTCGGGACCCGCAGTCGCCCGCAAGAGAGTGCGCCCGACCAAATCCGCGTAGATATCCAACAACTGTTTAATGGGAACGCCGGGGAAATTGTAGGTAATATCGGCGACTTCCCCGTTCTGCCGAATCGCCTCCGGCCTCTGTCCGGCGGTTGGGGTCGAAGCCCCGGGCGAGGGAGTACCCGCCGGCGCGGGGACGCCCATGCCGGGCGGCCCGCCTGGAGCGGGCCGGCCGGGGGCGGCGGCCGGGTTTGCAACCGCGGCAGGCCCATTGGTCGGCACAACGAGGTTGGAGCGCGGCGTGATGCGGCGCGGCGGCACCGGCACCGGCATCGGCATCGGCATCGCCTGAGCGAATTGCCAACGGGCGGCATCGGAATCTGTTTGGGCCGTCAGCCCCGGCGCCAGGACCAGCGCCATGCACATGGAAAAGAAAGTTTTGCGGTTCATAAATTCTTCCGGGCGGATTGCGCGCCGGGCGCGGTTCTTGGGTTGCGGGGAGGTTTGGCGGCGGGAATTGTTTTGGCGCCGGGAACTGTCTTAGGCGCGGCCGCCGGCGGTTTGCCGGCCGGCGACGAGGGCTTGGGCGCGGTCACGGCCGTTTGTTTGGCGTAATTGGCCGTCAAGATGGCCTCGCCCTTGAGCCGGTACCGGTTGGCATCGGCCGTTTTGAGATTCAGTTCATGCACACGAATCATCGCCGGGTCATTGCCGACGTTGAAAAGAAAATTGACCAACTGGGCTTCCTGGGTTTCGAAGCTGATCTTGACAGACTGTTCCACGTAGAATTCGTTGGTGTCGGGATGGGCGGAACTGGCGGGCCTGATTTCATCGACGGTGACGCCGGTTTTGATGGCCTGGTCCGAAACGGTTCTTTGCAATTGGACTTGTTGATTGATGATGCCTCCTCCTTGCTGGCGCTCCAGTTTCTTCAATGTCGTCTTGTAACCATTGACAGGTTCCACATCCGCGAGTATTTCCTTGTTCCAGGCCTGCATTTTTTTGCGCGTGTCGTCCAATTGCTTTCTGACTTGCCCCAAATCTTTGAAATGCGGCCAAACCAGCAGCAAATTCAACACGACAAACACAACCACGGCAATAACAACCACAATCCGCCGTTCTTGCGGAGTCAAATTCAACTGGTCCAGGAAGCCGTTCATTGATTTTCGCCGCCTTTAAGAGTGCAGTTGAACCTCCATTCGCCTTTGGTTCCACTGAGCCGGATGCTCGGCGGAGAAACCTCGGCGAAGAGAACTTCGTGATTATTGGGAGCCGTCGCGGTCCGCAGCGCTTCGTTGAAGTTTCCCACCTCCTCCTGATTCTCGGCGATGACGGTGCCGCTCAGTTCCAGTTTGCCGCGCTGGAAATACAGGTTGTCCACAGTCATGCTGTCGGGCAGATTCTCGGCCACCGACTTCCAGCAATCCAGGGCGGCATACTTCAACGCCTCTCGGTCTTTGAGGATTCGAATCTGTTCGACGTCGCGCAAGGAATTCGTGTAATTGGGACCCATGTTGGCCAGGTCTTTTTTGACCGTGTCGTTCTTCATCTCAAAGACATAGAGCATCCCGAAATAAAAGAGGACGCCCATGATGTAAAGCGCCGCCACGGTGACCAGGCTGCGCATCCACAGGCGGTCCACGAATTGCTGATGGTAACGGGCGGCGGACTCCGGCGGCAGCAGGCTGGTGCTGGCGGCGCTGCTGCCGCAACGCCCGGCGCTCAAAACGGCCAGTTCTTTCGGGGACGCCGGCGGCACAAGCTCGATGTGTTCGCCCCACTCCTTGAAAACAGACTCCCAAAAACCGGCCTCCGAAGAAGCCGCCAACAAATGAACTTTCAGCGGGCCGGTCAGCCAGCCTTCCAGTTCTCCGGTCCAGGCAATCTGCTCGAGCTGGGTCTTCAATTGCGGCCCCCGTTCCGGACCGGCGGACAGGGCAACCAGCGTCAGATTCTGGATCGTCGCCCCATACCACCAGACCACCAGGGCCGGTTCGCCGGCAGCCCCCGCGAAAATCCACACTCCCTCTTCATTGATTTTTGCGGCCAGAAATTGCTCCAGCCCGGGCGCTTCCAGGCGGTCCGGCAGGAACCCTTCCCCTTCCAACTGGCCCAGGAATTCTTCAACCGCGCTCCGCGCCGCGATGATCACGATCACCACTTGCAGCGCTTCGGGTTTGTCGGACAAACGCGGCAGCAAATAAATGCTCCAAACGATGTGCGTGACCGGCAGCGGGGAAAGCTTTTCCAATTGCAACTCGACCATGGACGCGATCTCGGCGGCGTCGCTGCTGGGCAACTGCACCGCGCGGAAGAAAACCTTGTCGGCCGGCAGCCAGGCGATGTTGAGTTTATGGCGGAACAGCGTGTGCCAATCCTTGCCCACCGCCACCGGCGGGCAAGGCTCGTTTAACAAGAGGGTCGTTTCGTCCTGAACGGCAAAGTGACCGCTGTTGGCGGACAAGTGCCACAGACGCCTGCCGCCGGCATTGGTTTGAAGAACGTTGGCGGAGTACCAGCGGGCCATTACAAGCCTTTCCCCCATCCGGGTGGTTTGGTGTCCTCGATCAGCGACTTGAGGTGTTCTTCCGTTTGCGTGACACGCAGGACTTCTTCAATGGTGGTCTGGCCGGCCTGGATCTTTATCCAGCCGTCGGCCCGCAATGTGCGCATGCCGTTTTGCATGGCCTTTTGCGCGATGGTGGTCGAGGCCGCGCGGCCGAGGATCAGCGAGCGGATTTCCTCGTCCATGAAAAGCAATTCATAAATGCCCATGCGGCCCTGGTAACCCAATTGCCGGCAGTCCTCGCACCCGGCCCCTTTGCAAAAGCGCGTCGAATCAATTTGATTCTCGGGAAACCCGATCCGCCTCAAATAATCCCGCCCCACCTTTTGCTCAACCTTGCACTTGGGACAAATGGTGCGGACCAGGCGCTGGGCCAAAACCGCTTCGACCGACGAGGCGACCAGAAACGGCTCTATGCCCATGTCAATCAACCGCGTAAAGGCGCTCGGAGCGTCGTTGGTGTGCAATGTGCTGAAGACCAGGTGGCCGGTCAAGGCGGCCCGAATGGCAATTTCCGCCGTCTCCAGATCCCGAATTTCCCCCACCATGATCACATTGGGGTCCTGCCGCAAAATATGGCGCAGCCCCATGGCAAAGGTCAGCCCGATGTCGCCCCGCACCGCGATCTGATTGATGCCCTTGAGTTCGTATTCGACCGGCTCCTCAATGGTAATGATGCGTTTGGTCACGGAATTGATCGTCGCCAGAAACGCATAAAGGGAAGTCGATTTGCCCGATCCGGTCGGCCCGGTCACCAGAAAAATCCCGTGCGGCTTGACGATGATTTCGCGGATGCGCGATTCCTCCGCCGGGGCGAAACCCAGTTTCTCCATGCCCAGGAATATCTTGCCGCGCGTCAGCAGGCGCAACGAGACGCTTTCGCCATAGACCGTCGGCACCGTCGAAACGCGGATGTCTATTTCCTCCCCCTTGATGCGAACATTGATGCGCCCGTCCTGCGGCAACCGTTTCTCCGCAATGTTCATGCCCGACATCACCTTCACGCGCGAAATGAGCGCGGCCTGGAATCGCTTCAATTGCGGCGGCATCGGTGTCTGATGCAATATGCCGTCAATGCGGTAGCGGATGCGCAACTCGTCCTCCGCCGGTTCAAAATGAATGTCGGTCGCCCGGTCCTTGAACGCCTCCCAAATGATCTGGTTGACGAACTTGATGACGCTGGCCTCCTGATCGCTCTCCGTGATTTCCTTGTCCTCGACCAGCAAGTCCAGCGGCTCGTCATCCTTGGACATTTCGTCCAGCGTTTCCGCGCCGACCCCGTAGAATTTTTTCAGCGACTTGTCAATCTCGCTGTGCGTGGCCAAACCATATTGCACCGGCACCCGCGCATCGAACTGCACCGCCCCCAGCATGGCCGCGTCGAACGGATTGCTCACCGCCACCGTCAGCCGGCCTTCCTCGAATTTGACCGGCAGCACGGCGTACTGAAACGCGATCTTGGTGGAAATCTTCTTGCGCGCCTCCGCCGAAACCTCCGTTTTGCCCAGATCGATATAAGGCCAGTCCAGGGCCTTGGCCAGGTCCTGGAGAAAAGCCTCCTCGGAACTGCCCCGTTCGCGGGCCATGAACAGCATGAGCGAGTCCGCCGAACCCGCCTCCTGCGCGACCCGCCAGGCCTTGTGCCACTCCTCAAACTGCTCCGGAGTGGCCAGGTTGTGCCGGGCCAGTAAACCTTTGATCGAAGTGATAGCCATCAGTCTTTCTTTGTTTGCAACAGCACAGGATATGAAAAGTTCCGCCAAAATCAAAGGATAAACGGCTCAGCCAAACAAATCCATCTGCGGCGGCGGGCCGAGCTTCTTTAGCTTCTCCAACTCGGGACGGCGGTTGTGCTGGCGCACTTTGCCCTCAGGCGTCAGTTCGGATTCCTCCAGGTTGGATAAAATCTCCTTGGCGCGGCTGACCACCTCCCGCGGCACCCCGGCCAGGCGGGCGACCTGGATGCCGTAGCTCTTGTCCGTGGCCCCTTCCACAATCTTGCGCAGAAAAACGATCTGCTCGTTCCATTCCCGCACCGCCACGTTGAAATTCTTGACGCGCGGCAATCGCCCGGCCAGTTCCGTCAGCTCATGATAATGGGTCGCAAAAAGCGTTTTGGCCCCGACGGCATTGTGCAAATGCTCCACAATCGCCCAGGCCAGGCTCAGGCCGTCGAAGGTGCTGGTGCCGCGCCCGATCTCGTCAAGTATAATCAGGCTGCGCGCCGTCGCGTTGTTCAGGATGTTGGCCGCTTCGCTCATCTCCACCATGAAGGTTGATTGACCCCGCGCCAGATCGTCGCTCGCCCCGATCCGCGTGAATATCCGGTCCACCAGATCGATCCGCGCCGCCGCCGCCGGCACAAACGATCCGGTGTGGGCCAGCAGCGTGATCAGCGCCACCTGCCGGATGTAGGTGCTCTTGCCCGCCATGTTCGGGCCGGTGATCAGCAGCAACTGCTGCCCGCCATGATCGAGCCGCGCGTCGTTGGGCACGAACCGTTCCTCGCTCAACGTTTGCTCCAAAACCGGATGCCGCCCCTCCCGGATTTCCAACACCCCTTCCTGGCCGATCTCCGGCCGGCAATAATTATGCAGCCTCGCCGTTTCGGCAAACGCCGCCAGCACGTCCAGGGCCGCCAGCGCCCCCGCCGTCTGCTGCAAGCCCGCCAATTGCCCGAGCACCTCTTCCCGCACCCGCTGGAACAATTCATATTCCAGTTTCCCGCTCCGCTCCTCCGCCCCCAGGATTTTGCCTTCCATCTCCTTCAACTCAGGTGTGATGAACCGCTCGCCGCCGGCGATGGTTTGTTTGCGGATGTACTGCGCCGGCACCTTGTCCAGGTTCGATTTTGTCACTTCGATGTAATACCCGAAAACGGAGTTGAACCGCACTTTGAGCGAGGGGATCCCCGTCCGCCCGATTTCGTCCTGTTGCAATTGGGCGATCCAATCCTTGCCGTCGCGCATCGCCCCGCGCAATTCATCCAAATGCGAATCGAACCCTTCGCGTATCAGCCCGCCCTCCTTCAGCGCCAGCGGCGGTTCGTCCACGATGGCGCGCCCGATCAACTCCACCAAGTCCGGCGCCTCCCCCAATTGCGCGGCCAATTGCTCCAACAAGCCCGGCCCGCCCGCTCCGGCTTCCGCCCTTTTCTCCTGCAACACCGGCCAGTCCCGCAAACTGTCCGGGGCCGCCTCCGGCGCGGTCGCCCGGGCCAGAATGTCCTTCAGCCCCGGAATTTTCTCCAGCGCCACGCGCAACGACAACAAGTCCCGGGCATTGCCCGAACCGGCGCTCAATCGCCCGATGGTCCGTTCCAAATCGCGCACCCCGGCCAATTCACGGCGGAAATCATCCAACAACCCGCCCTGTTCCACCCAGCGCTGCACCGCATCCCGCCGCCGGAGAATCGGCGCCGCCGCCGCCAATGGCTGGCTCAGCCAATCCCGCAACCGCCGCGCGCCCATCGGCGTCACCGTGCGGTTGACCGCCCCGTACAGCGACGCCTGGCGCGGCGCGTCATGCTGCTGCGGCTCCAGAATTTCCAAATGGCGCAACGACACCGCGTCCAGCGCCATGAACTCCGAGCACTGATAAAACGACAGGCGCGTCAGCCCGGAAACGTCACGCCGCAAATGCTGCGTCAGGTAATGCAGCGCCGCCCCTGCCGCGCCGATGGCTGCCGGGGCATCCTTCAACCCGAACCCATCCAGCGAGCCGACTTTAAAATGTTCCCGCACCGTGAACGCCGCCGTTTCCGGCGCGAAGACCCAATCCTCGTAAGGATTCAGAATGCAGGAAGCATGGCCCGCCCCTTTGGCCAGAGGTTCCGCCGCCGCCGGATAAATGATTTCCGCCGGACGCAACCGTTCCAACTCCGCGCGCAACGCCGCTTCGCCCTCCAGTTGCGTCGTTTTGAAATCGCCTGTGGTCAGGTCCACCAGGGCCAGGCCGAAGATTTTGCCGCGCGGACACAGGGCCGCCAGAAAATTATTTCGATCCGGCGCCAGCAATCGTTCATCGAAATGAGTGCCCGGGCTGAGAATCTGGGTCACCTCGCGTTTGACCAGCTTGCCGGGGCGGGCCTCCTCCAACTGATCGCAAATGGCCACCTTGCGGCCCGCCTTCAACAACCGGGCGATATAACCGCTGGCGGCGTGAAAAGGGATGCCGCACATCGGAATATCGCCGCGTTTGGTCAGGGCGACATTGAGCAACTGCGCCCCGATGGTGGCGTCCTCGAAGAACATCTCGTAAAAATCGCCCAGTCGGAAAAAGAGCAAGGCATCCCGGGGCAGTTCCCCTTTAATTCGGCGGTACTGCGCCAGCATCGGCGTCAGATGAGTATCCTGGCTCAAGAGGAGGAAGTGTAAATACTCAGCCGACAAAAGCGAACATTTCTCCGCGAACAAGCCGTTTTTCCTAATCTTAATCTTAATCTTAATCCTCCCTCCCAAGTTGCCAATGTTCAAGTCTGTGCCCTGGACCGGAACAGGCAAAAAGATGGGGGCAAAAATATAAGAACCGGACATTTTTTTGCCCCCATCTTTTTGCCTTCATAAAACGCGCTGGATTTTTTGGAATTTAATCCTACACTGGAACGCCGGTTGAATGGAGAATTGGAGATTGCCATGAATTATGTAAAGCTGGGAAACACGGGCCTGCAAGTATCGCGCTTTTGCCTCGGCTGCATGAGCTACGGACAGCCCAAAACACCGGGCATGATGACCTGGCCCTGGACTTTGAGCGAACAGGACAGCCGCCCCTTCATCACGCGCGCCCTGGAACTGGGCGTGAACTTTTTCGACACCGCCAACGTCTATTCAAACGGCGAGAGCGAGGTGGTGCTGGGACGCGCCATCCGCGATTTTGCCCTTCGCGACGAACTGGTTATCGCCACCAAAGTCAACTCCCCCATGCGGCCGACCCCCAACGGTCGCGGCCTTTCCCGCAAAGCCATCCTGTTCGAAGTCAATCAGAGCCTGAAGCGCCTTGGCACCGACTACATTGATCTCTACATCATCCATCGCTTCGATTACGAGACACCGCTGGAGGAAACCCTCGAAGCGCTCAACGACGTTGTTCGAGCCGGCAAAGTCCGCTACCTCGGCGCATCCTCGATGCATGCGTGGCAGATGATGAAGGCGCTCGGCATTCAACGCGCCCATGGCTGGGCCACATTCGTCTCCATGCAGAACTATTACAACCTGCTCTATCGCGAAGAAGAGCGGGAAATGCTTCCCCTCTGCCAGTCCGAAGGCGTGGCCGTGACCCCGTGGTCGCCGCTTGCCCGTGGCCGGCTGGCCCGCCCCTGGTCCGAAGAACCCCAAACCGAGCGCGCCAGGACCGATGCCTTCGCCAAAAAACTATTCACCAAGACCGCCGACATGGACAAGCCCGTCATAGACCGCGTAAACGAGATCGCGCGAGAGAGAAAGTTGCCGCCGTCGCAAATCGCGTTAGCCTGGCTGCTTCACAAGCCCGTGGTCACCTCCCCGATAGTAGGCGCGACCAAGCCCCAACATCTTGAAGACGCCGTCGCCGCCCTTTCAGTCAAACTATCGCCCGAAGAAATCGCCCGTCTCGAAGAGCCATATCAGCCCCATCCCCCCACCGAAGCGTTCTCATAGATAGTTGTTTAAGATAAGAAGCGGGGGGGCAAAAACGTTTTGCCTGTTGGGACAACGACCTAATGCATGCCCCTTTTACGTATACATTTAATCGGCCAGACATAGATCCGTTCAAAGGCACCAAGCCAAGAAATATTTTCCTGTTAATGAGTCAGGCGGCGTCAAGTAGTGTTCAGCTAAGATCGAAAGCGACCGCGGCATGAGGATCGGGAACAACGGAAGTTCGCGATTCGCGGAGTATCAGATTCTGCAGAGGCTTTCGTGCTGAGACCCTTGCCCGTCAGCAATCGGCGTATTTGCTGGTGAAATTCTGCGTTGCTAACAGAATACATTCCTCCCCTCGCTCCTTCAAACTGGCAATTCCAAGCGGCAAGTGCTTGCCCGAAATACAAAGCGCCGGTCAGAGTTTTCGATGAGACCGCTTGCAGACCTGACAATTGTCGCTGACCGAGTTGAAAAATCAGGCCCGCCGAAAGCCAATCACCAGCACCAGCAGCATCCTTTATATTGTCGAGTGCGAATGCGGCAGTGTTGACCCATTCGCCATTGCCATTTGCCAAATTGGTTCGGTAACGAAGTCCTCCTACTCCCATAGTTTGGATTTCCAGCAGGGGCCGAGTCATGCGACCGGAATAAAGACCATCAAATTGTTCGCGAGAATATTTGCAAATGTGTGCTAATTCTAACGCCTTCTTTTGAAGCTTTTCATCAGCACGACCCGATGGCTCAAAAATGATCAACGAACCAGTATCGGAGTATGTCTGGCCTAAAAAAATGGCACCTGGCGAAGCCCGGTCGAAAAAGAACACGGAGGGGGCTTTTTCTTTTAAAGCCACTTTTCTTGCCGTCCGAAGTGTGACGGGCCGGTAGCGCGGCAGCAACGACCCGCAAGTCGGGCAGTTAAGAGAAAAATGATGGTTTGGTACGCCCTGTGAAGATATGCGCAGGCGTTCAATGATAACCGGTGTTGCCGAGCGTGGTCTCAGTCGAGTGTATTTTGTCGCGACTCCAAAACGGCGTAAATCCGAGGACACAACCCGCCCTGCCTCATCAGAATCAAGGCGGCCAATTGGAACTGAGCGCCAGCCAAGCCATGCGAGAATAGCGAGCACGTTTCCGCATGTGCCACCCGCATACTGAAAAGACGATTCCAATGAGTGCTCGCCAAACTTCACCAAAACATCAAGAGCGACCAAACCGGTGCCAACTATGCACGGGCGGCCACTCAACTCAAAAGGATTTACTGAAATCATTCGTAATAATCTCCTGCCAACCACAACCCAAACAATTCAGTCAGGTTCGCTGACGTTTCGTTGGGTTGAAGCGGATCAAATTGGTAGCCGCTTGAAGCAACATGTGCAAGGCCAACGATATTTTCCGGTTTCAACTCATAAGCGACAAGCAACGGGCCGAGCGACATCAATTTAGATGACAGGGCTGACAGCACAAAACGGGCACCGCCCAGCGGCTTTAAAGATTGACGATACCGATCAATAACCGAATGAATCTGTCGATAGACGACAAAGGGATTCTGCTCGTGTCCATAAATGAAATTGCGAGGATCGAGCCGTAAAGAGTCAAACAGAAGTTCTCTATACTCAATCACTAAGTCATCGGCCCGCCTCAGATTCCGTGCTGGCGATGGCAGAACAGGTAACACTTCGCTCGGCTTCACAAAATCATGAATGACTCGAAATTGTTGCTCTTGGCCTTCACCAAGCAGCGGCATCCAGATGCAGGGGACGGCTGCAGTCGCTTCTTGTTGCGCTCCGCCGCTAAAGCCATGAACGAAATGAGCTGACTCTTCAACACCCTCTTGATGAATTTCGGCATCAAGTCCCGCATTTTCTGCTACAATGACGTGAATGTTTGGCAAACGCCCTTTGTTCACACGCTTTGCCTCGTCACGTAAGTAAAGCAATTTGGCGAGAATCGCGAAGTATATTCCACGCGGTAATGCACTGATGTCGAACACGATGTCGTCGTAGGCATCAAATTCGGACATGTTCGAAAATAACCGCGCTGCATTAACCGACTCGACTCTCCGCCCATCATCGTCGATCAGCTTTAACTGCCGAACCGTCATGTTCCCCATACCATTGATGGCATCAGTGATCGTCTGTCGATTCTGAGCAACGTGTGCAGCCAAGGCTTGAGAAGGGGAATCGGGGCCCTCATCGAATTGAATCAGAATTGCATCCCGACGGCCCTCTCCGCCTACATTCTTTAGCATCTTGACTACGTCACAGGTTCGGGGATCAAAGCCAAGTGCCAAAATGCACAGCAAGTTGCTGCTTCGATTGTTCAATCGCTGCGCCCAAAACCTTGTCAACTCTTCGGTTTTTAACAACGAATAATAGTTCCATCGGATGTTGTTCATGCAGGGATTAAATTTGCCTGTTGCGGTCGGCGTTCTAACCAACTAACAAGTTCTTCCAGCTTCCTTTCTTTAAACTTGCCATAATCCAGTGGCAACGAATATTGAACACATAAAAGACGATTGAGATTTAAAACCATAAACAACTTTCCTTTGCACTTATAGTTCTGTTCGGCGTGAAGGAGGTTGAAAGCCAGTGTTTCCGCCAACACACGGGCTAAGCGTGCATGATGCGGATGACGTCTCAAATGTTCAGCATCCATTAGCAGATCACGATCGGCCATAGTGATAGCCGTACCATTCACGCCTGGATCATTCGGAGCAGTGGGTTGATAAGTATAAGCTCTGGCAAATTCAGCAATGCCCGTAAGTAGCCGAAAAACCTCTTGGCCAAACGGGACTTTAATAGGAATTTGCTTCCATGCCTCGCGACTACCTTTTTGAATAATTTCCTGCTGACGCAACGGCTCGATAGCCAGCGGCTCACCGGGTCTGAGAATTCGGCTGGCGATTAGGTCTTCAAATTCATCTCCCGCAACGGCTAGGAACTGCTCAATGTTTGCCGATGCGAGTTTCGCGAGTGTTGTTGGTCCAAAATAGAATGGAACTTTATATTCTTCTGCTAAAAACAATTCAGCGGCAGTCTGTAGATTATTGTCCTCTTTTGCTTCTAATTCTTCTGACCCCAAAGAGAAGTCAAAAGTTGTCTGGTTTCGGCGAAGTTCACGCTCAATCAAAATCTCTAGTGCCCGCCACGCAATCGCAAGTTGACGAGGCGTTCCCTCCATCGCTTCACGCTCTGCAATCCATTCTTTGAAAAGAACTCGGCCAGCAGCGCGGGATCGCACACGTTCACTGATCACATTTTTAGCACGCATGAACATCGGGTCCCAATCCTGGCCATCGAGCGCAGCCTCTAAGCACGACCGGAAATCTTGCATTTCTCGACCCGGTGTCTGAGTTGCACGCCGATCAGCAATGTTGAAAACAAGGTGCTCGAATGCGTTCGAGTGTTTGCGCCAAAATTCTTCCAAATAAAGGATTCTTCGATATTCGCGACCAGCGTTTGCCCCCTCTGCGAGCAGTTCGTCTGGCCTAAGCGCCTGCAATCTTTCGGCAAGCCAAACGCCCGTTGTGGTTCGGCTATTTGCTAAATTATCGCGGAGTGCCGCTCGTTGGTAGGAAGTCAGTTTGTGGACATCGTCCAGCATCACAAGCAATTTATCCGCCACCGCATGGCCATCGATTTGCAAATTCGACGTCCGAAACCATGAAAGGCTCGAAACACCATCGGCACCGTTAACCATGCACCCTTTTAATCCTTCAAAACTATCCACTGCGCGACAAATGGATCTTTCGGTTTCGCTTGCCCAATTGAACAAAGCGACACCGTCACAATAGTTTGGCAGTCCGAGAGGAACAAGCGATTCGGCAGTGATTAGAAGCTTCAACTGTCCAAGCTGAGATGGAAACTCCAACCGGTAGAGTTGTGCCACGGCTCGGAGTCCCGCCAGAACTATTCGGCTGTCTAGCAGCGCAAAAAACAATCTCCTTTGAATCGCTGGATCGGTATCCATGTCGGCCAGGGTTGCATAGGTATGCTCACAAGACAGCAGCACGCCAAGCAAAGACGGTCCGTCATCCGTCACCGCTCCCAATTTTTTCATTCCCTGCCAAAGTTCCCGGCAATCTTCTTGCGCTCGCTGCGCATGCAAATGCAACAGAGGACCTGGCGTAAAGAGCCTGAGTAACGTTGTTTTACCCCCTCCGGGAGCACTACGTAATATGTGCAGCCCTTCAAGCGGGTCATTGTTGTTTTCACTTTGAAGCAAATCCAAAACCCCAGGGCCGAATAGCTTCACGAATGTTCCGTCCATCTCTATACTTTCGGAGGCGCGGAGACGAAATGGATTACGCGATTCTCTCATACCTGCTTTCTGTGTCGCTGCACACGAGGGAATAAGGCTCTGACGTTATCGGTATCGGCCCAGAGCAGTGCAAGCGAGTTGTTTGGGGTATTATGCGGCAACACGAGCGGTAAACCACACCCCGCAAATCCGTATTTTACGTCCGAACCACCCACTTCCGTATGCTGATCCTCGATGCTCTTATCATAGTACCGTTCAATCAATGGTTTCATTGGGCTGTCAGAATTTGGCAGCACACACAAAGAAGTGTTAAATTGATGTACAAACATCACTTCGCATGGTATCCTGTGAATGTTTTGCAGTTTTACCATTTCCCTTTGTAAATGCTCCCGCGCCTGATGGGTTCCGGCATAGAGAACAACAAGGATTTCAAGATTTGAGACGTGAAATAAACTCGCCGTTGGGCTGCCAAACCCAAGAAGGTTTTTGCAAAATCGAGCGATTTTGCCGCCGGTGTTACTTGGACCAAAAAGGTTTTGCGAAAATCGAGCGATTTTGCCGCTCGATGTTTGCTTCTCAATTCGCAAATAACTCAAACCACTGCCGGAAAAATCATCAAGCAAGACTACCGTACGAAATTTGGCCATGTCATGTGCAACTTCCCCGCCAATAATTTGTTTGAGACCTTTTTCGAGTTCCGAAAGCAGCCTTTTAGCACGGCCTTTTTCGACTTCGTAGGTGAGAAGTATTTGCTCGTGTGTCAGGTCCGGACTATTACTGCGGCGAAACACGTCGGTGTGTGCTCCATCACTAAGTCCGAGAAACAAACATTGTCGCTGCCGCACTAGGAATTCCCTTTGTGCCGCTAATTCCTTTGGGTGCCGCAGTGGTTGGCCTGCTTGGTCAGCTATTCTTTGCAACAGATACGGTCGCACGAAGTCAGGATAAGCCATCTCAACCAAGTGCGTCATCTCAGCCTCAGAAATAAAAACAAGATGGTGGCGCACAAAATCAAATGCCGTCCTGCGTTCCTCCGTCGTTGCAAATTGTTCAAGCCATAGCGCAAGGCTTTCGACGAATCGCATGCCATGCCCAAAACGCTCATAGGCGTCATATTTCCAAGTCGCGAGAGCTTGGACGATGGCCAAATTAGCGCGAACTTCCTCAGGTCCCCATTCAAGGACTTTCACGAGCAGCCTCTCTGCAAGTTCGTCGGTCATTGTGTCGGTCAAGTAATTTTTGTCGGATCGAACTTTGTACCACGTTTACCAGACTGGATCGCAGACAGATATGAAACGAGAGCGTTTGGACCGGCGCAGCATACCGGTGCAAGATTCCAACAAGTGTCACAGTCAGGCGAGACTTCATCTACGCTGAGCGACGGGAACTGTCCCAGAAGTTCTGAGTCGTTCCCCGGCCACTTCCCCTTGTCTCCGATGCACAGAATTTCATTCGCCTGTGTGTCGGCTGCTTTGCGCACATGGTCAATTACGGCTCGCTTGCTCGTGTTTCCCGTGATTATGTCAACTGAATGTCCAGAATACACCACGCTCAACCGATGCCGGTTTGCATCGCCAAGCAGCGCTGTTACAACGCCCCAAAGCTCTTCAGTACGGAAATGGTCGTCGGGAACAAGAGAGAGTTGATTGTAACGTGCTTCCATTTTGACTTTCCCTAGCAACGCCGCGGTACATGCCAATCTTTTCTGGAGTACTAACAACTCGTCTTCGACTGGTAAGGCTTTCGGAAGTGAATCATCCGCCAATAGTCCCGTTTGAGAACCGTTGTAATAGCCTACAATGATCCGGGACCAGAATTCACGTGGCATTGCCTTCTGAAGCGTCTCCCGGAGCGATTTGCCTCTTCCGCTTGCAACACCTACAAACATGTCGTTGCGAAGACAACGGATCAGCAATGCCGCCACATTTAATGAGATGGGACTGAATCTTCGTTCTGTAAATACGACGGTTCCATCGTAATCGAGCACGAGTGCCTTGAGCGGCTGCTTCGCCAATCTGCGACAGAATGCCGAGCCCGCTTGCAGCCATGCGGTCAAAACATCTGGTCCGAGATTGCTTTGTTTCCCAACGGCTTGCAGTTTGCGACGAATGCCAGTTTCGAGGTGGACGTTTTTTGCTAAACGGGACATCGCTGGTGGGTTCCATCTCAAATGATAAATCCTTCGGCCAAATTCAGGAACCCCGGGGCAACCTGGATCAATATGGCGTTCTCGACCTGCAAAGCCCGCCAACAGAATGGAAGTGAGCATAGCACTCACTCCTGCACCAAAGGCATCTTCGTGAAATAGCATCGGAACCACGGGAATTGACTTCGGGAAGTACCGAAAGGTGTTTTCCGCGAGTTGTCGGAAAGGGGGTGAGAAGAAGCCGAGCACACCGCAATCCTCCCCCCTTTTGGCGAGCCAATGATGACGCCCATGAGCAAAATGCCTATAGTCTGCGATTTGCACAGTTGCTAATGCTGCTTCTGTAAATCTTGATTCGATATCCACGGCTGCCGCTTCAAGATCGGGCGAGTAAAGAACTACCAGATGTCTTCGTTTCCACAACAAAGCTGTCATCTCCTCAAGTAATGCGACGTGTTGGTTCCATTTATTTTTTTCGCTAATTAGACTCTGCAACAACGAAAAACTTGAATTGCACCTCCGTGCCAAGGCGTACGCACGAGCGATTACGATACTGAACGCAATGAGAGAATTGGTCGCCAAAAATCCGTCTTTTCCACCCGGTACATCCAATTCAATACATTGACAACAAGGATAACGTTTGGCGAGTATTGCAATAGGCGTCGCTTTGCGCCCGGTCAGCACCAAAAATCGGCGCGGCTCCTTAACTGCGAGGCGTTCGAACACCGTGCGAATGTCAGTATTCGCGCCCCCTGCGCTAAACAGCAAAAAGCTTGCCTTGGTGTCAATTTCATCAAGGGACGCCAGTTCAAGCGGCGTTGCCGACTTGGAAAAGCCCGCAGCCCCTATTTGATGGAAGATCGAAGCCAATTTTGCCGCGGAAAGCGAACCCCCTGATCCGGTTGTGATGAGAGATGTTCCATGTGCTTCGCAAACAAAAGACACCAAGGCACTGATGTCCACAGACAGAGCCCAGGAAATGGTTTTTGGCAACGTGGCAATTTCCGATTGATATGGCTTACTCATGTGAAATAAGATCGATCTGCAAGCCAAACCGCTTCGTCCTGAAAACGGCCAGCCCGGTATGATTCGGCCGAACAGTTCGTCGATTCTTGCGATGTGTCTGGGACATTTTATTCGTCACAATTCTTCTCAATCGTAGAATCGCGGCGAAAAAATTCAAAGCAAAATCCCATTTAAGGATTTGCAGCCGTCCAGGCGTCCAGGCGTCATCGCCTCACTATTGACACAAATTTAGCGTCGTCATTTTTCATGCAACAGGGGGTGCGTGCAATGGACAATGGTTAATGGTCAATGGTCAACGCTGGTGCTGTACCTGATCCCTTTTGCCCAAGCCCGGCAAGTCCTGTTCCAGCCTCTTCGCATGCAGTGCCCTTGCGCACGATGGGTTTGGCCTTTTGACCTTCCCCCGCCTGACCATTATCCATTGTCAACTGTAAATAATTACCGATTATGTAAGTGCCTGACTGACAATATGTTGCGACTCTGTGACGGCTCAAAACCTTGTGCGTTTGGCTTGTTGTTTCACTCCAGCCAGTGCGCCGCCGGTTTGGAAAGGAATTCCGTCAATGGGATGCCTTGCCCGCCAACGAGCAATTGGCGCTTGGGCTTGAATTGCCGGGCAAAGGCTGCCATGCCGGGGAGCGATTCGCGGCGGCCCCCGCTTTTGACCTCAATGGCTGCCACCACCTTTCCCTGCTGCAAAACAAAATCCACTTCGTGGTTTCGCTCACGCCAATAGGTGACACTGATGTTCATGCCAACGCTGGAATTGAACAAGTGCGCGCCGACAGCGGTTTCAACCAATCGTCCCCAATGGTCGCCGTCGTTTCTGGCTTCCGCCAGTGAGCGATGGTCCTGGGCGCTCATCAGGGCGGTATTGAGCACCTGCAATTTGGGGCTGGACCCGCGCTGACGCGCCTGGCCGCGGGAATACCTGGCCAGCCCGGCCAGCATCCCCGCTCCTTGCAGCAATTCCAGATAATGAGCCAGGGTGGTGGTGTTCCCGGCGTCGGTAAGCTGGCCGATCATTTTCTGATACGACAGAATTTGGCCGGAATAGGCGCAACCGAGCAGAAACACACGGCGCAACAGCGCCGGTTTGTCCACGCGATTCAACGAGAGGATGTCACGCGAGATGGTGGTTTCAATCAGTGAATCCAGAATGTAACGCCGCCAGCGTTCCGGGGTGTCAATCAACCCGGCAGCGCCGGGATACGCGCCGTAAAAAATATATTGCTCCAGATTCCAGCCGAACGCTTCGCGCATCTCGGTGAATGACCAGTGCGGCACGGCAATCACTTCAAAACGTCCGGCCAGACTTTCCGTAAGGCCGCTCTGTATGAGCAAGGGCGCTGAACCGAGCAAGACCACCTTGAGGGCAACACCGGAATGGGTATCCGCATCCCAAAGCAGCTTCACCACATTTGGCCAGCCGGTGATTTTTTGAATCTCGTCCAGGACCAGCAACGCGCCGGATTTCCCTTCCCCGGCCTTGAGCCGGGCGATCTCCCATTGCTGTTCAAGCCAGGTGCGGTCCCCGCGCAACGACGGCTCATCGGCGGAAGCGTAGTGGGCCGGCAGATGCGACGCCGCCATGACCTGCCGGACCAGCGTGGTCTTGCCGGCTTGGCGCGGGCCTGCCAAGACCTGCAGGAACCGGCGCTTTTCCTTCAGCCGTTTCAACAATTCGCCATAGAGGGTCCGGCGTATCATACAAATTACTCAATACGCTGAGTATTTTTACTCACTACAATGCAGAAAGCAAGCCGTCATTTTGATGAGAAGAACAAAAACAAGACATTTGTAAGCGCCTTGCTGACAACTGGTTGTGACAATTGAAAGGATAAAATGTTGAAATTTTCACGGTTTTTTCGGGGCAGATTTTCTTGAGAAAATCAAAGCATTGCAAAATGAAAGCCTTTTTTGGGGGAAAGGGCCAGTTCAATTCTTGTGCTCTTTGCGATTTTTTGCGGCAATAATTCAGCGCATTTGCATGCCGAATCTTCACCACACTTCCACCGGCCCTTTGGGCACCGGCATGAAGGACGCCTCCAGCGGTGGCGGACGGTAGTTGGGCTTGAGCTGGCCCGTCTCATCCAAAAATTGCCGGCGCCAGGCGCGATATTGTTCCAGGATTTCCTCAAACTCAACGATGCTTGACAGCTTCACGATCCGTTTGTTGAAGCAGCTCGCCGGCCCGAATCGCTTCGCATGCCACGGCCCGATTTTGCGGAACATCCGGCAGCCGTGCTCCTCGCCGAACACCTCGGCCATCAAAGCCAGGTGCCGGCGCATGACGCGGATGCGTTCCTCGAAGTCCGGTTCGGGCAACAGCCCGCCCCCGCGCAGGAAATGTGCGGTGTGCAGAAATATCCACGGATTGTAAAATGCCCCGCGCCCGATGCCCACGCCGGCGCAGCCTGTTTCAGTCAACATTATTTGCGCGGCCTGCGGCGTGGTGATGTCGCCGTTGCCGATGACCGGAATCCGTTTGACCGCCTGCACGACGGCGCGGATGCCGGCCAGATTGACCGAGCCGCCAAACCCCTGCTCGCGCGTCCGCCCATGCACAAAAATGGCCGCCGCGCCCGCGTCTTCCAGCACCCGCGCCAAATCGGGCGCGGTGAGATTTTGATCGTCCCAACCCAGTCGCATTTTTGCCGTCACGGGAATTTTCACCGCGTCCGCCATGCCGCGCACCAATGCGGCTGTTTTGCCGAATTCGGTCATCATGGCCGAGCCGCCGCCGACGCGGCAGACTTTGCGCACGGGGCAGCCCATGTTGATGTCGATGGCTGAAATGCCGACGGACTCGAGATACACGGCGGCATCGCGCATCTCCTCCGCGACCGAGCCGAACAATTGGACGGCCAAAGGGCGGTCGGCGGGGCGGGTCTCGATGAGTTTGAGGGCCTTGGTTTTTTTTTCCAGCAGGGAACGGGCGTTGACCAGGTCGGTCGTGGCCAGGTCCAGCCCGCCGATCTCGCGCAAGGTGAGCCGGAAAGGCAGGTTGGTGTAACCGGCCAGCGGCGAAAGAAACAAGTCCGACTTTAAATGGAGCGCGCCAATCTGCATTCGGTTTAATTAACCATGAAACCCGGCTTTGCGCCACCCGTCTGAATCCTGTCACCTGAATTGAATCAACTTGCCAAATGACACTCAAATGAGAGACTGAATCGCTATGGATTCAGAGGCGCCCAAGAAACGCGTCATATTTGTGGTCGAAGACGAACCGACACTCCGCGCCTTGGTGCGCAGAGTGCTCGAACGCGGCGGCTACGAAGTCATTGAAGCGTCGTCCGGCCTGATGGCCCTGGAGCTTTGGAAGGAAAAGAAAACCCGTGTGGACTTGCTCTTGACCGACATGGTCATGCCCGACGGCATCTCCGGCCGTCAACTGGCCGAGAAACTCAAAGCCGACAACCCCCATCTCAAAGTGATCTATACCACCGGTTACAGCCCGGACTTGATGGGCCAGGACGTTGCCCTGCGCGAGGGCGTCAATTTTCTGCAAAAGCCGTACCCGCCCCAAAAACTTGTCCAGACCGTCCGCAACGGTTTGGAAACCGAATAAGGGCCTCCTCCTCCTCCGCAATTCAATTCGTGCAAACATCCCGCCAGAAAAGGCCGCTTGTAATCACATCGCGCGTTTCTATAATGCAGCCGACAAAATATGTCATGGCGTGACACGACAGGGCCGGAGCGGTGGAACCAAGGCGGCATGAAAACCGGCAGCAACTCCGCCGACCGCCCGGCCTCGATCATGGTCCTTGGCGTGGGCGCGTTCGCCTACAGCACGGCCCGGATTCTCAAGGACGACGGCGCCCGGGTTTCGACCTACCTCACGCGCCATTACGGCCACTTTGCGCCGTCGCTTGCCGGGCCGACCTGGAATGGCGGGCAGCATCCCAATCCCTGCCGCCTTCTGAAGGCGCACAAATTCGATCTGATCATCCCCATGTCCATTGATTGGGCGCAGGCCCCCTGGAAGGACGAATTGCTGGCCGGCCCGACGCCGATCTTTTGCCCCACTGGCGAAGGAATGAGGATCGAGCGCGAGCGCGATTTCGCCCGCCAGCTCTGCCGGCGGTTCAACATTCCGTTTCCGACGGCGCACGTTGCGGCCAACCGGCTCGAAGCGGAGGAGATCCTGCGGCGGCAGCCGGTGCCGTACGTGATCAAAAACCCGCTCTGTTCCCCGACCAGCCCGGTGCATACGATCCTCTGCGAGAAGATCGAGGACACGCGCTCGTGGCTCAAGCACATTGATTATGCGGAGGGAGTCTTCCTCCAGGAATACATGGGCCGGGCGGAGGCCGGCCACATCGCGCTGGTCAGCGGCGGGGAGATTTATCCGGTCGTGACCAACCAGGAGTACAAACGCGCGTTCACCGGCGACATGGGCATCGTGGCCGGAGCGCCGATGGGAGGATTGGTCGAGCAGGATCCGGGTGACAAGTACGGCCTGGCGCGCCAATTGCTGCGGCCGTTGCGCCCCTGGTTCCGCGCCGTGAAGTATCACGGCCCGATACAAGTGACCGCCGCCCGCCGCCGCGGCCGATGGCACGTGCTCGAATACAACATCCGCATTGGCGTCACATCGGGCGCCATGTTGCTGCGCATGCTGGCCAACCCCACCGAAACGCTCCTTCGCACGGGCCGAAACCAGAAGCTCCAGCCCCGATTCAATCGGGCAATGAGATTCGGCTGCTCCATCACTCTGGCTGGCTACGGCTATCCCTACGTGCAATTGCTTGGCCCGTCACTGCCGGTCGAAACCACCGGCCCGTTCGACGAGGGCTGCGACCTGTGGTGGAACGAGGTCGCCTGCGGCGAGGACGGCCGCCTCGTCACCACGGGCCATCGTATCGCCGATGTGATCGGTTTTGGCGCGTCGCTTGCTGCCGCGATCAAAAAGGCCTCCGCAAACATTCGCAAAATCCGCAGCCTGG
>Ga0326728_10008745_pt1 | contig 24885 bp, 20 predicted proteins | sample MB3enrmetagenome_FD_207602 | JGI IMG/M metagenome (GOLD analysis project Ga0326728, IMG submission 207602) | Lab enriched peat soil microbial communities from McLean, Ithaca, NY, United States - MB31MN | ecosystem: Environmental > Terrestrial > Soil > Wetlands > Peat | place: USA: New York... | reverse complement strand
GGATTGGATAATCTCATTGGCCAGAACCATGCTCGGCACGGCCTGCGCCGCGCTCATCAAGTCCAGCGTGTGGCCAATCAGCACTTCCGCCGATTGCCGCCAAAACGGGTCGCCCGCCCCGGCGTCGCGCTGCGCCATGCTCACCATTTCCACCAGAATGCGGGTGGCGTTCTTGCTGCCCAGCCCCAGCCCCGCCCCGTGCTTCAACTCGTGATCCAGGAAGTTAAAGCAACTGCCCTCCTCCGGGCCAAAGAAAAGGCCGTCCTCCTTGCGCCCGTTCTCGTCCAGGTTGCGCCGCCACTGCGCCGCGTCCTCCGGTTTAACTGTCAACACCAGCCCGCCGTAGCCGGCCCGCAACATCGCCGCCGACAACACCCGTCCGCTGGTCGAGGTCTTGCCGGAGCCGGTGTCGCCAAAAACCTGCACCCCTTCAAACGAGTCGCCGATGGTCCACGGCTCGGCGTTGTTCCACTGGACCAGCGCCCGCCGCTCGTCCCAATCGTCCATCCGCTTCCAAAACCAGTTCAAAATACTCATGGTGGTTTGTCCTTCTGCTTGCCTTTAGTCGTTGCTCAAGCCGCGCGGCTGCATCGGCCTGGCCGGTGCGCCGGCATTGCCGGAAGCCGGCGCGTCGGGGCCGGCCTTCCGGGCGCGGGCGCTGCGCTCCTTGGCCGTCTCCGCACGCAAGAACCGGCCTACGGTGTCTTTTGAGACTTCGATTTGCGACTGCGCCAGCAGGGCCGCGATCTCCGCGAGGGTGGCTCCTTTCTTGTCCAGTTCGATCAGCTCGTCGCGCAACGGCGCGAGCAAGGCCAGCTTGCCGCGCAACGGGCGCTCATAAGTCCTGGCCAACTGACGAAACTGCTGCCTGGCAGCATCGAGGTTGATTTGATTCATACTTTCTTTTCCTTTCGTGTCTGACTGACTTTTTCTCTTGGCGGCGGCGGCGCTGCTGCGCCGCTGCCGCCCTTTTCCAAGCGCCCGGCGCTAGGAGATGGTGTCCCCCTCTTTCTCTCCCTCTCCAAAACCGATCACTATCCAAACCGGCTTTGGCTTGACTCCCAAAAACTTCTGCTCCGCCCAGGCCGAGAGCTTCCGCCAGCCCTTCGGCTGCCGGGGCAACCGCTCCGGGTTGAGTATGATCGAGGTGCTCCGGCAATAAGCGGTGAGGCAGTAGATCAGCCAGGCGTTGTCACCGGCCAGAATGCGCTCGCTCAACTTCCCCAGCGAAGCCAGGTCCAGCGGCCGGGTGCGGTTGCGCAAAGCCGCCGCCAAAGCGGCCGTCTCCGGGTCGCCCTCCTGAATGGCGCTGGTCAGCAACTGGTAAAGCTCGGGGTTGCGTTTAAGGACGATGCCGTTCATAGGGCGATCTCCGGCTGGTGGCCGCCTTCGACTACCCGGATTTCCCGCACGCTCGGGCCGCTGCCCTGGCCGCTGCCTACTCGAATGGTCTCGGCCCGGCCCTTCTGAATGACCATGAGCAAGGACGCAAGCTGCGCTCCCCGGATGGTCACGGTATGCGTGACATAAAAGAGCGTGAGCGTGTCGGCGACATTGCCGGGCGGCGACTGGTGCGCGTACAACAGCCCCGCGTAGGGCAGCGCAAAGGTGCCGTGCTTGTCGGTTTCAAACCGCGTGAACAAGTTCTGCTCGGCGGTTTCGTAACAGGGTTTCTTTTCGTCGTTCATAAATCGGTGCCTGGCCGGCGTCGGATTACCGGCTAAGGGATTGGTATTGCCTGCCGCGTTTCTGCCCGTAGCGCAGTACGCTGCTGGTCCGCTGCGCCTGGCGAAAGAACCGCGCCGCCCAGCACACCCGTTCCGGCAAGGACAGGCGCGGGCTAAACAGGTAGTAGTCGAGCTTCATGGTGCGGTTGGCCAGCAGCGCCAGCCGCACGACGGCCAGCCAGTTAAAACCCGCTGCGGGCTGCGCCACTGGCGCAAGGGCCGGCTGCCGGGCCGGCGCAACCGGCTGGCGCTCGCCGGTGCAAGCCGACAGCGCCCGCTCCTTCAACTGCTCCAAGCTCTGCCGGTCTGCCGGCGTCAACTGCGCAAGCTGCATCCGGCGCAACGCCTCCGGGTCAATGTGCTTCTGCTTCTTGGCCCGGTGCTCGTGTACCACCCTGGCCACTTCGCGCTTGGTCAGGGGCCGGCCTAACTGCTGCTCCTTCAACGCCACCAGCGCGTCACGCTGCGCGGCGCGTTTGGAAAACCGCGCCATGAGTTCGGGACTCACCCCGGCGATCTGCACGCACTGCTGCCGGTCCTGGCAGGTCTCGTAACCCAGCGCGTGCAACTCTCCGGCCAGGTGCTCCCGATACAGCCGGGTCAGGTCCCGCGCCCGGTCGTAAAGCGGCCTGGCTTCCAACGCCTTCAACCGCTTCTCCACCGGGTCAAAGCTGACGTTGAAAAGCACGCAATGCGTGTGCAACTGCGGGTCCAGGGCACGGCTCTCCCGGTGCAGGAAACGGGCCGCAACGATGTTGCCGCTCTGCCGGCTCTGCCTCGTGTCCACCGCCGCGCCCTTGCGCACGCGCACGGCGGCGAGCTTCTCGGCGGCGTCCAGCGTCGTGCTCACCGCCCGCTCGTGCGCCACTATCAGCCGCTCGTCTCCGGCCAGTATCGCCATGAGCGAAACCGACTTGGGCGCGGATACCGTCATGTCACAGCCCGGACGGCGGTTGGCCTTGGTGCGCTGGGTCAGCCGGCTGTGGTTGTCGGGCCGCAACCCCTTGCTCAAGGCCGCAAAGTCCTCCTGCCTCACCGGGGCCTGGTCGTCTATGCCCAAAGCCTGGCAGCACCGCCCAAACCAGCGCCCCAAGGTCTGCTGCTGGTCGGTGTAGTAGTCATCCCGGCTCAGGTGCTCCTTAAAGTACCGGACAATATCCTGCGGTGAACCGAACGTAGTCACGGTTCATTGTAGGGCGGGCGGCGGAAGATTTTTGCGATTTCCACCGCCCCGCGCTTTTTCCCCCAAAGCGCCGCTGCCGTGCCTATAATGTACGTTTGGGCCTGCGCCAAGGCTGCGCCCGCCTGCCTCCCGGATTGCCCGGCGGCTGCCGCCAAGCAAAGTAGCGGCGGCGGCGCTCCGGGCGCGGCTCCTGCGCCGCCTGGGCGCGGGCCTGGGCCAGCGCCCGCCGCTCCCGCGCTCGGCGGATGGTCGTCCCGATGATTGCGCCGGCTGCCACGGCGTAAAAGAGGTCTCTCCAAAATCTCATAGCGTCTCACTTGGTTAAGGGTTCATCCGGCGAAAAGGGGCAGGGCCTTTCGACCCCGCCCCGTGATTGCTCTAGTTCTGCCCGTTGGCTTCGGGCAACTCGCCCCGCCTGAGCGCCTCGGCCAAGTGCCAGAGCGCCTTGTTTAATTTCACGTTCTCGTCCAACCCCTTCACGGGCCGGGTCCGGGCAAAACGGTCGCCGCCTTCCTTGCGCCGGCTGTAATCCTTCAACCCGCCCTTGGTCAGATTCTCCTGCACGCGATTGTAAACGCTCCACAGGTCACTGCCCGCGTCTTCGCTGCGCCTCGGCCATAACACCTTGGCCGCGCTCACCGGCGCACTCTTGAGGTCTTCCCAGCGCAAAAGGATGGCCGATTCCGCAAAGGCGTGGCTCTCTGCCGGCGTCAACTGCCGGCTGCGGAATGCCTCTACGTGCGCCGTGATTTGCGGCAACTGCTCCAATACCCGGAAGCTGGCCGCAATCACTTGCTGCGTCTCAAACCCGCTGTGCCGGATGCTCGCGTGCTCGAATGTCGAGTCCGCTACCAGCAACCCATTGCTGCAAGCAATCCTGAATAACCCGGCGTGCAACTGGTAGGCGCTGCTCCGGTCGTGGCTGTTCACCAGCACTACCTCAACGGCGTATTCGCCCCGCACGGCAACCTGGCCCTGCCTCTGAAAGCGGACCATGTGTTTCTGAAAACCCATGCGCCCTTCGATTCTCACCCGCTGTTCCTCGGCCTGCACGGGTGCCCAGCCCGCCTCCCTCATGCTGCCGATAATCTGCGCCGTGGGTAAGAACGTGTAGCGGCGGCTCACTCCCTGCATGGCCTGGCCGGCGTAAATGCTCGGGGCCGCAAGCCGTAACTGCTCGTCGGTGATTTCACTGCGGACTTTGCTGTAGTTTGAACTGAACATATTCGATTTTCCTTTCTAGCTGTTTTCTTTCTTTGTTTTGCGGAGTGCTTCATGCACCCCTCACCTCCACTCAAAGCCCTCCCCGCAGAAGCATGACAGCCGCTGGGTCCCGCGAGTCCGCGAGCGGGGGGCGAACGAGCCTGCGAGTGGCAGCTACGGCTGGCGTGATTCTGCTAACGGGGCGGAGCGCACTCAGCCGGCGGTGCGCGCAGGGGGAAAGTGGCTGCATCGTCACCCGCGGCCACAGCGGAGCCTGACTAAAGCGCGGCAGGATTTTACCGGAATGCCGTCGCGCCAGGTGAGGGTGCCGCCGTTCTTTGCGCGAGCAACGCGAGCCTGACTAAGCTCGCTCGGGAGTTTCTTCAACGCCGTGAGCGGAGCGGAGCGTTTGACCGGGCCGCCCGCGCCAGGGGACAGGGGCGCGGAAAAGCGGCCAGGTCAAAAAGCGCAGCGCAGCGGCGGCGTTAAGAAAGCTCACGAGGGAGCGCCACAGGGGGAGCCAAGTCTTGCCGGTTTCGCGGCGTGGCTCTTTCAAGGGGAAGCGAAAGCCGGCATGTCTTGGCGACAGGAGATTACTCGGCCTGGCTGCCGGAAGGGGGATTCTTAGGAATGTCCGGCCCGGTCTGTTCCGGCTTGAAGAACACGCGAAAGGCAACACGTAGCAGTAACGCAACAAGCGCCCCAACACAGCCCCAGTAGATGAACATGAGTGGAAACGCAATGATGAGGTTGGCCAGACTCTCGCGTGGATAGGGATGAAGCCCCTCAGTGAGCCATTCAAGCGGCTTCATCAGGACGGCAACCGTTGCGGGTGCCACCTCAAGGAATGTCACGCCCCCGCCGATAACGGCCCCTGCAACGAAACCGACGGTCAGAACATTTCTCGTCTTCATAAGCACAGCGGTTCGCAAAAGGGAGCAGTCCGCAGAGCCTTCCGTCACCTGGCAACTGTGTTCATCGTGTTCGGATCGCCCTCAAAATTTCTCGAACCGTTCGTGTTGACGACTCCACCAAAACTGACATTCATAAACCCGTCCGGCTCACTGTTGATGTGGAACGAGAGCCGGAGCTTGCCATAAATCTGGCCGTTACGACTCGTCAAAAAGAAGCTCTGATGAACGGCCTGATACCAACTGTTGCTGGTGGTTGACATGGTAAAAGCCTCGCTCGGTTGATAGCCGTTATCTGGCGCGGCGTAGGTGACTGCTTCTTGCCCGCGTGAGTCCATCAACCCTCCGTTCACCGCCTCGATTTGCAAACTCCAATCTTGCGGGTTACGCCCCGAAATAACGCCCGGCGGTCGGTTCACGGTGATTTTAACGTCTCCACCCTCCGACACGATTTTTCCAGCTACCAAATCAAAACTGACTGGCGTGCCCGTGTAGTGGAGCTTGTACTGTTGGTCTATGCTCAACAACGGCTCTGCGCCTTGCAGCTTCCACATTTTAACCACAACTGGATTGTTCGGGTCTGGATGCGCTCGTTCTTCCTCTGGAGCCAACATCGAATAATTCCCGCCGCCATTTAACGACGCCAGAGCATACCCCTTCTTGGATGGCATCGTGCTAATGTCTTGGCCTCTCCCGTGGAACTGAAACAGACCGTTCGCATCGCTTGTTGTAGTGAGCCAATCAGTGCTTTGCCTGACCCCGCTGATTACCCTGATACTCCCCTTTATCTCTGCGCCCGCCACCGGGTTTCCAAACTGATCCTCAAGTTTGCCGTAGAAGTCAATCGGCACGTCGTTGTACGTCGAAAGGACTTCTCGCATCCGCTCTGTTTTACTTTCAGCCGGTGGCTTGGGCACGTTCGCGGCAATCGTTGCCGCCCCCGTATTTACTGCCGGAGCATTCGTCTGAATGACAGGGGCGGCAACTGGCGAACGGGATTCGCCGCTTTCAAGTGGTGCGATGTTGGTCTCGGTCGAGATTGCCGAGGGCATCTCCACCGGCTTCTTTTTCCCGTACCACAGCGCCAACGCAACCAACAGCGTGGCGATGACGGTCAGGAATAAAATGGAGCGCCGGATTTTCATGGCTATTTGAGATTGAAAGCGTCAGCGCCCAACAACTCGCGCCAGTAACCTTGCTGCTGCCAGTAGTCGCCGCGAAATTCAGCACTATGATAAAAATGTTCATCGAATGGGTGAGTGGGATGAGACAAGTCAGGCGGCCATACCTGCCCCAAATAGATGCTGTCAGCCACGTGTTGAACGCCGGGCGTTGCTCCCAATGCGGTGGTCCAAGATTCTGCGGCAAGCCCCATGACTTCATAGCGATTGGTAAGGACATTAACAATGTCGAAATCAACTATGGTGAATCCAAGCGACACTGCTTTCTCGAAGTGATTCCACGGCGGCGGGTCATTTGTAAGGCCGTTATAGCTGTAATCCCAATGAGTGCCGCCTAGCAGCACGAATTGGTCTGGCTTGAATAATTGGTTGAGTTGCCAGACAGACCGCTGCAAGGCGAAATCGTTGGTATTGTAAAAGTTAACCACCGTTCCCGCGCCGCCGCCGTTGTTTCCCAAAAACCAATTTCCGTAGATATTCGGCGTCTTGCATTGATAGACCCACGGCGAATAATAGAAGGAGTAGTTGGCGATGTTGGTGTCGTACGTGTGCGCTGAAACCGCCCCCTGGCTCGCAACGTAGGTGTTGACCACTTGATTGGCTCCGGCGAGGCGCAATGCCTCACCAGCCACAATGTTGCCCATGCTGTGCGCCAGTATGTAAACGTGGCCGGGATACTGCCGGTTGAGGTCGTTCAACTTGTTGAGCAAAGCCGCGCCCGACCGCCAAGCGGTGTATTCGCTCCGGTCGAAATTATCTTTCTCGCTTGGGTTCGTGGCCAAACTTGATATGCCCTTGAACCCATTTTCCGTCGGCCAGCGGAAGCTGCCGAAACGCCCCTGATACCCTTGCCAGTAAAGCCGCTTGAAAGCAGATTCCGCAAAACGGTCTTTTTCCCATCGTTCCATGTTCCATCCATGCACGAATAGAATGTAAGACGTGTTGGTGTCGGTTGACGGGTTGTAGGGGTACTGGAACGCCTGTGGCACGTCTTCCTCTGCCGGAACAGCATTGGTTTTCAGTGGGATGCTCGGAGCGTCGCCAATTGTCCACCGCTCGTACATCTGCTTAATGTCCACGAGTTGAATATACATCGTGGTCTGCGCCAGTGTGTTGGTGCCGCCTTGCGCAATCGTCAGCGTCAACGCGCCGGTGCCGTTGCTGACGCCGCACCAGATGAAGTAGTTGCCTGCCCAATAATTGCTGAAAGCCGAGGCATTCAGTTGGATGCTCTGGCCGGGGCCAAGCCGTCCAATGTAAGGGCAGAGCAAAGAATCAACTTGTATCGCCGCTGTCAGGCTGTTCGTCAGATACCCAATGCCGCCGTCAGCATCAGCCGCCTTGAACAAATCAATTGTCGGATTGGCGTAGTTGGGATTGCCTACGTCGCCCCAGCTAAGGGTAACGGTGCTGCCGGGCGGCAGAGCGGCGATAACATTCGTCGTGATGCCGCAAACCCAAAGCCGGGCAAAGTCCTGCAAGTCACGTTCACAGGAAATCACGCGGTTTCCTCCGGCATCTCGGTAGTCGTAATCCGGCACAGGCTTTCCGGTATAAAGGCTATTGGCCGCTTGGCTGGTGCCGGAAACGTCATCGTCGTATTGAACCTGGTCGTCGTCGTCGGTTGCGAAGCGGTCGTAATTGTTGTTCACCCAAAAAAGGCCGCTGTGCGGTTTTTTACAGAACGCCCGTAAACAAAGGGGATTACCCGTTTTTTCAGGTCGGCGGCGTTTCCAACAATGGGGCCGGTGGCTGCACCATCCCGGATTGTACTGTCTCGTCATTCTCACTGTGGAGCGAGCATAAGGGATTTTGCTCCCCCCTGCTAATCGAAAAAAGACGGGCTTTCATTGATTCAATGAATGATGGCCGGGTGTTCACGGCAAGTCCTCCCTGGCCGACTTCCGGCGCTGCTGCTGCTCCCTGGGATGGAACTTGCGGTGCGCCTCCTTCAAGTCGGCGATGGACACGCGCAGATACCGCTCCGTGGTCGCCAACGACTTGTGGCCGAGCATTTCCTGAACGTGCCGGAGATTAGCGTTGTTCTTCAACAGGTGGGTGGCGCAACTGTGCCGCCACAGGTGGCAGGTGACGTGCTTTTTCAAGTTCAACCGGCGCACGTAACGATTGATGATCTGTTTGATGCCATGCACGCCGATGGGCAGGCCGTTGCGGGTCGAGATAAACAGCTTGTCGGTCTCCCGGCCTTTCAAAAGCTCTGGCCGGATGGCCTTGATGTAGTTCTCAAGGAACTGGCACGCAACGCTGCTCAAGGGCACCACCCGGTCTTTTTTGCCCTTGCCCCGGTTCACCCGCAACAGTTCTTCCTCAAGGTTCACGTCGGCCACGGTGAGGTTGCGCAACTCGGCTTTGCGGATGCCGGTCGCGTAAAGCACTTCCAGCAACGTCCGGTCACGGTAGCCGGACAGGGTGTGAACGTCGGGCGCTTCGATGATTTTACGCGCCTCGTCGGGCGTCAGCACGTTCTTGGGCAGCGCGTCCGGTTCTTTGGACAGGCGCAAGCCCTGGGCCGGATTGTGGGCGAGATAGCCTTCACTGGTGAGGAACGCAAAAAAATTTCGGATGCCGGACAGGACGCGATTCTGCGACGCGACGGTTCGCGCCGTGCCTTTAACGGTCGGCTGGTAAAAAACCCACCGTTGAAAGTCCTGCAACACCGCCGCCGTGACGGTGTGAACGTCGGTGATTTTGGTCTCGGTCAAAAACTCGTTGAACCGATTGAAGTAAACTTCCAGAGTTCGCAGCGTCTCGCCTGAGTAGTTGAGCGATTCCAGATTTTGCAGGTAACGGCTAAAGAGCGCGTCAAAGGTGATGGGTTCGGCTGGCATGGTGATTAAGGGTTGGGAGTTGAGTTGTGGTCATGGCGCAGACCGCCGGGCATTTGGGCCGCGTCCTCCGGCGTGATGGTGGTTGCCGCTGTTTCGTCGGTGCGTGGATGGGTGCGCTGCAACATTTTTTTCAAGTCGGTCATGGTGACGCGGGTATAGATGTCGGTGGTCTTGAGCGATTTGTGCCCAAGCAACCGCTGCACATAGACGATGTTGGAACCGTTGGACACCAGATGCGTGGCGAAGGTGTGCCGCCAGACGTGCGGCGACACGTTCCGGCCTAGAACGCGGATGGCATGTCGCTGGATGATGAGCGCGACGGCTTCCTTGTGGATCGGCGCGTGGGGCTGGATGGGGGAGAGCCAAAGCGCGTCCGTCCAGCCCGGATTACGCGGCGCTCTGAGCCATACGCTGCGGGCGTCTTTCAAATACCTGGCCAACGCTTCGCACGCGCTCTGGCCGATGGGCACGACTCGTTCCTTGCTGCCCTTGCCCATGACGCGCACAAAGCCATTTTTGATGTCCACGTCCGGCAAGGTCAACCGGGCCATTTCCTCGCGGCGGATGCCGCTGCTGTAAAACAGTTCCAACATGGCCCGGTCGCGCAGACCTTTGGGCGTTTCATCCGGCGCGTTCAATAACCGGCGCACTTCGGATAGTTTCAAAATGCGTTTGGGCAACCGGCGTTCCCATTTTGGCAGCGGCACGCCTGCGGTCGGATTGAGCAAAACCGCGTCGGTGTTTTCCAGTTGGGCGAAGAACTGGCGCAACGAACTCATGTGATGGCGAACCGTTGCGGAGATGTACCGGCGCATGAGCGCCAGTTGGTAGTCCTGCACGGTGTCGCGGCTGACTTCGCGCAGATCGGTCACGCCGCTGGCTTTCAGATGCTCAAAGAACATCTGTATCGAATGCTTGCGGCATTTGACCGTCTGCGGTGAGAAGTGGCGCACGCGCAACAACTCAAGGTGATTCTCTAACAATGCTTCCATGCTCATAAATTGGCTCCGTTGGTTTGTGTTTCTGGTACATGCTCCCCCGAAAAAGGCGCGAGGTTGGCCGGTGACAACGGCAAAACTCTTTGTTCATCGGCGTTTGGCGCGTTTTTAACCCCGCGTTTTTCCACCTGCAAGGTGGGTGCAAGGTGGCCATTTTTGCCTGCGGGGTGGGGCAAAATGCCTGCAAGGTTGGCTTCGCGTCGCACCTGTTCCACCGATTTGATGCCCGCCAAAAACTTTCCGCCCTGCTCGTGCTGCTCCGGTTCGTAGAGCAGGCGATACTGATAGGTCTGTCCGTTGCGGCCTGAGAGCGGCAGCGCGTATTCCATTTCCACCAGTTCGTCCAGGTGCGTCCGCAGCCGGGTGTCGCCCCATTTGAACGCCTCGCGCAGTTCCCGGCGATTGAAGCTGATATGTTCGGCGTGCTTTCCACCGGCGCGACGGGCCACGTATTGATACGTCAGCCGCAACAACTCGCGCCCTGGGCGCGACAGGTCATCGAGGCTGTGGCCGAACAACTGGTGCGCCAGTTCATTCGCAATGGTGATGTCGTCCAGCGTGGTCTCGATGTATTCGCCAAGCTCCGGGTCGTCGTGGACGGGCCGCTGCAACTGGTACAGGAACGTGACGGCCAAAATCAGATTCAGATATTTGGGATGGTCGCGGCGTACGGCCAGCGATTCGTCGGGATATGTCAGCAGCGGCTCGAACGGATTGAGCACCTTCAACGGCCTGAGCAACCGTTGCAACGCATGATGCCGTTTCAAGATGGCTTCACGCGCCAGCCGCTTTTTCCAGCCTTCGCGTGTGTGGCTTTGGCGTTGCGCCGCCAAAATCGCCCGCGTCTGCTCCAGTGATTCGTCAACGCTGATGATGATAAAGCGGCTGCGCGTCTCGGCGTCGGTGCGCGGGTCGGTCGTGGTCTGAAAGACCGCCGTGGGACCATAAACCGTGTTCATCTGCGTTTCGAGCTTGCCGGTCAGCGAGTTTTTCGTGGTGGATTCGATGACGAGTTTTTTCGCGCTGATGAGATTGCGGATGGCGTAATCGGCTCCGGTCGCCCCGGCCAGTTCCTCGACGGCCAGCACCTTGTGCCGCAACGAGTCCTCGCCCTTGTAAAACAACGCCCGGTCAGTCAGCGAAGTCAGTTTGATTAAGTCCTCGTCCGGGCAGAGCGACAGCACGGTGTCCTGCAAGTGGCTTTTGCCGGAGCCGCTGCCCGAAAGCGTCATCAACGCCAGCGGGTCGGGCATTTTCCGGCTGGTCATCACCAGATAACCAATCAGCTTGTTGGTCGCCTCGCGCACCATGCCGAGTCTGTCCATGTCGCGCAAAATCTCCCCGGCCAGATCGGGATGCCTGCCGAGCTTCAACGCCTCGGCCTTGTCGGTGTCGGAGACCAGCACCACCTGGCCTTTGGATTCGGCCAGTTGCTTTTGCGCGTACGCCTCGACCTGGCTGATAAGCCGGTTGACATCACCTTCGACTGCTTCCACGGTCTCCCGAAACAGCCTGGCCGCTTCGCTGATGAATGTCCGGCGCGAACGGCTCACGTAAAAATCCACCGTGTCTATATGAAAGCGTCCGGCGTTCGCCGCGTCGGCGCTGACGGCCTTGATGGTCGCCCGCAACCGGGCCTGCTTCTGCTGCTCGACGGCGCGAAGCTCGTACCGGCGATTGCCGTAACGGGCAATAAAACCCTCCGGCGTCATTTCGATTTGCTCGTCCCCTTGCTTTTCGGTGACTTCGCTTTTGGGCGGCTGCGCCGGTTTCAACGGCTCAAGGCACTGCTTTTCAAAATCGGTCGGCGAACGGCTGATAAAAAATTCGTTGGCGTCCTTCACGCCTTCCGGCCAGCGCACGATATGGATTTGCTTGACCAGCGGCGGCAGGACTTCGGTTTGCAGGCGGGCCGTGGCTTCGTCCCCGCCCTTGTCGTTGTCGAGGCACAGATAAACCTCGGTCGTGCCGGTCTCCTTCAAAAGCTGCTCGTGGTGCGGCGTCCAGCCGTTCGTGCCATACAACGCAATCACGTTCCTGAACCCGGCCTGCCACAAGCTCATGCCGTCCAAAATCGCCTCGGTGATAAACAGCGTTTGATTCGTCCGGGCGGCAATGCCGTTCCACACCCCGCGATGCGGGCCGGGCAGATACAAGTGCCGTGGCTCGTCGTCACTCGTGCGCCTGCCGTAGATGCCAACGACTTTTCCGGCGGCATCAAAGATCGGAACGGTGACGCAGCCGCGAAAGAGTTCCTGCCCCTTCGCGTTCAACACGCCAAGCGTTTTCAGATTGCGGATGATGTCGCCGGATTTCGGCAACACCTTGTGCAACGTGCCGTTGGCGTAACCCACCCGGAACACTTCCAGCAACGTCGCGCCGGATAGATTGCGCTTGTTCAGGTAACTGATGCCCGCCTCGTCCTTGCGGAATGTCCGGGCGTAGAAGTTGGCCACGCGCAGCAACAACGCCTCGGCGTCTTCCGGCTTCAATACTCTGGCCGGTGCTGCTGGCGGTGGCGGCGTTCGCGCAAACACGCTGCCGCTGTTTTCTTTGAGCCACGCGACGGCCTGGCTTTTATTCAGACCGTCCTTGCGCATGATGAAGTCAATGACGCTGCCGCCGACATGACAGCCCAAACAGTTGAACAGGTTTTTCGACGGCGTGACGCGGAACGAGGGCGTCTTTTCCTCGTGGAACGGACACAGGCCAACATAGTCCTTACCCTGCTTCACGAGCTTGACACCCCGCGACTGCGCCACTGCCACAAGGTCAATGGATTGTTTCAAACGATTTAGGTCGGTAGTGTTCATGGGGTGAAGTCGAGGCGGGCGTTACCTCGCGGCAACGCCCGTCCCGCCTGCCAGTGCCTGCGATGGGGCGTGAGTAAAAGTTTGTGCCGCCGAAAACGGGTGCTGCCTTGCGGCAACACCCGTCTCCCTGGCGGCGCTTCGCGGTGCCTCTATTGGGGCGCGTGAGGGAAAGCAAAAATTCATGGCAAGGTCTCCGCCCGGTCTAACAACGCCTTTATCCCCCGCACTTCCTCGCCGAGTAAAAACCCCGCGTCCTCAACCGCTCCAGACAGCAAAGCTTCTTCCCGGCACGCGCCAAGCAAACAGGACACAGCCCGGATTTTACGAAGCCGTGCGTCAAGCTGGTCGCGCAGATCAATGGTCAGGCCGGGCCGGTCTTTGCGGGAACCCGTCAAGCCGGATTTTCGAGTTTTCTTGCGGTCGTGAACCATGACGGCTATAACTAATCATAGCTAGTTATTCAATGCAAGCCGAAACACGTATTTCCGAACCTGCCCCGTATAGTCCTGCCGATATGGCAGGACGACCAGCAACGAAACCGGCTCCTCCCTTCGGCAAACGCCTGGCGGCGCTGCGGAAGGAACGTGGATGGACTCAACCGCAACTCGCGGAGCGGTTGGGCGCAACCGTCAAGATGGTGACTTATTTGGAACGGCAGGCCAAAAACCCCACCGTAAAAACAATGGAGCAAATCGCCAGCGTCTTCGGCATTCCAGCCAGCGAACTGCTCGGCTCGGTCAAAGTCCCAAAACAAGCACGCAAACCGGGACCGCCTTCGCGCTTGCAGGAACTGACGGAGCAACTTTCCAAGCTGCCTCGCAGCAAACAAAAAACCGTCGTGGAGATGCTCGAAGGATTTCTGCAAAAGACCGGGAAGTGATTTTCCTGCGGGCAGGCGATGCGCCAGCATCGCCACGCTGCCCGGCGCGGCAGCCAGAGCGCCTAATAAGCAGGCCAGCGACGTTCGCCAGCACCACAGCCCCAAAGGTTCGGACGCCGCTCCAACAGGCCAGCACCACCACCTTAGCAGCAAAAAGGAAAACCCATGACGCTGGAACGCGGCAACGCACCGGCAAACGACCAGCGCACAACCGGCGCGACCATGAGCAACTGCGCCGTCAGCATTCCGGCGAATGCCGTTCACTGCGCCGTCTGCGCTTCATGCTCCATGTGAGAAGACAAAGCCCTCCGGCTTTGGTTTCTCCAAAGCCGGAGCCTAAGCGCAACCCGGGCCGGAACGCCGCCGCTGTCAACGGTGGAGGCGACGCAGGAGCACTACCTTGACAGCACGAGGCGGCGGCTCCGGCCAGTTTGCACCCCGGCGGATGCCGATTCATTGCCCCGTCAATGTTCCGTCGCGCACTCGCGCCGGTGGCGCAACTATTCCAGCAACCATTTGAGCACGCGCAATAGCGCCCAAACGATCACGGCGATGAGCCAGTAAAATTCCCTCCTGGTGAGAGCCAGCGTAAATTTCGTTCGCAGTTTCACGTCTTAACTACTGAGAGCCTGTCTGAATAATCAATTTTTCGGGTTGGCGTGCGGTTCGCAGGTTTATTTGATGGCCAAGGAATAATGGAAGGATGAGTTGACATCCGAGTTGGCGTTTGGCGGTCAATTTTAAGCGCAGCTTCAGTTGGGGCGTGAAAAATACCACCTATGAGACCAGTCTCACCGATGCCCAATGGGCTTACCTCAAACCGATGCTTCCGCAAGCCTCCAAACGCGGACGCCCACCCATTGATCGGCGGCGCATCCTGGATGCCGTCTTGTATCTCGTCAAGTGTGGCTGTCCGTGGCGCTATCTGCCCACTGATTTTCCCCATTGGAAAACGGTTTACCATGTCTTCCGGCAGTGGACCCTCAACCACCAATGGGCGGCCCTCAACGAGGTCCTCCGCACGCTGGTCCGCAAAACCGAAGGCAAACGTGCGCGGCCGACGGCCGCCATTCTCGACAGCCAAAGTGTCAAGTCCGCTGGTCACGGCGGGAGCGTTGGCTATGATGCCGGCAAGCGGATTAAAGGGCGCAAGCGGCATCTGTTGGTGGATACTTTGGGGCTGGTGCTTGGCGTGGCCGTGACCCCGGCCAACACCACCGACCGCGACGGCGCGCAACTGCTCTTGGGCCAGGTCTTGGGCTGGTTCACCTGGCTGCGCATCCTGTGGGTGGATGGTGGCTACACCGGTGAGGCCTTCGCCCAATGGGTCCGGGGACTCCGCCCCAAACTGGCGGTCGAGGTCGTCAAACGCTCCGACGCCACGGTGGGCTTTAAAGTATTGCCCCACCGCTGGGTCGTGGAGCGAACCTTCGGCTGGCTGATGCACCAGCGCCGACTGGTACGGGATTATGAAACCACGAAGACGAGCGCAGAAGCTTGGATCTATATCGCCATGATCCGAATTCAACTCCGCCGACTGGCTTGATTCCCTAACCTTCATGGATTTTCAGACAGACTCTGAGCGTGTCTGCGCGAACTGATGGCCACGCGATGAGCGCGTAAATGTTTACATTTTCAATCAGCCCCGGCTGTCGGTGGCGAGCAGCGCCGGGCACTTCGTCCCGGCAGCGCACAGCCACGGACAGCGGACGTGCGACTGCAACCCGTTCAAGCGAAGCAGGCGCGTTGCTGGCAGGACGCTTGCCGATTCAGCAACGCGGCATGACAGGAACGGGCCTGCGAGCGTCCACCAGCGAATGCGCCGTCAGGATTCTGAACGCGGCTGCATTCAACGTTCCGGCAGCTTGAGTCCGGGCTGGCCGTCAGCGGATACGCTCTTGCTCCGTCCGGCCTGGCTCGGCGTCACAGGCAGCCTGCCGTTGCCGCCGGTGTGTTTTGTGTGGCGGCGATGGCGTGTCTTCACGGCTCCGTTGCCGTTATTCGTCCAAGCAGCCAGACAGTCGCGCAATCGCGCCGAACTGATCGGGATGCCGACGGCTTTCAGTTCATCCACCAGTTGCGCGCTGCTCCAGCCTTTGCGATGCAGCGCAAGCAGTCGCTCGCGCAGCGGTTCCAGCACGTCAACGGCGGTCTTCCGTTTCCTTGGTGGCTCGCGCTGCGCCAACTGTTCCAGTTTCTTTTCGACCGCCGCGTAATCGAGCTTGGCGGCGATTTGGGTGTAGTCAATGTGGGTGCTCATGGATTTCGGTTCGCTCCTTTGTCAGTCAGTCTTGTGTCTTGGCCGCGTCGTGCCCGCCCGCTTTTCAGCGGGCGGCAACGCTTCGCGGCGTTGTTCACTTTGACAGCATTTCATCCGACAGTGTTCAGCCCGCCCTTTGATTTTCAGTCGAGCAGCCCGTGAGCACGGCGGCGAGCAGTTTCTCTCCGGCTCCAAGGCGGGGTAAGTGTCATGGCAAAAACTCACACTTCCAGGAGTTCACTTCGGGTCATCAAACCTGCCACTACCGGCGACAGGTTCTCGCCATTTTGGGGTCATCACGCGGTCAGTTTCCTGACGCACGCTCGCCATGTGGGGCCAACTCGATACGAGGGCGGATATGCAGGCAATGTTGCCTGACCCATGATGGGATTAAACGGAGAACCCGAACGTTTCGTCCGGTCTCCTGTCTAACATTAGCACAACCTCCGCCAGTGTGCTAATGGTTGGATGCGGACTTTTACAGACGCCATGTTTTCGGGGATTCCACAAAAGAACCGGACAGTTGCCGAGTCGTATTTCGATGAGCACCTTTCCCACAACGATTATTACACCCAGGGCGAGTCTCAGGCCGGGCATTGGATTGGCACCGGCGCTCAACAGTTGGGCCTAAAATCTGGTGACGTGGTGACTCGTGAAGCGTTCCTCCGGCTCTGTGATAACCAGCACCCGGAGACTGGTCAGCAACTCACGCCACAACAGTTTCGAGAGCGGCGCATTTACTTCGACTTCGTTTGTTCGCCGCCAAAGTCGGTTTCGATTCTCGCCGTGACGATGGGGGATAAACGCATCATCGAGGCGCACAAAGAAGCCTCCGGTATCGCGCTCCGGGAACTGGAACACTTCGCCGCCACAAGGATTCGCAAAGGCGGCATTCAGGAACAGGATCGCGTCACCGGCAACCTCGTCGGCGCCGCGTTCGTGCATACCACGTCACGCGCTCTTGACCCGCAACTGCACACGCATTTCGTCCTGTTCAACGCCACTTGGGACAGCAAGGAGAACCGATGGAAGGCGCTGCAAACGGGTGATATGTTCGGCGCACTCAACTACGGCACCGCCGTCTATCGCAATGAACTGGCCAAGCGTCTGCACCGGCTCGGCTACCAAACACGGCAGACCGGCACGGCTTTCGAGATTGAGGGTGTCGAGGCGAAGTTCATCGAGCGATTCTCCAAGCGGTCACAGCAACGGGACATGGCCGTCAAACGTCAGGAACAGAAGCTCGGTCGCAAGCTCACCAAACAGGAAGTGTCCCACGTCGTCCACCAGTCCCGCCCCAAAAAATTGAAGGGCGCTTCGGATGAACAGGTGCGCCAACAACAGCTTGGCGAGATCGGCTTTTTCGAGAAGCGGTCATTGCGCAAGGTGGTGGAAGCGGCCAACGGTTCGCCCCAAGAGTTCGCGCAACGGGTCAGGATGGATGAGGCCGTCAGCCACGGTATCGGCCACGTCTTTGAACGCCACTCGGTCGCGCCACAGCACCGGATTTGGGAAGCCGCCCTGGTCAAAGGCTGCGGCCAGTTGGATTTGAAACAGCTAAAGAATGAACTCAATGAGAGGACGAACCTCGTCCGCGTGGGTTCCGAGTTTTCGACCCGCGACATTCTTGGCAAAGAGCTTTACCTGATTCGCAGCGTCAACGCCGGCGTCGAGGCGCTCAACCCCATTGCCAGCGATTACGAACCGCCCTCCCGCCTCGGCCCCGACCAGCGCAAGGCACTGGCGCACGTCCTGTCCAGCCCCGACCAGTTCACCGGATTCCGCGGCCTGGCTGGTTCGGGCAAAAGCACCGCTCTGGCTGAACTGGACAGCGCCCTTTGCCGCCGTGGTCATACCGCCATCTTCTGCGCCCCGACCGCTTCCGCCGCCAATACGCTCCGCAAAGACGTTTACCTGGGCACAACCATGACGCTGCAAAAGCTGCTGGCCGATCCGGGGGCGCACTTGCCGCGTGGTTCGGTGGTCGTGCTGGATGAGGCCGGGGCCGTCGGTTTGGATGACATGGCCAGAGTCTTTGAACTGGCCCGGCTCAAGGATTGCCGGGTGATTCTCTCCGGCGACACCGGCCAGCATTCCAGCGTTACCCGTGGCGACGCGCTCCGCATTCTCGAACAGTATTCCAACTACCGTTTCAGCGAACTGACCACCATCCGCCGCCAGAAGCCCGAAGCGTTCCGGCAGATTGTCGAGCTGGCCGCCGCCAAGGAAACGGACAAAGCCTTTGCCAAACTGCTCGAACTCGGTGCCGTAACCGAGACGCCGACGGATGACGGCAAGCTCTATCAGCGTGCCGCTGATGCCTACTTGTCAGCCACAAAGCAGGGCCGCTCGGCGCTGCTCGTCTCGCCAACCTGGTCGGAGATTGAAGCCGTCACCGATAAGGTGCGTGAGGCGTTGAAAGCTGACGGCACACTCGGCCAGCAGGATGAAGCCGTCACCGTCTTTGATTCGCTCTCGTGGACGGAAGCCCAAAAGAAAAACGCCAGCCAGTTTGAACCCGGCCAGCGCCTGCGCTTCGTCCGCAAAACCAAGCACTTTGACCGGGGCGACACGGTGGAAGTGGTCGCCACAGTGGAAAACGGTTTGCGTGTCCTCCGTCCCGATGGCACGGAAGTAAATTTCATCCCGGCCAGTTCCGCCGCCTCCTTTGACGTGGGTGAGGCCCGCGAGTTGAAAGTGGCCGCTGGTGACTGGCTCTTGCTCCAAGCCAACCACGGCAAAGAGTTCATCAACGGCGAGCGTGTCCAAGTCCGGGAGATCCAAAACGGCCGTATCGCGCTGGCCGATGGCCGGACACTCCCCGCCGCGTTCAACACCTTCACGCACGGCTACGCCGTCACGTCGCATTCGTCACAAGGAAAAACTGTGGATGAAGTGTTGCTCGTGGCGTCCTCAAAATCGTTCGCCGCCGTCAACCGCGAACAGTTTTACGTTTCGATTTCGCGTGGCCGCGAGCGTGTCCATGTCTTCACCGATGACGCCGACTTGCTCGCCCGCCGCGTCACGGATTCCCATGAGCGCAAGGCCGCCGTCGAACTGCAAGCCCTCCGCGATGACCTGGCCAAGCTCGGTTTCGTTCGCAAGGAACGGCTGGAACAAAAAATCCCGTCGCCAACGGTGGCCGTCCGCAATGATTTCCGGGCCGTGCGCCCGATGCGTCAGACGCGGGCCACGCGCCTGACCCGTCTCGCGCCAGTTCAACGCATCGCTCAAGTCGTCGAGGACGTGCGCCGCTGGCTCGGTGAACGGTTGGGCATCGAACCAGCGGAAGCCGTCGCCGAAAAAACCCGGCAAACCGAGCCGGTCAAGCAGGCCGAAAAGATTGCGCCCGTCGTCAAGGAAACGCCTGGTCAAAAGCTGCGCCGGGAGATTGAACAGAGCCGCCAGCAGCAGCAACAACGCCGCTCCGGCGGTATGCACATTTAACGCCTATGCCACAGTTCAAAGATGATTCCTGTTACGCCGCCTCCGGCAAGTATTGCGCCTGCATCGAGTTCCACCTGGCTGAACACAAGCGCCGTGGTTTTCACACCAGCCAGTTAATCGAATACTCGCTGGAACCCAACCCGGACGCGGGCGACGACAAGAACGCGCCGCCGCAAAAACTCGCGCTCGCCTTCTCCACCGCCGACGTGGTGGTGCTCGGCTGGCGGCTCGGCTTCCTGGCCGACAAGCTTCAAGAAAACGACCTGGCCGCCGTCCGCGCCCTCGCCAAACGCTACGCCGAGGTTGACCGCCACATGCCCTTCGTCGCCTCCATCACCATCACGCCCATTGCCAAAGGATAAAACCGGCAATGGCTTCAACCCCGGACGCGAACGGCTGGCAGATTGACTACGGCCCGCCGACGTGGTGCGGCGGCGCTTTTTTCTCCGGCATTTCAACCGTGATGCGGATTTGCAAATTCGTCGCGGGCTGGTCCCGCTGCATCGGCGGGAACAAGGGCGCTGAGTTTTCCTGCAAAGCCTGATACTCGCCTCGTGGATTCAGTTTTCTGGCTTCAAGTTTCACGTCATACTGGAAGTCGTACTGCTGCGCTTGCCACAGGGCTTTCATTACCTGCATCTGTGTCGGCTCGGTCAACTCAATCGGAGCAGGCGGATGGTCGGGCGCAAACGGGTCGCACCGCCGCCGGTATTTTTCCAGCACCGTCCAGCCGTCTCCTGCCAAGTCTTTGTACCCGTCCAGCAGGCCCGTTGCGCCCGTGTCCGATTTGTCCGGGTCGGTCTTGGTCGCCAGCACTTCGTAAATATCCGGCAGGCCGTCGCCGTCCGCGTCCTCGCCGCTGCCGCAGATAAATTCCGGCTGGTTAAGGATGGGAATGTGCTCGATGGTGGGCAGGACGTAGGGGCCGCTGGCCGTCGTCAGCATCCCGCGTCTGTCGGCCAGAAGTTTCAACGGACTTCCGTTGGTGCTGCCAACGAAAAAACCGCTGGCCTTCCAGAACCCGTTTTTGCCTTCCCTGACGAGCATCAGATAACGGGCGTGTGGCACGGCCTCGGCAACCGTCAGTGCGTAGCCGTTGGTGGCCGGAACGCAAGCAACCTGGCGAATGGTTTGCCGGATGCCTTCGGCGTCGCAACGGCTCGGCACAACCCACGGCGGCGGTGGCGGGTGACTTCCATAAATGCGATAAACCGGCGGGCGGAACGTGTTCACGTTCGTATCGTCGTATTCGTACTGCTGGAACTTGTTGAGGACGGGTTTGATTCGCGCCGCAACTTCCCATGCGCTGTCCGGCGCTGACGCGGGCTTGCGCATGATGGTGTAAAACTCCGGCACTACGCCGGTCTGATACCAAGTCAACGCCGCCGTGCCGGTGGTTTGTGAACCTGGGTTCGCCCTCATGCGAACACTCACCGCTGACGGGCCGGGTGGCGCGTCCCATGAATACGGGTCGGTTCCATTTTGATACTCCTGAACGTTTGACCAGCCGTCGCCGTCCGGGTCGGCGTAAGGGTCTTCGCCCTGGTTGCCCGTGCCGCCGTTCAGTGGGTCGGTTCGCGTCACTAAATCTTCATACAAGTCGGGCAACTCGTCGCCGTCCGCGTCCTCGCCCGAACCCGCCGTGAACTGCATCTGACACAACACCCGCGCCGGGATGTGGTGCAACGCCGTCTGCTGCATCACGCCGTCCGCCTCGCCGGATTTCAAACTAAAGTGAAGGGTGACGGGTTCGCGGTTGGTCACGCCAATGACATACGTGAACGGCAACCATTGCGAATACGGCTTATTGCTCCGAACCATGACAAGATAACTCACGTCGGGAACTGTCCCGGTCAGCCGCAAAATGAGTTCGTCCGCGTTTGTCTGCACGGTCAGCCGGACGGGATAACAGCCGTGGGGCACGCGCTCCGGCAGCGGAGCGATGCCCGCTGCAACCAGTTCAACCACGGTGGCGAAACAAACGGCAAAGGCAATGGTTGATTTGATTGTCATGGAGATTCCGCAGAGTCCGCTTGCCGCTCAATCAGGCCACACATTACCGCGATGCCACAAGCGATGGCGAGTGCTCCAAGACCAGCTTCTACCAGAGCAACCATATAAAAGATGCCCGCGACTGGATTTGCATCAGGGCCTTGGCCCCCTGCAATGGATTTATCGGACAGCGTACCTGCGCCATGAAAAAATCCGACGGCCCCAATGATTGCCATCAACAGCGCGTGAGCAAAGCCAGCCGCACGCCAGCCCACTCCCCGATAAAGCCAACCGGACGCAACTGCGAGAACTGCGCAGAGTGAAACACCAATTATCCAAAATCTGCCGACCGCTCCCAACTGGCTCCAAACGAAACGTGTTGCAACCGCCGCCCAACCGAGCAAAAGAAAGGTCGCATAGACGGCAGACAGCGTAGCGGACAGGGAAGCGTTTCGTTTGGCCATAGGTTCACGGGGATTTCATTTTGAACTGAGGCCAGTTTCAAGGATGCGCTTCCGTCATCAGTTGAGGATTGATTTCGAGATTTCGTGAACCGTCGGGATTCAGATAACTGTTGAGGATTACTGGTATCGTCCCGTTTTTCACAACATCGCTCAAGACTTCAATGCCCAGCTTGCCGTAACACCTGCCGCTGCGGCTCGTGAGATAAAAAACGTCATTAAGGGTGGTTGTCCACGACTGAGCACCTTTTTGGTAGGCAGCAACGAACTGAGGTTGATAGCCGGTGTCAGGCGCTTGAAACATCTGTTCAAAATCCTTGTCCGAAAGAAGCAGTCCTCCATCCACCGCCCGAACGGTCACTTGCCAGTCGTATTGTTGCCGCACGTCGGGTGTTGGCGAACTGGTGACGGAAACGATGATGTCACCCCCGGATTCAACCTGCCTGCCAGTCTGCAAATCGAAAGCCTTCGGCGTTCCTGCGAGTGGGACATTCACTTGTGTTTGATAATGGATCAATCGCTCTCCGCCTTGAAGTTTCCGCATTTTGACGACGGTTGGGCTATTGGCGTCGGACGTGTACGGGTGATCTTCCAAACGGGAGTATTTGAAAAGCGTCTCGGTCGTGGACAAGACATAGCCCTGCTTCTGCGGCATCATGCCGATGTCCTGGCCTTTTCCGTGGAACTGAAAGAGGCCGTCGGCATCGCTCGTCGTGGTAAGCCGGTCAGCACCTTGCCTGTCCCCATTGATTACTCTGATGGTTGCTTTAATTTCCGCCCCCTCCACTGGATTCCCAAACTGGTCTTCAAGCTTCCCGTAGAAGTCAATCGGCACGTCGTTGTATGTCGAAAGGATTTCTCGTTTCCGCTCGGCTGCGTTTCGCATTGCGAACTGTATTGCGTTAGCGTCCGGCGGATTCGTTGACCCTGAGACTGTTGGCACATTCGGGCGAACGACGGCGGGAGTAGGAGCTGACACCACGGGTTCATTGCTTGCTGCCGGTGCCGGAGTGCTGTTGGTTTCAGTTGAAACTGACAAAGGCGTCTCGACTGGCTTCCTTTTTCCGTGCCAGAACAATAGTGCAATCAACACTGCTGCGGCTACCGTGATGAACAATATCGAGGGCCGGATTTTCATATCACTTGAGATTGAAAGCTTCCGTCCCTAAAAGTTCGCTCCAATACCCTTGCATCTGCCAATAGTCGCCTCGAAATTCGGCGCTGTGCCAGAAGTGATCTGAGTAATTATGGCCGGATGAGTCAGCAGGCCAAATACGCGAAGGTGATGTGCGTGTCAGCAAAACGCTTCTGTTGAGATTCTGAACCCCCGGTGTCGCCCCCAAAGCAGTGGTGTAGGATTGCGCTGCCAGTGCCATCACTTCGTAACGATTGGTGAGAACGTTGGCGATGTCGAAATACACGGCTGTAATCCCGAACGATTTTGCTTTCATGAAGTTCGTCCAAGGCGGTGTGTCGTTGGGCGAACCGAGGTAGGCGTAAGTCCAGGTTGTTCCGGTTAAAATATTCCCACCTTCCAGAACGAACACGTCTGGTTTGAGCAGTTGATTCACCTGCCAGACAGATCGCTGCAAGGCGTAATCGTTGGTGTTGTAAAAGTTGACGATTGTTCCCGCCCCGCTGCCGCTGTTGGTTGCAAACCAGTTTCCGTAAATGTTGGGCGTGTTCGGCCCCATACCGATGCCCGAGAACGTGAAAGAGTAATTGGGCACGTGATTTGTGTTCGCGTCGTAAGTGTGCGCCGAAACTGCCCCCTGGCTCGCTACGTAGGTATTTACCACTCGACTGCTTCCCGCCAACCGCAACGCCTCGCCAGCTACAACGTTTCCCATGCTGTGAGCCAGCAGGTAAACGTGACCGGGATATTCCGCGTTGAGGTCTTTCAATTTATTCAGCAGGCCCGTTCCTGCCCGCCACGCGGAGTATTCGCTCCGGTCGTAATTGTCCTTCTCACTCGGGTTTGAAGCCAATTGAGTCCACGTTCCCTTAAACCCGTTCTCTGTCGGCCAGCGAAACTCGCCGAACCGCCCTTGATACCCTTGCCAATAAAGCCGCTTGAAAGCAGCTTCGGCAAAGCGGTCTTTTTCCCATCGCTCCATGTTCCAGCCATGCACGTAAAGAATGTAAGGCGTATTGGTATCCGTCGGCGATGGGTATTGAAATGCCTGCGTGAATGGCGGCAAATCCTCGGATGCCGCCACAGCGTTGGTCAGCATCGGAATGCTTGGAGAGTCTTCAACCGTCCAGCGTTCATACATCTGCTTGATGTCCATGATCTGAATGTAAGCCGTGGTCTGTGCGAGTGTGTTGCCGCTACCGTCGGCAATCGTCAGCGTCAGTCCACCAGTGCCATTGCTCACCCCACACCAGATGAAGTAACTGCCAGCCCAATGGTTGCTGAAAGTTGAGGCGTTCAGTTGGATGCTCTGTCCGGGGCCAAACCGCCCGATATACGGACACAGCAAATTGTCCGTTTGGATTGCTGCGGTCGTGCTGTTTGTTAGATAGCCGATGCCGCCGTCTGCATCAGCCGCTTTGAACAGATCAATCGTGGGATTACCGGAGTTCGGACTGCCCACGTCGCCCCAACTGAGTGTGACGGTACTGCCGGGAGGCAGCTTGGCAATCAGGTTGGTGTCAATCCCCGCCACCCACAGCCGGGTAAAGTCCTGCAAATCCCGGTCGCAGGAAATTGTCCGATTGCCCGCCCCATCTTTGAAATTGTAATCGGGCACTGGAGCGTTTGGCGTGAAATAATCGCCCCCAACCTGCACGTCGTCGTCATACTGAACCTCGTCGGCAGAATCGGTTGTAAACCTATCATAGTTATTATTCGCCCAAAAAAGGCCGCTGTGCGGTTTTTTACAGAACGCCCGTAAACAAAGGGGATTACCCGTTTTTTCAGGTCGGCGGCGTTTCCAACAATGGGGCCGGTGGCTGCACCATCCCGGATTGTACTGTC
>Ga0326728_10008744_pt1 | contig 24885 bp, 22 predicted proteins | sample MB3enrmetagenome_FD_207602 | JGI IMG/M metagenome (GOLD analysis project Ga0326728, IMG submission 207602) | Lab enriched peat soil microbial communities from McLean, Ithaca, NY, United States - MB31MN | ecosystem: Environmental > Terrestrial > Soil > Wetlands > Peat | place: USA: New York... | reverse complement strand
GTTCAAGCTGCCCTGGTCAGTGAGCAGGGTAATGTCGCCTGCGGCAACCGAGAGCCGGGCGTGATGGCGGCTGACGCTGGGATGGCCGAGCACCAGATCGTTCGAGGTCGCGCGCCCAATCGTGACCGTGGAGCTGAGGATCTCGAAGATCTGAATGCGCTGCTCGGGGTCGGTGATGATCAGTCTGGCCATGAGATCGCGCTCTTCGCCCGGGCAGCCCCGGGCTCTATTCCGGCGTTCTGTTTCATTTGTGGCGGCCTGAAAGCCGACTCTAGCGCTCTCCGCAGAAGCCCGCCGCCGCACCGGTCAATAACCGGCGCCTACCCCGTATCGATCAGCCAGCGGACGGCCAGGTTGAGCAGGCTCAGGACGACGGCTCCCCAGAACGCCGCACCGAATCCTCGTACCTCAAAGCCGGGGACAAGTAAAGACGCTAACTTGATCATGAGCGCGTTGATCACCAGCAGGAACAGGCCAAGTGTGACGATGCTGAGCGGAAAGGTCAACGCCTTCAAGATCAGGCCCAGCGTTCCGTTCACCAAACCGATAACCAGGGCCGCAATCAAAGCTGCACCGGGACCCCTGACCACGAATCCGGGGACCAGGTTCGCAACGATCACCAGACACAATGCACTCACTAGCCAATGAGCAATCCATTTTCCCATGGTTAACCCCAAAGAGCTATGATCTGCTGCTCATTGTTGCTGGCGGTAGGGAATGAAACCCTCCCACTCGATGGGCGTGAAGGTGTTCTTGATCAGCGTCTCCAGAAGTTCCTTATAGATGCGTTCCCCGTTCGAGCTGTTGGTCATGATCACGATACCGGTCCCAGCATCGTCGAAGCAGACGGTGTAGTGCCGCCAGCCTTCGTCATGGCCTTCTTTGAAGAAAGCCTTGCCGTACGCAGTCCAATAGAGGCCCCATCCGAGACCGTAGCTGAGTCGAATGGGCTTGTTCTCATCCGTCGTTTCCTTTGCCAGCGTAGGGAACTCATGCTTGGAGAGAATCCGGATCTGCGGACTGAGCATGAGATCTCTCGTCTCTTTGCGCAGACCCTTGCCCTGCATCACGCATTGCATGAAGCCCGCAAAATCGCCCAGAGTCGTCTGCATCGAACCCGCGGCGTCCGCTTGCTTTCGTCGTTGGGGACCGAGAGAACGTCCTCGCTCGTCATAGGCATTGGCGTAATCGCTTTGGAAGGCGCTTTCCCAAACCATACTCGTGCGGGTCATGCCAAAAGGCTCGAGGATCCGCTCGCGCATCAGATCCTTCAGCGGCTTCTTGGTGACGGTTTCGACCACCCGTTGTAAGAGAAAGATTCCTTCGCCCGAATAGGCGAACCGCGAGCCCGGCTCAAAGTTGATGTTCAGCTTCTTATCAGCATTGATCCATCGCCAGTTGGGAAATCCGCTGGTGTGACTCAGCAGCATTCTGGCGGTGATCTGCTTATAGCGTGAGTCGCCGGCCAAGTCCCTATAGGCGTCGTATTCCGGCAGGGGCTTCGGCAGATACTGGTAAACCGGCTTGTCAAGGTCCAGGGCGCCTTCTTCGACGAGTTGCATGACCATGGTGGCAAACGCCACCTTGCTAAGGGAGGCCGCCGTCATGACGGAATCCTGGGTCAGCGGCAAATTGTTCTCTTTGTCCCGGACTCCGTAGGCCTTCAGGTAGACGACCTTGCCATGGTTGAGAATGGCGATACCCACGCCCGTAACGGTTGCGGCGCGCATCAGTCGGGCAACCGTTGCATCGATTTCGACTGACGTGATCGTGCTGCCGTCTAGGCGCTTCACGCTCGGCGCATTCGAAGAGCCCGGCGGCTCACTCGCGTAGGCCGTAGCCAGGACAAGCAAAACCGTCATGGCGCTCATCCATCTTTTCATGCAACCGCAGGAGCATCGATGCGCGACCATAGGATTTGTCATCTCCGCTCGTGAGCCTGACCCCCGCGACGGGCGAGCCACTAACCACTCTCCGCTTGTTCAAGCGGCTGCTCCTCCGGCGCCAAACTTGACCGAATCGCTTCGCGAACCTGGTGCATGACTTTCCCGATGTCACCCAGCGCGCGCCCTGCGGTCGGAACGGGATCATGGAACGTGATGCGCACCACGCCCGGGCGAATGACGGGGCTGCCCTTCTGCATGATCCGGCTGGAGCCAGAAACAGAAATCGGAACAATGGGTACACCCGCTTTGATGGCCATCACGAACACGCCTTTTTTGAATGGTTGCAAACGGCCATCCGGGCTCCGGGTGCCTTCCGGAAAAACCAGGAAGGATTTCCCTGCCCGTAGTGCCCTAATGGCGGCCTCCACTCTTTTCACTGCCTCGTGGCGAATGTGCTTGCGCTCCACCGGAATGAAGCCGCGCAGCCGCGCAGCCTGGCCGAGAATCGGGATGCGGAAGAACCCCTTCTTGGCCAGCGCCAGGACGGGTGGCAGTTCAACGAAAACGGCCGGGGCGTCGGCGTTACTCTGGTGGTCCGCCATGAAGACCACGGCTTGGCCCCGCGGAATCTTCTCGCGGCGGCGCACATCGAGCTTGACACCCGCCAGCCACAGCACCATGCGCCCGCCGGCCAGTCCGATCTTATAGAGCGCGTCCGTGCTGCCAATGATGACGCTGTAAAGCAGGAAAGGCGCGCCCACCAGAAAGATATACAGGAGCGCCGCCAGCGAAACGAAAAAGGCTCGAAGCATAACTCGGTCCTCAGTTTTCGCCGACTTGAATCTTGTCCTGCTCAGTCTTGAATTGAATGCGCCTCTCATAATTCAGCATCATTCATTCGCGTCTTCCCTTCTAGCCATCCATTGCGAATCTCAATCTGCTCTGGGCCGGCGTCGGGAATTTCCTCCACCCGGTAGTCGGTTTCCTGCCGTGACCCGATTTCAAATTTGAGATTCAGAGACTGTCGCCCTCGCCGCACCTTGAGACTGATCGATTCACCGGGCTTGCTGTTGCCGAATACCCACGGCCCGGGGACTGTCTTTCCGTTCAGTTTCTCGATCGTATCCCCGCTCTTTAGGCCGGCGCGGTCCGCGTTGCTGCCCGTCTCGACGGAGGCCACCTGCACGGATTGTTCGTCGAAGCTTTGGGAGGGGCGGAAGCCTGGGTCGGAGCGCTCCACCGTCTTGGTTGTCAGGCGCAGCCCGGCGTAACCGAGATAAGTGGTGTAATCGAGCGGGGCCGTGCCCGTGACGTCGTCGCGGAAGAACGCGTCCACCGGGAATCCAGGAGCGAGCCCGCGAATAATATTCCTGAGATCCTCATCCGTGAAAAACCGCCCCCGATGTGCGAAGTCCTCATTCAGCCGATGCATCACGTCATCCAGGCTGTGACGGTTTCCCGTCGCATGGCGGAGGCCGAGGTCGAGCAGAAAGCCCAGCAATTCCCCCTTGTTGTAGTAGGAAATACTCCGCTCGGGCCGGTCGTAGTCCGGGTACTTCTCCAGCCAGGCCTCGCTTCCTGACTGCTCGGCGCTCTGGAACATGCGTGCCGGCCGCTCCTCGAGTTCTTGGATCTGCCGGGCGACGCTGCGGTAGAAGTCGGGGCGGCTGGCCAGCCTGGAGCGAACGAGCACCAAGTCGGTGTAAGTACTGTCAACGCCTTCCGCGAACCAAAGGTCGCGCGTGTCGTTGCCGTGGATGTAGTCGATCGGCTCCAGCCCCTGCGGGCGGATGCGCTTCACGTTCCAGAGATGGAAGAACTCGTGCGCAGCCACGCCCGCCACGCCTCGGTGACGCACGCTCGCGGCGGAGACGCTGATGGCCGCCCCATTGCGGTGCTCCATCCCGCCGCCTCCGCCCCCGGGCGGGAAGTGAAAGATAAAGGTGTAGCGGAGGAACGGGACCTCGCCCATCAACTCGGTTTCGCTAGCGGTAATCTTCTGAAGCGACTCGACGAGTTCTTTAGGGGAGTAGTCCGAGCGATCCCCATGCACGATGACGCGGTAACTGGCTCCCCTCTGCGTGTAGTCGTACTCATCAAAGGTCCCGGCCTCAACGGGGCTATCGCACAGCAAGTCGTAGTTGGTCGCCTTGAACTCACCTGGCGCGCCGCCTTCTTCGAGCGGAGTGGCCACTTTCCAGCCCTCCGGCACGATGAATTTCACCCTTATGGCCCGCTCGCGCTCCCGCGGCAGGTAGAAGAGAATCATGGCCAGATTCAAAAAGCTGTGCTCTTCGTCGAGCCCGCTCGAAAACGGAGCCGGGCTGTTGGCGTAGACGCCGTAGCGAACCACAAGTTGCCCGCATCCGTCCGGTCCGCTGCGCCAGGTGTTGGCGTCCTCCATGGTCAGCGGCATCGGGCGACCGTCACATTCCCCCCTCAGTTCCTGAACGTCTTTCACGAAATCGCGGATCTCGTAGAGAGCGTACCAGGTGGGAAACTGGATCTCGGTTCCGGGCGCGGCGCCAGCTACCGCCATCGTCACGCGAACGATATGCGACTGCCGCTCGCGCAGGTCGATCTGATAGAAGATCGCCGGCGCCGGCTCTGCGGCCGGGCCAAACGCCGAAGTTACACCCCGGCCGGGAACTGCGGACACTCGCACCGCGAGGCACAGCATCAGGCTGATGCCAAACGGGACTACCTTCCGCAAACGCCCTTCCCCGTCGAGCGCACACTCCAGCCGTGGCCGCAATTGAACAAAGGTTTCATACACGTTAGTGATATGTCGCCCGGGCGATCAAACTCCGCCGGCCGGTGCACTCCGCCACTGATGGCAAGATTTTCCCTTATCTCGTCCGACTGCTTAGCGGCACAAGCGAATTACCGAACCCCTCGGGCCGCGCTTTGGACGCCTCTATAAGCTCTCAGAAACTCAGCCACACTCGGTTGCTGGGCCTTCTTGTACGCCACACAGAGGTCGATCCCCTCGAGCACCTGGGCCAGGTTTCGTGGTCCTCCGGTGTACTTGGTGGAGCGCCCCTCGAAGAAGCTCGCGGCATGCTGGCGGTGTCCCTCATCGCAATAGCCAAAGGCCACGTAGGGCAGGAAGGCCCCGCTGTCGGTGGGAAGCTTGGCGACAAGGGCATCCCAGTTCTGCTTCACAAAGTCATAGGCGATGTCGCGTGTCATCGGCGACTGAGAGACACCGAAGAGAATGGCGAGTGACTGTCGGGTGTCGAATTCATCCGTCAGCACGATGGCCAAGGCTGCTTTGGCGATTCCCGAATCCTGAAACGAACCCATGGCGGAGAGCAGATCGCTCTGAATACTTTCTTCTTTCTCCTGTTTGGCCGCCGCCCGCAGCCGGTCGAAGAGCGCCCGGTCGCCGTGCCTCGCAGCCGTGTTGAGCACCGCTCCGACCATATCCGGGTCGACAACCTTATGATCGTTCGGCCACTCAAGCGCCAGTGTTTTCGCCTGCGCCACCCACTCCTGGTCCTCAGCCTGATTCGCCAGCACTCTGACCAACGAGGAACGTAACAGGCGGTCATCGTCACTCTCGTCGGGCTTCGCTTTCCAGCCGAGCTCGCGAGCGCGCGGGCCGTAAACATCCTCGAGAAACCGCCGATACTTGGGCAAAAGGTCCGGCGAAACCAGATTGTCCTGGAGGCCGGTGGTGATGTCCATGGTCTTAGTGACCACTTGACGGGCGGAGTCTTGGGCCAGTGCTGGGGCGAGGGCGAGCGCCTTTCCGAGCGGGATCTTACCATTGCCAGTGAGAGCCCCGATGTCGCCGATCAGGCCAACCTTCTCCGGGAGAGTGAGCGCCGGGGCATCGTCTTTCAAAAGGTTGCTGAGGACGTCTGCCTGATAAAGAACGCGATAGTAGCCATCAGCGCCAGCGTTCGCCTCTACCCAACCTGGACAGCCTGTCGCCTTCGAGAGCGCCGTCTGCCGGGTCTGATGGTCAAGCAGAAGGCACTCGCGGCCTTCGCCCGAGCCGGCGGGGTAGCGGACGCAGACGGGTACCTTCCACAGCTCGGCCGCTTCTCCCTTGGAGCCGAGCGGGAGAAAACGCTGTTGCGACAGGTCGAGCTTGGGCTCGCCGCCCTGGCAATCCAACTCCACCGTCACCAGGGGTACCCCTGGCTGGTCGAGGAAGCTCGAAAAAGCCGAGGCGATCGTGGTGTCGTCGCCCGCCAGTGCCCTCAGGAAGTCGGCGGAGGTGGCGTTCTTCCAGGCATACGCCGTGAGATAGCGGTGCACGCCCTCGCGAAAGCGATCCGGGCCCATGTAGTTCTCGAACATGTTGAGCAGCGCCGAGCCTTTGTTGTAGGTAATGCCGTCGAAGGCGTTGGCGATGTCGTGGTTGGATTCAATCGGCTGGCGCACCCGGCGCGCGCTCACCAAGCCGTCGTTATCCATCGCGCCCTGGTAGCCGTTCAGCTCGGAAACGTTCATATGCCACTCGGGGTGGTGCTCGTTCACGATCTTGTTCGCCATCCAGGAAGCAAAGCGTTCGTTCAGCCAGATGTCGTCCCACCAGGCCGTGGTGACGAGGTCGCCGAACCACTGGTGAGCAAGCTCGTGGGAGGCCACGCTGGCCCACCCACGTCGGCGCTCCAGCGTATCTTGGTCCGGCTTCTGAATGATGATGGGGGCAGCATAGGTCACGAGACCCGGATGCTCCATGGCGAAGCCCGCCAGCGGGATCGCGACCTCGTCGAGTTTCTCGTAGGGATAGGGAATACCGAAGTATTTTTCGAGCAGATTCACGATGGTAGGCGTGGTCTCCGCGGCGTATTTTGCCTCCCCGGCACGGCCGTGAGGGACGACGATGCGAACCTTCGTATCTTTCTGGCCCGTTGTGCCTGCCTCGACAAATTCGAAATCCCCCACGGCGATAGCCACGAGGTAGCTCGGCAGCGGCTTCGTCTCCGCGAACTTCACGGTCTTCATTCCGCCGCTATCCTCGGTCTCAGAGACGGTAGGCGTATTCGAAAGCGCCGACTGGTCCTTCTTCACGTGCAGCGTCACCTGCCAAGGCACCTTGTAGCCCGGCTCGTCGAAACAGGGGAACGCCCGGCGTGCACTGATGTTCTCGAACTGCGAGTAGATGTACCAGCGGTCTCCATCCTTCACCTGGAAGATACCTTGCATGTCCTTGCGGCTGACCTCGCCTTGGTAGGTGACATGAAGCTCGGCCTCGCCCGGGCCCACCGGATGATCGAAAGCGAAGCCAACATAATCCTTCTCCGTCGGAATCACCTTGAGCGGGAGGTTCTCGCCTCCGGTGAACAGTGTCGCCTCTTTCACCTTCAACTTGTCGGCGTTCAACCAAAGGACCGAAGCAGCTTGCTTGAAGTCCAGTTCAACATCCACCGCTCCGGTGAAGGTGTCCTGGTCGGGAACCGCTACCAGGTCCACCGCGTACCGGACCGGGCCCACTACATCGGCCGACAGGCGGAACTTCGGGGGCGTCGCTATTTCACTGCCCTGGGCCCGCGCCATAGGATGCGGAACGAAGGCGCAGGCAACGACGAGGGCCACCACCGGGCTCCGAATTGCCGACAGAAACCGCTGCATACATCCTCCTGTTAGGGTTCGAGCTGAGCGAACCGGACAACAGGACTCCGGCGCCAACCCCCAAACCCCTAGTGCCGTTCGGTGGTGAGATGGCCGCTGCGAATAACAGAGCATATACGATTTCCCGCTCGATGTCGCATCTGTGCTTGCAGCTAAGCAGCCGAGAGCGAGCGTAAAGAAGAATGCCAAACCGCATCAAGCACCGTAATGATACGTCCCCTCCGCGATCAGCTCGGCCGGACCGGTCAGTGTCGCCTCACCATTCTTGGGCCACCCCACTTCGAGGCTTCCTGCCACCGTGTCGACCCGCACCTTGCGTCCGGTGACTCCGTTCAGGATACACGCCACAGCCGCGGCACAGGACCCGGTGCCGGAAGACTGAGTGACGCCCACGCCACGCTCCCAGAAGCGGACCTCGATCTGTTTTCGCGAGACTACTTTTACAAACTCGACGTTGGTACGATTGGGAAACAAATCGTTCCGTTCAATCTCGCGTCCCAGACTCTCCCACTCGAGGGCGTCAAAGTCATCGACGAGCACAGAGCAATGCGGATTCCCCATCGAGGTCACGGTGACGTTCATCGTGCCACCCGCCAGGCGCAGCGGAAACTTGACGATGGGCGGTTCGACCTTGCCGGCGCGAAACGGTATTCGCGTCGGTTCGAGAACAGGAGCGCCCATGCCGACACGGAAGCTCCACTTCCCTCCCCCGGCGGAAATGCTCTCCACCCGGCGTACGCCGGCCGCCGTCTCGATGTGGAGGACCTTCAGGCGCAGGGCGCCCTCGATGGCCAACTCGGGTGGCGCAAATGCGAGCGCTTGCGCCGCTCTGACCAACATGAAGGCCGCGGCACAGCGGATGCCGTTGCCGGACATCTCAGCCTCGCTGCCGTCGGTGTTGAAGAACCGTACCAGGGCATCGTTGTTCTTGCCCTTGGGTTTGATGACGATGATGAGCCCGTCCGCGCCGAGGCCGGTGTGGCGGTCACAAACTGCGCGCGCGAAGGCCGGGAGCTTCGGATCTAAGGAGGGGGCTCCTTGGAACCCGGTCTTCTCGGCCAGTCTGAGTCGTAGGAAATGCAGATCGCTCCCGGCCACCGCAATCCAGTCATTGCCGAGGCCGTGCAGTTTTACGAAAGGAATTTCGACGTTTCTCATAAGAAGTCGACCGTCGAATGTTGTAGCGGCGCTCTGTGAGCGCCGATCGGCGGTCACGGACCGCCGCTACAGCATCTTCCGGCGGTAAATCGAAACCCCGTCCTCTCCCGGAGATTTTTCCCGCTCCACCAATTCGAAATTCTTAAACGCCTCGGGGTAGCGCCGCATGAGTTCGTCGACGGAATCGCCGTCGCCACGGACGATCCAGCCCACGGAACTGTCGGCACCGAAGCGTAGTCCCAGCCAGCTCTCGCGGTTGGACTCGGTCAAGGTCTTTCGGAAAGGGATATCCAGCGTCGGCATCACGCAGGGCCATTTCCCCACGGTCATGAGGATGAGCCTGCCATCGTACTGCCCGCGCAGCACACGAATCACGGTCTGTTCCGCCTTTGACCGGCATGGATTGTTGAGCAGGCCTTCCTTCACCACCGGCAGTTCCCGCACCCCGGCTGAGAGGTTTGCTGCCGCCTGCGCCGCAATGAGCGCCACCAGCAGGACACCGCAGGCGAGGCGGAGTCTCCGCCCCAGTCGCGACGAAACCAGGAAGGAGCAACCGACGGCCACGGCGGGCAGCATCTCGAGACCGTAGCGCAGGTTGTAGTAAGTGTTGGGAAAAAGTGTGGGAACATAAAGTGGGACGGCCGCGTGGGCCATCGACTGAAGGTAAAACGGCAGCGGAACGAGGAACAACAGACCGGCCGCGCGGCGCGCCTGCTCCCGCCTCTCCGCCGCCCACGCCACCAGTCCCAGCAGGGCCAGCGCCAGCGGCCAGACGCCGATCACGAGTTCGAGGTCAGCGAGGAAATAGTGCGCCGAAAGCACGAGACTGCCGTCAGTGGGATACCTGAAACCCGTGGTGGCGGCCTGATGGGCGTAAATGGCCTTCGCGGAAAACGGTCCATTGTAAAACTCGAGCATGTCGCCGAAACGCAACGCGTTGTGCACCAACCAAAGCACGGGCCCGGCTCCCGCAATCACAGAGAACAGAGCCGCGTGCTTGAATCGGCCTGACCACGGCCCGTCCTTGGCCAGGAGCACAAACAAGGCCGCGAACGGTAGCACGTACCAGAGGTCGTAGCGCGTGAGCGTACCGAAAAGCCCTGCGACGGATGCCCCGGCGAGGGCGCGATGGCGTTGCGATTGCTGGAAGCGAAACAGACCATAGACCATCAGTACGAACCACATGATGTTGAGCGGCTCGGTAAGAGGGGTGCTGGCGAGGTAGTCCATGTCGGGACAGAGGAGAAACGCCGCCAGCGCCACGACTGCCGCCACGGAGTCGCGGTTCATCCCCAGCGCCAGACGAAAGATCAGCCACGCCGCGATGATGAAAGCCACTGAGGAAACGATGGCCCCACCCAGTCCTGTCCTCCAGAGAAAATCGCTGAGGGCGAGAGGCGAAGCAAGAACGTGGAACAGCGGCAGCCAGACGGTGCCGATCTCCGCATAGCCGGGCGTCTGGGAATCAAAGAGTCGCCGCGCTCCCTCCATGTGGGCGATGGAGTCGCCGTAGGTGTTGATGAGGCCCTGGGAATAGGAATAGGCGAGGCTGCCGAGCGCGACGAGGAGAATCGCCGTGCCCGCTGCGGCAGCAACCGCGGGAGACGCGCGGTCAGGTGCCGCCTCCGAGTCGGTTGCGTCCGGCGCCGCGCCCGGGATGAGCGCCAAAAGGCGGACGAATTCCCCAGGGGCCGGGGTGTCTGGGGCGGAATCAGACATCGAAATGGGTCATGCTCTTGAATTCGCGGTAACGAGCGTCGATCTCCTTGGGGGTGAGCCGCAACAGACGGTGCAAGCCGAACTCCTCTACCGCGAAACTGGCCATCACGGAGCCGTAGACCAGCGCGCGCCGCAGGCTGGCCTCGGAGTGGTCGCCGCTGCGGGCAAGATGGCCCATGAACCCGCCCGCAAACGTGTCGCCCGCGCCCGTCGGATCGTGAACCTGCTCGAGGGGATAACCGGGAGCGAAGAAGATGGAATCGCCCTGGAAGAGGCAGGCGCCGAACTCGCCGCGTTTGATCACGAGGGTGCGAGGACCCATCTTCAGGATGGCCGCCGCCGAGCGCCGCAGGTTGTCGGTGCCGGAGAGCATGCGCGCCTCGCCCTCGTTGATCACCAGCAGGTCGACAGCGGCCAGCGTCTTCTTCAATTCCTCCGGCGTGCCCTTGATCCAGTAGTTCATGGTGTCCAGGGCCACCAAGCGGCAAGCGGGAAGCTGCTCGCGAACGTGAAGCTGCAAGGTGGGATGGATGTTACCGAGAAAAAGATAAGCGCTGTCGAGATAGGAAGCGGGAATCTTGGGCGAGAAATTCTCGAAGACGTTAAGCTGAGTGTCCAGCGTCTGCGCGTTAGCCATGTCGTCGGCACGGTACTTGCCGCGCCAGCGAAACGTCTTGCCGGGCACGCGCTCAATTCCCTCGATGTCGATCGGGCGGTGGGAGAAAACGCGCATCTGCCGCTCGCCAAAATCCTCGCCGACTATGGCAACCACCTTGACGGGCGCAAAAAAACTCGCGGTTACCGCGAAGTAGACGGCGGAACCGCCCACGACGTCCTCAGCGAACCCATGCGGCGTTTCAATGCAATCGAAAGCGACCGAACCGACCACGAGCAACGACATGCGGTCTCCCGAAATCAGAAGTTGGAAATCAGAAGTCAGAAAAGGCCATCCTCTCTTCGATTCTGATTTCTAATTTCTGACTTCTGATTTTCTAAACGTATTTTCCCACCAACAACCTCAGCTTCCTCTTGGCGGCCACCGAAATCCGCCTGCGATCGGTGAGGATCGCGTGGGCGAGCGCCGATCCACACTTGCAGCTACGCTCGCGCGGCATCTCCCGCACCGCGGCGCAGATGATCTTCTGTGCATTCTCGACATTCCGGTTCAGGTAGCCGATGACCTGCTCCACGGTGACGGTGTCGTGCTCCCCATGCCAGCAATCGTAGTCGGTGACCATGGCAAGCGTCGCGTAACAGATCTCCGCCTCGCGAGCCAGTTTGGCCTCCTGCAGATTGGTCATGCCGATAACGTCCATGCCCCAGGAGCGGTACAGGCTGGATTCCGCCAGGGTGGAAAACGCCGGGCCCTCGATGCAGAGGTAAGTGCCACCGCGATGGTGGCTCACGCCGGAAATCTGGCAAGCCTTGGCCAGCGCATCGACAACCGTCAAACAGACGGGGTCGGCAAAGCTGATGTGCGCCACGAGGCCGCCGCCGAAGAACGTGGAGACGCGGCCGCGGGTGCGGTCGAAGAACTGCAGCGGCAGCACCATGTCCATCGGCTTGAGCTCTTCGCGCAGGGATCCCACCGCACTGATCGAGATGATCCGCTCCACACCCAGCGTTTTCAAACCGTAAATGTTGGCGCGAAAGTTGATCTCGGAAGGGGTTAGAACGTGCCCGCGGCCGTGACGAGCCAGAAAGGCGACGCTACGCCCCTCGAGCTCTCCCGTCACGTAGACGTCCGAAGGCCTGCCGAAAGGTGTTGCGACGCGGAACTCATGCGCCCGCTTGAGGCCCGGCATGTTGTAAAGTCCGCTTCCGCCGATGATTCCAATTTCTGCTTCTTGCATGGTCAGTTGTCAGTTCTCAGTCTTCAGCTTTCAGTCTTCAGTCACTTGCGCGTCCAATAAACGCCGACCAGTCGGGCCATTAGTTTAGGAAGGTCAGTCCTAAAGCTCAATCACTCAATCACCCGATCACGCAATGACTCAATCTATAGGTTCCGCTTCAATCCTGCCGCCCCTGTTAACGAGCCTGGCCCACGGCACGTCCGGGTCGTGCGGGAAGACCACCAGGGCCTTCTCCTCGACCAGCCTCGGCAGCAGGCGTTGCTTGTTGGCCAGCGTCTCAAGTGGATAGAGGTCGAAACTCATGATCCACGCGTAGGGCAAGTGCACCCGCATCGGCACCAGGTCCGAAATGAAGTACGCCTGCTCGCCCTCGGACTCAACGCGCACGGCCTGCATGTGCCGCGTGTGGCCGGGCAGCACCTCCACGCTCACTCCCGGCACAATCTCCTGGTCGCCCTCCAGCAATTCCGTCTGCGGCTCCGCAGCGTGGAAGAATTCCTCGATGTAGCTCGCCCGGTCGCGAACGGTGGGTTGGCAAGCATGCTCCCACTCGCCTCGCTGGACGTAATAGCGGGCGCGCGGAAAGGTCGCGACTGTCTTACCACCGTTACGACGGGTGTTCCAGCCGCAATGATCGAAGTGAAGATGGGTGTTGATGACGATGTCGATGTCGGGCAGACCCAGGCCGTACTTGGCGAGCTCAGCCGGGAGCGACGTGGGTTTTTCCACGCCGTAGATGTCAGCGAACTTCGCGTCGAACTTGTCACCGATTCCCGTCTCAATCATGATGTTGTGCTGGCCCGTCCGCACCAGGAGGCACGTAAGGCCCATCGGGATCCGGTTGCGCCCGTCGGCGGGGACTTTCCTCTCCCACATCACCTTGGGTACAACGCCAAACATCTGGCCGCCGTCGAGCTTGAACTTGCCGTCCGAAAGTGCCCAGATTGTGAATTGACCCAATCTCATCCGTCGTCCTCTGTCCTTTGTCCGTTGTCCTTTGTCCGTAGTCAGTCACACCGGCATCATCCACTGTCCGTGACCGTCTCTTCAGAGTGGCAACGGACAACGGACAAAGGTCTTATCTCTCTTCCACGAGCTCGATCAAGATGCCGGCGGTACTCGAGGGGTGCAGGAACGCGATGCGTGCATTCCCTGCTCCGACGCGCGGCAGACGATCGATCAACTTCACGCCTCGCGCTTCGAGCTCGACAAGCGACTTCGGCAGGTCCGGCACAGTCAAAGTCAGGTGGTGAATGCCTGGGCCGCGCTTGGCAATAAAGCGAGCAATGGGCGAGTCCGGCGAGGTCGCTTCCAGCAATTCAATGCGGCTCTCACCCACTTGGAACATAGCCACATGCACTTGCTGGTCCGCCACCGCCTCCTCCGAGTCCGGGGGGTGTCCCAGCAGCGCTTCGAAGACCGGAACCGCCGCGTGAAGTGATTCCACCGCGATGCCGAGATGATGGATCTTCATGGAAGAAAGTCTACACTCTACAGTCAACAGTTCACAGTCAATCTACAGTTTATCGCTCGCCGCTTCAGACCCTTTACAGTTCGACCTTTACCCTTCACCCTTCACCCTTTACCCTTTGACCGTCGACTCTTCAACGATTTCCTCCACCACGGAGTGCGGATCGCGGCAGTGCTCAAGAACTTCTTGCACGTGAGCGTCGATGGCCCCGGCGGGCAGCCGCTCCGTGACTACTTTTTCAAATAAGGCCTGGCGCAGCAACTCCAGGAGCCGCGCCCGCCACTTCTCGCGCTGGCGCTTGAGGGCGACCTGTTCCTTCTCGCCGAAGTCAAAGAAACTTTCGAGCGCCGCGTGCACTTCCGTGATGCCAGCTCCCGTCGTGGCCACCGTGTGCACGATGGGCGGACGCCAACTGTCGGGCCGCGGTGATATGCTGAGCATCGTCGAAAGCTCCTGCTCCACGCGATCGGCGCCGGGGCGGTCGGACTTGTTGATCGCGAAAACGTCCGCAATCTCCATCACCCCAGCCTTGAAGGTCTGCACGTCGTCACCCATGCCGGGCACCAGCAACAGCAGGGTCGCGTCCGCCAGGCGCGCCACCTCGACCTCGTCCTGGCCCACGCCGACGGTTTCGATCAGCACGACCTCGCAACCCGCCCCTTCCAAAATCGTCACCACGTCGTGGGCAGTGGGCGCAAGCCCGCCGAGATGGCCGCGCGTCGCCATGCTGCGGATGTAGACGCCTTCGTCCGCGGAAAGGCTTTGCATGCGGATACGATCGCCCAGGATCGCACCCCCTGAGAACGGGCTCGTGGGATCCACCGCGATGATGCCCACGCGATGACCCTTGCGACGATACTCAGCCGCCAACTTCTCCACCAAGGTGCTCTTCCCTGCCCCTGGCGAGCCCGTGATACCGATCAGGCGCGCCTTTCCAGCTTTTGGGAAGAGTCGCTTCACCAGCGCGACACCATCTGCCCGGCCGTTCTCGACCGCCGAGATGGCGCGCGCCACGGCAAGGCGGTCGCCCGCACAGATACGCTCCACCCAGCCTTCGATTGCCTCCGGCACGTCGGGCAACTCCTGCATCGGTTCACGGATTTCGGGCTTCGGGGTTCGCAGAAGCGCTTCCCTCATCATTGGTTTCCCCGGAACACGCAGTGAATTTCAAGCCTCGCTCTTCTTTGCGAATCCGAAATCCGAATCCCGAAACCCCGTTCTGCCAGCGAGAGGGGCCCCTCAGCACAGTAAACTACCGCAGGATCTCGCGGGCGATCACCAGGCGCTGGATCTCGCTGGTGCCTTCGCCAATGGTGCAGAGTTTCGTGTCGCGGTAGTATTTCTCCACCGGGTAGTCCTTGATGAAACCGTACCCGCCGTGGATCTGGACGGCTTCGTTAGCGACCCTCACGGCCACCTCGCCCGCGAAAAGCTTAGCCATGGCTCCCTCACGCGTCACGCGGCAACCCTGGTCGGCAAGTCGCGCCGCATGCCACGTCAGCAGACGGGCCGCGTCGATCTCCGTCGCCATGTCGGCGAGTTTGAACTGAATGGCCTGGAACTCGGCGATCAATTTGCCGAATTGCTTGCGCTGCTTTGCGTAGGCGAGCGCAGCTTCGTAGGCGCCTTGCGCCATCCCCACAGCGAGCGCGGCGATCGAAATGCGGCCCTTATCCAGCACCTTCAAGGTGTTGACGAATCCCTCACCCGGCTGGCCGAGGCAGTTCTCCCTGGGAATGCGGCAGTCCTCGAAAACAACCTCCGTCGTGTCGCTGGCGCGAAGACCCAGCTTGTTCTCCTTCTTGCCCGGGCGGAACCCCGGCGTGCCCCGCTCGATGATAAAGGCCGAGATGCCATGCTTATGCGCGGTCCTGTCCGTGACGGCCATCGCCACGCAGATGTCAGCATAAGTGCCATTGGAAGTGAAGGTCTTGGTGCCGTTCAGGACCCAGGTGTCGTCGTCGAGCCGGGCGGTGGTGCGGGTTCCTCCCGCATCGCTGCCGGCCTCAGGCTCGGTGAGGCTCCAACACCCCAGCTTCTCGCCCTGCGCCAGCGGCGTCAGGTACTTGCGCTTTTGCTCCTCGGTGCCGAACGCTTGGATGTGTCCCGCACAAAGCGAATTGTGGGCCGCGACGATGATGCCGACGGAACCATCCACCCGCGACAGTTCCTCGATCACCAACGCGTATTCCACGTATCCCAGGCCCGCCCCGCCGTATTCGGTCGGAAACACGACACCCATCAAGCCCATCTTGCCCAGCTTGGCGATGACCTCGTGCGGGAACTGCTGGGACTCGTCCCACTCCATGATGTGCGGCCGGATTTCATTCTCGGCAAACTCACGTACCGAGCGCTTGATCTCTTTCTGTTCTTCGGTCAATTCAAAGTCCAAAGCACTCACCTCAATCGGGCCTCTTGCCTTCAGTGAAACTATAGCACAACCGGCTCTCGGCCGGGCCGGCCCGCGCGCAGGAGGCCACGTCAGCACCAACTCGCGTCCCCGCGCCGCTGTACTACTGACCCTGAACTTCTTCGCAGGGCGTGAAGATTTTTCTTGCGTCACTCGCCACTCGTCACCCGTCACTCGCAGCCACTTTGGTTGCGGCCACAGGCCGCCCTGGGCTAAGATGCTGGAAGATGCGGAGATCGAGGACGAATCGCAGACGTGACTGGTGGCGGCCGCGATTACGCGTGTGTGCCCCTGCTCCTCTGGGTCTGCTGCTAATGCTTGCCTCGGTCGCCGGTCTCTCGGGCCGATCCGCGGTTGCCAAGAACCAGTCTGAGAAGCCGGCGCGCCTCACCATTCGCGCCAAGAAGCCCGGCTGCAGCGTCGAGCTTGATGCACTCCCGCCCCGAACCACCAATGCCCAAGGAGACGCGCTCATTGGCGACGTCGAGCCAGGCGACCACTACATCCACGTGCAATGTCCGGACGAACCGCGCGAAGCGGTGTACTTCGTTTCCGCGCCAGCGGCCGAGAATGTGGTGATACAGCACCCGACGGCGGCCGGCGCCGACAGTCAACTGGAGCCGGCCGAGGTTAAGATCAAGTTACGCGAGCTGGTGAAGGACGCCAGTCAACTGCGCGGCAGGGGCAGTTTTGACGAGGCGGTTAAGGAGCTGCGCGAGGCCGCGAAACTGGATCCCGAAAATTCCGATCTTCACCGTGAGCTGGGCATCATGTTTCTGCTCAACAAGGACTGGGAGCGCGCCCGCGTGGAGATGCTCGAAGCTATCCGGCACGATCCCACCGACGCCGACGCCCATAACGGTCTGGGCTACGCGCTGGAGAAGCTGGGAGAACTCGAACCCGCCCTGAAGGAGTATCACACGGCGACGCGCCTTGAACCGGGTGACCCTTCCTACCGCCGGCACTACATCGACGCCCTGGGGAAGGTGGCGGCCCAGCAGGGCGAGAAGAAGTAGTAGCGACCAGCCTTCAGCTATCAGCAAGCAAACTAGCGCGCTAGGCAAGAATGTCTCTCAGATGAGGCCACGATCTGAGGGGAAAAGGTCTATACTGACTGACTGCTGACAGGTGACAGCTCTTCAATCGACCGCGGTCCTCTGAGGCCCGCCGATCACTTCGCGCAGCACCTCGAGCGCTCGTGCGCAGCCGGCGCGGTCCACATCGTAGTGAGTCACCATGCGGATGGCCGTGGGTGAAGTGTCGTTCGCGAGGACCCCGCGCGCCGCCAGGCGCTGGGAAATCTCTTCCACCGCCTGCCCGGTGCCAGACACGTCGAAGAAGAGAATGTTGGTGACCACTTTCGCCGGATCAATTTTGATCCCCGGAATCTCCGCCAGGCCGCAGGCGAGGAACTTGGCGTTTTCGTGGTCGATGTGAAGCCGTTGGGGAGTTTCTTCAAGGGCTACCAGGCCCGCCGCCGCGATTACTCCGGCTTGCCGCATGCCGCCACCGAGCATCTTGCGCACGTGGCGGGCGTCTTCAATGAACGCCTGGCTGCCCACCAGCATGGAGCCCACCGGCGCTCCGAGTCCCTTGGACAAGCAGAACATGATGGAGTCAAACTTCCGCGTCAGGTCGCCGACCGAGTGGCCAAGAGCCACGCCGGCATTGAAAATGCGAGCGCCGTCGAGGTGAACCGGCAGACCGGCCGCATGAGCCCGGTCGCAGATTTCCTCGGCGATCTCAGATGGATAGACGGAGCCGCCAGCAAGATTCGACGTGTTCTCGATCTCGATCAATCCGGTGAGGGTGCGGTGCTCGCTGCGGACACGCACGTGAGGGGCAATCCGGTCCCAGGTCAGGATGCCGTCCTCAGCGTAGATGGCGCGCGGCAGGCAACCCGAAAAAGCCGACATCGTGGCCATCTCGAAGTTGAGGATGTGCGCGCGCTCCTCGCAGATGACCTCCTGCCCGTGGTGCGTGTGCACTTTGATGGCCGCCTGGTTGCCCATGGTCCCGGAAGGCACAAAAAGCGCGGCCTCGCGCCCGAAGATCCCGGCAGCGCGCTCTTCCAGGCGGTTTACCGTCGGGTCCTCGTGGTAGACGTCGTCGCCGACGTCCGCCTCCGCCATGGCGCGGCGCATCGCCGGTGTCGGGCGTGTGACCGTGTCACTTCGCAAGTCTACAATCGGTTCGCTCATAGCCATCAGCCTTCAGCCATCAGCATTCAGCAAAACCGTGCGGCCAGAGTAAAGCGGCAGCAAGCTGCCGCACTCCATAGGCTACAGAAGGAACTCCTGAAAGATCTCGTTCGAAACCAGGTATGCCTGCTCGGGGATGCGAAGGCGCTTGTCGTGTCGCTCGACCCATCCGTCTTGCTCGAGTTTTTCGATCCTTCCTTTCCATCGGGCGAACCGCTCCTCACCCCAGCGTTGGGCGGCGAGGGCCAGGTCGACGCCGCGGCACTGCCGCAAGCCCAGGAAGAAGAACTCTTCCAACTGCTCTTCCAGAGCCAGTGTGCGCACCTCTCGGACGGGAGACTCGCCGCGGCCCAGCTTCGCCACATAAACCTCGGGCAAGACTTCATTGGACCACCGGCGTATTCCATCGAACGAATGGGCGCCCGCGCCGAGGCCGAGGTAGGGCTTCAGTTCCCAGTACTTCAGGTTGTGGCGCGACTCGTAACCTAGCCATGCGAAGTTCGAAATCTCGTACTGACGGTAACCTGCTCCCGCAAGCATCTCGCACGCGGTTTCGTAAGCCCATGCCATGAAATCGTCGTCAGGGACGGCGCTCGCGTGGTAGCGTCCGCCGCGGTGCAGCACCTCGTTGCCCAGGCGGCTCTTTTCGTCCACCTCAAAAAGATAGACGGAGACATGTTCGGGCTTGAGGTCCAGCGCCGCCCGCAGGCTGCGCAGCCAGGACGCCTGCGTCTGGTGAGGCAAGCCGCCGATCAAGTCAAGGCTGATATTGCCGAAGCCGTTGGCCCGCGCTCGTAAGACCTGCCCCACCGTCTCCGCGGCTGAATGAAGTCGACCCACTGCGCGCAGTTCGCAATCCTCGAAAGATTGGGCGCCGACACTCAGCCGATTGACGCCCAGCGCCCGCAGGCACTCCAGCAGGTCATCATCCGCCGACCCGGGCGTGATCTCAATCGTCATCTCGGGTGAGGCCGTAAACTGGAAGTGCCGCCGCAGCGCACCCAGAGTGTGCTGCAGGCACTCGCGGCCGACGATCGAGGGTGTTCCTCCGCCCAAGTAAAGGGTGTCAACCACGAAGTCCACGAGCGTGCGCGCAACGTCTTCGGCGGCATCCGGCGAGGCCGGCCGGCTCAGCCGCTCGACTTCCTGCTCGATGGCCCGGCAGTAGCCGGCGAAGACCGACTCGTGCGCGACCCGTGAGCTGAAGTTGCAAAAGCTGCACTTGGAGGCGCAGAAGGGAACTTGAACGTAAATGCCAACCGTGTTCATTTCCGATTGCCGATTGCCGATTGCCGATTGCTGGCTGGCGATTGCTGATTGGCGATTGCAGCGCCATAGGACTTGTGTGTCTTTCAATCGTCAATCGTCAATCAACAATCGGCAATACAAACTCAGTCCGGGACCACTTTCACGCGCACTTCGCGGCGTCGGGGCCCATCGAATTCACAGAGAAAGACGCCTTGCCATCGCCCCAGAACCAGTCGGCGGTCTGCGACCAGCAGAGTCTTCGAGCAACCGACGAGAGCGGCCTTGAGATGCGAATCGCAGTTCCCGTCATTGTGGTGATAGTCCTTGTCGTGCGGCGCCAGTTGCTTCAGGAAATTGTCGAAGTCTTTTTCGAGCGCCGGGTCGTCGTTCTCCTGGACGAGGACCGCGGCAGAAGTGTGCGGGACAAAGATGTGGCAAACGCCGCTTTCGACGCCCGAATCGGAGATAAGCTTCTGGATCACGCTCGTGATGTCCTTGAATTCCACACGGGTTCGCGTTTCGACTTGCACCGCGTGAAGAAAGCTCCTGGGCCTCGCCAGTGGCGTTGCCTTAGCAGCTTCGACTCCCATGAAACCCTCCCGGCCCTGGCCGCTCGCTGCCCCGGGGCGCTGACCGCACCTTCAAGAAACGCCACGATTATAACAGGCCCGCGAGGCCATCATGAAACAAACGCTGCTCGATAAAACGCCAACGCCCCCACGGATCCGGGATCCGTGAGGGCGTCGCTCGTTCATCCTCAAGGAGGAAACTTTGTTCGATTGACTCGTTTCCTAGCCTTTGAGTTTATTATTTGTAATATACCTGCCCCGGACTCGCGTCCGGGGGAACAACCGGGCCCCACGGCCAAATTCGGCCGGGAAGCCATTACCACGGGCGAAGCTTACTGCTTGGGAGCCTCTTCGGCGGGCTTCGTCTCCTTCGCTTTCTTCGCCTTCTTCGGCGCCTTCGCCTTCTTCATCTTCTTCGTCTTCTCGGTCTTCGGCGCTTCCTGCGGTGCGGTGGTATCCTGAGCAAACACCGGCATTGTCAGGGAGAACACGATGGCGAGAGTGAACAACAGAGACAGTAACTTTTTCATTGTGCAATCCTCCATGAAAGATTAAACTACGCCAAGTATAGAGGCAAGCCTGATGCCAAAGTCTTCCACCCGAAGCCCGCCACTGGATAACTCACTGAGCACCAAGGCCTTATTCTCGACTTCCGGCCGGAAATCACACCGGATTGTGACCTTGGTTTCAGGAACCATTGCACCAATTGGTGTACCCCGGCGCACGATTTGCGGCGCGAAGCGGTAAAACCCCGGGGCGGGGTGCCCCTGTCATTTGGAATAGGGATCTCCTTTAGCCGGCGGTCATCCCCGCGAAGCTTGTTCCCGCGAAAGCGGGAAGCGGGAATCCAATCCGACGACAGCACCAAGCCAGATTCGAATCGCCATGTCGTTGCCATCTTCCCAGAGATTCCGCTGGCCAAACGTCCCGTTGGCCGAGGATCCCGCCGCTCACTCGCCGCCGGCCGTCTCCAAATACTCCGGACGCTTCTTCCAGCCGGTCAGCATCGAAGCGAAATTGTCCCAGCCATGCAGCGCCACCATCAGCAAGTGGCCTGGAATGAAAGCCAGGAAGCCGCACATGGCGGCGAAGTGCCACAGGCGCGCGAGGTGAAACCCGCCCATCAGCCAGGTAAGCCACGAGAACTGAACCGGCTTGTAAAGAACGATACCGGTCAGCACCGACGCAGTACCCAACACCCAAGTCGTTGTATAAGCCAGCTTCTGCAGGGGATTGTACTGCTCGGTCACCGGCGGCTTGGGGCCGAACAGGAAGTAGTGACGGACCATCGGCCATATCCCCGAAATATCTTTGGGTGTGAATAGGGTCGTCTTGTAGTGGCCACTCACGAACTGATAAGCCAGGTAAACAACACCTGTAGCCACGAAAATCCACATGAAGGTGAAGTGCCACTGCAAAGCCCCGCCGAGCCAGCCACCCAGCGCGATGGCCTCGGGAACATTGAACAAGTCCTTCTCAGGAACCTTGGGACCGAAATTGGCGAAAGCGTTAAAGATCTGAAGGCCGCTCGTAATCATGACCAACAGCGAGACGGCGTTCAGCCAGTGGCAGAAGCGCACGGCCCACGGGTGTTCATAGGCGGCGGGAAGGAGCGTGGCCCCCTCGGCCCCGTCAACGGAAGCAGCCAGCGGCGGGACAGTCGCAGCTACCGGCGTTGTCGCCGCAGCCGGCGCGGGGAGTTCTGTCGCCGGGACGACTACAGGGCTTGCCGCCGCCAGGCCCTCCTCAGACGGTCCCAGCGCGGCGGTGGGTTCGGGTTCCGCACCGGCGGGAGTCTCCGCCTTCACATCGGGAGCATCCGGCCGGGTTTCGGGTTTCGGGTCGTCCATCCGTCCTTCCTCTTCCCTTCCTCTAAGTCACAGCGCCAAGGCGGGTCTCAAAAATCAGAAATCAGAAGGTAGAAATCAGAACGAAGACCGCTTTCTTTTTCTGATTTCTACTTTCTAATTTCTGATTTTCGATTCTAGCCACTAGCCACTCGCCACTGTCTTTACAGTCCTGCGAACCACGGGTAGCCTTGATCCTCCCAGTAGCCGCGGTGGTCCGGCTTCAGAACGTTGGTCACTTCGAGCTGGGTCAAATACTTCGCGTGCTTGTACCCGAGCTTGGTGGGCAGCGAAAGACGCAGCGGCGCTCCATGCCCCCGCTCGAGCGGCTTGCCGTACATCTCATAGCAAAGCAGCGACTGAGGATGCAACGCGCACGCCATGTCGATGGACTCGTAATAGTCGTCCGCGCACTCGACGGCAACGAAACGCGCGCTGGCGTCCGCGCCGATCGCGCTCAGGAAATTGGAGAGCCGCACCCCTCCAAAGCTGCCGACCACATCCCAGCCCTCCACGCACACGTGCCGCGTGTTCTGCGTTTGCCTGGGCAGCGCTTGGACCTGAGCCAGCGTGTACCGGCCGGGCCGCTCGACGAGACCGGACACTTCGAGTTTCCAGTTGTCGAAGTCCAGGTTGGGCTCGTCCTCGTCGTAAGTGTTGTAAGGAAATTTTTCGAGCGGCGTGACTTCCGAATCCGGGAGCGTCTGGGCGAGGTGCGTGCCCCGGAACAGCTTGCCCGACGCCCAGTCACTGAGCCTGACGCCGCGCGCCAGGATCGATTCCCGCAGAGACGGTATGGCAAGTACGCCCCCCACCAGGAGCGGGCTCAGCTTCAAGAGTTCGCGGCGGCTGACGCTTTTCAGTCGCCCAGGATCGGATTCCGTTTTCATTTGGCGGCCTCGAAGAAAGTCAAGCGAGTCAAGAGTCGAAAGTCGAAAGTTGGAAGCCTAAGACGAAAGAGGGGTTGCTTTCGACCTTCAGCTTCCGAGTCTCGACTCCTCTGGAACTCGGTTCCTCCGCTGAATTCCTGATCGGACGGTCATTTTCCGATCTACTCATTCTAAAGCACATCGTAGGTTTGCTGGTAAATTTCTCCCGCCGACGCCTGTCCCGCCGGACTCTAACCCCATTCGTTTGTAGCGCCAAACCCCTCGGTGTGGCCCAAATTCCTGATGGTGAGGCATGTCCCTTCCATCCAAATTTCCCGAAAATTGGGGTCAAAATCGCTGTAAGCAACTGATAACAAGCATGATGAGTTCGTTGGGTTTGTTTCGCCGATTTCTCGATCATCCTATTGATAACAAGGGTCTTAGCTGCGTTGGGTTTGTTTGGGTCTGTTTGCCGAAACTCGGAACTGGAAATTCGAAACTGGAAACTCGAAATTCGAAATTCGAAACTCGTGGCCCACCCAGGCGGTCTCTCCATGTTCGCCTTCGCCTTCCCTGTCCACTGTCTACGGTCTACCGTCTTCTGCTGTCTACTTTCCACCGCATGCGGCCCATCCTGGCTTTCTTCTATGCCCGTGCAGTTCCTCCAATTCAGCAATCGCCACACTATGTGGTAAGTGCCGAATTTCGAATTTCGAGTTTCGAGTTTCCAGTTTCGAACCGCCTCGGCGTCTGCACTTTCCTAGCCAAGTTCATTATTTCATGGTCTGCTAAGCTTGTCAATAGTTTTGTGATAGCTAGGTTCTAGCCCAGCCAGGCGGGAGGTGACGGCGGCTGGTGGCGCGGGAGGTAAGGGGACCATGGAAGGGCTCAACGACTCTTTTCTGCTTGCCTCCAGGTTAAGGCACTCTACTGCTTTGGTCCTAGCTTTTGCAATCTCCGCAAGAATTCGACGAACTGCCGAAGCATCGCCAACTGCTTCTCGTCGATCCCTTCGGGGTTGAAGTGCATTATCTCGTTTCGAAGGTCGCAGATTTCTCCGAAGTCCTTGACGAAGGTCGCCCTATCAACATGTAGCGCAAGCCGCCCCCACCGATCAGGGTTTTCCAGCAAGTGTAGGTACTCCCCAAGCGTTAGATCCGATACCGCATTAATCTGGCGGTTCGGGTCCTGTGGGTCACGAGCTGACGCAAGCTCTTGCGAACTGAACTTTGGCGCGATCAGCATTCGTATGTGATTCTCAATCTCCCCAAGGAGAAGAAAGGGTTCCCCGAGTTCGCCAAACGTCTTGCTGATGTCGTAGCCTGTGATGATGCCGCTAATTCTCCTGTCCGACTCCCGGACGAGAACGCGGTCGTGTTGCTTGATAAGGGCTACAACGTTAAAGAGCGACTCATCCACACCAACCTCGCACGCTGGATCCATGGCATCTCGGACATAGCTGGGGTGGCAGCCTAGTGAGCACCGGCTCCCAAAGGACTTCCAACTGAATAGTCCTTTGACATCGCGCTCGCTTGTCATCACTGGAAGCTGGGAAAAGTCATTCTTGAGCATAATGTACACGGCGCGATCAATCAAAGCGTCGGGCGGCACCGACTCGAGCGCACCGTGTGCCATGTCAAGTCGGCCAATGCGATAGGTCGGGTCAACGGGTGCGGGGGTGACGAGAGCATCCGGCAGCCCGCCCCGATCGATTTCCGAGTCCGCCTCGTTTGTATGCGAAGCCTGCGCGCTAGTACTCGTCGGGGACGCCTCTTGCCGGTCCTGCTGTGGCCTTTTTTTAGGAGCGAAAGTAATCCGATCATCGAGATAGGTCAAATTGAAATCCGGTATCGTTTCTAACCCCACAGCGTCCAACGCCATCCTGGCTCTCCACACTATGAAGCTCCCGCGTCGCTGTGCCCCGTAGAACCACGATATAAAATCGCGAACCCTCACGGTCGGGTGACCGCCTTCTGCAACTTCCTTGGCTATCTCTCGTAGTTCGGCTGGGACGAGGCTGGAACTGGCAGATACGCTCTGCCCCCTGGCCTCACTCTCAGATTGA
>Ga0326728_10008740_pt1 | contig 24895 bp, 23 predicted proteins | sample MB3enrmetagenome_FD_207602 | JGI IMG/M metagenome (GOLD analysis project Ga0326728, IMG submission 207602) | Lab enriched peat soil microbial communities from McLean, Ithaca, NY, United States - MB31MN | ecosystem: Environmental > Terrestrial > Soil > Wetlands > Peat | place: USA: New York... | reverse complement strand
TGGTTTTCAGGTTCGAGGCGTCTCCGGATGTCGAGATGTTGGGCGACGACGGGGATTCGCCGAAGGATTCGCCTTCCGAACCTGGCGAAATAGCAGAGGACGGTCGCGTACGACGCGCCCTCCTTGTGGGTCAACCCAACGTCGGCAAGAGCGTCGTCTTCGGCGCGCTCACTGGCACATACGTTACGGTAAGCAACTACCCCGGTACGACGGTAGAGATCGCCCGAGGGCGCGCTCACATCGGACTGTTTGCATGGGAGGTCGTCGACACTCCGGGCACACACAACCTCGTTCCCATGAGCGAAGATGAGGCCGTCGCCCGGGACATCTTGCTTTCGGAGTCCATCGACGCGCTCGTGCAAGTCGGCGATTGCAAGAATCTCGCGCGAACTCTCCTGCTCTCCTTGCAGCTCGCGGAGCTCGGCATCCCCTTCTGCCTTGACCTCAATATGGCGGACGAGGCACGGGCTCGAGGCCTTCACATCGACGTGGCCGCGCTGGAGCGCGAGCTGCCCGGGATTCGAGTCGCTCGGACGACCGCGACGGACGGCGAGGGACTCGACCAGATCCGCGCGGATCTGCAACGCGCTTGCGTCGAGCGCGAGGCGCCGGATCAGGTCGAGCGCTTTCCCTTGCCGTGCGCTCCCCGGTTTCCAGACGATATCGAGGACGCCATACGGGCCGTGGAGGAAGCGCTCGGTCCAGCCCGAGTCGCCAAACGGGCTCTGGCCACGATGCTGCTCGCCGCGACTCCCGATGCACAGCTTGCCGTTCCGGCGGTGGCCGACGACGCCCGGCGCATCGCGCGCGACCGCGCGGGCGGTCTCGAGCGCTCTCGAGGTGCTCCGGCGTTTGCGGTCTTCAACCGCCTCAGAATTGAGCGCGCTCGAACCATTGTCCGGGCCGTTCAGTCGCACGAGGCACCCCAGGCACTTTCCTCCGCATCGGGGGCCGTCTCGTGGTCGCGTTCGGCGCTGGTGGGCATCCTGGCTGGATTGCTCGGAGTGCTGGCGGTAGATGCGGCGCTGTTCAAGGACGGGAACCTCTTCGCCGTCCTCTGTCTTGGCGTTTTCGTGGCCGGGCTGGACACTGTGCTCGTGCGACGTCATCTCCACGCCAGCGCGGGGGCCTGGAAGATTCTCGGGGCATACGTAGCCGGCTGGCTGGCTTTCGAAAGCGCCTCGCTCGTGGCGCGTGTCCTCGGGCGCGCGGGATCCCCGGTCTCTGGGGTCGTCGGAGTGGCCACTGGATTGGTCGCTCTCGCACTCGCAGCCCGGGTCGGCGATTCGTCGGACGCCCGCCTCTCCCGCGGGTTCGGTCGAATCGCTACACACCCGATCTGGGGCGTGCCGATTCTGTGTGTCATGCTGCTCCTCGCCTACAAGATTGTCGGGGTCTTCGGCGCCGGCACGGCGGTCGACTTCGTCGAGAACGCCGTCTTCGGTAGGTACATCAATCCGGCCGCGTCCGCGTTGTTCGCGCGGATCGGGATTCCGCTGCTCACGGCGTTCGTCGTGGGTCCCTACGGCATGTTGACGATGGGCATTACGTACGCGGTGGCCATCGTCTTGCCCGTCGTCGCCACGTTCTTCTTCGTGTTCTCGATTCTCGAAGACTCTGGATACCTGCCGCGCCTCGCCGTCATGACGAATCGCATACTGCGAACGATGGGGCTCAACGGCAAGGCCGTGCTGCCCATGGTCCTAGGCCTCGGATGCGACACGATGGCCACGCTCACGGCCCGCATCATGTCGACCCGCAAGGAGCGAGCGCTCGTCACCCTGCTGCTCGCCCTGGGGATTCCGTGCTCTTCGCAGCTCAGCGTCATCTTCGCGCTTATGCAACGAACGTCGCGGAGCGCGACGCTCGTCTGGATCGCGGTCGTCCTTCTGACCCTCTTCGGCGTCGGATGGATTGCCGCGCGCGTTCTGCCCGGAGACCGCAGCGACTTCCTTCTCGAGATGCCTCCGATTCGTCGTCCGGTCGTGTCGAACATTCTCGCCAAGACGTTGGCTCGCATCGAATGGTATTTGCGCGAGGCCGTGCCGCTGTTTCTCGCAGGCACGGCGCTTCTCTTCTTGCTCGACACGTTTCGCTTGCTCGGTGCCGTCCACCGGCTCGGCGAGCCCGTCGTTCATGGACTGCTTGGATTCTCCCGCGACGGGGGCGTGGCCGATCGCGTGAGCGAGGCGCTCGTCGTCGGATTCCTTCGGCGCGACTTCGGCGCAGCCGGGCTCCTCGACATGGCGCGCGCGGGATTGCTCACTTCGGCCGATATCGCCGTATCGATGGTCACGATCACGCTTTTCATCCCGTGCATTGCCAATCTGTTCATGATCGGAAAGGAGCGCGGATGGAAGGTCGCGGCAGCGATGAGCGCCTTCATATTCCCGTACGCCGTGGCCGTGGGGGCCGTGGTGAGGTTAGGATTCCGATTCTTCGGAGCCTCGTAGAATCCATGATTGACTGTGGAATGTGCGGGCATTCGTTCACACGGGAAGAAGGTGCCTCCTGCCAGCGCGGCTGTCCCTTGTCGAGTGGATGCGGCCTTGTGACGTGCCCGGCTTGCGGTTACGAGTTCCCACCCGAATCCAAGCTTGTGACGCTCCTGGGTCGCCTGTGGCACCGTCCGGCGCGCGAGGGATCGAGATGACGCGCACCCTCGCCGGATGTGTCGCCGGCGAACGAGTCGTCGTCGGCTCGGTGGACGGCGCCTCGGCCCGCATCGTCCGCCTCGCGGCGCTAGGAATCCTGCCCGGTGCGGAGCTCCGCGTGCAACAGACACGCCCCGTGGTCCTCGTCGAGCTCGACGAGTCGGTCCTGGCGATCGAACGAGACGTGGCGTCGTCGGTTTGGGTGACCTCCCCGTGAATCATGATTGCGGGCGCTCGGAGGCCTTTTTGCGTTGATTGGCGATGGCCGTCGTGGGATACGGGGAGAAACCCTCGGTATCGGAGCAGCTAGCCCGAGTCGGGTCTCTAGCCGGATGAACCGACACGAGTGATTCGGGAGGCGGCGATGGGTGGAGTACAAATCCGAATTGGATACGCGAACGGGCGCACCGAAGATCGTACCCTAGGCGACGGCATTTATCGCGTGGGTCGCGACTCTGGCGACATCGTCCTCGGTGACCACAACGTGTCGTCGGCTCATGCCCAGATCGAGGTGCGCGCGGGTCAGGTCGTCGTGACCGACCTCGGCTCCACGAACGGGACGCTCGACGCGAGCGGCCAGCGAATCAGTGGACCCTACACGCTAAAGCCCAACGAAATCATTCGAATGGGAGGAACCTCTTTGACGTTGGCGACTGGCGGAGGAACGGTCGCCATGCCCCAGCGCCCCATGGCAGCCCCGAGCCCAGCGGCTCCGGTCGCCGGCGGAGGCGTCGCCGGCGCCGCAGCTCCCCCTCCGGCCACTCCCGATGCGCTGCCACAACAGGTCGGCCAGCCGCCGCAGTACGGCCAGCCGCCGCAGTACGGCCAGCCGCCGCAGTACGGCCAGCCGCCGCAGTACGGCCAGCCGCCGCAGTATGGCCAGCCGCCGCAGTATGGCCAGCCGCCGCAGTATGGTCAGCCGCCGCAGTATGGCCAACCGCCGCAGTACGGTCAGCCGCCGCAGTATGGCCAGCCGCCGCAGTACGGTCAGCCGCCGCAGTACGGTCAGCCGCCGCAGTACGGTCAGCAAGTTCCGCCCGTCGCGCCCTACCCCGGCGTCGGCCTTCAGCAGCCTTTCGGCGCTTTGGCGTATCCAGCACAGAACCTCGCCGTTTGGCCGGAGCGCGTCGGAGGTTACCTCATTGACCACGTGCTGGTCCTCGGAGCGATGATCCTTATCAATGTGATCTACGGCGCAATTTCACTGGCTCTTTCGGGAGCTGCTGTCGCCGCCGGCTCGTCCCGGGCACTCGCGGGCGCATCGACGGCGATGTGCTGCGTATACGGGCTGTCTGTCCCCGTGGCAGCGCTGGGAGTTGGTCTCTGGAACCGCGCCTATCTCGTCAGCAAGCGTGGGTATTCGATCGGCCAAGGCGTCACCCATCTCAAAGTCGTCGATGCCCAGGGCCAACTGCTGCCCTTCGGCACAGCGGTGCTCCGACTGCTCGCTCAAGTCGGGCTGGGGATGGTTCCGCTTGCAGGGATTGTCGACTTGCTTTGGCCGCTCTGGGACCCGCAGCGCCAAACTCTACACGATAAGGCGGTTCAGTCATTCGTCATCAAGAATCCGTCGGGCAGCTAGCGTGCGCGGTGCGCTCGACCCAGCAGCGCCGCGGGTGAGCGGGTTCGCGGGCCTACCCGAAGCGGCCACGGCGTTGGCCATCGTGCTGCAGCTCGTCGTGGCGCGGGCGGTTCTGCGCGCGGATGAAACGTTCGTGTACGTGCTTGGAGTTCCGTGGCGAACGGCGTGCGCGGCCCGCGTTCGGTTCGGGGTGCCCTGCCCGACGTGCGGCGCGACGAGGAGCATCGTCCTCGCCCTTCATGGGCAAGTTGGCCTGGCATGGCACCTATTCGCTGCGGGACCGCTCGTTGTGGGTGGGCTCGTGGCCGCGGCCACCGCCTGTGCCTCGCTTGCCTGGCTCGCCCGCCGGGGCGTGTCGGCGAGGGCTGAGGCCTTTCGGTGCGCTGCCCTCGTCCTAGGAGCGCTCTACGCCGTAGCTATGTCCGTCACCTGGATCACCGACTGGATCATGCGCGTCTATCGAGCGTAGAAGTGTGTGAAGCGCTGATCGTCGAGCGCAATGAAGCCGTGTCGACCCCGTCTTCTTGAAAACGAAGTGTGGGCCGCGATGCCAATGTCAGGGCGACATCGGCGTGGGCATGAAAAGCAGGGCGAACAGGCAGAGCGTCAGCGCAGCGACCGCGACGCGACCACCTCGGAGGGGTTCGCCCCCCGACGTGGGATGGCGCAGTAGATCATGCGAACCGCGCAGCGCTCCCCAGCGCACCTCCATGGCGATCAGCACCGCGAGTCCAACGAGCCAGGCGGTCCAGAGTCCGACCGACTCCCTGTCCTGGAGCGCCCCAGCCACCACGGAGAGGCCGAGGGTGGCGATGGCTCGCGTCGACAGGCTCAAGTCCCGCTGTTCACCTGCTGCGCCCGGCTTACCCTTGGGGGACAGCGTTCCGAGCACCGCGAGGACCTCGAACCAGACGAGCCAGAACAGGGCATCGTTGACGTGTCGCCCGAAATGCCACAGGCCGAGTCCTGCGTGGAGATCGCGGACGACGAAGCCGGAGAGACTGGCGAAGAAGAACGCGAGCACACTCCTGTGGACCCACGGCGTGATCCCATCCAGGCGTTTGCCCAGCCACGCGTAGGCCACGTGCCCGCCGTCGAGCTGGCCGACGGGCAGGAGGTTGATCATGGTCACGAACATGCCCGCCCAGGCCGCGTACGCCGCGGGAGAGAGCATGATGTCCATGCCGTCGCCAACGTGCGGCCCGAACGACCGGTCGAGAAGCGCGAGGAGCAAGGACGATCCCAGCTGGATCGTGTGACCAGGCTCGGCCCCAGAGGGCTCGAGAGGGACGACCTGGGAGTGGGCAACACCCCAGGCGTACAGCGGTACGGCGACGACCATGCCGCACAGAGGTCCGGCGGCACCGATGTCGAGGAGCGCGCGGCGAGTCGGAATCACGCTTCGCATGCGGATGACAGCTCCCAACGTCCCGAAGGGCGACAGAAGGGGAAGGGGAATGAAGTAGGGCAGCGAGGCGTCGACGCGATGGATGCGTGCCGCGACGAAGTGTCCGAACTCGTGCGCGAGGAGGATCGCCATGAGCGACGCTGTGAACTCGATGGCGTGCTCGAATCGTCCGGGCGTCCTCGGTCCTTCGATGTCCATGCAAGTGTAGAGGACGCTCGCCACGGTTGCTCCGAAGAGAACCGCATTGATGCGCCATCGGCGAGCGATCGCGGGTCTATGGGCCGGACGATGTTCGTCGGAGCGCGGCGGCGAGTCGATCGAGGCGGGGGGCGAGTTGGGCATCGATGCTTCCAATATCGGTTTGTAGCCGCAGATCGCCACGAGCGAGCGCAGGGTCTTCGCGGATTTCGGCTGAGCACGGCTCAAATCCAGCCTTGGTCAAGTGTGAGCGCAGCGCCTCGGCGTCGACGGGGTTCGCGTGAAGGACCGCGCGTCGCGCTCCGCGAGCCTCGTCGAGAACGGTGCGAGCGAGGTCGAAGATGCGGCTCGAATCCATGGCGAGTGCGGTTCCGAGCAGGCGTTCGGCGAGCGCGACGGCGACGGTCATCACTCGGTCCCCTTCGCGTTCGAGAGCGACGGTCTGACTCTTGGTGAGCTCGAGCCACCTTGCGGCCAGCGTGGCTTCCTGCTCCACGGCCGCATCGCGCTGACAGCGCGCGACCGCGTTGCGCGCCTCTTCACCTGCGGCCTTGAGGATCTCCTCCGCGCGCTCGCGCGCCTCCCGCAGAATGCGTTCTGCGCGCTCCCGAGCCTGGAGTTCTTCGCGCGTGATGCGAGTCCAGCGGATGCCGCCCGCTTCTGCGGGAGGCGCCTCCACGAGGGGCTTGGCGTCTCCAAGTTCCGACGCTCGGACCACTCTTGCTCGGCGTGGGGTCGTCACGTAAGCCTCATCGCATCGAGGTCGACCGCGATCCGGAAGAGCGCGTGAGCGAGGACTCGCGCGCGCGTGCTCCGCGAGTCCGAGCGCATCTCGCGAGCGAGCGCCAAGGCGTCTGCGGACCAATCACTGCGCATGGCGAGAGCGCTGTCGAGGGGCTCCCCGAGCCACACGCTCATCGCCAGATAGGAGGCTTGCCAGGTGTCGGTCTCCACATCCCTATCCTACAATGCTCGGCCTTGCGTCGAAGAGGGCGGAAGGCTACGGTCCGCGCTCAATTTCCGGAGCAGCTCGAGAGCACATCATGGCAGACAGCAAGTTCGCCCAGTTCATTGCCGAACGAAAGCTCGATGGGCGTCGCATCATGGCGGCGTCTCGGCAGATCGAACGCCTCCTTCCCGAGGATCGCGCGATCAAGCTTCGCAAGCGTCTGGCCAAGAAGGCCGAAGGCAATGAAGCCGGCCCCAAGGAGACGCGCAAGCCGCATTCCGGGCGTCCGGTAACCGATCGCGCGCTCGCAGCGGCCCTCGTGGGGAAGAGCGTAAGCGGTCCGACGAAGACGCGCATACTGCGCGCGGTCAACCGCTTGCTCGAGCAAAAGAAGCTCGAGCCGGTCGATCTGCGGGCCCTATTTTAGAAGGCCGGCGTCTTTCGGTCGATCCCTGCGCGATCCCGGCGTCGAGCGTGCTCGCCTACGGGAAGTAGGCTCCGCGCGCTCGCCACCGGCCTCGCTTGGTTTCGACCGAAATACACCGACCTTCTCCGATACACTCGGTTGTTGACCTGGCTCATCGGACCGTTGACCTGGCTCATCGGACCCTTGACCTGGCTCATCGGACCGTTGACCTGGCTCCTTCGGCCGTTGACCTGGCTCATCGGACGGTTGACCTGGCTCATCGGACCCTTGACCTGACTCATCGGACGGTTGACCTGGCTCATCGGACCCTTGACCTGGCTCATCGGACCGTTGACCTGGCTCCTCCGGCCATTGACCTGGCTCATCGGACCGTTGACCTGGCTCCTCCGGCCATTGACCTGGCTCCTCCGACCGTTGACCCCGGCTCCTCCGGCCGTTGACCTGGCTCCTCCGACCGTTGAGCGGGCTCCTCCGGCCGATGACCTGGCTCCTCGGGCCGATGACCGCACCCCTCGGGCCGATGACCTGGCTCCTCCGGCCGATGACCTGGCTCCTCCGGCCGATGACCTGGCTCCTCGGGCCGATGACCGCACCCCTCGGGCCGTTGACCTGGCTCCTCCGGCCGATGACCTGGCTCCTCCGGCCGATGACCTGGCTCCTCGGGCCGATGACCGCACTCCTCCGACCGTTGACCGCGCCCCTCCGGCCGTTGACTTTGCCCGTACGACCGCTCGCCGCTCCACTGACCGCCGAACACAAGACCCAAGCAGTCCTCAACGTGCCGCCACCCGCGCAGGCGAGAATGACCGGGCCAAGAATCAGATGAAGGTGACGGTCGAGCACGAAGTCGAAATCAACGTCTCGGCGGAAGACGTCTTCGACTACTGCAGCGATCAAGCAAACGGACCGCAGTGAGTCACCGTGGAAAGCCAAACGACAACCTACAAGGTCGGCTTTTGGGCAGCTGTCCTTGCGTCCGTTTTTAGCATCACCTACGACATCGGGCAGCTCGCCGAGTGGCTCGGTCTCATGGGTTCGGGTGGCGGCCCGGAGAGTGACAGCACCTGGATCGGCCTCGTAGTCCTCCTCGTCCCCTCCCTGTTCCTCGGCGTCTCCTTCGTGGTCCTGATGGGGAGCGTCCACTGTCAGGCTCATGCCGAGAGGAAGATCTGGAGCCAGACCGGGCTCACCTTCGCGATCATGTACTGCACACTGATCTGCATGAACTATTTCGTGCAGCTTACGTTGGTCGCCCCCGCCCTCTATCGAGGGAACGTAGCCGACCACGTCAGGCCCTTCCTGTTCCATGTCTTCAACTCGTTCATTTATTCGGTCGACCTCCTCGGTTACAGCTTCATGAGCCTGTCGACGCTCTTTGCGGCATTCGTCTTTACGGGACCTGGGGTGGAGAAGACGGCCCGGTGGTTCCTGATGGCGAACGGAGTCCTCGTCCCCTTCATCGCTCTGCAGACCTACTGCCACCCGCTGATCTGGGGTGCGTCGCTATGGGCAGTCACGCTGCCTGGTTCGACGATCGCGCTGGCCGTGCTTTTGAGGCGCAAGATTCGGGCGCGCTGACGACGCAGCTGGCGGAACTCAGGGATTACGAACCACGTCCTGCCGGTCTCCTCGAAGACGGGGACCACCAGCCCAATGGCGATGCCCGTGAAGAGCGTCGGGTTGTCGCTCGCAGTGACAGGTAGGACAGATCCCCCCACGCGGCCGATGAATGTCCTCGAGGCCGGAGCATCCAACCTGAGAGAGTGAGTGCTACGCTTTCCCTCGATCTAATGGCCACGCCGTTCGTGCTCTCGAGTGCCAACGGGTCGGCGCGAGACGCCGGGTCTCCGGCGACGGATGCCGACGACGTGGTGGAGCGAGCGGCGCACGGGGACATGCTCGCTTTTCGAATGCTCTACGAACGCTACCGAATCGACGTGGCGCGCCTCGCCTTCCGAATGGTGGGCAGTCACTGTGATATCGAGGACCTCGTGCAGGACGTTTTTGTGCACGTGTTTCGCAGCCTGCCAGAGTTTCGCGGCCAGTCGAAATTCCGAACGTGGCTCCATCGCGTGACGGTCAATGTTGTGCTCATGGCCCGGCGGACGGCGCGAAGTCGCCCGGTTCTCGACGGCGAGCCACCGGCCGAGGATCGCACGGGCGGTCCTCAGGGCGGTCCCGATGAGGACGCGGAGCGCCACGAGCGCATGAGAGCCTTCGAACGCGTGCTCGACTGCCTCGGAGACAAGAAGCGCGTGGTGTTTGTTCTTCATGAGCTCGAAGGACTGCCCCCTCGTGAGATTGCCAAAATCGTGGGCGCTCCCGTCTTGACCGTGCGAACGCGCCTCTACTACGCGCGGCGCGAGATTGAGTCGAAGCTTGCTGCCGAACCCGCCCTCGCGGGCATGGACCTTTCGTTTTCTCCCCGCAAGTCGGACGGCGGAGAAGCCCCATGACGCGCCGTCTCGACGAACTGCTGCGCGAAGCGAGGGACCACTATGGGCCGCGACAGGTTGCTCGCGTCGATTGGGACGCCGTCGGGCGTTTGCTGGTGGCGCGTGTCGAGAAGGAGTCCCGAGCCGCCTCGAGCCGAACTCCGCGTGTCCGGCAGTTCGAATGGGAGGTCTTTGGCGCCACCGTTGCGTTCGCGCTGGTGGTGATGGTCTTGCTTGGGAAGACGGTGCCTCGAACGAACGGCGATCGAGTTGTTCCTTCGTCACCGAGTGGTGGCATGGCGACCGTTACCGACATCCAGGGCGAAGTACTCGTTGGCGGAGTTGCGGCCTCGCAGGGCACGCCGATCCATTTGGGCGACGGGATCGACGCGCAAGCGGGCAGCGTGATCGTGGCTCGTCCGGGCAAGGTCACATTCGTGGTCGAACGTGGATCGCGTGTGCGCCTCGTCCGTGGCGGGGAATCGACTGTGGTCGCGCTCGAGTACGGAGCTGTCGAGGCGAGCGTTGAACCGGTCGCTGTCGGTGAGAGCTTTGCCGTCGACGTCGGCGTGTCACGGGTTGCTGCCCACGGCACACACCTGCGCGTTGCGCGAACAGGTGACAACGTGACCGTCGATTTGAATGACGGAGTCATCAGCGTAGGCCGGGCACCGCGCTCGGGAATGGTTGCCGGCGTCGTTGTCAACGCTCCTGCGCACGCCGAATTTGTCGTCGCCTCCGCTTCGGACACGGTGGTCGTGACTCACGCGCGGACGGCTGTTCGCTCCCCGGTCTCGGTGATCCCGGGCGCATTCGGCCGCTCCCTTCCGGTTCCGGCCACTTCCACTCTCCAAGAGCCCGAGGTCGTCGATCTGCCGTCGCAGTCGGCAGTGCCTGCTCCTGCGCGGCCGAGCCCTGCGCGCCCCGTTCCCCGCCCTCTGGCGCTGGCGCCCCCCATGCCCCCGTCGGAACCGCTTTCGAGTTCGGCTTCGCTCGCGATGGCAATTCGCAATTGCCTGAAGGAGGAACCGCATGCCGACAACGTGACTGTCGCTTTCGAATCCACTCTGTACTTGCAGATTGGGGAGGACGGTAGCGTTCGCTCGGCTCGCTTCGATCCTCCGGTAGCGCCGGACGTCAACACCTGCGCGGCGCCGCTCATCTACTCCGCTCGCTTCGAGCGAGGGGGTTCGCTGACCGTCCCCATCGACTTTAAGAACTGAAAGCTTTCGGTTCTAAACCCCAGTGACCTTCGTCGCGTGGTGGGTTGCCTCCATGATGGCGTGTGTCTCGCGGGCGCCGAGAAGCCCGAACTGAACTCCCATTCCTTGTCCGGGGCGCGTCCAGCGCACGATGGCTGGGAGTTCGATCGGGCGTCGTTCCTCGGGGAACGTCACGGTCAGGGTCACCTGCAAGCCGAACGCGGCTGGATTCGTCGTCTGAACGAACATCCCGCCGATGGACATGTCAGTCGCCCTTCCGACCGTCCTCTCTTGTGTGGTCGGGTGAACGAATTCGAGCGCCAAATCGACGGGTGCGCGTTTGTATCGACGATGCTCCACCACGGCAGGCCACTCCTTTCGGCGACGATGCCTTCCGATGATAGCATTCAACCTCGTGGATCGTGCGCGCCGTTCCAGGGAGCTTCACGAAGCTGTCCGGCTGGCCTGTATTCCGGTGGGCGTGGCCGTCGTGTTTGCCGCTGTTCTCAGTCCGCGCAGCGTAGTCCCTTGCGCCATTCCCCTGCCCATCGCCGACGTCGGACAGGTGGCGCAAACCGTGACGTCCGATCGAGGGCGTGCGGCGCGCGCGCGTCAGTACGGACTGGCCGGCCCGACGCGGGCCCTCGGATCGGCCATTCGAGAGTTTCACGCGGGCGAGGCGCGAGGGCTCGACCGGAGCGCGATGGCCGACGCACGCAGACGCGTGGACGTCGCCCTTGTCGAGGTCCTCGGAGGTCCAGATGCCGGGCGCGAGGAGCTCTTGAATTTGCGCGCGATTCAACTCGATGAATTCCTGGCGGAAGTACACCGCCTTCCGACCCCGAGCGGGACGTCATCCGAGCTCGGAGAGCTCGCAGGCAATTTCCTGGAGTCGATGAAGGTGGATGGTTGGTACGACGGGCGCTCGCTTGTGCCCGGAGACGACGTCCTTCGCGTGATGTTCAAGGAGATGTGGAACACGCTTGTTGGTCTGCAGCATCGCTCCGACATGACTCTCACTCTGGACGAAACGCGCGTTCTCTATGCGTTCTACCTACTCCATCCGCATCCTTCGCGCGCAATGCGCGAATCGCTCGTCGCAACTCACCGCGAGGTCTCGAATGTCGGTCACGGGGGGGCGTTCGAGCGAGCCGAACGAGCAGCAGTCGAGGCATGGCGGATCGAGCGCATCGGTCGTCTCGGCGTCCTTGATCCGTCGTACCCGGCGGACTTTGCCCGGGGGATATCGAAGTACTGGGCCGGCGCGTTCGACGCGTCAGCGTCTTCGTTTCGCGCGTGGCTTCGAGACCATCCCGATGGCCCGTGGACGCTGCGCGCTCGCAACTACTTGCGTGCTGCAGAGCAAGCGGAGGCGTCGGCCTCGCTCGGTTTCGACGGAAATACACCGACCTTCTAGGCGATGGTGCAAGGTCAAGACGAGCTACGAGGAACTGCGTTCGCGCACGTGCTTGCCGGTCTGGACGCTCCGCGGGCCGACGTTGGGTTCGACTTGCCCATGGGATTGCAGCAAGCGGTAGAGTGAGAGTTCCAGAGTATGCGCGGGCTCCTGATCTTTCTCGGCTGGCTTCTCGCCTGGTTGGTGCTGTGCGTGCTCGGTCTCTACGCCTTCATTTTCGATGTATGGCGCATTCCCGTCGACGATCCTCTTCTCGCGGCTTCCGTCGAGCCGACGTTGCAGGCAGGGGATCTGGTCGTCATCGTGCGTCGGTCGTCGGTCACGCGAGGCATCCTCGTGCGCTGCGACGATCCAGATGCTCCCGGGCGATTCGTGGTGGCTCGTGCGATCGCGCGAGGTGGGGACCGCATCGAGGTCCGCAACGATCTCGTGAGCGTCGATGGTCGCCCGCTCAAGCACTCGCGCGACTGCTCAAAGGCTCAGGCCTCCGTCTTCGATCCGCGCACGGGTAGCGAGGCCTCGCTGGTGTGTTCGATGGAGGACTACGGCGATTTCCCGTTCGGCACTCTGCGCTCGCTCGAGTCCTCGGAGCCCACCGTCACGGATACCGTCGCGGCCGCACGCTGGTTTCTGGTCAGCGACGACCGACACGTCCATCTCGATTCGCGCGACTTCGGCCCGATCGACCCTCGCACCTGCCAACACATCGTCTTCCGCCTGGTGGGACCATCCGGGATCGGCGACAGCGATCGCAGATTTCAGCCGATCTGGTGAATCGCTGCCCTCTTTCTTGATACGCTGGCGCCACGCTTCATGGACTCATCGCTGGGCATCGTCTGCGGCCGTTGCGACGCATACGCATCCATGGCAGCGGCAACGTGCGCCCTCTGTGGAGCTCCGATTTCGCCGAGTGAGTCCCCTCGTGCAAAACAGCCCGAAAGGGCGTTATCGTCGCGAGCGCGTGTCGTCAAGGCCCCGCCGCTCCCGCGCGCGGCTGAGGCCACGGGGCCGTCTCTGGAGGTGATGATGGAACAGGCAAAGAACTTCGTCTGCAAGTCGTGTTCGACCCCGGTGCCGCTCGGGCACAAGTTCTGCGGGCGATGCGGCGCTGCGGTACCTCCGGAGATCCTCGGTGCGCGCACGCAGTTCTTTGGGCAGCTTCAGATGCCCGGGAAGGCCAAGCTGATCCTCGTTCGCGGAGACGGGGTGGAAGGCCTGAGCTATCAGCTCAATGCCGAGCATCACATTCTCGGGCGAAGTGGCCAACTCGTCTTTCCCGACGACCCGTTCATATCGCCGCGGCACGCCGATCTCTTCTACCGGGCGGGCAAGCTCGTGGTACGCGATGAGGGGTCACTGAACGGCGTGTACTGGCGCGTGCGCGGATCGATTGACATCTCGACCGGGGACGTCTTCCTCGCGGGCGAGCAAGTGTTTCAGATTGCGGGTGCGCCGAAGGCCAGCGACGGCCCGGCATCCGATGGCACCTACTTTTACTCGTCGCCGAAACATCAGACCTCGTTTCGGGTGATTCAAACCTTCGAGGGCGGCTCGGCCGGAATGGTGGCGTGCGCCAGGGCGGGAAGTCTCCAGATCGGACGCGAGGGTGGAGACTTGAATTTCCCCGGCGATCTTTTCATGAGTGCTTCGCACGTTCGAATCGAGGAAAAAGCCGGCAAAATGGCTCTCACCGACTTGAACAGTCGCAACGGCACGTACGTGCGTCTGAGGGCCGAGAAAGAGCTCTCGCATGGGGACTATCTGTTCGTCGGACGCAAGCTCTTGCGAGTCGAGATTACGAACTGATCGGGCGATGCCCTCCAGGGCTGAATTTTGTCACCTCTACAGCTCTCCCTCTCGCGAACGGACCGGCCCTCCCGGCCCCCGGACTGAAGTCCGGCGACTCGGAATATCAATGTGTCCTTCCATTGTCTGTGCGCATCGGAGGTCCCACCTACTCCGTTCATGACGAACCGCCTCGCCCATGAGGTATCTCCGTACCTTCTGCAGCACGCTGACAATCCGGTCGATTGGTACCCATGGGGCTCCGAAGCACGCGAGCGTGCTAGGCGCGAGGACCGCCCGATCCTTCTCAGCATCGGGTATTCCGCCTGCCACTGGTGCCACGTCATGGAGCGTGAGAGTTTCGAAAACGAGGCCATCGCGCAGCAGATGAATGAGTCGTTCGTGTGTGTGAAGGTCGATCGCGAAGAACGTCCCGACATCGATCAGGTCTACCAGCTTGCGATTCAAGCTCTGGGGGGACGCGGAGGGTGGCCGCTGACCGTGGTCCTCACCCCCGACGAGAAGCCGTTTCTCGGCGGCACGTATTTCCCCCCCACCGACCGCCACGGGATGCCCGGCTTTCCGCGAGTGTTGCAGCTTGCGTCCGAGGCCTATCGGGACCGACGGTCTCAGGTGCTCGCCCAGGCGATTGCGTTGACCAACGCGGTAACTCGTGCCGCGGGCGGAGGCGTTCGCAGCGCGGGCGAACCATTGCCCGAGTTCACGCGGTTGGCCGCCGAAGAGCTGAAGGCGCACTTCGACGACGTTCACGGAGGTTTCGGAACCAGTCCCAAGTTTCCCAATACGATGAGCCTCGACGTCTTGCTGCGTGTCGGGGATGAAGCGCGCGTGCGCTTGGCACTCAATGCGATGGCGAGCGGCGGAATATGCGACCAACTCGGCGGCGGGTTTCATCGATATTCGACCGATGAGCGCTGGCTCGTGCCGCACTTCGAAAAGATGCTCTACGACAATGCGCTCCTGCTTCGTCTCTACGCAGACGCCGCTCGGGCTCTCCACGACACTCGGTACGCTGCGACCGCGCGGGGCATTGCCGACTACGTGTTGCGCGACCTGGTCTCGCCGGAAGGTGGATTCTATTCGGCGGAGGACGCGGACAGCGATGGCGAGGAGGGTAGGTTTTACACATGGAGCCCTGCGCTGATCGACCAGGTTCTGAGTTCGGACACCGAAGCAGCCAGTGTTGCAAAACGGGTCTTCGGCATCGACGAGGATGGGCCCGGCGTCTTGTCGCTCGTGGCGCTGCCCGGCGATGCGGGGGAGTGTGTGGCGTTCGAGCGCGCGCGTCGAGTCCTATTCAAGGAACGTGAATCGCGACCGCGGCCGTTGCGTGACGAGAAGATTCTTGCGAGCTGGTCTGGCCTGATGATCGGCGCCTTGGCAGACGCGGCTTCTGTCGTGGGCCCGGATTTGCTCGTGGCTGCCGAGCGCGCCATGCGTTTCGTGGAGGCCAAACTCGTCACTGTGCAAGGGGATAGGTCTGTTCGCGTGCTTCGCCATTGCAAGGGCGGGGTCGTCAAAGGCCCCGGGTTTCTCGATGACCACGCGATGGTAGCCGACGCCGCGCTAGAGCTCTACTCGGTGACCGGCGAGCCGCACTGGGTCGAGCTCGCCCGCTCGGTCGCTGAGAGCATTCTCGGCCATTTCGCCGATCCGATCACCGACGAGTTGTACTTCGCAGCCGATGACTCGGACGCGCTCTTCGTGCGGGCGAAGGAATCATTCGACCACGCGGTTCCCAGCGCGATGTCGGTGGCTTGCCGAGTTCTCCTGCACCTCGGAACGCTCGTCGATTCCCGGTACGCGCATGCGGCCGAGCCCATTGTCCTCGCGATTGCGAAGGGCGCCGCGGACCATCCACTTGGCATGAGCAGTGCCGTGTGCATTGTCGATCGGTGGCTACGCGGGTCCGTGGATGTTGTGCTCGTCGGACGACGAAGCGAGCCGACGATGCATCGGCTCGCGGAACGCGTACTGCGTGCGTATGTCCCGGATCTCGTCGTCGCCTGGGTCGATCCTGCCGATCCAAGGGGCGCCGCCGCGTGCCCGGCTCTGTCGGAGGGCAAGCCGCCTCGTGATGAACCGGTGGCCTACGTCTGTCAGCAACGATCGTGCTCGCCCCCGATTCGCGATCCTGACGAGCTCTCGAAGATCCTCGAAGCCTCTCAGGAACGCTCAGTTCGTTCCCGATGAGCGCGAGGCTCGCGGCGCCGTGGCGCTGGTCGTGCCTCGACGGGGTGGGGAATTGCACTGGCGTGTGCCGAACGCAAGCGCTCCACGAGGTCTGTCGATCTCCCCGCCGCAACAAGCTCAATCTCGAGCACATCCAGAGCCGGCGCCATGAGCTCGGTCCGGCCGAAGCGCCCGGCCCGGCCGGCCGCGAGCCGCGGCAGCATCGCAACGATCCGCCGGACGGCATCCGCAATCCGTCGAGGTACCGCTACGCGCTCCACGATGGGATCGAGGAAATCGCTAACTGCCCGCAGGCGGTCGTGCTCCCCGGCGCATGCCTCGTCGATCGGCTCCTTGAGCAGGACCGTCCAGAGCACGAGATCGTTCAGAGGGCCTCCGCGCGCCCGAGTCATCGCATCGACGGCATTCATGCGCCGGAAGAATCTCTCGACCCCGCCCTGGGTCGCCTCGTCGTCATCGAGGAACGCGGCGAGCTCGGGGAGCACGATGGACATGGCTCCCGTTTCCCAGAGCAGCCACATCGACCGATGCGCCGCTCCCCCTCGTTGCAAGCGCAGGATTTCCTCGAAGACGCGCGGGCGTGCCGCCTTGCCGAGATCGTCACGGGTGGCAACCATCGCGTCGTAGACGTCGGGCGCAATGGCGAGGTCGAGCCGCGCCGCGAACTTGATGGCGCGGAGGACGCGTATCGGGTCCTCGCGGAATCGAACTGTCGGGTCGCCGATGGTATGGATCGTGCGCCGAGCAATGTCGTGCATCCCTCCGCACCAGTCGAGCACTTGCCGGCGATCGAGGTCGTAGAAGAGCGCATTGATGGTGAAGTCCCGCCGGAGCGCGTCTTCGTGAGCCTGGCCGAACACGTTGTCGCTTCGGATGAGGATGTCATCGAACGGGTCGGTCGCTTCCTCGTCCGGAGTTTCCATTGCCGGATTGCGCCGAAATGTGGCCACCTCGATGACCTTGTTTGAGCCGAAAAGGACGTGGGCAAGCCGAAAACGCCGGCCGATGATTCGACAGTTGCGAAAGAGGGCTCGCACGTGTTCCGGACGCGCGCTCGTGGCGACGTCGAAGTCTTTGGGTTTGCCCTCAAGCAGCAGATCGCGCACGCACCCACCGACGAGGTAGGCCTCGTGGCCGCTGCGCTCGAGCCTGCGCACGACTTTCGCGGCGTCCGGATCGATTCGACTTTCGTCGAGAACTACGTCGTGACGGACGAGACCCGTCCCGGAGTGGCGGTCCTGCGGAGGCAGGTTTCGGACGGTCGGGCGGACCGCGTCATCGGTCGCATCCTCGATCGTGTAGGAAGGAAGATCGGGGGGTGCGGGAATATCGTCGTAGGATGTCATCGAAGTCGCGCTCGAAGAAGGCGCGATCACTGAATAGCTGTACAACTGTATCACGATCGGATGCGCCACGAAAGGCGGCTTGTGCCAGGCGGGATCAAACTCCATGCCGTTGACGCCGCGGGCGACATGGTTAGGTTTGGCGTCGCACGCGCCGCCCACGAGCTTCGATTGAGGAGCGCGGGCCGGGGTTTCCCCCGGACACAGGTGGCGGGCAGCGGGCAGGCCACCCGCCGGACATTCGAGAGAATCCGGGCGGGAGTACGTTGCACTCGTCTGCCAAGGCGAGTTATCGGAAGGTACTTACACCATGGGCAAGATCATCGGCATCGACCTCGGAACGACGAACAGCGTCGTCGCGATCATGGAAGGGCGCGAGCCCAAGGTGATTGTGAACGAAGAGGGGGCACGCACGACGCCGAGCGTCGTCGCCTGGGACGACAAGGGCGAGGTCCTGGTCGGCCAGATTGCCAAGCGGCAGGCGGTGACCAATCCCGAGAACACGATTTTCAGCGCCAAGCGTTTCGTGGGCCGGCGTTTCGACGAAGTCGGCGAGGAGATCAAGCGGGTCCCCTACAAGGTTACGAAGCTTGGAAACGGGGACAGCGCGTTCGTTGTCCGCGACAAGACGGTGAGCCCGCCGGAGGTGTCCGCGCGGGTTATCATGAAGCTGAAGAAGGCCGCCGAGGACTACCTTGGAGAGAAGGTGACGGAAGCCGTCATCACCGTTCCGGCCTACTTCAATGACTCGCAGCGTCAGGCGACCAAGGATGCCGGGCGAATCGCCGGGCTCGACGTCAAGCGCATCGTTAACGAGCCGACCGCGGCGGCCTTGGCGTACGGTCTGGACAAGAAGAAGGACGAGGTCATCGCCGTCTATGACTTCGGAGGAGGCACGTTCGACATCTCAATCCTCGAGGTGGGCGACAATGTCGTCCAGGTCATTTCGACGAACGGCGATACGCACCTCGGCGGCGACGATATCGACAACATGATCATCGACTGGATGGTTGCCGAGTTTCGCAAGTCGTCCGGAGTGGATCTGCAGAAGGACAAGATGGCCTTGCAGCGCCTCAAGGAGGCCGCCGAGAAGGCGAAGATCGAGCTCAGTAGCGTGCAAGAGACCAGCATCAATCTTCCGTACATCACGGTCGGGGCGGCAGGACCGGTGCACCTGGACATGCGTCTGTCTCGCGCGAAGCTCGAACAGATGATGTCCCCGCTCGTCGATCGGTCGATGGAGTCGACCCGCAAGGCGCTGGCCGATGCGAAGAAGAGCCCGAGTGAGATCGATGAAGTCGTTCTTGTCGGGGGGTCGACCCGCGTGCCGCTCGTGCAGGAGACCGTCAAGAAGTTCTTCGGCAAGGATCCGCACAAGGGCGTCAATCCGGACGAGGTAGTGGCGGTAGGCGCGGCGGTGCAGGCCGGAGTGCTGTCGGGCGACGTCAAGGATCTCGTCCTTCTCGACGTGACGCCACTGAGCTTGGGCGTCGAGACCCTAGGCGGCGTCATGACCGTAATGATCCCACGCAATACGACGATTCCGACGCAGAAGAAGGAGATCTTCTCGACCGCGACCGATAGCCAGCCGAGCGTTGAAATCCACGTTCTTCAGGGAGAGCGAACCGAGTCGCGGTACAACCGCACGCTCGGCAAGTTCCACCTCGAGGGCATCATGCCGGCCCCGCGCGGGGTTCCCAAAGTCGAGGTGACCTTTGACATCGACGCGAACGGCATTTTGAACGTTCATGCCAAGGATACGGCGACGGGTCGCGATCAGCGCATCACGATCACTTCGAATTCCGGTCTGAATGAGGCGGACATTCAGAAGATGGTCAAAGAGGCAGCGGAACACGAGCGCGAGGACAAGGAACGCCGCGAGCAGGTCGAGCGGCGCAACAAGCTCGACAACCTCTGTTACACGCTCGAAAAGACAATGACCGAGAACAAGGAGAAGATCCCCGCGGCCGACTTGTCCGCTATCGAGGTGCTGATCAAAGAAGGGCGCGAGGCCGTCGAGAAGCAGGACGACGTGAAAGTGCAAGACGTGTCCGCGCGGCTCGAGAAGGAAGCTCACCGGATCGCTGGCGTGATGTATGGGGCGTCCGCGGGTGGAGGGCCCGGTGCTCCCCCTGGAGCAGAGCCTCCGGCGAGCGCCGGCGGAAACGGGGCGGGACCCAAGAAGGGCGGCAAGGACGGTGACGTAATCGACGCGGAGTTTGAGGAAACCGGGGGCTGAGCCCGCTCCCGTGTGATGGGGGCTTACGCAAGCCCGGTCCTCCTTGGGACCGGGCTTCTAGAAAGTCCGGGCGTTATCCACGGCGATCGGCTCATCGCGAAGCCAATGAGAGCTCCGTAGTATCCGTGCCACGTCGAGTCTCGCGCAATCATCGACGAAGGCCCGGCGTCGAGCTTCCAATAGCCGTGAAGGCCTGCGGTCATCGGATCGATGGGCGTCGCGCGAGCTGCCGCGATCTCCCCGGCCGTTCGTTCGACGCTCCAGAGTCGGATCTCGTCGAGATCGCCGGTCAGGTAGACGAGTGGGCCGTCCGGTCCGATGTAGCCGTAGCCAGCACGGAAGCCCGTGTTCCAGTTGAATGCGGAACTCGTCACGCCGGGGACATTTCCCGCAAGCGCACCATCGACGTAGTGGTTTTGTCCACTGGCCCCCAGCGTGCCCGCGACATGATGCCACGCTCCATCGTTCCATGAGGCGGAGGTCGAGCAGAGTTCCGAGTAGGCGGGCGCGTAGACATAAAAGCATGCCGCACCGCCCTTGAGATAGAGCGACCGGTCGGCGCCGACGTTCGGGGGCGGCGTGAAGACCTCGACAAACGCGCCGGTTGCCGCGCTGACTGCGGGAGTGTTGTCGTCGACGACGTCATCGCCACCGAATTGATCGATCATCGACCCATCCTAAGATCCATCGGCGTACGTCCCATCGGGGCCTGCTGCTCACCCGGAATCACCGTCAGGACCAACAGTCTTGCTCCCGCACATGGGCGTGCCCACCAGAAGGATCGCAAGGGGAGCGAGGCTGCCATTGATCTTCATGTGTCATCCCAACTTCCGCTTCGGCGTGCCGACCGGGTCAAGTTGTCGACTATCAGTCCGACGAGAGTCATCGTGCCCCGTCCCAGAGGCAGAAGCACTGGCCGGAGCTCGACTGGCCAAGCAGGACTGTCGACTGGGGCGCGCCTGTGGGTCGCGAGGTGGGAGGCCGGAACCCGTTCGGCCGACGCGCGTCTCGGGCCCCGCGCGCCGCGGGGGCGTACACGGTTGCGCGCATCCCTTGCCAGACCCCCTGGCCCGTGCGAGAAACGCCGTGAACTTGGGCCCGATGCTCCAAACTGTGACAAAGATTGTGGCGACGGGAACAAGATCCGCGAATTCGTCAAAGAAGGTACGCAAGCGCCACTAGCTCAGCTGGATAGAGCGTCGGCCTCCGGAGCCGAAGGCCAGTGGTTCGAATCCACTGTGGCGCGCTGACACGATCACCTGAATTTCCCGGGGAGCGGCCGGGCGGGTTCCCGGCGGCGAAGGGGCGTTTCCGGTCCCTGGCAGTAAATTGGCAGTAAACGGCCCGGCGTTCGCGGCGAGGTGGGCACCCTCGGGCGTCGGGGGAACGGGCTCGCTCACCTTCGGAGCGAAGCGCAGGCGATTCACTTCGTCCTTCAGGTACTCCGGTGCCAAGTGTCCGTAGACTTCGGTCGTGATGCGCGGGTCGGCGTGGCGCAGGATGCGCTGAACTGCGGCGGGGTTTGCGCCAGCCATCATCAAGAGGCTCGCGGTCGTGTGCCTAAGATCATGAAAGCGTATCGGGCGAACGACGGCTTTCGGCCACAGCACGTGGCCGTCGGTGGGGCACCGACGCTGCGCGGCGCTGTCTGCGCGCTCTCGGTGCGTGCAGTCCTTGCGACGGCAGACGTGCTCATAGTGTTGGACGATGCCCGCTCGCCCAAGTGCTCGCCGTAACACGTCTTCGAGTGCGACATCGGGCCGCATAGGGGAGCCATCCTCGCGCGGAAATACGAGGTCAGAAGGTGACCGCTCGATCGCCACTCGCAAGTACGGCACGAGTTCATCGGCGATGGGTATAGCCAATGCCGAGTTACCCTTGGTCGTGTCGCGCCCGTGTGAACGCCTCACCGTGATGAGGCCGATGTCGAAGTCCACATCGCACTTCTTGAGTCCGAGAAGCTCGCCCCGCCGCAACCCTGTGTAGATCGCCGTCGCAAAGAGCGGTCGATGTTTGTTGGAGAGCACTTCGAGGACTTTCGGCACTTCATGGGCGCGAAGAAAGTCCGGGGCCCGCTTTGGAACCTTGCGGCGCGGAACGTCCTTGGCCGGGTTTGCCCCAGTCCAATGGCCCGCCTGCTTTGCGCGCGTGAACGCAGTCAATATGAAGCGCCGCAGGTGGTTCAGCGTCTGAGGTCCGAGCCGCTCGGCGCGCCTTTGAAGGTACGTTTCGATCGTGCCCGGTGTCAGGTGCGCCAGAAGAACGCCTCCGATTTCGGAATGCAGCAGGTTGGCCTCGAGCGTGCTGGCGTTCCGGTGATGGGAGGGAGACGTCTTCGAGTAGGTCTCAAGCCACCATACGAGTAGCTCGCGAAGTGTCCCTCCTCCATCGGCGGCGGGAGTGGGCTCCAGCCCAAGGCGCTGGCGCTCACACCGTAGGTCGAGCTCCGCGGCGAGTCGTTTCGCCTCGGTCTTGGTGCGCGCCTTGGTCGGTCGATTGCGTCGACGACCGGCGTCGTCCCTGTATTCGACGTACCACTTGCCTCGCTTTGCGTAGACCGACGCCATGACTACCGCCTGCCCGGGCATGGGAACGGTAGCACGCTTGCCGGCGCCCGCGACTCGCCCCGAGCGAACGCCCTCACCGTCGCCGGATCGAACCGAAGCAGCCCACCGACCCGCAAGCAAGGGAGCTTCCCGGCCTCGCTCTGGTGGTAGACCCAAGAGCGGCTGGTCTGAAGGTATGTGGCGACGTCGCTCGCCGTCCAGAGAGACCCGTCGGCGACGTCTTTCTTCGCAGCGTCCGTCCCACAGCCCGTCGCCGGAACGCGTGAACGATTGCGTGTTCGCGATGAAGAACCGTCGTGCGTATCCATTTCATTTACTCCCTCGGGGTTGTGGCCGCTGGAGTCGCGACCAGCTGATCAAGTGAGATGGGTGTTGCTCCGGTGCTCATCGTGATTGGCGGTGGGTTGCGTCTTGGCAGCCTGTCGAGAGAATGGAGCAGGGCGAGCGCGACGGTGCGAAAGGAGCCACGGCATAGGCAACTAGTGCAGTTGGCGAGCGCGCTGTCAGGCAGCGACGTCACCCCGAAGCTGCGTCCGACCAGCTCGGGGAATCGGCCGCGTGCTGGTGCCCAACGCAAGACCGATGCCGAGCGGTTCCCCCGCCGGGACATCAGCTAAGTATTGGAAATTACGTTGCAGAACCCCACTCGGCCTAACCAAGTGGTCAATTTTATACCAGGGGGGGTGGTCAGTCTAATGCTTTTGGGAGATCCCCCGGCTCTGCCGGGGTGGCTCCCTGCGTTTGACATTTACGTAGGTCGTCCATGCAACTGCGCTTCGTGAGCCGCTCAAAGCACACGAAACGGAGTAAGCATGAACGATTACGAGAACCTAAGCCACACGACGTGGGAGTGCAAATTCCACATCGTGTTCATTCCAAAATATCGCAGGAAGGCGCTGTTCGGGAAGCTGCGCGAGCACCTCGGTCCGGTGTTTCGCAAGCTTGCCGAACAGAAGGAGAGCCGCGTGGAGGAAGGACACATCATGGTGGACCATGTCCACATGCTGCTGTCGATCCCTCCGAAAATCGCGGTGTCGCACGTGGTGGGATACATCAAGGGAAAGAGCGCGATCCACGTAGCGCGCACGTACGAGGGCAAGCAGCGCAACTACGTGGGTCACCACTTCTGGGCGCGCGGCTACTTTGCATCGACGGTCGGTCGCGACGAGAAACAGATCCGGGAGTACATCCGGCAGCAGGAGAAGGAGGACAAGCGCCTCGATCAGCTTCTCTTGACGACGTAACGCCCCGCCACCTTTAGGTGGCTCACAGAGCCGCTCGTGAGCGGCTCCATCATCAAACCGCTTTGAGCGGTTCACGCGTAAGCGTCTGAACCCACCGGCTCTGCCGGTGGTTTGTCAGTATGACCACTTGGCGCCGGCCGTCGTGCCCTCTGCGAGGCACCTCGGCTCGCGGAACGGAGAACTCACAGACTCGCACGATTGGCATTGGACAAGGCCACTCGCCGAACCCACCCTAGCGCTCGACGTCGTCCATGGCAGGAGTCTCCAGTGTGGTGCCGCTCAGCAGCGCTAACCGCTCCCGATCGGGGATTGCCCGCGTCTGCTCTCGTCAGTTTCGCGCGATCGTTTCCCGCTCGGACGCATTTCTCTCGACGCTGTTGAGAGATTTGGACCAGTTGTGGTCTCCCGCTCGGAGGAGGCCGAGTCGATATTGTGATCCAGCTCATGCACACACATCAGAAAGCAAAGACGCGAGAGAAGGTGCCCACCCCGCCGTCCGTGCTCGGCGCGATGCGCCTGCGCGCGGGCGGCCCCTCCCAAATCGCTCGCTGGCGCTCGCTCAGGGAGGGGTCGGCGAAACCGCTAGCTGCCGGTGCGGCGGGGACGCGACCTGGAACCGTTACCGTACGCGCTGATACGGAACCACCGTGCCCGATGACGGACACTCTAGATACCGTGCGACTGGGGAGCGTACGGCACGGCGCTCGGCACGGGGCTCGCATCGCGGGATCGTGCGGGACGTCCCGCCCGCGAGCCGCGTGCCGAGCGCCGGTCATGGTGCTGGTATCCGGTGCGGGAAAGTCCAGGACTGTCACCCCATCCACCGTCGACAGCGATGCGGGACGTCGTCGCCTCAAGGCTCCGCACCCGATAGTTCGCGACACGTCGTTCGAGCTAGGCCTCGGCGCGGAGCTTGATACCGGACGTACCTCCGGCCGCAATTCCGGACTCGATGGGAAGTCGCTCGCCAGCTCGGTTTGCGCCGCAAATTCGCTATCTAACGGCGTTGAATCTGTCTGATCCTGGGAATCGGAAGGCCGGGGTTCTGCGACATCGCTCGACACCGAGTCCACAGTTGCAAATGTCTTGACGGGCGTGACTTGGGAGTGACGCCCGAACGTGGTGAGTTCGCGTCCTGCCGTGGTGACGAGCACCGCGACAGGACTGAGGATGGACACCGCGACCGCCGCAGTACCCATAGGCTGACGGACCGGCATGGTCTGCGGATCCC
>Ga0326728_10008739_pt1 | contig 24897 bp, 19 predicted proteins | sample MB3enrmetagenome_FD_207602 | JGI IMG/M metagenome (GOLD analysis project Ga0326728, IMG submission 207602) | Lab enriched peat soil microbial communities from McLean, Ithaca, NY, United States - MB31MN | ecosystem: Environmental > Terrestrial > Soil > Wetlands > Peat | place: USA: New York... | reverse complement strand
TGCAATCCCTCCAATCCGAGCGGCAAAGTCTTCACCCGGGAGGAACTCCTTCACATTGCCAGCCTGGCAGAACGCTGGGACACATTCGTGATCACGGACGAGGTCTACGAACACATCGTCTACGCACCGCACCGTCATACGTATATGGCTTCCCTCCCAGGGATGGCTCGACGCACGCTGTCGTGCGGCTCCTTGTCCAAGACTTATTCAATTACCGGCTGGCGGCTCGGCTATGTCCTTGCAGAGCCGTCGCTCATCGAGGGCGCGCGAAAGGTGCACGACTTTTTGACCGTGGGCGCGGCGGCTCCGCTCCAGGAGGCGGCCGTGGTCGCGCTCGAGCTTCCCGACACATACTATGAGGAGCTTCTCGCTGGATATGCAGAGCGCAGGTCCGTGTTTCTGGCATTGCTCGACGCCGCTGGTCTCTCGTACGTCACGCCGGAAGGGGCGTACTACGTTCTAGTCGACGTGTCGAAGCACGCGCACGAAGACGATATTGCTTTCTGCGAGTGGATGGCGCGTGAGATCGGCGTTGCAGCAGTGCCCGGTTCGAGCTTCTTTCGCGAACCCACGAGCGATTGGATTCGACTCCACTTCGCGAAGAGTCTCCATACGCTGAGGTGTGCCGGAGAGAGACTCTGCCACCTTAACGATCTGGCCGGACGCCGGTCATTCCCATTGGGGGGCTCCGTTCGGTAGTTATCGTCGCGACGCATGACAAGGTCACCGCACCTCAGCGCGCAAGGCCGCTCGGTCTGCCATCGATGAGCGCACTCCTGCGCCCGTTGAGCGCGTTCATCCAATCGATGACCGCCCTCCTCCGACCGAGGACCGTCCTCCTCCGACCGAGGACCGCACCCCTCCGACCGAGGACCGCACCCCTCCGACCGAGGACCGCCCTCCTCCGACCGAGGACCGTCCTCCTCCGACCGAGGACCGTCCTCCTCCGACCGAGGACCGTCCTCCTCCGACCGAGGACCGCACCCCTCCGACCAAGGACCGCGTTCATCCAATCGATGACCGCCCTCCTTCGACCGATGGCCGCGCCCATCCGACCGAGGACCGCCCTCCTCCGACCGAGGACCGCACCCCTCCGTCCAAGGACCGCGTTCATCCAATCGATGATCGCCCTCCTCCGACCGATGACTGGGCCCGTGCAATCGATGACCGCTCCCCTCCGACCGATGACTGGGCCCGTGCAATCGATGACCGCTCCCCTCCGACCGATGGCCGCGTCCATCCGACGGACGACCGCCCTCCTCCGACCGATGACCGCGCCCATCCAATCGATGTCTGCGCCCATCCAATCGATGACCGCGCGCGACTTAGCCTCGGAAGCCCGCCACGGACGCAATTTCATTTTTTCGATCCTCGCCGCGGCAAAAATCGCCGGCTCGGTTCCAATACCTATGAGCGGCAAGGGCGGCGCGCCCCGGCACGGTGCCGGGCGCGGTCCGTCGTTCGTCAGCTCGGAAAAGGGAACATTGTCATGAACGCGCACAACACCACGAAGGTTACAATGGAGCAATGCCTGCGCAATCTCATCGCAGGGACGCAAAAACATCCGCCAAGCGGGTCTTTGACGTTGGCAGGAAGCCCGTTCACCGCCCAAGCTCTCATCCAGGAGTTGCAAAGCCTAGTCGACGCGCTGACAACGACAGACAAGGCCAAGGCCGATTGGCAAACCGCGCTGAAGAGCGCGGACGACACGAAGGCCAAGGTGCTCCCCACGATGGAGAGCTACAGGGCCTGGGTGCTCGCCACGTATGGCAAGGATCCGAGCACGCTAGCGGACTACGGCGTGTCGCCCCGAAAGGTGCCCGCGCCGCTGACCGCCGAACAGAAGACCCAGGCAGCGGTCAAACGTGCCGCCACCCGCAAGGCAAGAATGACCATGGGTAAGGTTCAGAAAAAGACCGTAAAGGGCAACGTCACCGGGATCGTGGTGACCCCCTCGACGAGTGTTGCAGGCGTAGTGGCGATGCCGCCGACCACCGCGGCATCTCCGGCCGTTGCGGTCCCCGGTACAACCGCGACGGCAACTTCTGCAACTCCACACGCCGCGTGATCAGACGACTTAGCCGGTAGAAAGCAGTCCGTACGCCCGAACGCGCAGTTGAACGGTAGCCAGAAAACCAGGGGAACGGGGAGTCCGTCCGCGGGACGATGCTCCCCTCCCCGCTTTATCCCAGGGGCGTGGATGGTAACCTCGCGGCCAACGACTCGTCATGACACCCGATGGGCATGCTCCCCAATCTCTCGAACCATTGCTGGCCTCCCAGGACTGGCCGCGGCTGCGCGCCCAGTGGCTTCGATTCGCGTGCTACGTGTCCCGCTCGAAGCAGAGAGCCCCCGACCTCGTCCACGAGGCCCTCGTGCGCGCGTTGGATCCGAACGACGACCCGTGGCGCCCCGAGGTCGAGCCCGACTTCGCCCGCCACGTGATGCGGATCATCGCGAACATCAACCGTGTCGAAAAGGACAAGGAATATCGTCAGCGCGACCCCCGCTCCATCGCAGCCGCCCTCGAGCGAATGACCACGACTCCGAAGGCTCCCGAAGACGAGCTTCTCGCCGCGGAAAGCGATGCGCGCGCCGAGCGCTTGCTCGCAACCCTGCGGGAACGCCTCGCGAACGATGCGCTCGCCCTGCGGATCGTGAACCTCGCCTGCGACGGGGAATTCACTCGCGCTGCGGATCAGGCGGTGGCAACGGGCCATCCCATCGAAGAGATTCGCAACGCGCGAAAGCGGGTCAGCCGCGCCCTGGACGCCATCGTCCTCGACGACGAGCGTGCAACACAGACCCTGGAGAAGCAGGCCGCATCATGAGTCTTTCCGAGAAGCCGAACCGAAGGCCCGCCGAGCAATTGAAGGCGCTCGAAGACCAGGCCGAATCCGACGAGATGGATCGCATTCTCGCGCTCGGCGACCGGGAGATCGACGATGAACTTGCGGCGCTCGGCATCGACGCCGAGGCGGAGCGCGCTCGCGGCGCGGCGATGGGCGCGATGGCCGTGATGACCGCCAAGGCGAAACGGCGGAGAGCTGTCGAGCCGATCGCCCTGACGTCGCGTGTGCCGCGTCGACCGATCGCGAGGCGATGGGTGTTCAGCCTGGCGGCCGCTCTCGGAGTGGTCGTCGCGGGACTCTTCGTCGGGCCCTTGTGGCTCCCGGCGCATCCGGTGGCAAGCCCCCCAGGACCGCCAGGAATGTCGAGCGATGCGGCTGTCTCGATGAATGCGGCCGAGGAGATCCGGCGCGCCGCGTTCGCGCAGTGTGGGATTGGCCATTGGCGGGAGTGTCTCCAAGGACTGGATCGGGCGCGAGACATCGACCCAGCGGGGGATGGACAAGCGGATGTGCAGTGGCGACGGAGCGTTGCGGAAGCCGCCCTCGGCGAGAAGCACCGGACAGACGTGGATGCGGAGACAGGGCGCTAACACTGATATGATGGGACCCGTCAAGGTCTTGCCGGGGCGCTTCTTCATGTATTGTCTCCTGGCTGGTGAGGCTCCTTCGGGCGGCGAAGACAACGTGCGACGTTGGGTTGTTGCGACGCTGGATCAGACTGGTATGCGCGGGTTGGGTACCGCATGACCTGATTCGTCTGGGGCGTCCTCGGTCTACTGGCGGGCGTCCATCTCCGTGAGGAGCGTTCCCATAGTGTTAGTCGAGGGTCAGGGATCGCCCGCGGTTAGAGATCGCGCCATGCGGTCGAGCGCGTCGATCAGCGTCGAGCGGTGGCAAGCGAAATTCAGGCGCACGAAACCCTCGCCCCCGGGGCCAAACATTGACCCATCACTGAGCGCCACTCGCGCTTTCTGCAGAAAGTACTCATACGGCCGGTCTCGCGCCGCGCTTTCTCGACAGTTGAGCCACGCTAGATGCGTGCCCTCGGGCGGCACCATCGACACGCCCGCCAGTCGGTCTCGAACATAGCTCGCCACCACTTCGCGGTTGCCCACGAGATACTCCAGGATCTCTCCGAGCCAGGATTGCCCCTCTCGATACGCAGCTACGGCCGCCACCATACCCATGGCGTTCACGTGAGGCACCAGGCCGCTTCGCATCTCATGGAATCGTGCGCGAAGCTCGGGGTTCTGAATGACGGCAAAGGCGCATTGTAGCCCGGCCAAATTGAATGTCTTGCTCGGCGCCATGAGTGTGACGGTTCGACGAGCGACGTCGTCGCCCAGCGACGCGATCGGAACGTGTGGGAGTCGGTCGACCATGAGGTCGCAGTGAATCTCATCGGAGATCACTGTGACTCCGTATTCTACGCAAGCCGCAGCCATCCGTGCGAGCTCGTCTGTCGAAAAGACCCGTCCAGTCGGATTCTGAGGATTGCAAAGCACGAACACTCGCGTACGGTCGCGAAGAGCCGCCCCGAAAGCATCCCAGTCGATCTCCACCCTTCCGTCGCTTCCCGTTGTGAACTGCATCGCGTGACAGATGCACCGGGCGGCGGCAGCAACCTTGCGGATCGGAGCATAGACGGGCACATGGATGACCACTGCGTCGCCGGGCTGGGTGACGGCCCGGCAGGCCAAGTTGATGCCCGGGACGACCCCCGGAAGGAACACGATGTCCTCAACGGCGACGCGCCATCCATAGCGCGTGCGGAGGCGGGCGGTGATCACCTCGGCAAGCTCACCCGAGTCGAATCCGTACCCGAACATGCCATGGTCGACGCGCTCGTGCAGCGCTCGCAGAACGGGCTCGGGACAGCGGAAGTCCATGTCGGCCACCCACAGCGGCAAGACCTCCGATGGGTAGCAATTCCACTTGACGCTATGGATAGGGCGCAGCTCCATGGCGTGGCTCAGTTGTTGACGCATCGGCGCGGGCGTGTGCACGGCCCATGCCTCAATAGAACAACGTCATCGCGACGGCTAGCTCGGAGCTCGCGGCAGACGGAGTCATCAAGTGCTGGCAATGCGCACCCACCCTATCCAACGCCGCGACCGGTTTGAGCAAACCGTGGCCGCCCCAAGGAAGCCGCAAGGTGCAACACATCGAGCGTAACCCAAACGTTTCGCTGTTGTTCCAGCATGAGAAGCAGGAGCTCCCGACGTTTGTCAACGTGGCCATCCGTGGGAAGGCTCAGCGGCTGCGGACGTACCTGAGCAGTATAGGTACGTCATGACATTCTCGATCTGCCTGAACATGATTGTGCGAAACGAGGCCCACATCATTCGCCGATGCCTTGACTCGGTTCGACCGTTCATCTCGACCTGGGTCATCGTCGACACGGGCTCCACCGACGGCACCCAGGCAATCATCCGTGAGCACCTTTCTGACGTCCCCGGCGAGCTTCACGAACAGCCTTGGATCGACTTCGGCACCAATCGCACGCAGGCCCTCGAGCTCGCTCGGACGAAGGCGACCCACATCCTCGTCATCGACGCGGACGAGGTGCTCGAGGCCCCGCCTGGTTTCGCCATTCCGCCTCTCGATTGCGACGCATACCAGATCAAGACCATCCTTGGAGGGATTGTCTACTATCGCACCCAGATTGTACGCGCCGCCCTCCCGTTCCGGTACGAGGGCGTGCTTCATGAGTACCTGGAGTGCTCGGTTCCGTTCCAACAGGGCCGCATCGAGGGAATCGTCAACAGGCCGCGACCCGACGGAGCCCGCTCCGCGGACCCTGATAAGTACAAGAAGGATGCTGCAGTGCTCGAGACCGCCCTTACCCGGGCCCCCGGCAACACGCGCAACGCGTTCTACCTCGCCCAGAGCTACCGCGACGCAGAGGACTTCGAGCGTTCCATTGCAGCCTACGACCGGCGGGCCGAGATGGGCGGCTGGATTGAGGAGGTGTGGGTATCGAGAATCGAGGCGGCGAAGCTGCGTGAGCGGATGGCTCGACCCGAGGCGGACGTTGTCGTGGCCTATCTCGCGGCGTACGAAGCCCGGCCGGAGAGAGCGGAGAGCCTCTGCGAACTTGCCCGCTACTACCGTCTGCGAAAAAAGTACGCTCTCGCGTACCTATTTGCAGAGCAGGCTGGCCGGATTCCCTTGCCCGACGACATCCTGTTCGTAGACACTTCGGTGTATGCGTGGCGCGCTCGAGACGAGCATGCCGTCGCAGCGTACTACCTGGGAAAGCATGTGGAGGCCATCGTGCTCAACACCGAGCTGCTGTCGGATGGCAAGCTGCCGTCCACGGAGGTCGAGCGCGTGAAGCGAAACCGTGGGCTTAGCGAAAGGGCGCTGGCGTCGCCGGTACGTTGAGCTTTTCTCCACTGTCCTGCAAGGATTACTGATTGCCACGCCTTCTGGACCCGTGATATCCACGGCGCCATTCAACATCAAGACTCGCGCGCTGGTGCGGCGCGCTCGAGTGTATCGTGCACGCGCCCAGGCGTTGAGCTCGGGGGGGTGAGGTTGTTATCCGGCGCGGAGCCCAACCACCGCGCCTTGTCAACGAAGACCGTTCGAACAGCAGGGAAGACCATGCGAGAATCCTTTTTGATGCGGTTGCACAATCCCACGCAGGTTCGGGGACTGGGCGGTGTCCTCGTCGCCACGGCCCTCGTGGGCTGTTCGCATGGAGCGAGCGACAAAGACACCACTGCGTCACCTATCAACTCCGAGGTCTACTCGCTAGCCATCATGGCGCAGACGCCGGCAGCGCTTCCGTCATGCACCAATTCGATCGCCGGAGAGGTGGCGTTCGTGACGTCGACGTCGACCCTGGAAGTGTGCAAGTGCAGCACGTGGACGGCAATTGCTTGCAGCCAAACCAATGCCGGGAACGTCGCGTATTCCAACGCCAGCGGCGTGCTCGTCGCCTGCGTTGGCAACACGGCGACGTGGACTCCGATCACCGTCCCGCAGGGAGCGACAGGTGCGACGGGCGCCACGGGCGCCACGGGAGCAACCGGAGCCACAGGTGCTACGGGCGCGAAGGGGGCGACAGGTGCCACGGGCGCGACTGGATCTGCGGGGGCGACGGGTGCCACGGGAGCTACCGGCGCTGGAGGCTCTCCGGGCGCGACGGGCGCCACAGGAGCTTCCGGCGCTATGGGATCCGCAGGAACGAACGGCACCAATGGAACAAACGGTTTGACGACCCTCGTCGCGTTGGTTTCGTTCACGGGGGCTGCTGGCAGTTGCCTCAACGGCGGCACGGAGATCGAGTCGGGCCTCGACTTGAATGGAGACGGAATCCTCGAGGCCAACGAGGTGACATCGAGGTCATACGTCTGCAGCGTCACGGGCGCTACGGGGGCCACGGGCGCTACGGGAGCCACCGGCGCTGCGGGGGCCACCGGCGCTGCGGGGGCTACCGGCGCTACGGGGGCCACGGGCGCTACGGGAGCCACCGGCGCTACGGGGGCTACCGGCGCCACGGGGACCACCGGCGCTGCTGGGACCACCGGCGCTACGGGGGCCACGGGCGCTGCGGGGGCTACCGGCGCCACGGGCGCTACGGGCGCTACGGGTGCTACGGGTGCTACGGGCGCCACGGGACCGCAGGTGCTCATCGTACTGACGCCCTTATCGCCGGGAGTCCAGTGTTCCGCGGGAGGCACTGAGGTCCAATCCGGCGTCGACTCGAACAGCGACGGGATTCTTGAGACAGACGAGGTGCAGCAGACGGCCTACGTTTGCAACGGGACGACATCGATCTCGTCCTCGTCGTCGTCGGGCTCCTCGTCTTCAGGCTCCGGTGGCCTCCAACCTTCGGGGGCCGCTTGCACCGCGGACACTGGATGCGAATCCGGCTTCTGCGTTGACGCCGTTTGCTGCAACAGCGCCTGCGACGGCGCGTGCCAGGCGTGCTCGGGCGCGCTGACTGGCGTGCCCACTGGCACATGCGGCGCGGCGCTGAATGGGGCGCCAGACCCGCGCGGTCTGTGCATCGTAACCCCGGAGTCGACCTGCGGCACCAACGGCTTGTGTCAAGCAGGCGCGTGTGAGGATTGGGCCGCTGGTACCGTCTGTGCACCCGGGTCGTGCTCGGAGGCCGTACAGGCCTCGGCCAGCACGTGCGACGGGACGGGCACGTGCAGCGCGGGCTCTCCAAGCTCTTGTGCTCCGTACGTGTGCAACTCGGAGGGCACCGCCTGCAACACGACCTGCGCCCAGAACAGCGACTGTGCGACTGGACTCTGCAACATACCCACGCCCGTAGCGCTGTGCCTCGCGCCCCTCGCACCGGTCGCGTCTCTCTCCGCAGGCACCTGCAAGAGCATCCTCACTCCCCATTCGGCCGCAGCCTGCGGACCTCTCGGCGAGTTCTCCGTAGTCAATAGCCCAGGACAAATGGCATTCGACGGCACCAACATGTGGGTAATCGATGGGGCCAGCGTCACCGAACTCTCGCCTTTCGGCGCAAGGCTCGGCACCTTCGCCGTGGGGACCAGCCCGACGGCGCTCGCATTCGATGGCACCAACATGTGGGTTGCGAACGGTGGAAGCAACAACGTCACGAAGCTGTCACCTACCGGCACGCCACTCGGCACCTTCCCTGTCGGAACTACCCCGGAAGCGATTGCCTTTGATGGCACCAACATGTGGGTCGCAAACTACGCGAGCAACAGCGTCACCGAGCTCTCCCCAACCGGTGTATCGCTCGGAACTTTTGGTGTGGGTGGTTCCCCCCGAGGAATTGCGTTCGATGGCACCAACATGTGGGTCCCGAATGAGGTCGGTAGCACCGTCGCAAAGCTGTCCCCCAGCGGCGAACTCCTCGGCACGTTCCCCGCAGGCAGCTACCCATTTGGGATCGCGTTTGACGGCACACACATGTGGATCACCAACTTCGGCAGCAACGCGGTCACGGAGCTGTCCCCCTCGGGCGGGACAGTCGGCACGTTCCCCGTAGCGGGCAGTGGCCCAGTGGGAATCGCGTTCGACGGAATGCACATGTGGGTCGTTAACAACGGTGGCAGTAACAATGTCGTCGAGTTGTCGCCGACCGGCGCCACACTGGGTTCGTTCGCCGTGGGCAGCTACCCATGGGGAATCGCATTCGACGGCACCAACATTTGGGTCGCCAATGGCAACAGCAACATTGTCATGGAGCTCTAGAGCAGTCCTTCGCTAGCAGTCATGCCTCGCAGGTGTTTGCCATAGCGCCTCCGGGATGCCACCGGGCAGGTTCCGTTGCTGTCACGCGTCGGCTCCGCCCAAGCGGGCGATTGCACGACTGCGCCGATTTCCCTCGGCCGTATCCGTCCGAGCTGCCGGACGCAGTCGTGCAATCGCATCCTGGAAAAGGGGTGCCGGTCGCGTCTGGGAGGACTCCTGAACTTCTACGATCGTTAGGCCGCGTGAAGCGCCCGGATGAGTTTCCGGACGGGACGGCTACGGTTCGCGGTAAAAACGCGGAACGCGGCGCGACACACTCGTCAGAACCTCCCAAGGAATTGTCCCGGAAAGCTCGGCAATCTCATCGGCTGTGATCGCGTCCCGTCCGAGCTGTCCGTCTTGCGTCCCCAGAACCGCGACTTCGTCGCGCACCGACACGCCAGGAATGTCCGTGACGTCGATCATGATCATGTCCATCGACACAGCCCCGACCAGGGGAGCGCGACGACCACGAACGAGCACGTGACCGCAATTGCTCAGATGCCGCGACAGACCGTCCGCGTATCCCATCGGCGCCGTAGCGACCACTGAGCGTCGCATCGCTCGCCACGTCGCCCCATAGCCCACGGCCTCGCCTTGAGGCACATCCCGAAGCGCAACAATCTCGGTTCGAACACGCATGACGGGCATGAGTCGCGACGTGAGCGCCTGACCGTCGACGCGCGGGGAGACGCCGAACACCGCGATCCCCGGACGAACGGCATCGAAACGTCCCTGAGCACGCAGGAGCGCCGCACTCGCGGCCGCGTGGCGCACCGAAGGTCGCACGCTTCGCGTCGCTAGGTGGCGCGTTGCCTCCTCGAAGCGCGCGAGCTGGGCCATGGTCTCGTCTCCCGCGTGGTCGTCAGCGCACGCGAGATGCGTCATCAAGCCTCGCACATCGATCTCGGGGTACTCTCGCAGTCGGTCCGCCACGCGCGGCAGGTCGCTCATCGTTACGCCGAGACGAGACATCCCCGTGTCGATCTTCAGGTGGACAACGATCGGTCCTTCCGCCACTCCCAAGCGGACGAGCTGCGCAAATGCAGCCACCTGCCCGATGTCGTGAACAACGGGGACGAGGTTTCGCCCGACGACCTCCTCGTGAGCGCTCCCGTAGTGGCCCCCTACGACGAGAATCGGAACCGTGATGCCCGCCTCCCGAAGCTCGACGCCCTCCTCGACGAGCGCAACGCAGAAGCCGTCGGCACCGGCGCGTTCGAGAGTCCGCGCCACCGCCGGAGCTCCGTGACCGTACGCGTCGGCCTTGAGCACGGGCCATACCCGCGCTCCGGCGGCATGTTCCCGGATGACCCGGAGGTTGTGGCGCAGCGCCTCGAGATTGATCTCGGCTCGCGTCGGCCGTACAGCATCAGCGGGGGCGGCCCGACGGGGACGAAGAATGCGTGGGACGAGCGGTTGAACCATGGCGTTCGAGCGCACCAAACGGGACGGGGGCGCAGTATTGAGCTCTCCACGTACCATCCGTTGGCCTTCCGGGCCAAGTCCGACCGTGTTGGGACGCCCACACGCACCCATACGACCGAGGACCGCGCCCCTTCGACCGAGGACCGCGCCTCTGCGACCGGCGACACCAAGGTGTCGTTATCTCTTCCCGGCTCGGTTCTCCGCTTCTCCGTTTTAGACTTCCTGGCGTCCCTTGCATTCCGGCGGTCTTCCTCGCCTTTTGGTCCGCCAGGCCGAGCGGTTGCGCGCGTCCTATGAGTCTACTTCTTGCCCGCGTGCACCCGCTTGAACGCCTGCTGCGACAGCTGCTTGCCGTCCGGATCCTCTGCCGACAAATCGAGCGTGTCGTGCTGGGCAAGGGCGTCCTCGTGCCTCTTGTGAAGCTTGGTCCCGGGCTCCGAGTGGATGACGCGCACATTGGTGTTGCCGTGGCCAATCGGATGAGTCGGTACGACCGCCGTCTGTTTCCCCTCCTGGTCGGTCACCCACAAGGTGAAGTCGTCCCTCTTGAAGTGCTCTATCTCGGTCACGGGCGTCGGGTAGTTGTGGACGCCGTCGCCCTTCGGGACCGTCCCCGTATGGGCTGGCTGCGGAAGGGGGACGCTCGCGTTGCATATCGAGTCGGTCCAGTTCGACACCCCCTCGGCGTCGGTGATTTTCGTATTGAGGAGCTTCTCGAGATCGATCCCGATGGTCTTGAACTCCTCGAAGGACTTGGGAAATCCTTTGTAGAAGCGTTGTGCGTTCTGGCGCAGCAGGTCGACCTTCGCCGGATCGGCGCAAAACTGAGCACTCCACTCGATACCAAAGAGATTGCGGACGAAGAACCAGCCGTGGTCGTCGTATGCCCACAGTCCCCCTCCGTGATGGTCCTGAATGGGCTCTTTTCCAAACGGCCATTCTTCGAGTGTTCCGAATATCTTGTGCAGCGCGACGCGTGCCACCTTGTACGTCGCGCTGTCCGTGCGCTTGGCGTGACCGCACACTTCGTACGTCACGGGCTGTCCCGCCTTCACTACGTGCTCGTTGTTGACGTCTTGCGCTCGTTTCATCGTCCTACCTCCTCTAGCTGACCGAGATACGACTAACAGATCGCTCAGGGAGCGTGAATTTCGCCCGATATCAGAGGCAGTCGCGTCGCTCGGGATCAGCCCGCTGCCAATGGCCACGATCGCTATCTCGGCCATCCGGTCGGGCGGACACTCGTTCCCCCCCAGTCACGCCCGCATTTCGAGCTTCTCGCGTGCGAACTGCATCCGGTGCAGGCGCGCATAAACTCCCTGGCGTGCGAGGAGCTCCTCGTGCGTCCCCGTCTCGACGACGCGTCCCTTGTGAAAGACGATGATGCGGTCGGCGGCTCGGATCGTCGATAGACGATGAGCGATGATCAGGGCCGTCCGGTCTCGCAAGACTTCTTCGATGGCGTGCTGCAGGCGTGACTCCGTGTCCGAATCGACGCTCGCGGTCGCTTCGTCCAAGACGAGTAGCGGAGCCTTCCGGTAGAGCGCTCGTGCGAGAGCCAGGAGCTGCCTCTCGCCCGCGCTGAAGTTCAGGCCCCGCTCGTCAACCTTCACGTCGAGAACGTCCGCACCAGCCGGAATACGGCGCGCCAGGAGGTCCGACGCCCCGACTCGACGGAGCGCGTCGGCTGCGCGGGCTCGATCGGGTTGGCCCTCCGCGATGGCCACGTTGGACAGCACGGTCCCAGGAAACAAGTACACGTCCTGCGGGACTATGGAAAAGAGTGCCCGCAAGTCCGCCACCTCGTAGGAGCGAACGTCGCGCCCCAGAACTCTCACGCCTCCGCCCTCGGGCTCGTAGAGGCGAATCAGAAGGCTCGCCACGGTCGTCTTGCCCGCACCCGTCGCGCCGACCAAGGCGACGTGCTCACCGCGGCGCGCACTGAATGTCACGTCCGACAGCACGGGAACTCCGGCCTTGTACGCGAAGCTCACGTGCTCGAAAGCGAGGGCTTCATCGGCCGGCCCATCGGCGCCGCAAGCCGCCGCCGGCAGTCCGTCCGACATGACGTCGGGCTCGTCGAAGAGCTCGAAAATCCGCTCGGCGCCTGACATCGCGCTCTGAAGGATGGTGTAGCGTTGGGAGAGCAGGCTCACGGGCTCGAAGAACTGGCGAATGTACTGGGTGAAGGTCACGAGCAGCGCAAAGGTGACTGGATGATTGCCAAGTCCGCGGAGCCCTGCGAACCAGAGAATGCTTGCAACGCACACCGAACTCACCATCTCGATCGCCGCATCGAGTACGGCCTCGTAGTACACCGCGCGTTTGTTCGCGTCCCGGTATCCCACGTTGATGTCATCGAATTCGCCAGCCATCGCTCGCTCGCGCACGAACGCTTGAACGACCGAAATCCCGCTCACCTGCTCGCTCAAGAAGGCGTTGAGCCTCGCCGTTCGGGTTCGGACATCGCGATAGGCGGCCCGCGAGCGCGAGCGGACGACGTAGACGATGAGGCCCACGATCGGCAGAGCGAGAAAGGACACCAGCGAGAGTCGCCAGTCGAGCGAAAGCATCAGGGCGACGATTCCGACAAGCGAGAGAAGGTCCCCCATCGCGTTGAAGACGCCCGACGAGAAGAGCTCTCCGACCGCGTCGACATCGTTCGTGGCGCGCGTGACCAGACGTCCGACCGGCGTCCGGTCGTAGTAGCGAAGTCGCAAGCGCTGAAGGAACTCGAACACCGACGCCCGCAGATCGGCCATCGCGCGGGCCCCGGCCACCTGCATGGCGTAGGTCTGGACTAGCGTCAGAAGCTGCAACACCACCATGAGCGATGAGAGAAGGATCCCGTCGACCATCAGCCCGTGTGCATCCCGGGCCGCCGCCCGGCGGACGACGTCTCCCGCCACCAGCGGCCGCACAAGATTGATCGCCGTCAGGAACACCAGCGCCAAGAGCGACGCGACGATGAGTCCGGAGTGCGGTCGAACGAACGGCCACAAGCGCAGCATCAGGCGCGCATCGCGAACGCCGCCGACGGCTCCCTCATCGTGAAACGCCCGTATCGTCGCGTCGCCCCGCCTCGGCTTGCCGAGCGACATCGACTGCGAGCTCACGAAGCCCTCGCGCGCGCGACTCGCGAGCCCGGGTCTATCTCATCGAGCTCTCGCTCCATTTGCTGTTCTTCCGCGAAGGCGGCGTAGATGCCGCCCGCGGCGACCAGTTCATCGTGCGTTCCCTGTTCGACGACGCGTCCTTCGTCGAGAACGAGTATACGGCCGCAGCCCGATGCGACTGCGACGCGATGAGTGATGAGGATCAGCGTCTTGTCGCCTGCCCTTCGCTCGAGCGACTCGACGATGGCCGCCTCTGTCTTCGAATCCACGGCGGACAGGGGATCGTCGAGCACGAGAATCGGGGCGTCTCGAAGCAGCGCACGAGCGAGCGATACGCGCTGCCTCTGCCCCCCTGAAAGCTGAACGCCGCGCTCGCCCACGACGGTCTCGAAGCCGTCGGGAAGCCCAACCGCTTCGCTTAACACCTGGGCTTGGCGAGCAGCATCACGGATGCGCTCTCGCGCCTCGGGCGTATCCGGATCGTCCAGCGACAGGCCGATGTTTCGGGAAACCGAGGTGGAGAAAAGAAACGCGTCTTGCTGGGCGTATCCGACGGCCGACCGCACGATGTCGAGAGGCAGGTCGCAGACGTCCTTGCCATCGATGGTGACAGTCCCTCGGGGCGTGGGCAGGAGGCGCGCGAGGAGCATCGCGAGCGTGGTCTTGCCTGATCCAGTCCGCCCAACCACCGCAAGAGACTCCCCGCGCGCTATCCGGAAACTTACGTCATGGAGAACTTCGCGCTCGCCGTACGCGAACTGCAGGTGCTCCACCGCCAAGGCGCCGCCCAACGGGCTCCCGGAGTAGGTCGGCCCGCCAACGATGTCCGGGTGTGCACACAGGATGTCCTCGAGCCTCGAGAAACTCGCGCGCCCCCGCTGCACGATGCTGAGAGCAAATCCCATGGCCACCATCGGCCAAACCATGCGCGCGAAAGCGCTCCAAAAGGCGAAGAACGAGCCCGGCGTCAGTCCCCCGCCGTTCGGCCCTCGCAGGAGCATCGACGCGCCGTACCAGAAGAATATGAGCATTCCGGCCGCGGCAACCGCCCCTATCGTCGGCCCGAGCGACCCCCGCAGGCGTGCGAGCCCGAGACTCGCTCGAAGATACTCCTTGTTGATAGCATCGAATCGGCGCCGTTCACTCGCCTCGAGCGCGAAGCTGCGAACGACCCGAACGCCCGCGAGGTTGGCTTGGAGCACGTCGGTCATGCGGCCGAGGGCCGCCTGGCTGTCTCTCATGCGATGGTAGAGTCCACGCGAAATACGCCGCGACAAGAGCGTCACGAGGGGAAGCGGCGTGAGGCACGCAAGCGTGAGCTTGGGGCTGACGACCACCATGACCTGAAGCGCGCTCGCAAACGCAAACGCGACGTTGACCAGATTGAGGACGCCGAACCCGAGGAGCAGACGCACCTGCTGCAAGTCGCTGGTCGCCCGGCTCATGATCTCGCCGGTCCGCATGTGGCGGTAGTACGCCACGCCGAGCTCGTGCAGCTTGCCGAGGAGCTCGAATCGTAGTTCGTACTCCGCATCGCGCCCCGCATTGAAGAGAAACCAGCGGCTCGCCACTCGCACCGCGAAGGCCACGCAGGCGAGAACGAGCATGAACGCGACAGGTTTCCACGCCTGGGTCGGGTGCGGACCCAATACGAGGTCGATCGAAGCCTTCGACAACCAATCGATTCGGTTCATCGACAGTTGGAACCCGGCGAGCATCAGGGTCCCCACCGCGTATTGCGGGAGGTGCCTCCGGAATTGACCCTTCAGCGTCGTCGGATAGCTGGTCTTCGGCTCTCCACCCTCGTTCAACGCGTCACAGCCTCCAAGGACGGTCGATGCTTCATCGGACCGGAGCGTTGTCACGAACGGACCGGCGATGGCCGGCGGTGCGAGCTCGACAACCTCGGACGCGCGCCCGCGCGCGACAATATTGCGAGATCCTTCTCGATGACGCGTACAGCAAGAAGGCCGAGCATCACGCGCGCACCACCCTTGCCGTCCACTTCCTGAACGACGCCGGTCCTTCCGGCGAATGGCCCTTCGAGCACGCGCACGCGCGCGCCTGGGCCAATGGTCGGACGAGCCGCGGAAGCATGCCGATGCGGGGCGCGTCCACCGACGTGAGGTGACGGAATCCACGGATCGCCAAAGCGCACGGACGGCTGCCCGGACGCCTCGCGCTCGGCAGTGCCATCGCGCTCGGCTTCGGTGTCCGTCTCAGTGTCAGCATCGGGGTCCTTGCGGTTTTTCCGAAGGCGCGTTCGTCGCGGACCAGGCGAAGCGCCCTTTTCCGAAAACCAGCGCGCTCGGCCGGCACCGCCATCCGACATGACGGGAGTCCACGCCAGCGGCATCACCGTTAGAGCGAGGGCCACGAGGGCGTCTTCGACCTGGTCGTCGAGACCTTCCGCATGTTCCAACGCCACGGCGCGGGCAAGGGTCCAGCCAATGCCGACCGACATCTCGCTGGCGACAGCTCGTTCGACCACGGCAAGCCCTTGCGCACCGCTGAGCTGCGAGACCTGCGGTCGCTCAGGCTCGCCCGTGACGCGAAGGGTAAACTGTTCCGGAAGCGCATGGAGCGCCGCTTCCAACTCGAGCACCCCGGCCCTGTCGCCCAGACGCTGGAAAACCTCGGCGAGCCCAGCAGGTGGGATTTCGAGAGCGACATCCAGCCCCTCCGGACCGACCGCAACGAAAAGGCGTGCTGGAATCTCTCCGTGGCCCTCTCCGTGAACGAATACGGCACGGGTAGCGTCGCGGTCCTCCTCGAGAACGGTTGCCACGCCAATGCCGAGGCGACGAAGCCTCCCGAGCGCGTGCTGAGCCCACGCCGCCACGGGCTCACGTGCTCCCGCACGACTCTCGCTGGTGATGGCGCTCGTGAGCGAAGACGGATGCGCAGGCTCGTCGGATACGTGAGACATTCGAAAGAGCGTTTGTGTACAACGCGACGCTAAAGGCGCAAGGGAGCCGCAACCGAGTGACGTCCCGTGGTGCCGAGAGGGAACGATTGCGCGGGCCCTCACGGATTGTCAATCGGAGGCTCGACACCCAGCGATCGTGCTACGCATACAGTCGCACGGGCATCGCACCGTGAGTAGGAGTAACCGTGCCCCGCACGACGAAGACCCGCGGCACGACCGGTAGGCCCGATCAAGGCACACGAATCAAGCCTGGTATGATCGACGGGGGCGGCGCTTCGCGGCCCCCCTCGAGCTCTTCGATCGACGAGGGGGGCGCTTCGCGGCCCCCCTCGAGCTCCTCGATCGACGAGGGGGGCGCTTCGCGGCCCCCCTCGAGCTCCCCCGAGGACACGTCGCGGTCGGACGCAGAGACGAATGAGTCGCCGTCAGAAGAGACCGATGAGACCGTAGGGGGTGACGAGCGATTGCTCGATGAGGAAGGTGTCGCGGACACCGGGGCCGAGGTGCCGGACGACGAAGCCGCGGCGACGCCGGATGTCCATGCGCCCATCGAGCGGTTCGATGCCCTTTCCGCCTATCTCCACGAGGTCCAGCGTCATCCCCTGCTGACGCCGGAGGAGACGCAGGCACTGGCTGTCCAGTTCGTCCAAAATCAGGACCCGACGATCGCCGCTCGCCTGGTGACGTCGAACCTGCGTCTCGTCGTCAAGATCGCCTACGAATACAGGCGCGCGTACCGCAACATCATGGACCTGGTCCAGGAGGGCAACATAGGCCTTATGCAGGCGGTCAAGCGCTACGACCCGTACCGGGGAGTCAAGCTGTCGTCCTATGCCGCCTGGTGGATCCGGGCATACATTCTTCGATTCATTCTCAACAACTGGCGACTCGTAAAACTCGGCACGACGCAGGCGCAGCGCAAACTCTTCTTCAACTTGCGAAAGAAGCGGGCCGAGCTCGAGGCGATGGGCATCGAACCCACCAACGCGGAGATCGCCAAACAGCTCAATGTCCCCGAGGACGACGTCGCGGAGATGGACGTTCGCCTCCAGTCGAGCGAGAAGTCGCTCGACGCTCCGGTCGGAGACGCAGAGGGGCGTTCGATCACGAAGATCGACATGATGCCGAGCCTGAGCGATGGCCCAGAATCACTGATGGCGGACGGAGAGCTCAATGCGCTGCTCAAGACCAAGCTCGCGGAATTTCGAAAGACGCTCGAAGGCAAAGAGAAGGACATCGCCATATTTGACGAGCGCCTCGTCGCAGACGAACCGCTGACTCTGCAGGAGCTCGGGGACCGCTTCGGCATTTCGCGCGAACGCGTGCGCCAGCTCGAACAGAGACTGACGGGAAAGCTTCGCGAGTACCTTCGTGACGCGATGGGCGACGCGGTGGACGTTGCCTAGCGGACCCGAGCATGTCCGAACCGCCGGCGCACGGAACTCTCTTCCTCGTTGCCACTCCAATCGGGAATCTGGGCGACATGACCGAGCGAGCGGTCGCCGTCCTTCGCGACTGCACCCGCATCGTCTCCGAGGACACGCGGCGTACGCGGCAGCTCCTCACGCACTTTGGCGTCAGCGGCAAACCTCTTGAGAGACTGGATGCGCACGCCTCTGCCGCCGGAATCGAACGCCTCGCCCTGCGCCTCTTGGGCGGCGAGCGCATCGCGATGGTCACAGATGCGGGCACGCCGGTGGTCAGTGACCCGGGCGACAAGCTCGTGCGGGCCGCAGTCGACGCGGGCGTCTTGGTCGTGCCAGTCCCCGGCGCGAGCGCTGTGTTGGCTTCGCTCGCGGCGAGCGGACTTGCGGGCGACGGCCGGTTTCGGTTCGTGGGATTTCTGCCGCGCGACGGCGCCGCGCGACGCGACGCGATCGGGTTGGTGTGCGAGACCCCGGAATCGGTCGTGATCTTCGAAGCTCCGCAGCGCGTAAGAGAGACGCTGACGTCCCTCGCCCAAGCAACGCCCATGCGGCAAGCGTGCGTGGCACGAGAGCTCACCAAGGTGCACGAGGAGTGGGTGCGCGGAACGCTGGAGCAGCTCGCAGCGGACGGCCGCGAATGGATGGGAGAGATCGCCGTCGTGCTCGGACCGTACGATCCAGCCGAGCGCGGAGAGAGCGTCGACGAGGAGGCTCTCGAACAAGAAATCCAGCGGGCCGTCGCCCAGGGCGAGCGACCGAAAACAATCGCGGAACGACTCGCCGCCTGGAGCGGCCGAACGAGACGCGAGATCTACTCGAGAGTCCTCTTGGCCCGGTCCGAAAAGGACAGGTGAACTCTATCGTCTCCCCTGGCCCAGTTACCAAGATGGCATCGGGGGCGCCTAGAGTGTGTTGATGTTCGAATCTGCGACCGGCCCCTCGGGCCACCGCCTCGTGGCGACGCTGGGTCCGGCGAGCTTCGGTCGCGAAGCCGCACTCCTCGAGGCCGGCGCCACGGCGCTCCGACTCAACGCATCGCACATGACTCCGGAACAAGTCGCTCGGCGAGCAGAGGTCGTGCTGCGCGACGCGTGCGGCGGCGCGTGCATCGTTGACCTACAGGGCGCAAAGATGCGTCTCGGTGACTTCGAACCGCGGGCGGTGCGCGAAGGCGAAGTGGTTACGTTCGAGTCTTCGGCCGCGCGCGGCGGGCTCTTGCTTCCTCACGCCGAGCTCTTTGCAGCCGTCGCCCCCGGCGAGGTACTGACGCTCGACGACGGGCGGCTCGAAGTCGTCGTCGTGGATGTTAGCCGGGAGAGGATTTCGGTGCGCGCATCAGGGGCCGGATGGCTTCGACCGCGCAAGGGCGTCAATCGCCCGCACCACCCGGTCGAACCCTCGTCGCTCTGTGATGCGGACCGGGCGGTGCTCGACGCCTGCGACCGATACGACGAGATTGAATACGCGATTTCTTTCGTGCGAGACGGCGGCGAAGCCGCATGGGTGCGCGCCCGAGGGCGCCGTCGGGTCATCCTCAAGATTGAACGAGACGAGGCGATCCGCTCACTCCTATCCACGTCGGCCGCTGCCGATGAGGTCTGGATATGCCGAGGCGACCTCGGTGCGCAGCTCGGCTTGCAGGCCATGGCGCGAGCCGTTCACTCTGTGGATCCGCGGCAGATCGCCGTACCCGTGCTCCTTGCCGGTCAGGTCCTCGAGCACCTGACCCACCACGCCGAGCCGACCCGTTCGGAGGTGTGCCACCTCCACGATGCGCTTCTGCGGGGTTTCGCTGGAATCGTTCTCTCCGATGAGACGGCCATCGGTGTGGATCCGGTGAACGCCGTTCGGTGGGCGGCGCGACTGCTTCGGGAGCTTGGTCGAACCTGATCGATGCGCCGGTCAGAGGGTGTGGGCGACAACGCCGCCCGACGATGCGACGACGAGTCGTCGGGTTGATCCCTCGGTGACGATGGCGGATGGACCGGCGCCGTGGATGCAGGGGAGATCGAGACCCGTCCATGCCGCTGCTCCACGCTTCACGTAGACTCCTCCTGCCGACGAGACGTAGAGGTACCCGGTTACCGGATCGCGGACGAGGCTCACGTCGTCGAGACTCGGGAGGCCCGCGGTCATGTCGGTCCACGTCGCTGCACCGTCGGCGCTCTGCTGGAGACCCTGGCCTACCACGCACGCGTTCAGCGTTGAATGTACGCCAGGCACCAAGACAAGACAGTTCACGGAGGTGCCAGCCAGCCCACTCTGCGTCCAGGTCTGCGCTCCGTCGACGCTCTTCCATACGCCGGCCCCGTTCGTGCCGAGGTAGACGGTGTCCGGGGCTGCGGGGTCGACCACGATCCAGCGAACGTCGATGAGCGAAGTGCCTGTCTGCGTCGTCCAGGGGGTGATCCCGGCGTTGGATGCGACAAAGGTCGCAGCGCTGTCGGTCGACTTGAACAGCCCATTGACTTGCGTTCCGACGTACACCACGTTCGACCGAGACGGATCGATGGCGATGGCGAGCTCATTTTCCGTGAGAGACGAGGCGTTGAACGTCGCACCATCGTTCGACTCGTAGAGCGTTGGCCACGCTCCAACAAATACGCGTCCCGGTGTCACAGGGTCCGGAACGACCGTAAAGTCGTAGTCCACCGGGAGAGAGCTCACTGGGACGCGCTGCCACGACTGTTCTGACGCCGGTCTCTTCCAGATCCCTGATCCCCAAGAGCCGAGCCACAGTTCGCCAGGATCAGCCGGTGAGGTCGCGAGAGCGCTCACGGTAATCCCGAGAAAGCCCTGCGCAATGGTCCACGATGACACGGGGGTCGTCGAAACCCACAGTCCGCCATGGCTTCCGACCAGCACATCGCTCCCGCGCGGATCGATGGCCATCCGCCCGGGCCAAGTGCCCATGGGGACGAGATCGAGTCCCTGGACCAACGCGGGCTCGAGCGTTTTCCCCCCATCGATCGAGTGGCGAGGCCCTTCGTACTGGACCATGGCATAGATGTCGTTGCAGTCTCCGGCCGATATTTCTACATCTTCAATGACGTCATCCGTGGGCATCACGGTAAACGTGGCGCCCCGATCGATGCTTCGCGCAATGCCTGTCGCGGTCGCGGCGTAGACGATGCCCGGATCGGCGGCGCATCGGCGAAGATTCCACATGTACCCCGCGCCCGAGAGCACTGTGGTCCAGGTCGCCCCGCCATTGGTTGTTCGCAGTACTGTGGAGTTCGACCAGGCACTCGTCGCGTCTTCCAGCATCATCAGCGCCAAGACGTCATCCGGCGTATCGCGCGCGACGTCCATTGCGATGACATCGCCGTAGGGAACGCCCTCGTTGACGGCCGAAAACGTCTCCCCGCCGTCGTCCGATCGATAGAGTCCCCCACCGTGGACCGAGGCGTACACGCGGAGCGGTTGGCTTGGAGCCACCGCCACGTACTGGGTTCCAACACCGTCAAACGACAGGACGGACCACGTATGTCCCGCATCATTGGAAATGAGCACGCCTGCCGACGACGACGCTAGGAATACGTTGGGATCGCTGCCCGGAGCTGCGAGATACTCGATATCCCCAAGGGTCGAGCTTCCTTGCAGATGCCACGTAAATCCACTGTCCGTGCTTTGGTAAAGGTTCTTGGAAGCGGTCGCGTAGACGGTTCCAGCGGCTGCGCGGGTGTCGAAGAGCACGTCGATGATCGCGGCCCCACTCAAGCCGTCGTTGTAGGATGTCCATCCGCACGTCGCCGACTCTTGGCCGACCGAACTGGCGCCATCCGGTGGGGACGCCTCCGCACATTGTCCCCCAGTGTCCGCTCGGGCTGCGTCCTGCGCACTACCCCTGGCATCTTGTTCCGCCGCGTCCAACTCTAGTTTGCCCGCGTCCGGGAGGGTGATTTCCACCCCACCGAGGCAGGAGTTCGAGAGCAGGCACACCACAATGGAAGCCAACGTTGTTCTCATCGCTCTCCTCCCTATGCACGCTCTAAGCCGAGCAGGGGAGTTGGTTGCCGGATGGGCAACCGGCATTCGCGCATCATGGCACTTTGTCCTCGCGTCAGCTCGCTCCCGGCATCGCATCCGCTCGCCGTCGCCGCCAATATCCGCCCGCCCGCCCGGCAAGCAAGCCGGGGGCCCATTTACGAATCCGCGCGATGCGCCACGCACCTCTGCCGGAGCTCGGGATCGCGATCAACTCATTCGAGCTCTCTCCTCTCCGTCGTTTCTGTTGTTGGAAACGCCAAGGCCTTGACGGTGGCGGCGGTTACTCGTCGCGATCGGCAAGCTCCTCGTCTAGCTCTTCGTCGAGCGCATCCCGGGCCGTCGGCCCCGAGCCAGCCGATCCACCCATGGCAGCCTTCGCGGCTCTCGCTCCAGTGCGCCAGAAAAGCAGGAGCGCGGCACTTGCGATCGCACCAAAAGCTACGACGAAGCTCGTCGTGAGCGCACCCTCCGTCGGCAGAGCGCGAACACGAGGACCGAATCGGGCGACGAAATCCGCCTCGATAGCGCTGGCCGATTCACCGCGGGCCATCCGATCCTCGATCTCCTTGCGTAGGTCGTGCGCAAGCTCGGAGTCGTGGACGTCGAGCGTACCCCCATAACAGCAGGGAGCCAGAAGTCGTGCCTCCAAGCCCTTCGGGCCGATCGCGGTGTCTGCCCGGGCGCTCCCGCTGACCATCGCCAGCACACAAAGGACCGTGCCGGCCGCCACAGCCCAGAACTTCATCGACTCGACAATGCGCCCCATCGCGTTCCACACACCTTTGCGAAGTCATACCATCGCCCGCGGGACTCGCATGCTTGCTCGAGCCTCTGATGTTCAGATCGTCGGCTGGCCCTGGCGTGGTAGGGTCGCGTCCGGATGTGTGGCTTCGTCGCGATGGCCGGGTCTCGTTCGACCCGAGACGGTGTCATCGAGAACGGTCTGCGAACTCTTGTTCACCGCGGACCGGATGGAAGCGGCACGTGGCGCTCAGCCGACGGTCGCGCGGCTCTTGGGCACGCGCGGTTGGCGATCATCGACCTTTCGCAAGCGGGCGCGCAACCAATGGTTTCGACGGACGGGCGCGGCGTGCTCGTCACCAACGGGGAGATCTACAACCATCGCGACCTCCACCGCCTGATCGATGTTCCGTTGCGGTCCAGCTCGGACACCGAAGTTCTGCTCGAGCTTCTGCGTGCGCGCGGTGGGGACGCGCTCCGACACCTGCGGGGAATGTTTGCGTTCGCCTACTGGGACGGCGAGGAACTGCTCCTCGCGCGCGACCGGTTGGGCATCAAACCGCTCTACTACGCCGAGCACGGTGGCGAGATTGTGGCGGCTTCCGAGATCGCGTCCGTGGTTGCCATGCGCTCGGTTCCCCCGAGCGTCGACGGTCGTGCGATCGATGACTACCTCACGTACCTATACGTTCCCCCTCCGCGCACGGGGATCGCGGGCGTTCGCGAGCTCCTCCCGGGGCATACGCTGCGATGGAGCGAGCGCAGCGGAGCGAAGATCGAGCGGTACTGGCAGGTCCCCTCGCATGTTGCCGGCTCGATTCCAACGGCGCGTCGAGTCCGCGCGCTGCTCGACGATTGCGTAGCCGCCCACCTCGAGTCCGACGTTCCCGTCGGCGTATTTCTGTCAGGAGGCCTCGATTCGTCGTCGCTCGTTGCGCTCGCCGCCCCGCGCAGCACCGGAACGTTGAAAACATTCAGCGTAACCTTCGGTGCCGAGGGGAAACACCTTGACGAGCGACGCTTCGCCGCCGAGGTCGCGTCTCGCTATTCAACCGACCACCGCGAGATCCACGTAGCGGCGGATGTCGCCGCAATCTTGCCCGAACTCGTTCAGCGATTCGGGCAGCCGTTCGGCAATCCAACGGCGGTGCTCACGTATGCCCTGTCGCGTGCTGCACGCGCCCACGTGAAGGTCGCGCTCGCAGGGGACGGCGGCGATGAGCTGCTCGGCGGTTATCCTCGCTACCGCGGACTGTGGCTTGCGGAGATCCTCCGCCGGATGCCGTCCGGGACGATGCTTCGGGCCCGCCGTGCCCTGGAGTTCATGGGACCGTCACGCGCCTCACGAGGCCGACTCGCCAACCGATTGGCGCGATTTCTGGCGCACGCGGACGAACCACTCGAGACGATGTATTTCCGCTGGGTCACGTACCTCGACGACGCGCGCAAGGAGTACCTCCTCTACGATCGTAACGGGCTCCTATTGTCCGCCCCAGCGCACGAGCCGTACGAGTTTCTCGCCGAGATTCGGCGGCGCCACTCAGACGTGCCGGCGCGCGACGTCGCTTCGCTCGTCGATATCGAGTCGTTCCTGCCGTGCAACGTCCTCGCATACGGCGACCGAATGAGCATGGCGCACGCCCTCGAGGTGCGGGTTCCGTACTGCGATCACCAGCTCGTCGAGGAGCTCGCGCCGATCCCCATCGCGTCGAAGATGCCGGGCGGAGTTGCCAAGGGGCTGTTCCGGTGGGCCCTGCGAAGGGATCTTCCGGCGCGTGTCTTGGTTCACCGAAAGGTCGGTTTCAACCCGCCCATCGCCGAGTGGCTGAGCGGCGCACTCGCGCCTATCGTCGCCCAGCACCTGTCGGAGCGGGCCGTGCGAGAGGGTGGTGTCCTCGCGTGGGGCGCAATAGACGAACTCGTCACGCAGTTTCGGAGCGGTGACCACAGTATCGCGCACTCCCTGTGGTCAATCGTTGTGCTCTCCGCCTGGATGGACTGGCTTGGGCGTCAGCGCGCGTGTCCGGCGTGACACGGTCGTAGCCGGTCCCGCCGTCGGGAGGAACAGCGGCGCCATCGGCGACGCTAGGAGTCTGTCGGGCTTTTTGCAGGAGCAAAAAGTCCCGCCAGCCTCCGTCGTGTCGGATCACGTTCGAGGGGAGCGCAGCCGCTCCCCTCGAGCT
>Ga0326728_10008735_pt1 | contig 24904 bp, 19 predicted proteins | sample MB3enrmetagenome_FD_207602 | JGI IMG/M metagenome (GOLD analysis project Ga0326728, IMG submission 207602) | Lab enriched peat soil microbial communities from McLean, Ithaca, NY, United States - MB31MN | ecosystem: Environmental > Terrestrial > Soil > Wetlands > Peat | place: USA: New York... | reverse complement strand
CAGATTCAATCCCCAGGAAATACCAAGCACTCTATTTCGACGACGTTCAAATGAGCTTTCAAGACATCGCATACGCCCGCGATGCAGCGGACCGTTATCTGGCGGCCACGCTGACTCCAGCGGGCAGGGTGGGCATTTTCACCTCCTCGGGCCAAGGTGCTGTGGACTTCACCGACGACCGCGGCAAACTGCACGAGGCCCTTTTCAACCTTCGGCCAAGGCCGGTCTATTTTCGAGAATCAAACGCCTGCCCTGATATCGCTGAATACCAGGCGTACTTGATCGTGGACCAGCGCGATACGGATGCGACTGCGATCGCTACGAATGAGTACTTTCAGTGCAATTGCTCGAGTTTACCGCCTCAAGCGCAGCAAAGCTGTATGAACCAGGCCCCCATGGCCATCGACGGGGACGCGACGAGGGTAATGGAGACGGGGGAGACACAGCACGTCCAGATTCTGCGGGGCCTCGAGCAAGTCGTCCGCCGCACCGCTTTGATGCCTGGGCAGCGCAGCGTCATTTTCCTCTCGCCGGGGTTTCTCCTCTACCACCTGGAAACGCAGATTAATGATCTCTCGGATCGCGCCCTTCGTTCCAACGTGATCGTGAACGCCTTGGACCCGCGGGGGCTGTATGTAATCATTCCTGGCGGTGATGCGAGCAAGCAAAACTCCGCGATGCCCAACGATGCCGGCTTGATGGGGAGGAAGTCCCAGCTTATCCAGAACGGATACTCCGTTGCTGAAGAGGTTCTATCTGGCTTGGCCGCGGACACGGGCGGGCAGTTCTTTCACAACAGCAACGATCTGGACAAGGGCTTCCGGCAGGTAGGGACGCTTGCGGAGGTCTCTTACGTTCTAGCGTTTTCTCCACGCAACCTCAAGCCCGATGGCCGATTTCACAAGCTGAAAGTGAGCTTGGCGAACCCCAAAGGTTTCACGCTTCAGGCGCGACGCGGCTATTTCGCGCCTAAAGCCTCAGAGGATGCTGCTGCCAGGGCCAAGGAAGAAATTCAAGACGCAGTCTACTCTCAAGACGAACTCAGGGAACTTCCGATCGATGTGCATACGCAGTTTTTTAAACTGAATGAATCCGATGTGCGCCTCTCCGTACTCACTCATTTGGACGTGAGCTCCTTGCGTTTCCAAAAGCAACAGGATCGCAATCTGGATGACCTGACCTTTATCACTGTTCTCTTCGATCGCGATGGAAAATACCTGACAGGAAAAGAGAAGAAGGTAGTATGTCGGCTTCGCGACGACACGCTCGCGAGACTGACGCGAAGCGGCATAACGCTGAAAATGGAGTTCGATTTGAAGCCCGGGACATACATGGTTCGACAGATCGTCCGCGACTCCCAGGCCGGACAATTATCCGGACTGAGCCGAACCGTTGAAATACCTTATTAGGAGGTGGTGCATGCGTCGAAGAAGCAAATTCGGTCTGTATATTCTCCTACCTGCGGCGATCGGAATTCTGGGACTAGGCCTGGTGGTCACTCTTGCCCAGAGCGGAGGAGCGCCGGGCGCTTCTCCTCAGGCACCCCTCGCTTCACCTCAAGTTTTGAGAACTGAAGCAAACCTTGTTCTGGTGGACGTGGTCGCCACCAACAAAAAAGGGGAATACATCAACGACCTGGATGTCAAAGAATTCCAGGTCTTGGAAGATAACCAACCGCAAACTATCACAGCTTTCTCGCGCCCGGAGGGAACGCAGGGTCCTCGAAGGCCGGGCCAGCCCCACTATATCGTGGTCTTCTTCGACGATTCGTCCATGTCCACCCAGGATCAAATGCTGGCGAGGCGGGCGGCAAACCAATTTGTGGAGAAGACGGCTTCACCGGATCGCTTGATGGCGGTGGTGGATTTCACGGGGACAACTCAAGTTGTCCAGAACTTCACCTCGGATGGTGCGAAGCTGAGAGCCGCGACGGAGAAGGTGCAGTACTCCGCGGTTGCGTCCAATCCGGAGATCGCGATGAGCGAGACGCAGGCATTGGGGCCAGGGGGCCTTGCCGGAGGCATGGGGCCCACCATGGCGTCCATCTCTATGGCCATGAACCAATCCGACTTCGGTGCGCGGTCGTTGCTTCTATCGATCCGCGACTTGGCCAAGACTTTGCGCGCTGTCCCCGGGCGCAAGACTTTGATTCTTTTCTCCTCGGGGTTCCCATATACGGCGGACCGGCAGCCCGAACTCGATGCCACGATCGATGCTGCCAATCGATCCAATGTGGCGATCTACGCCATCGATGCGCGAGGCTTGGCGACCATGCCCGGGTTCTCGGCCACCACGTATCTCGATTTGCCCTTCCCACACGCACCGGCCTCGCTCGCCTGCTTGGCCGAACTGCCTGACCCATGGCCCCAGCACGGTGGCGGCGGTGGGGGCGGAGGTACAGGTGGAGGTGGCGGCACCGGTGGCGGTGGGTCCAGCGGTGGCGGCGGTAGTCACGGTGGTAGTGGCGGCACCGGCGGCACCGGCGGGACGGGTGGCAGCGGAGGGAAAGGTGGCACCGGCGGCACCGGCGGGACGGGTGGCAGCGGAGGGAAAGGTGGCACCGGCGGCACGGGCGGCACGGGTGGCGGCGGCACCAGAGGCGGTGGGGGGATGGGTAATCCCAACGGCACTGGTGGGAATTATTCGAACCTGCCGGGCAACACTTACATGTGCAATGACCCGATGACTGCCATGCAAAACCCCATGTGCCCTCAGAATCGCTTGAACCAGTTGATGGACCAGAGCGTTTCCGCAAACCAGCAAGTTCTCGACGCGTTGGCGCGCGGCACGGGTGGCTTTACGATTCTCAACACCAACGATTTCCTTGCAGGGTTGAATAAGATCGCCAACGAGTTGGACGAATACTACATTCTGGGGTATGTCCCTCCAAGCCAGGCGCACGACGGGACGTACCATAAGATCTCCGTTAAAGTGACTCGCGCAGGACTGCAGGTCCGGCACCGGAATGGTTACTACGACGTGAAGGGGCCCGACATGTTGGCCGGAAAGCCGGAAGGGAAGAATCTGGAAGCTCTGGTGGCAGGTTCCCAACCCGGACAAGTTCCCGTCCTGCTCAGCGCTCCCTACTTCTACACTTCGCCCGGCGTAGCACGCGTCTACGTGTCGCTCCAGATTCCAGGGTCGGCCGTCGACTTCGGCAAAGCGAAGAAGGATTTTCACTCCGAAGTGCAAGTGCTCGGGATTGCCGCCAAAGCAGACGGATCGGTGGCCGCCCGGTTCAGCGACACTGTAAAGATCGACATGGAAAAGAAAGATCTGAAGGAATTTACCAAAGGGCCCTTCAAATATCAGAGCACCTTTAACATCGCGCCGGGAGAGTACACGCTGAAACTGGTTCTAAGCTCGGGCGGGGAGAAGTTTGCGAAATACGAAAAGCCCTTGGTGATCGCTCCTTTCGATGCCAAGCAGCTTGAGATCAGTGGACCCGCGCTCAGCGATGATGTTCGTCCGGTGAACCAGCTTGTAGCAAGCCTGGACTCGGAACTCCTTGAGGATCAGACCCCACTGGTCTTCCAGGGCCACGAAGTGTTCCCCCAGGCCGGCAACCATTTCCAACACGGGGAAAAAGTGATGTTCTACGTGGAGGTGTTTGAGCCCAAGATGCAAACGGCCATGGCGCCGCGCGTGGGTGTGCTTTTCAATATCGTGAATTCCAAGACCAACCAGCAAGTGTATTCCTCGAACACCATACTTGTGGATACTTTCGCGAAAACTGGAGATCCTCTGATCCCTGTGGTACAGCAGATTCCCACAGACGGCTTGCAAGCGGGCGAATACCGCTTGGAGGTCCGGGCGCGGAATTCAATGGGTGGGGTAACCCCCATACGTAGCGCGGATTTCGTCGTCGAATAAGCGGAGTAACCGCTGACAAGTGGTGAGCACGAACGGCTTTCACCGCAGAGCGCACAGAGTTCACGGAGAAAAACGATTGACTGTTCTCTGTGCTCTCTGTGACCTCTGTGGTGAGGCTTTCCTTCCGCCTGCCGTTGTCGATCGAAAATCGATAATCCCCGAGCCACCAGCTACGGAATCGATTTTCCTCCGTCAACAACAAAAACCTGCCCGGTGATGAAGTCGCTTCGGGTGGCCAGGAAGAGGACCGTCTCCGCAATGTCTTCGGGCCGGCCGGCCTTCTTGAGCGGAATGGCTCGGATTATCTTCTCGGTTCCGGCGTCGCGAGGATCGCCGGGGAAGAGGATCGTCCCGGGGGCTACGCTGTTGACCTGGATGTGCGGAGCGAGCGCTTTAGCCAGGGAGCGCGTGAGTGAAATCGCGCCCGCCTTCGAGGCGCAGTAGTGAATGTATTCCGGCCAGGCCTGAAGCCCTCCCAGGGAAGAGATGATGACAATGCGGCCGTGCCCTTGGCGTTGCATAATGCGCGCGGCTGCCTGAGCGCAGAAAAACGCTGCCTTCAGGTTGATCCCGAGAATCTTGTCCCAATCCTTTTCGCGGAGCTGGTCCCACTTGGCGGGGAAGAAGATGCCCGCGTTATTGACCAGTAAGTCGAGCCGGCCAAAACGCTTTTCGACCGACCGAAACAGCACCGCAACCTGCTTCGGCCGGGATACGTCCGCGCGCGCCACCATGGCTCGGCTCCCCAAGCTCTCAATCTCGCGCGCCGTGGCGAGTGCGCCCTGCTTGGACTCGTTGTAATGCACCACAACCTCGGCGCCAGCGCGCGCCAAGGTCAACGCAATGACGCGTCCGATGCGCCTGCCGGCGCCGGTGACCAAAGCGACTTGATTCTGAAGCGAACGATTGTTCATCTCGGATGGACGGATCATGAACCAAGCTCCTCGCCCCAGAGGCACAGAGGCGCCGAGAACCGAAGAATGAAGCCGCTCTCTGTGCCTCAGTGTCTCTGTGGTTCAAGAAGATTCCTACACCGGCTCAAGCCAGGCCGTGAAGTGCCGCAAAAAGGGGGCTTCGTAGGTCAGCTTCAACCCACGAATCCGCTCCCGCCTCTTCCATACCTCCAGAATGATCTCGATGACGTAATCGATGTGGCTTTGGGTGTAGACGCGTCGTGGAATCGCCAACCGCACCAAATCCATTTTTGCCGCACCGCCGAACATGAGCGTGCCGATTTCCACCGACCTGATGCCACCCTCGAGGTAAAGCTCAGAGGCGAGCGCGACGCCGGGAAACTGTTCGAGAGGGATATGCGGCAGGAAGGCCCGCGCGTCCAGGTAGACGGCGTGTCCGCCCGGTGGTTGCACGATGGGCACTCCTTCCTCGGCGATGTGTCTGCCCAGGTAGCCGGTGGAGACTATTCGGTAGCGAAGATAATCCTCCTCTAACACTTCTTCGACTCCCACCGCAATCGCCTCCAGGTCCCGTCCCGCCAAGCCGCCATAGGTTGGGTAGCCTTCCGTCAGAATCAGCAGGTTCTTCTCCTGCTGAGCAAGCGCTTCGTCGTTGGTGCAGAGGAAGCCGCCGATGTTGGCGAGTCCGTCCTTCTTGGCGGACATGGTGCAGCCGTCGCCCAAGCTGAAGATCTCCTGCGCAATCTGCTTCGGCGTCTTCGACTCATAGCCCGTCTCACGCAGCTTGATGAAATAGGAGTTCTCGGCAAAACGGCAGGCGTCAAAATAGAGCGGGATCGCATGCTTCAGGCACACGGCGCGGACAGCGCGAACGTTTTCCAATGACGCGGGCTGTCCGCCCCCCGAGTTGTTGGTGATCGTCAACATCACCAGCGGCACGCGCTCCCTGCCCACACGTTCAATCAACTGTTCCAGCGCCGTCACATCCATGTTCCCTTTGAACGGATACGGGACCGACGGCTCCCTGCCTTCCTGTGCGGGCAGATCAACGGCCTCCGCGCCCAGAAACTCAATATTCGCGCGCGTGGTGTCAAAATGCGTGTTGTTCGGTACCACATCTCCCTTCTTACACATCACGCCGAAGAGAATACGTTCTGCCGCTCGCCCCTGGTGGGCCGGGATAACGTGCCGGTAGCCGAAGATTCCCTGCACTGAATGCCGAAAACGTTCGAAGCTCTTACTGCCCGCGTAACTCTCGTCGCCCTCCATGATCGCCGCCCACTGGTGAGTCGACATGGCCCCGGTGCCGGAGTCGGTCAGCAGGTCGATCAGCACGTCTTCCGCAGGAAGCAGGAAGAGGTTGTAGTGGGCCGCGCGCAGCCGTTGCTCTCGCTCCTCCCGTGTCGTCCATCGTATCGGCTCGACGGTCTTGATCCTGAATGGCTCGAAAATCGTGCGTATCGGCATGAGAGTCCCCTAGGACGAATTCGCAAATAGCTTAACGCACGAAGGGGAATTACGCTACCTGTAGGGGGACGGCCGTATCGTGAACGTAGCGCCGACCTTCAGGTCGGCAGTTGCTGGCCTGAAGGCCAGCGCTGCAAGTCATTCCTTGACGCTATCACCCCCGTTCACTAAGATTTAGGTTATGGCTGAGGTGGTGGTATATTCCAAACCGGGCTGCTGCCTGTGCGACGATGTTAAAGAAAAACTTGAAGTTCTACAAAGAAGCCACGCCTTCAGCTTGCGAGTGGTGAACATCCTGGAAGATCCCCATGCCTACCGGAAGTTCAAGGAAGAGATTCCAGTGGTTTTCATCAATGGAAAGAAAGCCTTCAAGTACTACTTGAATGAGGAGCAATTCCTGAAAAAGCTAGCGTAGCACCGACGCTTGTTTGGAGGTCAAATGCCGCGTCCCAAGAAACTCGACCTGCTGGCGATCGCCGCGCATCCCGATGATATCGAACTGACCTGTGGCGGCGCCGTCATCAAGATGGTCGAGGCCGGCTACAAGGTGGGGATCTTAGACCTGACGGCGGGTGAAACCGGTACGCGCGGAAGCATCGCGCTGCGCCAGGAAGAATCGGCGCGCGCCTCGAAGGTGATGGGCATCGTTCACCGCGAAAATCTGGGCCTGCCGGATGCCGGGGTCGAGCACCGCCGCGATTATAAGCTGAAGATTGCGCAGCGGATCCGAGCCCTCCAGCCACGCACCGTGATTCTGCCGTATTGGGAAGGGCGCCATCCGGACCACTATACGGCCGGCCAAATAGGCTACGAAGCGTGCTTCCTTGCAGGTCTGGTCAAGCTGCCGCTCGAGGGAGCGCCGCATCGTCCGCACAAGATCATCTATTCGTCGCTTTATGTGCCCGCTGTGCTTCCTACCTTCGTGGTTGACATCTCCGGCCAATTCGAACGAAAGGTCAAAGCAGTGGTTTGCTATGGTTCGCAGTTCTCGCCTCGCCAGGATTGGCAAAATCTGTTCCCCTCGCGTGCCGATTGCCGCGAACGTCTGGCGGCCCAAGCCCGTCATTTCGGGGACATGATCGGCGTGCGCTACGGTGAGCCGTTCGTCACCCGCGAGATCGCCGCCGTGGACGATCTCGTGAACATACCGGTGAGGTCGATTTAACGTCCTTTGGAATAATCAGTCCTCTCTTTTTGAATGAGTAGCCCTCTCCCTTGGGGAGAGGGTGTCCCGCTGCCGGTGCTTTCATCAGCCGGAGCGGGACGGGTGAGGGGTTGGTTCGTCGGGCGCCGAGGTGCCGAGGAGTTGACACATGTCTACGCCGCACCAACGCGGTTCTTCCACCTGTCATGCACGAACCAGACGGCGGCAACGACGATCAGCACGGCTAGGATGGTATCGAAACGATGGAAGTAGGCCCGCAGAGTTTCCCAGCGCTGGCCAAGCTTCATGCCGGCGTAAGCTAAGGCTAAGCACCAGGGAAGGGAACCGAGGAAAGTGAACACGTTAAAGCGCAGAAAATTCATGCGCGCCACTCCTGCCGGAAAGGCGATGAAGGTCCGAATCACGGGCAGCAGGCGCGCCAGGAATACTGCCCAATCGCCGTAGCGGCCAAAGAACCGGTCCGCCATCTCCAGATCATGGTGGGTGACAAGAACATATCGGCCGTATTTCTCTACCAGCGGCCGTCCTCCCCATGAACCCACGTAGTACGCCACCAGCGAGCCGAGATTGCATCCCACGGCGCCGGCAATAGCTACCCACACCAGTTTGAATCGACCCGCAGAGACCAGATACCCGGAGAAGGGCATTATGACTTCCGAAGGCAGAGGTATGCAGGCGGACTCAATGCCCATCAGCAGCACGATGCCCAGGTAGCCTGAGTGTGAAATCACTGAAATGATGAAGCTTGCAAGATACTCGAAGAAGGTTGTAACCATGACCCGCAATAATCTAACCTCTCCCGTCGCGGGAGTCAATTGCCGGACCCCACGTTTGGAGACGCAAGCTGCTCCCGGTTGACCCAAAAGTCCCTCTTCTCACGCTTGTTAAAGTGAAAGCTCACGAGATGCCCGCGCTACAATCTTCAGAGCAGCAGGGAAGGCGGCTGGAAGTGATTTTTCTCGAACCGCAACGCTTCTCCGAACGTATCATCAGACAGTGAGGAGGAAGGAGGCGCAATGGAGAATTTGCTTCGCGACATTAAGCACGGTTTGGGATCCCTGTTGCGCGACAAGGGGTTTAGCGCCACGGTGATGCTGACTCTGGCCATTGGCATTGCCGCCTACACCGCCACCTTTGCGATTGTTAATTCGGTCTTATTGCGTCCGCTGCCGGGCCCGAACGCGGACGCCATTGTCCTGATGTCGAACGAGTATCCGAAAGCCGGCGCGGCCGATCAGAGTGTAAGCGCCGCTCCCGACTACTACGATCGCCTTCGCGTTGTGACGGCTTTGCAGGAACAGGCCTTGTTCGGGGAGAACGATACGACGCTGGACATCAACGGCGCACCGGAGAGAATTGAGGCCATGAACGTGACTCCATCCTTCTTCCGGGTGGTGGGTATTTCTCCGGCCCGCGGGCGAGCATTTACTGCGGAGGAAGGCGAAGTCGGAAATGAAAACAAGGTGATCCTCAGCGACGCGCTCTGGCATCAGCTCTACGGCGGCGATCCCTCTGCCATCGGACGCGAACTGCGTCTGGGCGGCACACCGTTCACCATCGTGGGCGTCATGCCGAAAGACTTCGTCTTCGTAGACCCTCAGGTTCGTCTCTGGGTGCCCGTGGCCTTTGCGCCCCAGCAGAAAACCGAGTATCACAACAACCAGTGGGGCAATATCGGAAGGCTGAAGCCGGGCGCCACCATCGCCCAAGTCCGGGCGCAGGTTAGCGCTCTTAACGCTGCCAACTTGGAGCGGTCTCCCGCGCTGAAAGACTTCCTCATCAATTCCGGGTACTACACCAAGGTGGAGCCGCTTCAGCACGCACTGGTCAAAAGCGTAGAAAGCGCGCTTTACCTGCTCTGGGGAGGAGCGGTGTTCGTGCTGCTCATTGGCGGATTGAACGTCACCAACCTGGCGCTGGCGCGGTCGAGCGCGCGCAGCAAGCAGATCGCCACGCGCCTGGCGCTGGGCGCGGGCCGTGCCCAGATCGCGCGCCAGACGATCGTTGAAAACGTGCTGCTGGCGGGAGCAGGCGGCATCGCCGGCGTACTGCTCGGTCGGGCCCTTTTGCGGGCCGTGGCGGCGACGGGGCTGGGTCAGTTGCCCCGGGCGGACGAAGTCCGCATCGACGGAACCGTCGTTCTTGTCAGCCTCGCGCTGGCCGTCGTAGTCGGTGTGCTGGTCGGACTCGTACCGCTTTCGAGCGCCTTCAAAATCAACCTGACGGCCACGTTGCGAGACAGCGGCCGCACGGGCACGGGCGGCGTCGGTACCCGTAGGCTGCGCCAGGGCTTGGTGAGCGCAGAGATCGGACTGGCCTTTGTGCTCCTGGCCGGGGCTGGTCTGCTATTGGCCAGCTTTCGACACTTGCTGGCGGTCGATCCGGGCTTCAAAACCAGCGGGGTGCTGACAGCGTCCGTCAGCGCGCCGGCCTCCGGGTACCGGGGAGGCGGCGACTTGCGGACTCTGATGAACCGGGCGCTGGATTCGATTAGGCGCCAGCCGGGCGTGGTCGCTGCCGGGGCGACCACGGCCATCCCCTTCGGCAACAAAGAGAACGACGAAATCATCATGGCTGAGACTTATGTTATGAAGCCGGGAGAATCCTTGTTCTCTCCGTATCGTCTTATCGTTACGCCAGGATACTTCGAGACGATGAACATCCCCTTGGTACGCGGGCGATACTTCGACGAGCGCGACAGCGAGAGCGCCGCACCGACGGTCATTGTCGACGAACAGTTGGCCCGGCACTTCTGGCCGAACCTCGATCCGATTGGACACCGGATGTACCAATCCGACGACTTGAAGGCGCCAACGAAGCCCGGAGCGCACACGGTTTGGTACCAGGTGGTTGGGGTGGTGCGCTCCATCACCCAGGAAGACCTCGCCGGAACCAGAAGCGGGTTCGGCGCTTACTACTTTCCCTACGCACAGCACCCGTCTTCAGATTTTACGTTTGTAGTCAGGACCGTTGGCGAAGCAGGCGGCGCCGCAAGCACGCTCCACACGGCGATCGCACGCATCGACCCGGAGCTGGCGCTGTTCGATGTGAAGACCATGGACCAGCGCACTGCGCTCTCGATGGCACCCCGCCGCGCCTCGCTGACGCTGGCCCTGGCGTTCGGCGGCTTGGCGTTGTTCCTTGCGGCAATCGGCATCTACGGGGTGCTCGCCTACCTGGTGGCGCAGCGGAGGCGGGAGATCGCTATCCGGATGGCTCTTGGCAGCACGACAACTGCGGTGGTGAAGTTGGTCCTCAGGGAAGGCGTTACCCTGGTAGGCGTCGGATTGGCAATAGGATTCGCGGGCGCCGCAGCCCTGCAAAAGGCGGTGGCGAGCCAGATCTACGGAGTCCGTCCTTCAGACCCGCTGGTGATCGGCGCCGTCAGCCTCTTGTTGGGAGCTGTCGCGCTGGCCGCCTGCGCTGCGCCCGCGGGACGCGCCACACGCGTCGACCCCATCGAAGTCTTACGGCAAGAATGACGCGGATGTGGTGCGGGCGTCTCGCCCGCTGTCGCGGGAGCGTCCCGCTCCCGCACGCGGGCAAGATGCCCGCGCGACCGCGGGCGAGACGCCCGCGCCACGATTTTCAGAGCAGTTTAGGTCTAATTGACTGAAAGGGTCCGAAGGGCAACCCTTACTGTGAGGCCAACTCCAACACGCGGTCGATTTCCGCCTCCGTGTTATAGAAGTGAGGAGAGACCCTGACCATCCCGCAGCGAGCCGCCACTTGTACCCGATGAGCGAGGAATGATTCCAGGAGGCCTTCGGCGGTGCCTTGGCGGGGCACAAAAGAGACAATCCCGGCGGCTTCTTCCCGTGCCTGGGGACCGAATACAGAATGGCCGCGTCCCAGCAGTCCGCGACGCAGCCGATCAGTCAAATCCAGAACACGCTCGGCGATATTCGGAATTCCTACCTCGAGCAGGAAATCAACTGCGGCCCCCAAGCCATAGATTCCAACCGTGTTAAGCGTCCCGCATTCGTACCGGCGAGCGTCGTCTCGCCAGGAAAGCTCGCGCTTGGTGAAATCGGCCCAATGGCGCACTCCCCACCATCCAACTTCTGTCGGCGTGACCCGCTCCATCACCTGCCGACTGACATAAAGCACTCCGGCGCCTTCCGGACCCAGCAGCCATTTGTGCCCGTCGGCAGCCAGGCCGGCGATTTGACCTGCCTTCACATCCAGGGGGAACGCTCCCAGCCCCTGGATCGCGTCTACGAATAGCAGACAACCGTGCGCCGCGCAGACTTGACCCAGTTTTCCGAGATCCAGCCGGAATCCGCTGAGGTAATCGACGAAGCTGACCGCCACCACGCGCGTGCGAGCAGTCAAGGCATTCACAATTGACTCGTGGCTCGTACGGCCTCGTTCCGGCTGGACCAACCGCAGGGCCACGCCGCGTTTTTCCAGGGCCTTCCAAGCATAGTAGTTAGAAGGGAACTCGCCTTCGATTGAAACAATCTCGTCTCCGGGTTGCCACTCGAGGCCGTTTGCGAAAGTCGAGACACCTTCTGAGGTGTTTTTGGTCAAGGCAATCTCGCCCTGGTCCGCGTTGAGCAACTGCGCCAGTGAGCGTCGAGCGGAGTCGTAAGCACGGACCCATTGCTGCCAGTTTTCGGCGCCGCGCTGATGGACTTCGTCAAGCAGTCCAACCATGGCGTCGCGCACCCTCCGCGAAAGAGGCGACACCGCGGCGTGGTTCATGTAAACCAAAGATTCAGTAACTGGGAATTGCGAACGATAACGATCGACGTCAAGAGGCATAAGTGGCATTTCGGAAAAAGTATGGTGAACCAATCAGTATACATGCGATGCGGCGAGGCGACCAGCAAGCTGCGGAAAAACCCATGCGAACCGTCATCCTGAGCGGAGCGAAGGATCACCGCAGTTCGCTCAAGTTTGGAGCATCAAGCAACTTCAGAGATCCTTCGTCGCTCCGATCAGATCGGGACTCCTCAGAATGACAGGATCCGACGTTCTATTCAGCATCATGCCAGGGCGCCAATGTCTGCGCGTCGACATCTCTCCGCGTGAGCGATTACAGGTTTTCAACATTAGCTTGAGATTACGCCCATATCTACTTGCTTAATAGGTCGCTCTCCGCGCCTGCCCTCGAGACTCGATACCTACTGACCTCGGAGAAGGATTTCGGTCTTTCGCGCGTGCTTTTGGTGGTTCTGGCATATAAAGCTCCCAGGGAAGAGGAGCAAAAGAGCGGGTTGGTGGAGGATTTGTGGGCAACTGACGCATAATCGCTACGTCTGATAAGGTATGTTATGTTAACTTCAGGGTGGGTCTAGTTCCGGATTTCCGGCAAGTCCCCTTACAGGCTCGGCTTGCGGAACACGCTGCAATAGCAGTGGTTGGGCCAATCGTTGACGGTTTGGACGACCTGAAATCCAGCGGAGGTAAGCTCCTCGACCAGGAGTTTCTGCGGCATGCCATGACCGCCGCGGTTTTCCGGCACGCCCTCCGGTGGCTTGGTGCCTGCACGCGGTTCTTCGTCAATGATAGCCAGCAGTCCTCCGGGCTTCAGGGCGCGAAAAAGGCTCGTATCCATTTGGTCCGGTTTTGTGAAGTGATGATACACCATTCGCATGAAGATAGAATCGCAACACATTGGCGGAAGGTTCGTTTCCGTTTCAGCGGCCGTAACCGGAACGATGTTCTTTTCTGTTTCCGCGAGTTGCTGAAGGTTGGTGACCAGTTTATCGTCGAGTTCGGTGGAGTAGATCTTGCCGACACGCTTGGCCGCAGCGAGGGTCAACTGGCCGTGGCCGGCCCCGATCTCCGCTACGGTGCTGGAAGGCTGCCAATCCAGCAGCACGGCCAGACGGTCGGCCTCCTCCTGGTAAGTGCCCTTGTCTTGGGCAAGACTAAAGAAGGGTTGGAAGGCGACGAGGACCGTGAAAACGATCAGAAATGGTCGCGCCGTTTGAAGAGGCCTTGAGTTCAACATCCGCAACATCATGTATTACTTGAAGTTAGCAACCCGTAGCGGCCGCCGTGGCACGGGCATTGCTCCGCTGAGGACGGGCTCTGCCCGTGAGCTGGTGCGGGGGCGAGACGCCCCTGGGACAGCGGGCGGGAGGCCCGCGCTACAACTGTCGCTCCATCAGGACTGAATTGCCCCCTGGAAAACCTCGCGCAGGCGCCGGGCGACGATCACGTCCTCATCCGGTTTCAGCATCCAGACACCCACCGTCACAAAATTGGGGCCAACGGCGGGATTCAACTCAATTCGGGGACTTCCCTGCCGCATTTTGTCCATAATTTGCTGACCCGTCAAGCCGATGCGGGTTTGGTCGAAATTAATCTGCAGGTGCGGAACGTGGTTGGCGACGGGCGGAACGAAGATCTTGGTCTCGACGGTACGAACAGTCTTCACCTGGGCGGCGATTTTCTCGGCGCGTTTCTGGAACTCCGAGATCATCGCCGCTTCGTCCTGGCTCAGGAACCAATCCACGGCGGCGACCATGCCCACGATCTCTTCCTTCCCGACCTTCATGCCGCGGCCCACCGTATTGCCGTAGGGACTGTTGTTCTTTACGGCATATTCGATCAGGTCTTTCCTCCCCAGCAGCAAGCCGGTGCACTGCGGGCCGCGAATTCCCTTTCCGCCCGAAAACGTCACGAGATCAAATCCCATCTGCGTGTAATTCCAGAGATTGGAGATGGGGGGCACATCGGCGGCGGCATCGTTGAAGCATGGCACACTATGCTTGTGGGCCACCCGCACCCAGTCTTCGCGGCTGATCTGACCGCTTTCCGCAGCGTTGAAGAAGTGGGCCATCACAGTGTTCTCGTTGAACGCCGCCTCGTAGTCGGCCAGCGTTTCGACGTTGACGAACTTGATGCCGCAATTGCGCAGGGCGTGGTCGTAGCCGTAGCGATGGGTCTTCTGAACGATCACCTCGTTCTTCAGCCCCCCCATGTCGGTCGGCAGATTGACGATCGACTGGTCGTTGCCCATGCTGACGCAGGCGGCCGTTCCCAGCGTCAAGGCGGAGGCGGCGCCGGCCGTCACCAGGGCGGCTTCGCACTTCAGTTGCTTCGCCAGGTACTCGCCGGCCGCCTTATGAAGCTCCTCGATATTCACGGGCTGTTGGGCCGCCAGGTTCATCGCGGCCTGCACCTCGTCCGGCAGAAGGGAGGCGGAGAGAACCGTGAAAGTTCCCGCCGCGTTGATGAAGGGAGTGACTCCTAGTTTAGCATAGTAGTCTACTCCCTTGGCGGGCGCGGTGCGCTTCTTGGAGCGTGCCTCTCCCACCCCACTGCCATAGGCCACGGCCCCGCCGGCCATCAGCGCACCGCCGGCCCGGCGAAAGAATTTCCTGCGATTAATAGAGCTTGACATGGGTTTCTCCTTTTAGTCGAAAGTCGAGAGTCAAAAGTCGAATGTTCGAGGTCGGAATGTCTTAGCTTCAAGAACTTCTTGAATCCTCAGCTATTTGACTTCCTGACTTTTCGACTCCCCGACTCCTTCACTCCTGAACTCAGGACTCTCGACTTTCGACTCACTTCGATTTTACCGCAATGGCCGAAATTTCTATGCGAGCATTGGCAACCAACGCCGCCACTTGCACCGTGGCGCGAGCGGGACGCGGCTCCGGGAAGAACGTTTTGTAGACCTTGTTCATATCCCCGAATTCGGACAGGTCCGCCATGTACACGGTTACGGACACCACATCGGACATCTGAAAACCGGCCTGCTCCACGATCTTCTTGATGGCTCCCAATGCAGCCTCGGTCTGGGGTCCAATGCCTCCCTCAGCCAGCTTGCCGTTGACGGATCCCTCCTGGCCGGCGACGTACAGGGTGTTGCCCACCTGGATGCCGTTGCTGAACGGCAATCCTTCCGCGGTGCCGGGCGGATTAATCGCCCGCTTTGCCGAGGTACTCGCGGGATTGCCTGCGGCCATGAGTGATGCTGCCGCCAGGTGAGCCATCAGCAGAACTGCCAACTTCAGTAGTAGTTTGTTCATGGTGATGAGTTCTCCTTTGTGCTGCTGTTATTCCAAACTGCTCTGAGAATTGTGGCGCGGGCGAGACGCCCGCGCCACATCCGACCGCTTTGGCGCACTTCTCCATAATGGTTAATTCCTCGGGAAGTTGTCAGCCCGCGCGGGTTGAGGTGCGCCTATTCCCGGTATGTTGAAATACTGCTTCGGGGCCTTCTCCCACTCGACCATGCTCAGGCCCGAGGGGTCGTACGAGATTCGTCCCGCCCGGATGGTCATTCGGGCAATCAACTTCACGTTTCCATTCATCCTGGCAACCCCATTATCGATGTACCCGAAGTGGCCGTGAAGCACTTCCAGAACCGCCACGTCCGCTTCCCTGCCCACGGATAAAGTTCCCAGTTCCGTACGATGAATTTCTCGCGCCGGATTCACGGTAGACCTTCGAATCAGGTCTTCGATTGGAACACCCATGGCGAGGAACTTCGACATCACCTCGGCCATGCTGAGAACGGTGAAGTCTCCCAGGTGCAGATCGGTGGACATGGAATCCGGAATGAAACCCTGCTTTACGGCGGGCACGGCGTTCCGGAACCAGAAGCTCCCGGCTCCATGTCCAACATCAAAGATCACACCTCGCGCCCGCGCCTCGGTCAGGATGGGGTTCAGCTTGCCGTCCGCGAGCAAAATGGGGAATTGCTGCGCGAACACGTGGGTGTGAATATCCCCCGGCCGCGCCTTCTTCAGGATCAGGTCGGCGTAGGTTCGGTCAGGGCGGGGCCAGAAATCGAACATTACCGGCACATTGGCTAGATTGCCGCACTCTACGGCGCGGTCCACGGCGGCCCAGGGCTCGTGCAGCGCATCCGCGGGCTTCTCTGTCCAGTAGTGCGCCGTCTTCACTCCCACAATGATGTCGGGGAACTTCTTGATCGTGGCCGCGCAGAGCTGCGGGTCCATCTGGTCCACAGTCTGCTCGAGGCCGCCGGCCATGCCGTTGGCAACAATGTTAAGGAAAGCCAGCACTCGCACCCTGGCGTGGTCGATGACTTCCATCTTTTCCTGGAGGAAAGTTTCCGCGCCCGAGGTTCCCGCGTCCACAACCGTCGTCACCCCCGCGTCCAGCGCGATGTCCGCCGGAACGCCCAAAGGTGCACCCTGGGAGCGGGCTTCCGGCGCGAACCAATTGAGCGGAACTCCTCCGTGCCCTACGTGAAAATGAATATCGATAAGGCCCGGGGTGACATAGAGGCCGGTGACATCAACCACTTTCCCCGCTTCGCCCGCCGGGATGCTTTCTTGCACGGCTGCAATTTTCCCCGCCGAGATCGCCACATCGGCCACCCGATCGACATCGTTGGCCGGGTCAATAACATGGCCGCCCTTTAAGAGAAGATCGTACCGTGCCGCTTGCCCTTGCGCGAAGATGTTCGACGCCAACCCCATGGTGACGGCAACACTAAGCCAGAATAATACCGATTTTGCCCAACTCGACATATTACATCCCCTTCCCTGCTTTGGGTTCACAATTTGTGACTGGGAATGGATCCCTCGTCTGGCCCCCGACCTTCGTCTTTGACCGCGGGCGGTTCAAAGTGGCGTCGAGGGTGTAACATTCGCGCTGTAGCTTACCCTTCCGCAACGGCAATTTCAAGGCTGTAGGGCGGTTCGTGAACCGCCCCTGCCGGGAAATTGAAGTCATTAGGGGGGGTTGCTATAATCGCAGAAGTTTGTCAAGAGACAATGTGCCATTCAGCTTGCCCGTCGAGAAAGCTCACCGCAGGGGCGGACGCACAAAGAATCCTACGCTCGTCTTTCGATCCTAGGCAGCTCTGCGGTGCGCGCGCCTGCAATCTGCGTTAACTTTGGCGAGTGCTGCCTAGCTTCCGCAACTCGATCACCAAGCGCAAGGCGTCGTTGATGGCTTTTTCACTCCGAAAGGCTTTCCGCACGTCAGGGTCCAGGAGGACAAGATTCGTGCTCGCGTGGTAGCGTTTCGCGTACTTGCCGCGCACGCCACCTTTCAGCAACCGGCCTAGATCATATTCGGGGAGCAATTCGTCGCTCCTACTACTCGTCCTTGTTTTCATAGGCTCTTCTCTCACTTGCGGTCGGAGGCCGCGCGCTGATAATTCGGATGTGGTCTCCCCGCTCGGCGTGAGCGACCATCAGGAGTCTCCCCACATTCGAGAACCCCACCGTAATGTAGCGATGCACATCGAGGGAGTGAGCGGGGTCGGGAGCGGTGGTGCTGAGGAAGTCCCCGAATACAGTTGCCGCCTCCATGAAAGAAACCTTGTGCTTCCGCAGGTTCCTGGCGGCTTTGCGGGTATCCCACTCGAATTCCACACCTACATTGTATCGGAAATCAGCAGCGCTCCGCAGGAGTCTTTACAATCCCCCGGGCCCAGGGTTATTCTCTCAGCCGATTATCTCTCTGAGGAGGGCCAATGTTAACAACCTTACGCAAGGTTTGCGCGCAGGCGATGATTCTGTTCTCTGCCGTTGGGTTGGGGCTTGGGGCGGAGATGCCACAAGTCAGCGGTCCGGCAAAGCCGGTTTACCGAAAGCCGCCCAAAGTCATTACCGACATCCTGGAGTCTCCCGCGCCGCCCCTGACGCTGGTGAGTCCGTCGAGGGACCGTGTGCTGGTGATTGATAGTTTGCGGCATCCGCCCATCGCCGATCTTGCGCAGCCCATGCTTCGGATCGCCGGCCTGCGCCTCAATCCGGCGACCAATGGCCGCCACCATCCGCCGCGCCATATTGGCCTGAGGCTGATTACGATTGCCGACGGCAAAGAGATCAAGCTCGCGGTGCCGACGGATGCGTGGCTGAGCGTGCCGCAGTGGTCTCCGGACGGCCGGCGCTTCGTGTTCACCAACACCACATCCAATACGATCCAACTTTGGCTGGGCGATGCCGCCACAGGGGCGTTGCGCCGCGTTCCTAACGTCGCCATCAACGCCACGTTTGGGGAGCCCGTGCAATGGATGTCCGGCAGTAACGAATTACTGGTGCAACTCGTTCCTCCGCAGCGCAGGGGGCTCCCGGCGGAGTCCAGGGTGCCGACCGGGCCGACGATCCAGGAGAGCGCTGGAAAACCTGCGCCCGTGAGAACCTACGAAGACCTCCTCCAAAATGTCCATGATGAGGACCTGTTTGAATACTACGTCACATCGCAGCTTGCTCTAATCGATGTGCGAAGCGGCAAACTTAGGGAAATCGGGAGGCCCGCGGTCTTCGACCGCATCGCCCCTTCGCCCGACGGCCGGCAAATTTTGGTGGCGTGCATCGTTCGCCCGTACAGTTATCTCTTGCCCGCCGAGGAGTTCGCCAAGGAGGTTGAGGTCTGGGACCTCAACGGCAAGCTGGAATACAAACTCGCTTCCCTGCCCACCACCGAGCTTGTGCCCATTGAGGGAGTGCTGACCGGACCGCGTGATTATCAGTGGGCGGCGACGCAACCGGCCACGCTGGTCTGGGCAGAAGCGCTGGACGGGGGCGATCCGAAGAAGCAGGTCCCCTTCCGCGACCACCTGTTTCTCTTCCCTGCCCCGTTCACCGGCAGGCCGGTTGAATGGGTGAAGCTTGAACAGCGCTTCATGGGACCCGGGTTCCGCTCGAACAGCATTCTTTTTGGCGAGAAAGAGGGCTTGGCGCTCGTACACGACTACGACCGTGATCGCCGCTGGCTCCGCACCTTTGAGATAAGCCTTGACCATCCCGGCCAGCCGCCCGCATTGCTATGGGAGCGCTCCATACGCGACCGCTACAAGGATCCGGGCTTTCCGGTGATGCGTACGCTGCCCAACGGCCAGGAAGTGATCTTGCAGCAAGAGAGCACAGTTTACCTCGAGGGTGCAGGCGCTTCGCCGAAGGGCGACTTCCCGTTCCTGGATCGTTTTGACTTGCCCACCCGCCAATCCACACGCCTCTTCCAATCGGCCGACAAGACCTACGAGTCATTTGTCGCGCTATTGAGCGACGACGCTTCGCGGTTCGTCACGCGCTTCGAGACGCCGGACGATCCACCCAACTTGTTCGTCCGTGAGCCGGCACACCCGGATGCCAAAACCGCACTGACGCATTTCCCTGACCCGGCGCCGCAGTTGCGCGGCATCTCGAAACAACTCGTCACCTACCAGCGGAACGACGGCGTCCAGCTCTCGTTTACGCTCTACCTGCCGCCTGGTTACCAGCCCGGACAACGCCTGCCCACCATCGTCTGGGCGTACCCGCTTGAGTTCAACGACGCGGCGACCGCCGGGCAGGTTTCCGGCTCGCAGTACCATTTCACCCTGATCAGCGGGATTTCACACCTGTTCCTTCTGACGCAAGGCTACGCGATTCTCGACAACGCCACCATGCCGGTGATCGGCGATCCGGAAACCATGAATAACACTTACGTCGAGCAGATCGTGGCCAGCGCCAAGGCGGCCATCGAGAAAGCCGCGGAGATGGGTGTAACCGATCCCAACCGCGTGGGTGTGGGCGGCCACAGCTACGGCGCGTTTATGACCGCCAATTTGCTGGCCCACTGCGATCTGTTCAAGGCGGGCGTCGCGCGCAGCGGAGCCTACAATCGCACCCTGACTCCCTTTGGGTTCCAAAGCGAACGGCGAACGTTCTGGGAGGCGCCGGAGATGTACATGAAAGTTTCGCCCTTTGCCTACGCCAATAAGATCAAGGCGCCCATCCTGCTGATTCACGGCGAGGCGGACGATAACTCGGGCACATTCCCGATTCAAAGCGAGCGCATGTACCAGGCCATTAAAGGCAATGGCGGAACGGTGCGGTACGTGACGCTGCCCTACGAGGCCCATGGATACGTGGGACTGGAGTCTGTCGAGCACACACTCTGGGAAATGATCACCTGGTATGACCGGTGGGTGAAAAATGCAGGGGCTGGGGACTAGGGACTGGGGGCTAGGGACTGGGCTGTCAGAGCGACGCCCTGACAAAGCGGAGGTCTGTCGCCCCGAGCGCAGCAAAGGGTCTTTGAATCGGTTCTCGTCGCCAACATGCGGGCTCGGCACCCGCGCTTGATGAGGCTTAGGTCGCCGGGCATGCTTCTTGCGGATGGGTAAGATGCCAGCGCGCCCTAGCCCCCAGCCCCTAGTCCCTAGCTTTGCGGGCGGAGTTTCAGGCGGCTCTTGTTCGATTCCATGAAGGCCCTGAGGTCTTCAGCGGCATCAAGCAGCTTCATCCATTGTTCGTAATAGAGGGTCACAGGAAAGCGCCCCAGACCATAAACGCTTACGCCGCCTTTCTCGCCGACTCTAAATTCCAGCTTGCCGGTGCGCTTCGATCCCACTTGCTTCTCTAGCTCAGCAATTTTGGCCAGCAACTCTTCTTGTGTTGGCTCCGCCATCGGATGCATCCTCCTTGTGGTAACAGGCCACCGTCAGTTCTGCTTCGAGCGCCGACTGCGTGTACGACAGGATCTGTCCGAGCCTGCACCATCGCACTTCAAGTCTGGAGCATATCATAGCCGATTTCGGAAGGCAGTGGTAAGTGACTAATGGCATTCCGGCCAGGCCTTCCCCCGGGTGCAGACATGCCAGAGACGTCACGTCTACGATGCGTCGAACGGCACTCCTTGTGGTGCGGGCGAGAGGCCCGCACCACTGGACCACTGGGCCGAAAGTACTCTTGACCGAATTGTGTTCATGTTGGCAAGATGGTAACCTGGGGAAGCGGGAGAACATCCCGCCGTGGGGATTAGAGCGATGAAGTGTCCAATCGCAAGGATTGCCACCCTGGCCATGCTTGTCGCCTGGGGAGTTGGTGTTGCCCTGGCGCAGGACTCACCGGGTTCGGAGTCGCTGGCAGACTTGGCGCGCCAAGCCAAAGCGCAGCGGGCAAAGTCACGTGAAAAAACCAAGGTTTACACCAACGAAGACATCGAGGCGCTCCCGCCTCTGCCCATGAGGACTACTAACCTCCCGCCAGGGGAGCCAACTGCCCAGGCTACAACCGGCAACAAAGCCGGGAACGATGCCCTGAAGGCGCGCCCCGCTGAGGCCGGCAGCGAAAAGCACCGAGAAGAGTACTTTCGCGCCCGAATGGGCAAACTCGAGGAGCGTCTGGAGTTGGACCAGCGGGAAGTCACGGTTCTCCAGCAGACATTGGGCCAGAGCGAAATGATGTATTACTCCGATCCTGTCCAAGGCTTGTTACAGTCGAGCGGGCCCACTGCCATGTCCGACGTCCACAGACAGCAAGATCAGGTCGCCAAGAAGCAAGCGGACGTTGCTGCGGATCAAGTGGCCATCGATAACCTGCAAGACGAACTGCGCCGCGCGGGTGGCGATCCTGGCTGGCTTCGTAATGTTCCTCCCGGGGAGCCGAGGGCAAGCACTGTAGAGCAGCCCGGAGCCCAGGGCGAGAAAAACTGGGATGCACGATTCAAGGTCGCACGCGCCCGACTAGCGGACGCCGAGGAACAGCTACAGGTCACCCAAGACGAATTAAAACTTCTGCGGATCCAGGATGTGCGCGCCCTTAACTCCAGCTCGAAAGCAGAGTTGGACGGCAAGGTCAAAGACAAAGAAGACGAGGTGACGCAGAAACAACAGGAGAAGGACGAGGCCCAGAAAGCTCTGGAAGACCTGCAGCAAGAATTTGACGCCGAGGGCGCGCAGGAAGAAATTGTGAAGCAGTAAGCGGTGCCGGCGCAGCAGGTCCGCGGCAGTCCGAATTCCTCACCCCACGCTAAGAAAACTGTCGTCCCTTCGGGGCTGGGAGAATGTGTTTTGTGCAGCCCCGGTATCGGCCGAATATTACCGCGCTTTCTCCGCCAGATGAAGGGCCGCGATTCCGCCTGCAAAATTCAGATAACGCACGTTCTGAAAACCCTGCGCACTCAGCAAGTCTGCCAGCGCTTGTTGGTTGGGGAACCTGGCCACAGAATCGTGAAGATACTGGTAGGGTCCGGGAACGCCGGAAATCCAGGTTCCAACCCGCGGCAACAGATTCCGGAAATAGAAGCGAAAGAGCGGCCCCAAGACGATCCCTCGGACCTCCGAGAACTCGAGAATGGCCAGCAGCCCGCGAGGCCTGAGCACCCGGCGGATCTCCGCGAGGCCATCCGTGTAGCTGGCCAAGTTGCGAAAACCGAAGGCTAGCGTGACGAGATCCAGAAACGCATCAGGAAACGGCAAAGCCAGCGTATCAGCTTCCAGGAACAGCGTCGAATGTCGCCGCGCCTTCGTCCTTGCGAGGAGGAGCATGGGGCGGCAGAAGTCCGTTCCGAATACCCTGCCGGCCGAATAATATTCCAGTTCGAAGGCCAGATCGCCCGTACCGCAACAAAGGTCAGCGACGCTCGAACCGGGGCGCTCCAGGACGTGGCGTAGAGCCTCGGCCGTAGCTTTCCGCCACGCCACGTCTCGGCCCAGCGAGAGGAAATGGTTCAGGAAATCGTAACGGGGCGCGACCGACGCAAACATCTTACGTATGGCGCGGGCAGTGGATTCAGTGGTCTTTGGAGAACCACGATGGCCGGAGAGCGGATGAAGGTGGGGAGGGCCATTCATGTCAGCCCCCCCGCTGCACTTCCCGGAACGCAGTTTCGACGAGGCTTGTGGGGACCTGGTCTGAAATCCTGACCTTGCCGATTCTTTCAGGAATGACCCAGTGAATACGCCCGCCGACCGCCTTCTTATCCTGAGGCAATAGACTTAAGATGCGCCGTTCGGAGAGGCCCCGAAGGCCGGGCAAGGGACCGATGTCGCGCACCAGTTGGGCGATGTGCGCGCTTTCCGCGGGCTCGATCGCGCCCAACAGCCTGGCCAGACGGAGAACAATCAGGATTCCCCAGCCCACCGCTTCACCATGCAAGAAGCGCTTGTAGCCGCTCGCTTCCTCGAGGGCGTGAGCGAAGGTGTGGCCCAGGTTGAGGACCCGGCGCAGACCGGCTTCGCGTTCATCGCGACTCACCACGTCGATTTTGACCTTTGCCGCTCGCGCTAGCGTGTTCGCCAGGCTGCGCGCGTGCTTCGGGACGAGGTACGAAGACGTGGCTTCGAGCTGTTTGAAAAAGCCGGGCCCCGAAAGGATGGCGTGCTTGGCGACTTCAAAAAAACCGGAACGAAACGAGCGCTCGTCGAGCGAAGTCAGAACCTCAGGCTCCGCCAGCACCAGGCGGGGCGGGTAGAACGTCCCGAGGAGATTTTTCATGGCCCGGACGTTGACCGCGGTTTTGCCGCCGATAGCGCTATCCACCTGAGCCAAAACCGTAGTAGGGATCTGGACGTAATCGATACCGCGCATGTAAATGGAGGCCACAAAGCCGCCCAAATCGCCAATGACTCCTCCCCCGAAGGCCAACAGCAGTGAACGCCGGTCGGCCCGTTGCCGGAGCAAATCAGCTCCGACTCGTTCCGCCATCGTCATACTCTTCGAGTTCTCTCCGGACGGAACGAACACGGCCCGCGCGCTCTTCAGCTTGCTTTCGCGGAGAAATCTTTTTCCCCAACGCTCCCACAACGGCTGTTCCGTGAGGATGAAAATCGCGGAGTAGTGGTCGTGAGGGAAGTCGGCAAAGGTGCTCCAGGCTCCGCGCCCCGCATTGACGCTGTACTCGAAGCCCTTGGAAGTCACGCAGAAGCGTTTCATAGGCAGCTATTCGCTTTCAGCCGTCAGTTCTCAGCTCTCAGCATTGGCCCGAAATGTTACTGATACCACGACAGCACACTAGGCCGCAAGGGCGGTCGATTCGTAGATCGGGTCAGGGTAGCGCTGACCTTTAGGTCAGCAGTTGCCGACCTGAAGGTCGGCGCCACGATTACGCCGTGATCCTGAGGAGCCCCGGTCTGATCGGGGTGGCGAAGGAGTTCCGCAGTTCGTCGACATCCAGAGAAACTGCTGAGATTCTTCGGCCCAAAGAACGGGCCTCAGAATGACACCTCGTGGTTAACTCGCTAGGCAGTGAGCACCAAGCACTAACCACTAGCCACTTCTCTTGTACCTGTTGCAGCCTTGTGGGGTGAAGGCTATCATTGAGGGGATATGTCTGGAAAGCAAGAACTGCAAGTTGATTTCTTGATTGTGGGTGGCGGGATTGCCGGCACGCGGGCGGCGCTTGAACTCGCCCCAGTCGGCGCGGTACTCGCTCTCACCAAAGGCGAACTCTACGAATCCAGCACGGAGTACGCGCAAGGAGGCATCGCCGCGGCGCTGGCTGAGGATGATGAAGTGGGACTGCACCTCGAGGACACGCTGCGCGCCGGCGACGGCTTGTGCAGCGAAAAAGCGGTGCAAATCCTGGTGAGCGAAGGGCCGCAGCAGATCGAGCGGTTGATGGCCTGGGGAATGCGCTTCGATCGTGAAGGAAATAAGCTGGCCTTCACGCGTGAGGGCGCTCACAGCCGTTCGCGCGTCCTGCATGCTCAAGGTGATTCCACCGGAAGCGAAATCCTCCGCGCCTTGATGGCCAGGGCGCGCTCCCGGCGCAGTATCCGGTTCCTGCCGCATTCCTTTGCGGTAGAGCTTCTGGTGGAGGATCGACGGGTCTG
>Ga0326728_10008731_pt1 | contig 24918 bp, 24 predicted proteins | sample MB3enrmetagenome_FD_207602 | JGI IMG/M metagenome (GOLD analysis project Ga0326728, IMG submission 207602) | Lab enriched peat soil microbial communities from McLean, Ithaca, NY, United States - MB31MN | ecosystem: Environmental > Terrestrial > Soil > Wetlands > Peat | place: USA: New York... | reverse complement strand
AGAGTGTCGTGGCAAGCCACAAATGTCTTAGAATCAGACTGAGCAACGCGCCCGTAGCTCAGTTGGATAGAGCGTCTGCCTTCTAAGCAGAGGGTCGGGAGTTCGAGTCTCCCCGGGCGCGCCACTTATCTCTCTTGAATCAAACACATGCAGCCATTTCAGAAATCCGCTTAGTTTCGATTTTCGGTCCATTCGGTCCAACTTCGATGTTTTTGGACGGAAGCTCGAAACCCAGCCCCACTCGTATCGCTACCTCTTTTCGAAACCCAAGGTCATCCTTCAATTTGCTGTAGTCATCAGTCACACTTTTTCCCGCGTGGCCTGCCCAAAAATGAATCAGGTCCTCGGGAACGCCATTCTTCCTTAGATGCGTAACGCGGAAACGCCGGAAGGCATGACAGCCACACTTCGGCTCATTGAAGTTTTCTAGAATCGGATGCAACGTACGCCGCAGGATATTGGACTGGTGAAGAGGCTTGCCCGACCTGGATTGAAACAATAGGTCGGACTTTAGCGTTTTCCCCCGTTTGTCCAGGTATTCCTTCAGCATCGCTGCAAGCGCAGGGCACAAATCAACTTCTCGAGAACCGCTGTCGGTCTTGAGAAAATTGTGAAGCTGTGACCGCCACGCTTTTTGCTCGATCTTGATGGTGGAACAGTCTGGAGAGATATCTTGGATTCTAATCCCAAGCGCCTCCCCAAATCGCAGCCCCGTACCGCCGCAGAGAGCGAAGAGAAGTTTGTACTTCTCTTTCTTCGCATCGGCAACAATTCTTGTAACCACCGCGCCTGTAAAAGACGGTTGCTTTGGATTACGAATTCGCGGGAGGTCTATAAAAGAGTGATTCCACTTGCGGGGATATAGTTCCTCCCCCTCTTCGTTGACCGCCGAAGCGACAACCATCTTGACGACGTTGGTGTAACTGCGTATCGCCGATTCGCCCAAGCCTCCCTCTACCATCTTAATTCCAAGATTTTTCAAGGAGAGATTCTTGACGTTACCGATCGGCATGTGGCCGATGTTCGGATTAAGCCAGTTTTCCAAACAACTCTCCCATGTTGAAAGAGTTGACGGAGCTACCGGCTTGCGCTTGCGGTTCTTCATCTGTTCCAACCAAATCTCGGCCTGTTCTCGAAACGTAATACCGTGATTTCCACAAACGACTCTTTCAAAGTGCTCTGTGGTATCCGCTCCGCTGGCCGCGATTATTTCCTTGGCCTTGTGTTTCCGTTCGGATGCTGAGAGTTTGCCTGGACCGTAGATCGGGCAGATTTTCTCTCGTACTCTCTGCCGTTTTTCTTGGCCCGCGACATCCTTCCAGAACCGAACGATGTACCAGTTGCCGTCCTCCTGAATGCAACCGTTTTGACCAGATCGACGTGACATGGATTTTCTCCCTGTCCGCTTTTCTGGCGTCGCTTGTGCGACTGTACCAACTACGTCGCTTGGCAGCAACTGTGATCTTGGATCCATTCGGGTTCTCGAAATCTGCTGGAGTAGGCTTTTAGGTTTGCGTCATGATTCCTTTAGCGGCCATGCTGCTCGTTGCTCTCCGCTGGGAGGGAGCCTGGCGTTTGCGGAGACGGCATAGGCCTGCTGCCAGAAAGGTTCCTTGCCCTTGCCGTAGAGGTTATTCAAGAGCGAGGCGATGTTGTAAGCGAGGGCATACGCGTCGAGGTCGTTGTGCAACGGGTTGTAGCGATACTGAGAATCGAGACCAATCTCGACGTAGTCCTCGGCCCTGCCGTGGCGTGCGAGGATTTCCTGTACTCTGTGGCAGAAGTCGCCTTTCACTTCGAGAACGAGGCCCCCGATCCTCTTTTCCGTATCAGCGGCGCGGTAAGCCAGAATCTGCTCGGCGAACGGATACATACAGCAGTTCGTTTTCCCCGATCCGATTGCGCCGAGGATGGCAACGCCGGTGAACAAGCCCCTCTCTGGGATCACGAGCCACCGAGGGTTTTCCGCGGGGACCTGTTTCCGGGGATTGTGAACCTCCCCGACAACGAGGAAAAGATCGTCTCTTTTCCGAGGGTCGGGAAAGAGGGGCAATCGGCCGGCTCGGATTCGCTGCTTGGCCTTGAGAGCAAAAATGTATAAGCCGGAGAGCACAACGGAATAGCCGATGTACGGGGTCGAGAACAGGAACAGAGTGTACGAGTACTTCAGGACCTGGAAAACAGACGGCGACCGCAGGGCCATGACCTGCAGAAAGATATTGCCCTCGGGAAAGGGCATCCGAAAATACAGGGTCATTCCTGTGGCCGCCGCCAGGACGAACGCGACAAGGTTCTTCGAGTTGAGGATTCTCTGGATCATGCCTTGACCTGTGACTTCTGCGCGGCGGTAGCAGGAGTGTCTTTGCGCGCGGCTTGTTGTTGCTGCTTTCTCCAGTTCATGAAGTGCTTGTCCTTCCACAACAGCATCTTCAGGGCGGAATTGACGACGTGATCCGGAGTGCTGTCGATGAACGTGGCGTACTTCTCGACCACGAGAGCGACAGGCTCTTCGAGTTCGTATTCGCGTTTCACGTGCTGCGGGGGCTTGTTGATGATCGACATGTGTTTTCTCCTCTTCTCCTTTTTTGTCTTCACTGGACGCGGGCAAAACACTTCGCAAACAGAGAGCTTCCCTGTTTGCGGGGCTGGAGCGACCCCACGAAGTGTTGGCCAGCCGAAGGCAGCCAAAACCGGGGTCGCTCCAGCCCAACCCGGTGTTTTGCCCGCGTCCAAGCTGAATGTCGCGCCATGCGCAACCTCTGTGCTCCCAATAACTTCCGTTCACCGCAGAGGTGAACGGAACGGTGAACCGGGGGCTGAACGGTGTCGTTCATGCCCCGTTCACCCGCCCCCTGGTCCTCTCGTCGAGTGGCGACCGCCGATTCCGGACCAGGTAGGTGTCAAAGAAAACGGTCTGTGCCGGAGTCAGTTCTGAAAACTCAAGTCGTAATTCGCGCTCGGTGGTTCGGCCTGCGATCCATGCTGTGTAAAGACTCTCAAAGCGGTCGCCGTGAAAGCGCCGCCTTGCGTTGCTCAGAAATTCAAAGTCCACCGTCACCGGCACCACGTACTCATGGTTTTCCCACTTACGGCGAATGTCGAAATAACGGAGGATTTCGCCGGACACGTCGGATTCGAGCGGCTGCTTGACGCTCGCACGGAAGCGGTCTTCCGCGCGGCCAAACTCCGTGGCTCGTGGCGCAATATAGAGTAGACGGAAGGACTTCAAGTGCCGGAAGAGCCCTTGGTAGGCTGCGAGATGCGCGGCAAAACTCCACAGCCTTCCAGAGCCTGGATCCACATACCCGAAGGTGACCACAGGCGATGCACCTGAGATCGGAGCTGAAAGAAAGAGGGGAAACTTATCCACGAAATAGCGAACAGTTGGATGGCTGCCGGGGCCGCCCTCGTAAACTTTCACTGGGAGAACGTCCTTCGGAACGGCGAGAGAGTCGCAGAAGAGACTGATCTTCTCACTTTCGGTTTCAAGAAAGTCGTAACCGGGATTCTCTAGGAGAAAGTCCAGCTGCACTAGGCGCGTGCGAATGTAGTCGAACGAGTGCCGGCGACGATTGCGAACGTTGTCCTTATCGATGGGCCCATAAACAAGCCGGGAAAATAGATGAAAGACCGACCCTGTGCCCATGTAGTCGCGCACCGTAGCGTGTGCGCGCTTCAGCAATTTTTGTGCGAAGGCCATGGAGCGCTTTCCACGGCTCACCCCGGTGAAGGTGTTGAAGTGACGCATGGTGAAATAACCCGAGTGCGTCGCCACCACGTAAATAAAACGGGCCTCTGGTTCCGTGTAACCGAGAGCGGCGATTCGTTCGATTTGGTCCTGGGGCATCTTCATAGCGAGAAAATCTCCGCTGTTAATTCCCGCTGGTCCAAGACGCGGCGAAGACCGGCGGCGTCCTGCGCGTGGCGTAGATCGAGAATCCGGCTCGTACTTTTTCGGACAAGCTGCTTCCACGGTAGTGCTCGGTCGCAAGCTCAAGGTCAACGCGAGCCATTTCACCTTCACGGGTTTCGTACTCAATGCGGAGGTCGGGTAGCGGAATCTTTCCGCGAACGAGCTGCAGTCCGTGCGTCTCCGCAATCTCCTTTTTCTTTGCGGTGGATTGGCGGTGTGGCCCGAGCTTCGCGAGGTCGTGGTAAACGCGCTTCTTCAGTTCGTAGTCAAGAATCACGCGGAGATTTCGGCCGCCCTGGCGTTCGATCTTTTCGGCTGCTGTGTAGTACATCCGATACAGGTCGGCATCGTGGTGGGCTTCACGGGGCTTGGTAAAGCCGTAATGGATGGCCTGATTCTTAGGAACGGTATTCGTGGATTTCAGAACCAGATGGCCCTGCTTCGTCAAAGTGAGGAGCCGTCGCGGACTCGTTTCCGCATGCGGGATTGCTTTCTCTGCAACAAGCCCCTGACGGATGAGGTTCTGCATGTCCGCTCTGGCACCGTCTTTGTCCCCCTGGTAAGCGAACTCTTGTAAGTCCTTGGTCGCGACGGCGCGAAACTTGCCAAGCTCGGCGAGGGTTTGAGTTTCTGAAGAGCGGAGCCGGTAGTTTTTCCCGCGAACTTTGTATGCCTTTCGCGGTTCAGCACATCGAGCCTGTATTGACTCGGGGGCATGGCCCGGTGTCAGTCGAGCATCATCCTGCTGGTCGCTCCCTTGGCCTTGTTCTCGGGAAGGCTCGCTGCGGTCACTGTGCCGAGGAGCTCGAATAACTTCGGCGGAGGTATCGCGCGGATCGAGGAATTCATCGGGGCCGTGGCTGCGGGACACGTCAGTCCACCTCCTCTTCGAGAGATGGGGCGCGTACTTCGGTCTGGCCCACGTGCAACTGCTTGTCGAGATGGGAGAGTTTTCGGCCTGTGTCTTTAAGGAAGAACTTACGATTGAGAGCGAATGCCGCGGCGAAGAGATTGAGGAACAGCGTGGTGAGGTAAACCAAGATCACGGTCCCGTACTCATGGAAAAGAACGGCCTTATAGGGAATGAAGAACTTCAGCTCGCCGAGGAGCCAGAATCCGAGGGCTAGGAGAATGGCGATTGTCAGGAAGAGTGAATTTGCGACCATTGGTGTCCCTCCGTTGGCGGTGTTTGCATCTGGTGTCCCAAGAAACAGCTTCTTGTCCTGCCAGCGCGGAGCGAAAAGCCGGTAAAGCCCGAAGGTTCTCCCGAACCGTGCCGTTTGCCGTTAGTGGCAAAGACCTGTGGGTACGGGCTGTGGAGTAAACGAGAGGCACAATTGAGAGAGAAAAGAAGACGTGGCGCGGTGAGGTTGGGCCGAGGGCGAGGCGTCTCTTCCGCGCTGGCTTTTTCTTGTGCGTTCATTGGGATCAATGTGCTCAGCCCCAAAAACAGCCTGACGTACCATGGTCTTGCCGCAAGCCATTCGAGTCGTGCCCGCCTTGCCACCGGAGGAAAGATCTCGGTCACATTGGCGTCGAGGGGTCCTGCAATGTTGCAGGCCGTGGAAGCGCCGATGGAGTTGGCCAATTCAGAGGGAGCCCATCCCTCTTTCTCGCGGAGTGCTGTCCATTGGTTCTTCACTTGAACGCCTCGTCTTCGCGGAAGTAAGTGACGCTCTGCCCCAATGGATCGATCGGGATGAGTTCATTGGGGACTTGTGATTTGAAAAGACACCTCGGCACGGCGGGCAGAACCGAGTCCCTGCTCTGAAGTTCTTGGCTAGTGCCAAGACACACTTGGAGCGATAGCTCCGTGCAGTGGGTTTCTACCTTCGCGTGCGGCGCGCCGTCTCTCGGCCGTCCACGATGCCTGACGGTTCACCCGGCTGAATCCGGGCCGCCAAGCCCCCAGGGGACATTCGGCGAGAACTCCCCTCACTTACTAGGGAACATCGAGACGGGGAAAAGTAAGAAAAAATCTTTAAGACATCGGTTTTTATGTATCGTACCATTGGCGTGTGACACAACCCCTTGGCACGCCTCCTTTGAACCCAGGTCGGCGCTGCGGCTCGTAAACCCAAATGGACCCATGGGATAAACGGGACCCGTACGGCGAATGGGTGCTGTTTGGAACTAAGCAGGGCCCCGGCGGATCGCCACTTGCTATTGACGATGGATTATTGGCTGCGGCGCGAGAAGCATGGCCGCATGTGCTGGCGCACGTCCGGAGTGAATTGTCTGACAAAGAATTAGGCCCAGAGAGGACGGCTCTGGCAGCGGACATCTGGGACAGGGTGCTCCGATCCGTTGCAAAAACTCGCCAACGGAACAGAGATCACCGACCTCCCATAGCTGACCTGGAATCTTACCTGATTGGAGTCTTCCACCATCGTTTCAATAGGGTGCTTAGGAAAGAACAGAAAAGGGCCGAAACAATCGAGCTGGTTTCGTCAGCCCTGGATCTTGAACAGTTCGAAGCTGCTCGCGATACAGGATGGGCTGAACAGCTCGAACGCGCCATTGCCATTCGGCAGATAACTGACCGCATGGATGATTGGACGAAAAGGGTTTGGCAAGCGCGGCAATATGGCTATTCTTGGAAAGAAATTGCATTGCGGCTAGGCGTTAGCGAGTCACAAGCAAAAATGAAGTTCCAGTACGGATTGGAAAAGACCCGGCAGAGCATTGTGCGATTGCTTAAAGGAGCGAAACCGAAGCAGCCCAGTTGAGGTCGGCTGGGTGTATCTTGCCACTGAGGGTAGAGGAAGTTGCAAAGGGAGGCAGGTCTGAGCGCGAAGGGATACTCGGAGAGGGATGAAAAGCGCATCCTTAATGCGCTGGGTCGTGGTCTGCTCAAGGAGTTCCCGAATCCTGACCGGATCGGGTGCCCTGGCTCTGATGTTCTCGAAAGAATTGCCTCTCATGAGATGCCACTCGCCGAAGCGGAGAAATGGCTCGACCACCTGACTTCCTGCAGCCCCTGTTACAGCGATTTTTCTCAGTTTCAATCTGTCTACAAACGTCAACGCACGCGAACGTTCCTGGCCATCGCAGCCAGCGTATTCATTGTGATCTCTCTTGCGAGTTGGGCTTTGTTCTTCAAACAGAAGGAACCACGCGTTGTTCAGACCGCTGTATTGGACTTGAGGAATCGATCAACCCCGCGTGGGACTGAGCCGAATCCAGGCGAGCAACCACTGGAGGTCAGTCGCGGGGTGAGGCATCTCAATGTCTATCTCCCGCTTGGGAGCGCGGAGGGGCCTTACGAGATGCGCATCGCGACGACAACGGGAAGGGCGATCTTCACGACAGAGGGTGTCGCTTCTCTGAAAGGTGGCGTCACGTCAATCCAAACGGTCGTTGACCTTTCCTCTGCATCCTCTGGACAATACATTTTCCAGGTCCGGAGGGCCAATTCTGAGTGGAATTCTTATCCCCTCATGTTGCGATGATTCCTTCACGGCAAAGTCCCGTGAGCAAGATGAGCTTCCGACAGGGGCGGTTTGCAACAGCGGTTGGTGAAGATCGGGGGACGGCTGATCAAGCATGCTCGCTACTACTGGTTATTGTTGGCGGAGAGTCATCTCACGCGGCGGTTGTTTGGGAGAATGCTGCACAGGATCGCGGCGCTGCCGATGCGATCGGGTTAGCAACTACGATTGCGGTTACAAAATCTGTAGCCGAAGGAGGAGGGTCGGAAAAGTGTCTGAGAAACGGGTTCGAGAAGTCCAATTTTGTGCCTTGGGATCTTCACGTAACCGCCGAAGAGCCTATGCAGTCGAGAACTTGGCTGGAGCGTTGAAAACTGAAACAATCAGACACAAGCTATCGGTCGCACGGGAGTTCAAAATGAAAATTCCGGATAATACGTCAACTGCGCTCCAGTGCTGGACGGCATGTATCAATTGGCTCGCGGCGACGGAGTCAACTTGGACGACCTTCGGGTGCGGCTCGGCAAAATGACCGATGGATATCCTTCGCTAGAAGCTCAGCGATTCGCCGAAAGGGACCGCTCGTTCATCTGCCAGCGCTGCGGTACTCTCTTCGAGCCATTTTAGGAGTGTCCTAACACTGACCCCGGTGGGCCACCTTTTTGAACTCGCTCTGGAAATTTCGCGTACCTCCTCGGGAATAGCTGGAATAGAATTCGTTTTATTGCTCCAAATTCACGTGCGAGACAAAGCTCCGCCTCGTTAGCGCGCCCGTGCGGGGATATTCTCAAACGCTTTCTGCGCCTCCTCGCGGGTGATCACGGTGTCGTACAGGCCGATTTCCTCTTCATGGTGCTTGTTTATGCCGGTGTAACTCAGGCTGGCATCCTCATAGCGCTTGAATTTGTAGACCGCGTCGTTCATCAGCGCGCTGTTGAACAGTCCCAGGCTGACAAGCAACTCGAAATCCTTTACGGTCAGGCCCGTGATTTTTTTGAACAGGCCGGGCTCCAGCTGCGTTATCACATCTTTCAGCGACCGCTCTCGGTAGTCAGTCAGATACATGAAAATCGGGACACGAGTCGCGAACTTAATCAGCTTATCCTGAATCTGTTTCCGCAAGGTTTTGTATTCCTTCTCCTGTTCAGTTAGCTCCTTCCTTTCCTTGTCGGATAGCTCCTCGTCGTTGGCCTCCCTGCGGGCCTTCTTCACTGCTTCCGACTTGTTGATGATGGTCTCGATCTCCTGATTGAGATTACGGAAAGCCTCGATGCTCATGAGGGCATTCATCGCCGTCTTGTTGTCCATCAGGCGGCGCAACGTGTCGTTATCGACATTGACCAGTAGCGCGCTCTCCCAGCGTCGGGCCAGAAGGGTAGCCGTTGTTCCGCTCATCGCCATCTCGAGAACTCCCGCAGCGTCAATCTGTTTCATGGAACTGCCGTCGTATGCGAGAACAGGCAGAAAACTGATGAACTCCGCCACCTTTTGTTCCGGGTTTGTCTCGTCGACGTTCAACCGGCAACTGTAATCCGCAATCTGCCGCAGCGCCCGGTCTGGAGCAAAATCGAAGACGTAACACTCTTCTTTAATGATCTGTTCTTTATTTGGCGAGTCGCCGTCCGGGTTCCTCACGGTCCAAGGCGATTGGACACGGAATGCCGCCTGAAAGTATGTTTCTGGGCTGGATGAGTTGCGGAGCATGAAAATGCCAGTCCATGGTTTCACAGTCACGCCTGTTGTGAGCTTCCCGCAGGAAAGCGTAATAGTCTTCGACTTCAGTGGCTCGTCCATAGCCTCCGAGACGGGCGGCAGAGCCTCGACACCGATGCCGGCAGCGTTCCCTGCAGCGACGACAATTTTGTAATCGTGGTAGAAGCGGTTCTGCTTTTTCGCCAGCAGGTTGCTCATTGCGTAGCAGGAAGCCACGCTGGGAAGGAACCAGAATGTATGTGAAAGCACGCTCAGGAGCCGAGCGTCTGAGTACGGCATAGGCGGCCTATGGGCACCTAGTTTTAAGTTGTCAACAGTGGTCGGCAGAAACGACCCGCGAATTAGGTCCAGCCACTTCTGCACATCGTCCTCGTACTTGAACTTCGCCTTTTCGCCAACGCCCTCCGCTGAGAAGAACACGTTCAAGTCGAATTCGTTGAACTCGCCCTGCATCGCGATTTCTCGGATCGCGTCTGGGAGTTGATAGGTCAAGAGCACCATGCGGGGCAATGCGGCGTACGGATTGTTGGCACCCTTCCAATCGCGCTTCGACCGTTGCTCGTTGGAATAAGTCCAGTTGTAGATCTGTTCTTCGATGAACTCGCCGGAGGCAATCGCTCGGAAGGGGGTTCCGGATAGATAAAGATAGGCATTCGTTGTGATCGGCATCATTTCTTCGTCAAAGTCCTCGATGCCTTCACCTTTCCCGAATTCGACCTCGTCCTTGTCCTCCGCTTCAAAGAGTTCTTTTGCATTCTCCCGCCACGCCCCGTAGTGGTATTCGTCGAGGATCACGCAGTCCCAATTCGTGGAGTGCACCCATTCGTTTTTTGTCTTGATGCCACCGGTGTTTGGGTTACGCCCGAGATAATCTTGAAACGAGCCAAAACAGACAAACGGTTTCTTTTTGTCGGCCTTCGCGTACGACAAACCGTTGGGTGAAATGAACTGCCAGCCCTTAAAGTCCACGTGAGTCTTCAAGTCTTCTTCCCAGGCGCTTTGCACTGCCGGTTTAAACGTCAGGACTAGAACTTTTCGCCATCCCATCCTCTTCGCCAACTGATAAGCGGCAAAGGTCTTTCCAAAACGCATCTTGGCATTCCATAGAAAGTGTGGCGGCTTGTTCCTGTTGCCCTTTTCTTTGCGCCAACTGGCAAAGTAGGCGGCGGTTTTTTCGACAGCCGCTTTCTGCTCTGGCCGCATTGCAAAGTCGAGTGATCGGTTCTCCTCGTTCAGTTGGCCGTCCCGCACGGCGATCATCGCCGCCTTGACTTTATCCACCGTGCATCGAAACCACTCGCCGTCGGGGTTCTTGACGCCGTTGAGTCGGAGCATGCGATGTACATCGCGGTCAGTAAACACCGTTCCATCATTCCGCATGGCATGCTCTTCCAGGACGATTCGGTAAGGGCGCTTGCCGGGACGTACCGTCGGATACTGTTGGGCAACGCGGATCTGCGCATCCACGGTTGTATAGCCGACTTTCAGCAGGCCCGCATACTGCGGGTTCGTATCCTCGTAAGCGTAGATGGTTGGGCGCGATGCGGGGCGCGGAGGGAAGAAATCGTTACTCATTGTCTTCTTCCATCGGGCGGACAACCTTTTCGATGAACGCGATCTCGCTAGCGGAGATGCCATATTTCGCGTAGAGGTCCTCGTCCGTCCACCGCTTCGTCCACTTCTGGGTTGGCACGAACGTGTAGACCTTTCGCGTTGTGTCTTGGGATGGCTTATGCAGAAGAATCAAAAATCGTGTTAGCCGACAGGCTAGGTAGGACAGCACGCTTTCGGCCTGATTCTTGGAGTCGAAGGGTCCGATATACATATATGTCCATGACGAAATGCTTCCGGGCTCGCCGATGAACGGTGTGCTGATGATTTTGTGCGGATAGGTGTCTTTGTTCCCGGTGCCGGGAGCAGCGCGACCAACGAAGACTTTCCACTTGTCGAAGACGGATCGTTCCTTCGTAATTTTCGATCTTGCAATATACCCCACCCCCCCATTCCTGTAGACTTTGAGGTCATTTTCTGACTTCTGCTCTTTGCCCCTGAAGGTGCTGTCAAGCCCAAATGCGCCAATCGAACTGACCAGGTTCATGAATTTCTTAGCTTCCGGAAGATCGAGAGACTGGCTACTACCCATTTCGACCGCAACGACCTTCTTAAGGATAGTCAGGCCTTGGTTGAAACGGATGAACACGTCAGCGCCCCTTTCAAGAAGCGGACGGCTGACGGTCGAGATGGGCCAGTCCTTGAAGTGAGTGGTGACTTGGCAGGGCCCAGGATTGTCGCGATCCCAGAGGAAGTAGCATACGCCGCCCTTAAGTCCCACTCCTGGAAAGGCGTCCGATGCGCGAAGATAGTCGTCAATTGAGCGTAGCCGGTTATCACTGAGCATTGACTCGCGGAACTCATCTAGCCCCATACCGCCAGCGAACCATCGCGACGGAATGATCATCGTGAGAAATCGAGGATTCAGCTTCTTGGCCTGTTGAACAAAAAGTTGGTAGATCGGCTTCGCCTGTCTCCCGAAGCCACCCGTGTCGAGTTGATACGGCGGATTGCCGACAATAACGTCGAATTTCATCTTGAATATCTCCTCTGGCTTTTCGGTGTGAATGAATTCGTAGGCGTGCGTCTCCAGTTCCTTTTCGCGATCATACTCAGCCTGACTGGCCCCGCAGAGGAGGCATTGGCCGTTTTTCCATTCATGATTAACGCGCACGAAATGTATATTGCCGTTCGGGTTGTCGAAACCTTCGCATACGGAATACTTTCCATTAGCTGTTTTGGAACAGTACACGGACCGACGCGAAAGCAGGGCGGTCAACTCCGTGATGGCGAGGCCAAATACTTGATTCTTGAAGATGTGGTCCAGCCGCTTCTGGCGATTTGCAATGTACTTCTCTAGTCCTTTGTCGAGGCGCTTAACGATTTCTCGGAGGAACACGCCTGACTTACAGCCCGGATCAAGGAAGGTGGTTTTCTTGTCGCTCCAGAGGTCTTCAGGGAGCACGTCAAGAATTTGGTTTACCAGTTGCGGCGGCGTGAAGACCTCGTCGCTGCTCAGATTCGCTATGCAGCTTAAGACGTCGGGGTTGTAGTTATTCTCCGACACGGGCGATCTCCAAGAAATGGATCGGGGCATATTCCCGTACCGGAGTGGGGATAAACACGTGCTCACCAAGATCGGAGAAGAGGGGCAACTGCTCCTCGCTTTCCAAACCAGGGAATAGAGGGGCTTGCATGGCTCCCTCATGCCGAAGCAACTCGCTAAACGTGAAGTCCCTCCTCTTGAGCATGCTCCCGTTGACCGGCGACCATTCCGAAAAAACGATATGGCTCGGCTTATCACCTACTGTCCTGAGCGTCAGGGCGTCGCCCCAAATGATGTTCCGTTCGAGAATGAACCGCACCGTCTCGCGGCACTTGTCCTTCGCGGCGGCCTTGAACAGACGCGTGTAGCTTACGTCGAATATCTCAAAGAGCCTTCGTCGGCAATCGCGGACATTGTCAGGCAGAATATCAATGCCGTAGATCGAGGAGACGGCTAGGACGGCGTACCGCTCAAAGTCCAGTTGTGACTTGCCGTAGCGCTTTTCCACAATGGCCAATTTGCGTTCCAGAATCACCGTCAGGAAATTCCCGTCGCCGCAGGCAGGTTCGAGGAAACGGGAGTCGATCCGCTCTGTTTCCTGCTTCACTAGATCAAGCATGGCGTTGACCTCGCGTTGCCCGGTCAACACCTCGCCGTGATTCGAAACTCGTTCTTTCGTTCTAACCTGCGCAGCTTGCATTGATGTCCTATGCGTTCAGAATCTCCAACACCTGTTGATCCCGGCCATCGGTTCAGATCTCAGAATCCAAGCACGACCTCGCAATCCCAAGTCATCCGAAGGCGAGGCCAACAGCGCGATTGTACTACCTCAGTGGTGATACGGCAGTATGAACTGCCTCGCGCCAGTTCAGAGCGCTCCCGGTCGCCCCGGACTGGCTGAACCTTGTTTCCCCAATATCTTCTTCTGTGTTCTCTATACTGACGATGTCTTCAGGTGGCATGTTTCCATTGAAAGCCTCACCTGGGTCAGGCCTAGGGCGGTATTTGCGTTTTGTTGTTGAAGGCGCGAAGCAACGTGTCTTGCCCAGAAGTTACGTAGTGCTCTTGGGCAAGTGGAGTCAGTCGAGGAGCAAGACCGGAACAGACGTGCTCGCAAAAAGTATTCGTTGTCGATAGTTACCAGGTTTCAGAAGATGCTCTCCCATGCCCGCACTTAAGCGGGCGGCGCAGATGATGCATCCGCACCGATAACGTTGAGAATTTGGGTCGCTGTCCGCCGGACGTATTCGAGGCTCTCGCTGAGGAGCGTCGCATCACCACCATAGAGGCCGATGTAGTCTTGCGCGGCAGATCCCGTTTCGAGGCCGATTGCGCTGCACACGACGAAAGCGACGGCTTCAGCCTCAGTCTCGCGGATGCGCTTTGACGTGCTGCTGCGACGCTCGGTGCGATGCATGATTTCGTGCGCGAGCTCGTGCGCCAGTGTTGCGAACTCTTCAGCCGGAGACTGTCCGGGCAGCAACATGATCTTGCCGCCTGACGATGTGCCACGGGCCGGCGCGATGTCCTCGGAGTATTCGAGAGCGATGCCCTCGTCGGCAACGAATTTCCCTAGTCGCTCGCGATACTCGCAAGGATCGCCGTTCACTGTGCCGATTTCCGGAAACGGTTGGCCGTCCGTCTGGCTGACATCAAACACGTAGGCCGCGCGGAATCCGACTGCGATTGAGGATTCGTCCGGCTCGTTCTCAACGTTGTTTTCGGCCTTCTTCCGAATGATCGGAGCGAGAATCAGAATGCCCTTCTCGCCCTTCTTCACGAAGCGGCCCAACTTGTGCCAAGCGTGAAAGCCTGCGACGTGCGTTGCGGATGGTTTCTGTGATGCGATTAGCATCACGTTTCGAAGACTGTAGCGATGGAATCGGCCAATCGCGGCAAGATACTGCGTCAGCGTTTCGCTTCGGCCCTCGTTGAGCGCCGTAATGAGTTGCTCGATGGCTTGATTTGTAACTTTCTTGATGTTTTCTGAATTCATTTTCTTTGTCCTTTCGGTGAGTTGAGAGTTGGTTCCCTCAACCAGACGGGGGAACCAAGTCGCAACGGACTCACTGAAAGGACAGAGAGCAGAGCGATCTAGTATTTGCGGCTGGAGCGAATGGCAACGGGCGTGACAGGTCGCTGTTTACCTGGCGCGACCGTGTGCTAGCGGAAGCCGCTGTAGTTCTGGCAAGTCGAAACGTTCGAAGAAAGCGAAGTCCTAAGAGATTCCGCCATTAGACGGCACCAAATCTCTTGAGCTGTGCTTCACCCAGAAGGTCCTTCGGCGGGTCCGACCATCCAAAATTGGAGTAAATTTCCACGGCGACTTCGAGAGCGAGTTCGCGCCTTTTCGCTTGGAGGTCCGCAGGAACCGATTGCCGCGCCACGGCGAAGCTCTCATCCTGACACCAACAATCTTTCCCGACAGCATCGGAGTCGCCGAAAATGTCCTTTGGCCAAGTCAGCCCGCGGCCAGCCAACCCGTACAGCTCGAAGGTGATCACAGCTTCAGGCGACAAAACGCCGTGCTGTGCCATTCGCGAGGCGAACTCAAAAACCGCAGTCGCCGTATCGAGGATCTCAAGCACATGAACCCGATCCCCCAACTGAGGGATTTCATCAAAAGCACGATTATGAGCAAATTGAGCGCTTCGAAAGAGAACCCAGCGCTCCACATGGCTTACCCTGCCGGCCTCGGACATGTCGATCTCGCCAGCAATCCACTCGTCGCCGCTCTCTAAGGCGTCTTTCGAGAACCAAGGATAGGGAAACCATCCTTGAACGCGCACGTAAGACGAAATCATGAACTGACGGCATTGTTCCAGATCCTTGAAACGGGCTCTCTTGAACTCTGTCGGACGAATGCCTATGCGCCAGCGGGGCTTGGACCAAACCTCCTTGAGAATGTCTGTGTCCGCCAATCTCCTGCGCTGTTCCCAGAACTCCTTCGGTTCGGGGGCGACGGCCCGTTCTGTTGCGGTATGCCTCTCCGGGGATTCGGGGGAGCCGTTGAGTTTTTGGAGGAGGTTCGTGCAGATTCCCTGGACGCCATGCTCTTCAAACCGCAAGTAACCGACAGTGCCTGGCAGACCAGGGATTTCTGTTTCGTCGAACCGAACGGGAAGGATGTACTCGGTACTCTGTAACAGAGCGCGTGCTTGTGCATTCCTGCGCTCATGAGTTGGCCAGACCTTGGCTGCGTAAGCGGCAGAAACGAGCATTAAACAATAGCGGGCCTTTTTCTGGTAGACTTCAGACAGGTGCTCATAAAGATTCTTTCCCCACAAATCTGCCTGTTCGTACCGATCATAGAAGACTTTGACACCGGAGTTCTTGAGGCAATCGGCGATTGCCTCGGCTGCGGCGCGTTGTTCGCCGGCGAATGAAATCGCAACGTCGTATTCGAACATATCTTTTGACGAGGCTAACACGTCCGGCCGCTTCAAGCGAAAGCGGTGCCAGCCGTTAGCGCTTGTGTTTCTTCAGATAATCCGACAGCGAGTCGCTGCCGGTGCGGTCGAGCAGCGTCCTTAGATGCGCGTCGCCGCGCAGTCCGGGAGCGAAGTCTGATCCGTAGATTTCCCGCAAGGTGTCGATGCGGGTGTTACTGTTCTTCTCGCGTGTCTGGCCTCCCTTATCGCGGTGCCGATCATCGAGGCCGGGTTGCTTTGCCATTATCGGTTTCCTTTCTGTCGAGTTAAACGGACTCCTGATTTGCGAAGCCCTGGGGCGCACGAATTTCGTCCGGTTAAACGCGGGGACCTCCATCCCAGAGCGCGGATGTCGCAGCGAGAAAATCGGCCACTCGACGCCGCAGGGATTCCGTTTGGGTCTGCGCCACTGTTTTTCCGCCGAGCGCAGGGGAATCCCCGCTCTCTTTGAATCTGTCGGATAGCATCTCGGTGCGCAAGCCGCGCGCCTGGTCGGCTTCAACGGAACTGGCGTACGGATTGTCGGCGACCCTGCGGCATAGCTTATCTAGTTTGGAAAAATGCATGCGCTCAAGCTCTTCCTTCGTCGGCACCCTTCCACCCGCCGTCTGAGCTTCTCGCGCTTCCTCTTCGAGCGCTGCGAGTTGGTTTCCGCAAAACACTCTCTCGATGCGACCTTCGGAGCCTGCATACCGTTCGTCGTAAGGCCCGCGAAAAACCTCTCGCGGGAATTGAATCCGCGCGAATGGATTTTCATGAACAATCACCCGGAGCTGCGATAGGGACAGGTCCATTGCGGTCCCTCTCGCGCGTTCGATCTCATCCCAAAATTCCAACAGTTCGAGCTTGCGACCGAGATCGCTTTCTTTGCGCTTCATGGCTATCTCGAATCTTTTGGCGCCAACCATGTACTGCCGAAGTACGAGTATTGCGCTGATCGTCCGGTTTTGCGGCGCTATCGCCCTCCCCTCCAGATAGCGGTACATCTTGCCGCCGCCATTGAATGTGCGCACTGTTTGCGATTCGTCCGCCGTTCCGGTTTGCGGGTTGACGGGCATGATGAAGCCCAGGTTCCCCAGCATCGCGCCGTAGACGAACTGCCAGTCAAGTTCGACAAGGGGCTTGTCGTTGTTGTAGAGAACCAGACAGCAGCAAAAGCGCTCCAGGTCCTTGAACTTTTTTCGCGCCGCCTCGATTTTCTCGCGAACCGCTCTGTAGGGATCATACGCGCCGCCCACCAGGTTGAAGTCGGCGGCTGTCTGGTCGAATTGCTTTAGCTCGAAAAGGATTTCCGTATTCAGCACGCTCAGGCTGTAGTCGGGGCGCTTCGATGTGCCGTCCTGCGCCGGTTCAAACCGGAAGTCCGTTATTCCCGACGCGCTGAGGTACGCCTCAAAAAGACGTTCGGAAATCGTCTTGTTGGTCATTGCTTCGTCGTCCGTGCCGGTGACCTCGAAGCCGAGTTTGGAAAGGATGCGGGTGGCGTCCATCGTCGTGAAATTCGCAACAGGCTTTCCGATTGCGGCGGCCAATGCCTGCTTGGGCGGATATGTCGTGCCGTTTATGCGCACCTGATATTTAGTGACCGTCTTCGGCTCGACGTGTTTCAACCGCTCCTCAACGTCGCTGCGGCTGAGGTCGAATTGCTGACCACGGAGTTCAAATGATTCGCGGTTCATTAGCCTTTCCCTTCATTCCGTGATTCTACGCCGTATGTTTCTGTATGTAAAGAATATGATTCGGTAAGTTCGTATCTATCACTATGCGTCGAATGCTCTAAGTATTCAACGCACATATTGCGTAGAATGTGTTGACTCTGCGTTGATTGATAGCCATAATCTACGCAAATGACAGAATACATCCACAATGAGGAGGACTGGCCACGGTTTCACTGGAACCGTGAGAGCTTGGCGGAACGGCTTGCCACCGTTCGCCACGAACAGGGCCGGCTGCTAGGCCGCATGGAGAATCTTGGCTTCAAGCTGCGCCAGGAAGCTGTCCTGCGTACCCTCACTGAGGACGTGCTCAAGAGCAGTGAAATCGAGGGGGAAAAGCTGGACGCGGAACAGGTCCGTTCCTCGGTCGCGCGTCGTCTTGGGATGGACATCGGCGGGCTCAAGCCCACGGACCGGAACATCGAAGGGGTTGTTGAAATGATGCTGGACGCCACACGCCACTACGAGCAGTCGCTCACCGCAGAACGGCTATTCGCATGGCATGCGTCCCTCTTTCCGACCGGTCGGAGCGGTATGCGACGCATTAGGGTGGGCGCTTGGCGCGATGACAGTGGCGGTCCCATGCAAGTCATCTCCGGCGCGGTCGGGCGGGAGCGCGTCCACTTCGAGGCGCCGGCTGCCGAACGGCTCGACTCGCAGATGCGGGATTTCCTCGATTGGTTCAATGGAAACGCCGAGACCGATTGGGTGGTGAAGTCCGGGCTTGCCCATCTCTGGTTTGTGACTATTCACCCATTCGATGACGGCAACGGGCGCATCGCGCGGGCCATTGCGGATCTCGCCCTCGCGCGCTCCGAACAGAGTCCGCAACGCTTCTACAGCATGTCGGCGCAAATCAGGCAGGAGAGCACCGCCTACTACGACATCCTGGAGCGGACGCAGAAAGCGACGATGGACATCACGCCCTGGATGGACTGGTACCTCGTGTGTCTCGGCCACGCAATCGAAGGCGCGCAAGTAACACTTGGAGCTGTGCTCGCCAAAGCGCGCTTTTGGGAATCAATTGGCGATTTCTCGCTGAACCAACGCCAGCGGCTCGTGCTCAATCGCCTCCTCGATGGCTTCGACGGGAAGCTAACAACATCGAAGTGGGCGAAGCTTGCGAAATGTTCCCACGATACGGCACTCCGCGACATTCTGCCTCTTGTCGAACGGGGCATCCTCCTCCGCAATCCCGAAGGCGGCCGCAGCACGAGCTACGCGCTCGCTAAGATTTCATAAACTTTGCAGACAGCGATGCCTGACAAATATTCGAACTTCGCGGCGCTTGAGAAAAACGAGCGACGTGGTGTGGACTTTCGCGTGCAGTCACGAGTTGTAAGGTCAAGAATTGCAGTGATAGCTCCTCACGGTGGCAGTATCGAGCCAGGTACCTCTGAGATCGCAATGGCAATTGCAGGCAGAGATTTTTCCTTTTACGCTTTTGAGGGGACAAAGATTCGCCATAACGGTTGTCTGCATATTACTAGCACGCGATTTGATGAGCCGACTTGCCTCGCGCTCGTCACCGCCGCAGAGCGCGTAGTAGCTATACACGGTGAGAACAGCGATGCAAGAGTTGTGTTTCTTGGTGGTCTCGACAAGGCCGGCATGAACCGGGTGCGTAACGCGCTCATGCAGCGCGGATTCTATGTGAAGACACATAGGAGTCCTCGGCTTCAGGGTATCGATAGGTTGAATATCTGCAATCGAGGGAAAGCACAAGCTGGCGTTCAAGTTGAACTGAGTAAGGGTCTCAGGCGGTTGTTCTTTCGGTCGTTATCTGCGAAAGGCCGCAAACAACCCAAGCGGAGATTCGGGGAATTCGTGTCCGGCCTCAGGGAGGCTCTCGGTTAAGGCCGCTTATGCGGCGGCCTCAGTAGCGCGCGCCTTATCTGGGAGGTTTGGAGCAACTGTGGAGCAGCACAAGGATGGCTCGGAACTCATAAGCACAACCGAAGCAACGACTTGGATTGAATTTGCGGCTGCTTAGAAGGCTGGCGCCCTATCCAGTTGAGCTACGGGGTCTCCGGCTTCTGAAATCCTACTACAGCGGACCGTGAGTGCTGTTGACTCAGCAGGCAATCTCGGCCTACCTTCTACATGGAGCGGGACGCACCAGAGCGGCAAACTCTGATGCGCCGCCTTCTTGCTGGCACGGTACCATCGTCAACGCGCTCGACCCATTTGCAGTGAGGAAACGCAGACATCGACAGGACAAGTTCATTCCCAATCCAAGACTTCGACGGCATGGCCGCCGAAGTCTGGCAGACGCTGAATGTCTGCCTTTATCACGCAGCGTACGTGAGAGTTTATGCGGATACGGGTGCGATGCGCCTGGCTGGGAGCAAGCGCACCCACGTGGCCACTCAACCGTTATCGCAAGCTGAACGTGACATGCTGCAAGAGGACGCCATCGTGTTTCGTGCGCATTTCGCAGGCGTTCTTTGGCAGCTTCGCCATCTTGTCGAGCTTTTGGGCAAGGCATACAAGCACTGCGAAGAGGAAGGGATCGTGACGGCGGAGCAGCGCGCCAAACTTGTCAAGGCCCTCGCCAACGACCCGATAGCCGAAGATATTCGGGTATACCGAAACTTGTCCCACGAGTTTTCTGGCGTGGTCATCACGATCCATGATGCCACCGACGCATTCATCGCTCATGTTTTCCCGCCCTTGGATGCGAAGGCCCCAGAACAGCGTGCTCCGCTCGACGAAGAGGAGATAGAAAAGGCGGTGCGAGAACGGGAACTGAACATGAAGCTGGAAGCGTACTGCAACCATCTCGCAGGATATTGCGAAGGTCTTTTCAGAATCATAGATGCCAAGTACAAGATGACCGTGATTCCTCGTAGTCACGGATTCTTGGTCACCGTTCCACACTCCTACCAAGGACAGCTACCCGAATTACCGCAAGCGATTTGCGTTAAGGCCGTGGGGTCGGCGCAGAACGCGGTCTCACCCGTAGAGCCGACAAATGACATTTTGGGATGAGGTTCTCGCTAATTTCCTAGGCGCTGTTTTCGCAGGTTCTTTTTTCGTGCTGCTGTACAGGATAGTCCTGTGGTTCTTGCGGGCGACCGATGTTATTGTGGGTTACAACTGGTCATGGGAAGGCACGCAATTCCATCCGAATTTTGACATTCGGAATCGGTCTTGGACGAAGCAATATTTACTCGCGAACATCGCCTATACGAGAAACAATGGGAAGGAAGTCGTTTGGTTCGACAACAAGTCGATCTGGGACAAGGAGCTGCCGCCCAATTCGATACGCCATATCAGTAACATCGCTCCGGTGCCCAAAATAACGTCGCTTGCCCAATGCACAGAACTAGAAATCACGGTTCGTCTCCAGACCGGAAGGTTCTTTTGGCTTACAGGACAGGGGCCGAGTCAACTTCGGATGGGCAAACTTCAACATGCCGCATTTTGGCTGCGTGAAAAAATCGAGAGAAGCGCTATACCCTTCGAGGGGTGATATGGAACGTCTAAGCATTTTTCTGAGCTACTCGCATAAAGCGAAAAAGCTCGCCGGAGGACTGAAAGCTGGGCTTGAAGACTTTGGCTTCAGCGCGTTTCTGGCCCACGAAGACATCCGTCCGTCTGCCCGCTGGCGCACCGAGATTAAAAAGGCTCTGCGCGAATGCGACATTTTCATCCCGCTGCTTACCAGGGCCTTCTCCGAATCAGACTGGACGGACCAAGAAACCGGGTTTGCGCTCGCCCTCGGAAAAACGATAATTCCGGTCAAACTCCACCGCGATGAGAATCCTCACGGCTTCATCGACCACATTCAAGCGTTGAAATGGAACAAAGAATCGTCGTACGCATCAGCTTGGGATGTAGCTGCGTGCATCGGGGAAAATGAGAAATTCAGGGCCGTCACCCGCGATGGTGCGATTCAGGCGTTCTTAGCAGCGAATGATTTCAAAACCGAAGTCCCGATTGCAGCGCGGGCGTTGCTGGGCTTTCGCCCGTTCTCGGCGAAGCAACTGCACAGAATTATCGACGAAAGTTCAAGCAGGCACGCAGTCTATGGATGTTTTGCGGCACAGCATTCCATGCGAGAACTGATTGAGGATGCCGAAGGCAAAGTGAGCAAGCGTGTGATTCGGCGTTATCGCGAAAGCGTAAGAAGATGGTGACTTCCCCTTCTGCGTAACTGCGAAGTTCGTCGGGCGTCCCGCGCCATTTCAGTCCACTGTCGGTCCAGTTCAAGAGCGAGATAAATGACGCGCTTCCTCTCTGCACTTGGATGTACTCGTCGACTGTGCAAGGCAGAGGCTGCCGATCCTCCAAGTCCAGTGCAATGGTCAACACGACAGCCAGTTCATCGACGAGATTCGCGATCAGCGTCCCACAAAGATACTGGTTGAGACACGGACGGAATTCTCGGCAATCACACGCTTGGATTACAAATGTTTTTGATTGAATTCGTCGACATCGTAATACTTGAAGATCTTCCCATGCGGGCCGAGAGCTGGAGTAAACAGTTTGACGAACTTCTCTTTAACCGATTCCTCATGATCAGCGAGGTGTAGTTGCTTTAGGAAGGTTTTTCGCGCCGCACGAGTGCGCACCACCTCTGCTAGCAACGATTGAGCTAGGAGATCGGTTTCCGGCAGGGAGTATCCAAGTATTATTAGCGTTTTGCATTTCTCAAGCTGAAGGCGCGCCGCGCGCCAAAACTGCTTGTATGGATTCCTATTGATTTCCTTCTTCCACCCAGGTGCCAAAATCAGAATCTTTTCAAAGCGTGTTTTTCCACTTCTCGTACTTACCAGGTACGGTCGCGGCTTCAATTTGATAGCTGTGCCCGTCGGGTATGATTCCCAATTTAAACTCCCGTGCAGTTTCAACAGACGGATTGTGCTCCTTGTCCCTGATTCATATTTTCTTTCCTCCAACCATCTTTTCGTCCAGCCCATCGTCTTTCCGTAAGTCTTAATCTTGTAGCCATCCACGGGATTCCATTGTTTTGCAGACGAAAAAGATTCCTCGATGACCAGATCGTAATTGAAAGTAATGACGGTATCTTTGCCCTTGAGTCTTTCAAGAATTGCTTTATGGATCGCGCTTTTCTTAGGTTTCACCGTCGATGCATGTGTGTCCTGGACAGTCGTATGGACGTACACTCTCCTTATTAATTCCTCCAACTCCTTTTGGCGCCTCCGCCAATCCTTTGGCTGATTAGCGGTCTTAGCAAATTCGCCGATAATCGCGCGGGTCTCCAGGTCTCTGTAATAAGTTTCTAGGCCGACACCGTTCGTTCTTCCGTACAGCTGCCAGACATCATTCAGAACTTTCTTGGTAAGTTTGGGTGTTCCATGTCCGGCAAGCTGGTTTGCAATGTCGAAGAAATCCTTGTCGACAGGCGGGGGAACCCCTGCGGCCACATCAAGTCCGCCGCGGCTAGCACCCGCGCCGAAAATCATTGCGACGGGGTGTTTGAGCTTCGTGGCGCCCCGCTCTTCGTCAGACATTTGCCTGAAATCCTACTCTTGATGACGGAGAAAAACAAAGGCGCGATTCATACCATTCATACCGTTTCCGCGACGTTCGCTGAGCAGTTTCGCTCCTGTCCCTACCAATAACTCCGTCTGAGCCTTCAAGAACTGCACCGAGACAGAAGCGAAGAATTCCGATCGCCCTTGTGTGCGGTATTGCTTGAACACAGACGCGGGGAGTCCAGTCGCGGCAAAACCAAGCGGAATTCTCCGTCAAGTCTAGGTGTGGGAGAACGCAGGTCCGGGCAGGCTAGGCTGCCCGGCGTTCATATCGGTGATGGAGTCCGCCGACACCAGGCGCTTTGCAATCAGCAGAGCCCGGTCAGGAATGCTTGCCGCGTTCGTGGCCCAGGCGTATCGTGACGCAAACCGCTGGCGGAGCCCGAGGACTTCATGGACTCGAAACTGAATATAGAATGGCGAGACAAACTTGCGTATCACCCTCTTCTGTGGGCCGATTGGCCATCCTTCTCTGGACTTGTCTTGAACCCTGGTGTCTGATCGTGGCGTTTTGAATTTCGTGAAATTCGGAGGGTGCCGTGTCTTCTGAAAAAGCGCTAACCGTTACACGCGCGGAACTGTACCGACGCGTCTGGAGCACGCCTATGCGCACGCTTGCGAAAGAGTTCGGGCTTTCGGGTGTTGGGCTAGCGAAGATTTGCGAGAAACACCAGATCCCTCGCCCGCCAGTGGGCCATTGGGTCCGTGTCGAAAGAGGGTACGATCCGGAGCAAATTCCCTTGCCCGATCTTAAAGACGCGAAGTTCGATGTCGTCAACATTACGGTGCGCGAAAAGCCGCTCAAAGCTCTCGGGCAAAATCTCGATCCAAAGGTCCGAGCGATGTTGGTCCCAGCGGCGATCGCGGTTCAGAGTGACCGATCGATTTCTCATCCACTGGTTCTCAGGACCAAGAAGCTGCTCGCACCCCCCAGGAAAGATGAGAGGGGCTTGCTGCTCCCGAAAGAGGGGAAACCCCTGTCGCACATCAGAGTCTCTGAGCCTGCGCTTCCAAGATCGTTGGGGATTCTCGATGCGCTTTTCCGCGCACTGGATGAGCGGAAGATCGCGATCACGTGGGCCAATGGCGACGCCGAAAATCCTTTTGTCACGGTCTTCGACGAAGCCGTGACATTTTCAATCTCGGAATTCGTGCAACGAGTACCACACACGCTGACCGCCGAGGAAGAGGCCAAGCGGAGAAAGGGCCTTTCCATATATCCTCCCCAATGGGATTACAAACCAACGGGTCAGTTGAGAATAGCCATTCACGATCTCCCGTACGACAGTAAGATCCGGCATACATGGTCGGACGGTGTACTTCAGCGAGTCGAAACGTGCCTTGGATCGTTCGTGGCTGGACTCCACATCGCGGCCTTGGCTCTCAAGAAGCACCGCGAAGAACGTTTGCGGTGGGAACGCGAATGGGAGGAAAGGAAGAGACGAGCAGAAGCGGATCGGAGACGGCAAGCCGAATTCGACCGCAAAGCCAAAGTCATTTCCGAAGCTGCTGATGCTTGGCAAACGAGCAACCGCATTTGTGATTTCGCGATGGCTCTCTCTAAGGCAGGTGAAAGCCAGGAGTGTTCGAAAGATCAAGGCCGCGACATCCGGCGCCTCGCAAAATGGGCCAGAGGTTATGCGCAGCGATTAGATCCGATCAATCGGATTGGGGAAACCATGGCGGAATTCAAAGACTTGCAGGAATCGGAATAAAGTGTGATGGGAGACTCGGTCCGCGAAGCCCTGTCCCTCGCCAGAATCTCATCCGTACCGAAAATGGCGCGACCCTTTTTGGGCGACAACTCAAAGAGGAGACCCGAATGCGACCAAGAATGTTCTGGGAGTGCGTCCATTCTCTTGGAGGGGAACCCGTGCGTGCGCACGTGTGGCCAGTCCAACTTCGGTGCACTTCAAGAGCGAGATAAATGACGCGGTCCCTCGTAAGCGACACCAGAAGCGGCACTTAGAGTTTTGTACTGCGTACTTTCTAAGCAGAGGGTCGGGAGTTCGAGTCTCCCCGGGCGCGCCACTTATCTCTCTTGAATCAAACACATGCAGCCATTTCAGAAATCCGCTTAGTTTCGATTTTCGGTCCATTCGGTCCAACTTCGA
>Ga0326728_10008729_pt1 | contig 24926 bp, 24 predicted proteins | sample MB3enrmetagenome_FD_207602 | JGI IMG/M metagenome (GOLD analysis project Ga0326728, IMG submission 207602) | Lab enriched peat soil microbial communities from McLean, Ithaca, NY, United States - MB31MN | ecosystem: Environmental > Terrestrial > Soil > Wetlands > Peat | place: USA: New York... | reverse complement strand
CTACGGGGCCATGATTCTCGCCTTCCACGGAGACGCGGCCGAGGCCGCCGAGCTTGCGCAAGGCCTCGTTCAGCGTTCGCCATACTTCGATCTCGCCGGCGCCGTCCGCGGCTATGCCTTGGCCTGCGCGGGCCGCGCGGACGAGGCCCGCACCATCCTGGAACGTCTGGAGTGGCTCAGCCGGGAACGCTTCGTCCTCAACGCGTTCCATCCCGCCGTCCATGTCGCCCTCGGGAACCTGGATGCGGCGCTCTCCGAGCTGCGCGCCGCCAATGAGAACCGCTGCCCGTGGTTCTTCCAGATGCTCGCCGATCCCCGCCTCAAACCCCTCCACAGCAGCCCCGAATTCGTCGAGATGCAGGGCATCCTCACCCGCATGGAAGCCGAAGCTGCGGAGAACCCCGCGCCGGAAGGCTGATCCGCCCTCCATCCGTTCGACACAATAGCCGCCTAATAAAGAGCTGGGCCGCCCATAGGCTATGTATATGGCCCCTGCGCCTTCTCAATCCACTCTGGATCCTGGTGGTACATGGCATCTCCAATGTCCGCGGAGTGGCACCCTCTGTTGTCGAGTTGCTTGATCAATTTGTTGGCGCTGAGTGGTTCCGTAGTAGACCACTCCTCCCGCACCTCCGGAGGCGTGGCGATTGCGACGTACAGGTCCTCTGCGATCTTCTTTACCTCTAGCATCAGGTCCCCTTTCAGCTCCGTACCAGATTCCCGTCGTTCGTCAGGAAGCTCCGCCGCCCCCTCGCGCGTACGGCAACGGGTCGTCGATTCCGTTCTCGCGGAAGCCCTTTCGCCGCAGAAGGCAGGAATCGCATTGCCCGCAGGGAGCGCCCGCCGGTGACGGATCGTAGCAACTGCTGGTAAGGCCGTAGTCCACGCCCAGCTCGATGCCCTTGCGAACGATCTGCGCCTTGGTCAAAGCGATCAGCGGAGTGTGAATCCTGAGCGCCTGCCGGCGTTCCACCCCGGCCTTGGTGGCCAGGCTGGCCATCTTCTCGAAGGCATGGATGAACTCAGGACGGCAGTCGGGATAGCCCGAGTAGTCCAGCGCGTTCACGCCGATAAAAATGTCGCTCGATCCCAGCACCTCAGCCCAGGCCAGCGCAAAGGAAAGAAAGATGGTGTTGCGCGCGGGAACGTAGGTGATGGGAATGCCCTCGGCCATCTCGCCCGCCGTGCGTCCCTTGGGCACATCGATGTCGCCGGTGAGCGCGGAACCGCCGAAGGCGCGCAGGTCGATGGACGCAATGCGGTGCGCCGCGACGCCGATCGATGCCGCGACCCGGCGGGCGGATTCCAACTCAACAATGTGGCGCTGGCCATAGGAGAACGACAGCGCGTACAGTTCGTAGCCTTCACTGCGGGCGATGGCCAGCACCGTGGCTGAGTCCAGCCCTCCGCTCAACAGCACGACAGCTCGTTGTGCATTGGTCTCCATACTATTGCCTGGACGGCAAATCCTCCCCGCCCTTGCCGATGTCCATCGAGGGCGGGATCGGGTTGCCTTCATCGATGGAGGCATCGATGCACTGCTGGAGAATGCCCTTCGCTGACAGGATGAACTCGATGGCGTCGCGCCCGGCGCCCTCGCCACCCTTGCTGGGAGTCACGTAGTGGGCTTCGGCCTTCACCTGCGCCCGCGCACTGGCCACGGCCACGGCAAAGCCGCACTGGCGCATCGCCGGCAGGTCGATCACGTCGTCACCCACGTAGGCGATCTCGTCCAGGCTCACGCCTTCCTTCTCCATGATCTCGCGGATCGCTTTCATCTTGAAGGCACAGCCCTGGTAAACAAACTCCAGCTTCAGGTCGCGGGCGCGCAGGGCCACGCTCTCGCTGATGCGCTTGGTGATGACTCCAACCTTCATTCCGCCCAGCCGCGCCAGCGTCATCCCCGCGCCGTCGTGAGCGTTGTAGCCCTTGGCCTCGACCATTTTGGTTACCATCGAGCCGTCGAGCAGCGCTACCGGCATGGGATAGATCCAGATGCTTCCGTTGGTAAGAACGCCGTCAACGTCGAAGAGAACAATCTTGATCTTGCGGGCGCGATCCTGCGCTGAAAGGGTCATACTCGTGATTCTAACAAGGCCGTGGGCGCTCCATTCTCGCTTGTCATCCTGAGTGGAGCCAAGCGAAGTCGAAGGATCCGTTTTTGTTTTTCGCCCTCATCCTTTTCCTTATAGACCAAGCAGCGCCGGATCAGCAGCTCATGAAGAAACAAATAGAGTGGAATATACGAAACGCTACCAATATGCATATTGGTATTCCTATTCGGAGGAGTTGGAATCTCTGGCCTCTTTATCGGTACTGGTACAAATCGCGTATAAATATGTGCCAACGGCTGCTTCCCAGATAGCAAAAGCGAGGGTCACCAGACGCTGATCAGGCCGGCCGAAGGGTATCGCCACAGCCGAGAAGGGTAGGGCAGCCAGGCCTCCAACCAGAGCCGCAACGAGCAGGCGGGAGCGCGAAAGCAACTGCGTGTAAAGGACCGCACAGGATAGAGTCACTCCGACCCCGCCAGTAGCGCCACCTGCGAACACTGGGATGGCCCAGCTTTCAATCTTGAGCCCCATTGCTGCGAATCCCAAACACACGGTTACATAGACCGCAACGAACTCAGCCGCAATCATAAGAGGGCAAGCAAGAAAAGCTCTGCGCGTCCGCATAAACAGAAGCGCACACAACAGGGGAAAGGACAAGGGGTATACCAGGCCGGATGCGGCCAGCTGCCCATATCTCCAGACAACGAGCACAGAACCCGCACCACAGCTCGCAAACAGCGCCATTACGCCAACCAACGTCAATACCCGCTTAGCCGACATTGGCCCTCGTGAGCCTGGCAGAGCCGAGATTTCCATTTTGGGCTTCCAGATTCAATTGAGTATAAACCAAACCGCAATCCCTTACGCCGAGTGCTTGGGTGCCCCATCCTTTCCGCAGCCTTTGTGGAAAGGATGAGAAACCACCACTTTCGCTGATTCACGAGAGAATGGACGAATGGATCGGAATTCCCCTTCTGCCGCGCCGCGGGCCCCGCTCGAACCCGGAGATTACTACCTCGAAGGAGAGAACCTGGTCTTCACCGTGAATTATCACCTCAAGCGAGGCTTCTGCTGCGGCTCAGGCTGCCGGCACTGCCCCTACGGATTCGCGAGCGAATGCGCGCCGGCAGTTCCCGGCGAAGAGCCGCTCGAGAAGGATTGACCTCCGGCCGGCGCCGCCGCCGCTGCCGCCTCCCGCACCAGCACCGCAAAGCGCGGAAACGCGAAGCTGCCCTGGGCGTCGTCGATCACGTTCAACTGGCACACGTATTGGCCCGGCTTGAGTCCAGCCAGCGGCACATCCAGCTCGATGGCCACCGCGTCGCGCCCCTCCACATTGATCGCCCGGGCCTCGACCAGCGGAGTCTCGTAGACCTTCGCGCCTCCCTGGATCAGTTCCAGGCTGCTTAGCAGCTTGATGCCGGGCTTGGCTTCCTTGGGCTGGTTCTCGGCCGGCTTCTCCCGCGCCGGGCTATAGATCTCGTAGAGCAGGTAGAGGTGCTGGTCCCGGCGGAAGACGTGGCTGATGTTGGGCACGTACTCCTCGCCCCCGCGGACCAGAGGTGTGTTCATTTTGCTGGGCTGGCGCATCGAGGCCAGCACGATCGAACTCATCTTAAGCGGAAACTTCTTCATCTCCGGCAGCGTAATCTCCGCTTCAAACGAGCCCATGCGGCCGGTCTGGTTTTCGCGCACCACAAACTTCAAGCGGTACTTGCCCGGCGGCAGGTTGAAGCTGGTGGTGTATTGGATATTCTTTTGCCGCGCCTGCAAGCTGGGGTCCAGGTTCAGCTTCACCGTCTCGCGCGCATGGCCGATGAGGCGTTTGGCTTCGTCGATCACCGCGCCGATAATGTCCAGCGTGGCCTTATCCTTGTCGCCGCCCTTCACAAATGGAATCTGCGAGCCGGGCACGATCAGCGAGACCGGCACAAAGAAGCGGTTCTCGTCCAGGCGGAAGTACATGGCGTCCAGATAGACGGCCATATCGGTGGCCGGCAGATCGCTGGCCAGCTGCTCCTCCAGCTCGCGCTCGCGGTCTTCATGGGCGGAGTGCTGGAAGTCCGCCGGCGCATAGTAGCCGGGACGATATTCGAGCTTGACGCCGGGGCGGTCGATCTTGATCGTCAGCTTGCGATAGCGTCCGTCGCGTAGCGGATTCGTGCTACGAAACCCAATTGCGTAATACGCCGACGTATCGCGCTCGACCTGCGCAAAGGCGGGAGCGAAGTCGTTGGAATCGAAGAACGCCTTGCCGCCCGTGTCGGTGCTAAGCGAAGCCATCACCTCCTGCGAGGCAAAGTTGGCCTGCATGTTGTTGGTCAGCGCGGCGCCGTTGTACGCTCCGCTGCCGCGCAGACTGCCGGTGGAGGCGTCGCCCAAGGGAGAGATCGCCTGCAGTCCGCGCGTGTCCACGCTGTAGATGGCCAGGTTGGCGCGCACCGCGGAGTTGATGGCCGCCCGCAGCGAGGCCTGATTTTCAATACCGTCGCGCGAGATGCCGCCGGAAAAGTAGAGCAGCGACTTCTTCTCCGTGATCTTTTCGAGCGACTTCGCGACCGCCCGCAGCGCGAAGAGTTCGCGATCGGTATTGAGGTCGTTGTACTCGCTCTCGTCGGGCGTGTAGCCGGTGGTGTCTTCCACCTGGTTCGAGTTCGCCGTGGCGCCCTCGGCAAAGCCCTGGCCCTCGGTGCCGTTGTAGACGGCCACTTCGTTGATCAGCGCAGTCTTGTCGGCGGTAAAATCCTGGTCCACCTTGAGCGTGTCGCCGAGCGAAACCAGCGCCACCAGGTCGGCAGGTTGCATCTTCCTCTTCAGGAACTCCTGCGCCGCTTCCACGCTGCGGTCCAGATCCTCCGGCTGCATTGAGGTCAGGTCGAAGAACATCACGATCAGCCGGTGATTGCGCAGGTCTTCGGGCTTTGCCACCACCACGGCCTTGGACCCGTTGCCGGTGGTTCCGGCGGCCAATCCGCTCACCGTGGCCTCGTTCAGCGGCGTGGCTTTGTCGACGCTTTCAAAGTCGAAGGTCTCGATCCTTTGCTGCTTGCCGTTCTCGTAGATGCTGAAGTCGCTCTGCTTCAGACCCGTTACCAGCTCGCCGGTCCTGGCGTCCCGCGCCACCACATTGGTCAGCACCAGCTCGCCGTTCACCTTCAACACATAGCCGCCCTGCGGGGTGGCCGAGACCTGCCCGCTCGACGCCTGGCCGGAGTTCTGCGCCAGCCCCGGCTGCGCGCCTGGAAGCGCCAGCGCCAGTGCCGCAACCCCTGCCAAGATCCGCTGCGTCCAACCCGTCATCCAGCTCCTTCCGGTGAGTTCGCTAACTGTCCATTGAGCTTGGTTTCCAAGGTATTGCCTTGTCAATGCCTACAACACAGTTTGACACCAGCGGGCCGTTTCTCGTTTACGCAGAGGTTCTGGCCGATCATCGAGTGTCTCAGCTGGAAGGGTAAGCCCTCGTTCAAATTCTCCGGCATGGGAGGCGTGCTTGCCCAAGCCGAGGTCATATGCTGTAGGCTCATAGATATATGGAGATCACCTGCAAGCGCTGCCGTGAGACCCTCCAGGCAGATTACCGCTACTGCCCCGCCTGCGGCCTGCCGCAACTGGTCTACTCGGCCGAAGCCGTCCCCGGACAGGCTCAGCCCGCGCAGTGGGACGACGCGGTGCGGGATGCAAGCACGGTGGAATGGAAGCCGGCCTTGCGAGCGGCCCTGATGCTGGCGGTTCCAGCCGGGCTGTTCTCAAGCGTGCTCTCGCCGTTGAGTTCTTTGGGGATGTTTTGGATGGCCGCTGCCGCGGCGTGGGCGGTTGTGCTCTACGTGCGCGGCCAGCGGCCGGCATGGATCACCGTCGGGGCCGGGGCCCGCATCGGCTTGGTGACCGGAATTCTGGGCGGCTGGCTGGCGTTTGGCGCCAGCGGCGGCGCCCTTTTCGTCGAGCGATTCATGCTCCACCAGTCCAGCCAGATCGATGGGTTATATAAGACCTTTGTCCTTGACACGTTCCAGGAGAAGGCCCAGCAGTCGATTGCGGGAATGTCGCCGTCGGATGCCGCGCAGGTGCAATCCCAGTTGGCCCAACTCCAATCCTGGATGCTGTCCCCGGAGGGCCATGCGAGCATTTGGGCTTGTGGCTTTGCCTTCAATTCTGTTCTTCTGCTTTTCTTTGCCGTCGCCGGCGGCGCTTTGGGCGCGCGGTGGATGGCCCGGACCCGTCAGCCGGAGGTCTAGGGCGTTATCGCCATTTCTATAATGCGAGCGTCCCGCTATCTCACCCTAGCCGCAAGAACAAGGACGCGGTGCCCAAAGGGCGCCCAGGTGGGGCACCCATGACCCCGCGGGCAGAGGGTTCCCACCGCCGGCGCGAACCCCTTCATGGCCTCCGAAATCGACATGATTCGGTTCAAATCCTCTCCAACTTGCCCGCGAGCGGTGACCCCTCGTATCATCCTGCGAGAGACACACCCGCGAAAGTTATGCAGCCAGAGGTGAGCGGCGAGAGAGCGACCATGAGCAAAGCTGAAGACAAACCGGGCCTGCGCCTGAAAGGCAGGCTGATGTCCGCCTCGGAGATTGAGCGCACGCTGGTGCGCCTGGCTCACGAGATTGTTGAAAAGAGCAACGGCAGTGACGGCCTGGCGCTGGTCGGGATCAAGCGCCGCGGCGTGCCCCTGGCCGAACGGCTGGGCAAGCTGATCTCCGCCATCGAGAAGCATCCCGTGGATACGGGCGTGCTCGACATTCAGTTCTACCGCGACGATCTCTCCACCAGGGACGTTCGCCCGGTGGTTACTTCGGGGGCCATCGGCTGCGAGGTGGAGGGTCGCGACGTGGTGCTCTGCGACGATGTACTCTACACCGGCCGGACGATCAGGGCCGCTCTCGACGCGCTCTTTGCCCACGGCAGGCCGCGCCGCGTGCAACTGGCCGTGCTCATCGACCGCGGCCATCGCGAACTGCCCATCGAGGCCACCTACATTGGCAGGCACGTGCCCACCAGCAGCCGCGAGATCGTCGAGGTGAAGTTCCACGAGGTGGACGGCGACGAGCAGGTGCTGCTGGTGGAAAGAGTGGACTAAGTAAGAAAGGCAGCTTCTAGCTTTTAGCTGGAGGCTGGGAGCCAGAAGCTGAAAGGTATGAGCCCAAACGCATCGCCAGCCCGCCGTCCGCTTCATCCGCCGCCCGTTCCGGCCTCGCCGTTTCCCTACCACCCGGGATCGCTGCTCTCGGCGCAGGACCTTACTCTGGACGGCTTGAGTCATCTTCTCACCCGCGCCACGGCTCTTGAGAACGAAGACCCGCTGGCGAGGAGCCGCATTCTGGCCAAGCGGCGCGTGGCGCTGCTCTTCTACGAGTCCTCGACGCGCACCCGCACCAGCTTTGAGCTGGCCGCCAAGGGCCTGGGCGCCGACACCACGCTGGTCTCCAGCCTATCTTCGAGTATCGAGAAGGGTGAGTCGCTGAAAGATACCGGCCTGACGCTGCGCGCCCTGGGCGCCGAGACCATCATCTTGCGCCACAACTCCAGCGGCGCCGCCTGGCTTTTGGAGGCCGAAACCCGCCTGCCAGTGCTCAACGCCGGCGACGGCATGCACGAGCATCCCACCCAGGCGCTGCTCGATCTGCGCACCATCCTGGCGCGCCTGCGGCCCGGCGTTCAGGCTGTGACCGCCAAAACCCTGGCCGGCGTTACGATCAGCATTGTAGGCGACATACTGCACAGCCGCGTGGCCCGCTCCAACATGCTGCTGCTGCCCCGGCTGGGCGCGCGCGTGCTGCTCTGCGGACCGAAGGAACTGCTGCCGGACCTGGCCGCCCAGGCAGGCCCCGGCATTGCCATCGAGCGCGACTTCGACGCCGCGCTGCGCCAGTCGCAGGTGGTGATGATGCTGCGCATCCAGGCCGAGCGGCTGGCCGGTCTGCAACTGGACCTCGACCAGTACAGAGCCAACTACCAGCTGACCGGCCCGCGTCTGGCCGCGCACGCGCCGGAAGCAATTGTCCTGCATCCGGGACCCATCATCCGCGGCATGGAGATAACGGCGGGCGTGGCCGACGGCCCGCAGTCGGTGATTCTGGAACAGGTGCGCAATGGCGTCGCCATCCGCATGGCGGTGGTGGAACGGGCGCTGACGGCGGTTGCTGAAAGTCGAGGTAATGTATGACACAGTCGGACCTCGAATGCCTCAAAGAGCACATTGATCAAGTGGTGGAGATCGAAACGTGGAAGGGAGAGCGTTTGCTGATTAACGTGATCTCCGTTTTCGACCAGGAATCCGACCCCGACGTCTTCTTCCACGATGTAACTGCTGATCCTAAACAGAAGGACTTCGCGAAGACTGTAGGACATGCCCTCCCTCTGCATAAGATTGCTTCGGTTCGGGTGTATCCGCAGCAAGGAGGCCGCGCATGACGGCTCTGGCGATTCTCGGCGGCCATCTCATCGACCCGGCGGTGGGCATGGACGCCCTCAAGGACGTTCTCCTCAAGGATGGCCGCGTGGCCGAGATCGCCTCTCCGGGCAAGCTGAAGTCGGCCAATGGCGCCGAAGTGCTGGACGCCGCGGGCCTCATTGTGGCGCCGGGATTGATCGACATGCACGTCCACCTGCGCGAACCCGGCCAGGGCTACAAAGAGACCATCGCCACGGGAACGGCGGCGGCCGCGGCGGGCGGTTTTACCTCGGTTGCGGCCATGCCCAACACCGTCCCGGTAAACGACTCGCCGGAGATTACCCGCTGGATGCAGGCACCGGAGCGCGGCGCGGCCATTCGCGTCTTTCCCGTCGCCGCGGCCACGCGCGGATCGAAGGGAGAGGCCATCAACGACTATGCGGCCATGAAGTCCGCCGGCGCCGTGGCCGTGAGCGACGACGGCAGCCCCATCCTCAAGGACAGCGTGATGCGCGAGACCCTGGCCGCCGCGGCGCGGGTGGGATTGACCGTGATCCAGCACGCCGAAGACACAAGGCTCACCCAAGGCGCCAGCATGAATCTGGGGCCGGTCTCCTTCAAGCTGGGGCTGCGTGGCATGCCGCCGGAGGCCGAATCCGGCATGGTGGAGCGCGACATTCGCCTGGTCACCGAGCTGCGCGACATCCGCGCTCACCTGCACGTGGCCCATACCTCGACGGCCGCCGCGCTGAACGCCGTACGCCAGGCCCGCCGCAACGGGCTGCGCGTTACCTGCGAGGTGACGCCGCACCACTTCCTGCTCACCGAGGAGCACGTGGGCCTGTTTAACACCAACGCCAAGATGAATCCGCCGCTGCGCGCGCCCGCCGACCGCGACGCCATGATCGAGGCCATCCTCGACGGCGTGGTGGATGTGATCGTCACCGACCACGCGCCCCACGCCGTCCACGAGAAGGAAGTCGAGTTCGAGAACGCGCCCAACGGTATCACCGGCTTGGAGACCGCGCTCGGCCTCTGTTTGCGCTGGCTGCACAAGGAGTGGAAGATGCCGCTGGGGCGCGTTTTCAGCCTGCTCAGCGCCCAGCCGGCGGCGCTCCTGAACCTGAAGGGCCGCGGCACGCTTACCGTAGGCAGCTTTGCCGACCTGGTAATCTTCGACCCCAAGGCCGAATGGACCTACCGCGCCCGCGAAGGCAAATCGAAGTCCCGCAACACCCCCTTCGACGGCTGGACGATGCAGGGCAAGGTCCGCTGGACGATCAGCGAAGGGCGGGTGGCCTACCAGGCGGAGCCTGAAGTGCGATCGCATTGAGCGCCGAATGCGTTATGGTTGATTGCGTGGTCCGGTAAACTAAACTGTTGTATCTTGGCTGCAACACCCATTGGAGGCCAACGTGCCATTCCTGAAATCCCTGCGCCTGGATGGACTGCTTTCGTTTCCTCCGGATTCGGAGCCGATACCGCTGACGCCGTTGAATGTCCTGATTGGACCCAATGGCTCGGGAAAGTCCAATATGATCGAAGGGATTGAACTGCTCCACGCCACGACAACTGGGTTCGCGAGCGCGATTCGCTATGGAGGCGGTATCCGTGAGTGGCTCTGGAAGGGAGACGGCGCCAGCGGTACCGGTGGGATCGAGGCCCATGTCGATTTGGATCACACTTCGTCGGGCCGTCACACTTTTCCCGTTCCGAACGCCGCAGGCCTTGTTCCGGGTCTACGCTTCTATCCTACAGATATTCGCTATTGCCTTTCATTTACAGCCTCGGGACAACGTCTCGAAATCACAGATGAGGTTATTGAGAATGCAGAGAAGACCAAGCAGACGGACAAGGATGTCCTTTCTTACTATCGGTATAGGGCCGGTAACCCGATAATCAACGTAAGCGAGGCATATGGCGCGAAATGGCGTGAATTGGTCCTCGAACGACAGATGCTATTACCTGATGAGTCGATTCTTTCGCAACGCAAAGATCCTGTCTCCTATCCTGAATTGACGGAATTAGGACGGCAGTTTGAGCGAATCTGGAGTTTTACCGAATGGACTTTTGGACGCAGCGCGGAGGTTCGCAAGCCCCAATTACCAAATTCAGACGCTGGCACTCTTGCGTCTGACTCACGAAACCTGGGGTTGATGGTCAACCAATTGGAATATTTAGGTGAACAGTCGAGGTTTTACAGCTATTTATCTCGATTCTTGCCTCGACTCCATCGGTTCAGTACTCGATTCGAGGGCGGAACGGTTCAGTTCTATCTCCATGAGAATGGGTTGAAACTACCAATTCCCGCCACACGCCTCTCGGATGGGACGATTCGTTTTATTGCAATGCTAGTACAGCTACTTTCACCAGAGCCGCCGCCGTTGATCTGCATGGAGGAGCCTGAGCTTGGCCTGCATCCCGACGCCATTGCGTTGCTGGCGAATCTGTTGCAGGAAGCCTCTAAGCGCACCCAGTTGATCGTTACGACCCACTCGGATGCTCTGGTTTCCGCGCTGACCGAAGTTGCCGATTCGGTGCTGGTTTGCGAGTACCGGGGCGGTACAGTTCTCAAGAGAGTCGAGTCGGAGAAGCTGCGCTTCTGGCTGGATAAGTACAAGCTTGGAGAGATTTGGCGCATCGGCGAAATCGGGGGCAACCTGTGATCGAGATCGCTGTGTATGTGGAGGGTGGCGGGAACACTGCGGGTCAAAAGGCCGAACTCAGGCAAGGATTCGATGCCTTGTTTATGAAAGAAAGGTCGAAGGCAAGAGAGAAGCGTGGAAGTTTGAGATTCGTTTGCTGCGGAGGACGGCAGCAAGCTTACGATGCATTTATCAATTCCTTGGCGGTGAACCCGACGACGATCAACGCACTGCTCGTGGATTCGGAAACCGCAATTGGTCCTGTCCCCGCGGATACGGCGAAGGACGCAGGTGTTCGCGTAACGCATCTCCGACAGAAGGAGGGGGTTGGCGTGCGCGGCCAAGGGGACGGCTGGGAGCTGTCCGACGATCTGGCCGAGCGCGTTCATCTGATGGTTCAATGCATGGAGGCATGGATCGTCGCCGATTCAGCTGCGCTGGAAGCGTTTTATAGGCCCAACTTCAAAGAAGACAAGCTGCCCAAGCGCCCCAATCTGGAGGAAGAATCCAAGCCAGACATCTATTCAAAGCTTGAGAAGGCGACAGAAGTTACACAAAGGGAGAAATCGAGCAAGGGCAAATACGGCAAGATAAAACATGCCAGCAAGCTGCTTGCAATGATCGACCCAGAGAAGATAGCCAAACGCTGTCCCCGCTTCTCAATCTTCCGGCAATGGCTTATCGAGTCCATCGACAGCTAGCCCGTTGCGGCGGCGAACCTTCGCCGTCCCGAACCTTTGGGCCGATGAAGCGCCCGAACCCATAGCCGAGGTTGGCGGGGAAGAAGCTGGCGACGTGGCAGAGGCGGCTGTAACCGAGTAAACCAACCTCAAATCCATAAGATTCAACTTCACTTCCGGGTCGATGCAGTTGCGCTGCGCGTTCAGAATCTCCACCTCGGAGAGCACGGCGCTAGTTCTTCCGCTCGACCAGGTAGCGGGCCACGGATTTCAATCCATCGGCGCGGCTGCCGTAGGGCGCGAGGGCTGCGAAAGCTTCTTCAATCAGTTGGGCGGCGTCGCGCCGGCTCTGCTCCAGGCCGAAGACGGCCGGCCAGGTAGCTTTTTCGGTGGCCTGATCCTTGCCCGCGGTCTTGCCCAGGTGCGCCGAGTCCACGGTCAGGTCCAGCACGTCATCCACAATCTGAAAGGCCAGGCCGGCCTTGCGGCCGAAGAGGTCCAGGCGGGCTACGTCATCGGCTGTGGCCCCGGCGTAGACGCCGCCGGCCACCACGCTCACCCGGATCAGCGCGCCGGTCTTGGCGCGGTGGATAGCCTGGACCAGCTCCGCGGTGGGCTTGAGGTGCTCGCTCTCGAGGTCCAGCACCTGGCCGCCGATCATGCCCTCGACGGTGCCTACGGCGTTGGCGACGAGCCCGACGATCCGCACGGTGGCCGCGGGCGGGCATTCGAGCGAGGCCAGCACTTCAAAGGCGCGAGTCTGCAGCGCGTCGCCGGCCAGGATGGCGATGGCTTCGCCGAAGGCCACGTGGCAGGTGGGCTTGCCGCGGCGCAGGTCGTCGTTGTCCAGGGCGGGCAGGTCGTCGTGAATGAGCGAGTAGGTGTGTAGCATTTCGAGGGCCGCGCCCAGCCGCTCGATGCCCGCGGGAAGCGCGCCGGCGATGGTGACCGCGGCCTGGTATGCCAGCAACGGACGCAGGCGCTTGCCGCCCGCAAAGACGGAGTGGCGCATGGCGCCATGGATGGAGGCGGGAACGGTCTCGACGCTGGGAAGCAGTTCCTCCAGCGCCCGGTCGGTCAGCTCCGCGGCCTCTTTCCTCAGCAATTTAACGTCGGCTGGCATTGCTCTCATGATAATCGAGGCGAGGACAGCTTTCGCTCCAGCAAACATAAAGCTGCGATCAAGAGAAGAGCCAGGCCGCTCAGCCAGCGTCCGGCGACCACATCGGGCGTGGTGGTCCAGTCCGCGGCCAGGTCCACGGGGCCTTTGGGGACTGGCACGGCTATCAGGCCGTCGTCGCGCTGGGGCAGGTCGGCGACGGGCCGGCCGTTCACCTCGACGCGCCAGGCCGGATAACTGCGCAGCCTGAGGACAAGGTAACCGGCGTGGCCGGTGTTGGCCACCATCTCAAAATGCTCGGCATGATTCTTTACTCGAACCGGCGATGCGGCAAAGGTTTCATCGCAACTGCCCTGCGCCGCGTCCCAGACCGGGACGGCATCGGGCTCGCCTGAGCCTTTGCCCAACAGGATGGAGGAGTCGGCGACCAGGCAGGCGGCGGGCAGGCCGAAGGCAAGCAAGGAATCGTCTGCGCCGGGTGGCTCGTACTCGTCGGTCCCGCCCGCGCCCGCGCCGGAGCGGTACTTGGCCAACATGCCGGCCACGGCGTCTTCTTCGTCGCAGGGTTGGAAGAAAACCCGTCCGGCAGTGGCCGTAACCGCCAGAAAGACCGCGGCGCAAGCGGCCGCGACGGCCACGCGGCTCCAGCGGCGGGCCGATGCTGTGGGCCAGACGGCCGAGGCGAAGAAGATGGCCATCGGCGCCTCCAGCGCCACAAGCCAGCGCCAGGGAAACTGCAAGAAGCGAAGCTTGAGCAGCAGATTCCATGCCGGCAGCGAGATGGGGAACTGGAGAACCAGAACCGCGAACGGAATGAGAGCCAGGGGAATCCACCAGCGGCGCTCTGCCTTGAGGCTCTTGCGCCGCCAACTGACCAGCAGCCCTCCCACAGCCACGGCGACCATGGCAACGGCAAGAATGGAGGCTTGGTGGAGCACGAAGTCGTGATAATCCAGCGCCGGGTCGGCATGGCGAGCGAAGAGCCAACTGTTTTCAATCATTGCCCCGGATTCAGAGGCTGCCAGTTTGAGATCGGCCCAAGGCTGTTCCCATGCGGCAGGAAGCAGGAAGACGGAAGCCAGTCCCATTCCCAGCGCGGCAGCGGCAGCGGCGCGCAGGACGGGGGCCCAGGATTTCGACAGCAGGGCGGCGGCCGCGGCCACGGCAGCCAGCAGATAGCAGGCCATCACACCCACCGGGGCGTTCGACAGCCAGGCGCCGGCCACGACCAGGGCCAGGGGCGCGGTGGACCCGTCCAGCGCGCGCCTCCACACAGCGGAGCCTGGATTGCGGTCGCGCAAGCCGGGGTCCCCGCAGACAGGTCTTTGTCTGTGGGGTGAGAGGATCAAAAGCAGCAGTAGCGGAATCCAGAAGCCGCCAGTCAGCTCTCCAAAGGCGCTGCGCTCGTAGGCGCAAAACAACGCATAGCCGGAGAAGATCGCCGCACAGCCGCTTAGGGTTGCCGCTGCGCCGGAGAGCGCCTGGCGGGCCAGCGCCCTGGTGGCCAGGCCCGTGCCCGCCAGCAGCAGGAAGGTCAGGGCTACCGGCAGGAGTTGCCAGGGCAGAACGAATCCCAGGGCCGCGCCCAGCATCCAGGTCAGCGGAGGATAGAAGACGAATCGCGGTTCGCCGGCGCCGAAGTTTGCGCTGGGCGTCCAGTGTGGATACAGGATGCCGAGCCGCCAGCAGCTCTGGGCATCGAGCCAGGAAATCAGATGGAAGTCGAAGTCGTGGCCGCAGGAGTTGCCGCGCAGCATGAGCGGCGCAACGGCCACGGCGGCGGCGAGCAGGATGAGCGTGGGGCCGGCGAACCGGCTAAAACGGGTAGGCGCCCCAGGTCTCATAGGCGAGACCTGGAGCGCCCTGAACCCCGCTCTATTCGAAAAAATGTCATAAAGCCCTTCACTATGAATATCCCACTTTAGGCGTGATCGAACTGCGCCGAAGGTGGAGTAGACGGTTGACGGTCGACGGCCTTATGGCAGCAGCCGCAGTGTGTGCCGCGTCTGCGCGGCCACCGCCGCAGGGGTGAAGGGGAGAGCGAACGTCGTTCCCCCGTAATAGTCGGCCCACTGGTCGCGGAAGTACGGGCTGAGCGGGTCGCCGCTCTCGCCCAGAACGATGTTCTCCGTGGAGCCGTCGATATTGCTCCAGTCCATGGTGAAGCGCTGCGAGGGGCCGAATTCGCCGACTGCCTGCTTGACGGTGGTGGTGTCGCCGCTGAGGGGCTGGGGCCCGGTTCCGGCCACGCGGCCAACCAGGGGCAAAAATGCGGCGAGCGGATGCTCGATATCGACCACATGCCAGCTTCCATAGCTCCACTGGGCCACGTCCGCCGGGGCCTTGCCGTTCTTCATGCCCCAGCGCACGGCGTCGGTGAGCAGCGCGTCCCAGTTCTTGTACGCCGGCGGAAGCCAGTCGGGGCTGGCGTGCATGATGATCTCTTCCTCGGCGAAGTTGGACTCTTCCCAGGAGTAGTACACGTAATCCTCGCCCAGCTTCGGCTTCAGAATCAGTGGCCACAAGGCATATCGCGCCTGGGTCACGATGGAGGCCGCGGCCGAATCCGCGGTCAGCTTGCCGTCCCAGCTGCGCATCAGGTCGGCGGCCTTGCGCAGACGGGCGTCCACGCCGTCGGTGTGGTCGATGGCGTAAGCGAAACGATGGCCCAGCTCCTGGTTCACTTCGCTGTAGATGTCGGTTTGCACGGCCAGCATATCGGCGGGCTTGAGCTGGTCGCGGCCTTGCAGCATCTTGTAGATGCGTTGCGCCCGGTAGGGATCGGCCCACTCCAGCGAAATCGGGTAGGGAGAGTTTTCCGTGGTCACGCGGGCGTTGGCCGTGGCCAGAAAACCCGACGGTGGATCGACCGCGCTGGGCATCGCCTCAAAAGGAATAAAGCCCTGCCACTCATGCGCGGCGTCCTGGATGGGCACGCCCATCAGCCCCGCCGGCCGCAACGGAACCCGCCCGATGGCGTAGTACGCAATATGCCCCTGATCGTCGCTGTAGACCACATTCTGCGTGGGCCAGCACCACGCCTCTAACGCCGCTGAAAACTCCGCCCAGTTCGACGCCACGTTCAGTTGGTAGAGCGGCAAACCGTTCAGCGCCGGGTCGTAGATCGTCCACTTCAGCGCCATGGGCCGCTTCTCGTGGACGAAGGTGGGATTCAGCAGCGGCCCGTGCTCGGTGGATTGCACATCGACTTCCACATCCTTGCCGCCGCGCACCTTGATAATCTCGTGGTCCACCGCGAGCGGCTTCCAACTGCCGTCGTTGGCATGATAGTTGCCCTTGCCGTCGAGCTTCTCCAGGTACAGATCCTGCACGTCGGCGTAGAGCGCGGTAAACCCCCAGGCCACGTGTTCGTTGTGGCCGGCAATGATAAACGGCACGCCGGGCAGCGTGACCCCCGCGGCGTGAAAACCCGGCGCGCTCAGGTCGGCCGTGTACCAGATATTCGGCTCGGTCAGGCCCAGGTGCATATCGTTGGAGAGCAGCGGCATGCCGCTGACGGTGTGGCGACCGGCGACGACCCAGTTGTTGGAGCCGGGAGAGCATCCGGCACAGGTGGCCAGTCCGAGCAAGGCTCTTAGCTCATTGAGGTCTTCGCGGGCGGGCGGCGCGGCGCTGGCCTGCGAGTTGTCATTGTCGTCATCCTCATCGTCGTCGTTCGTGGCCGGGGGCGGCGCCGGATGGGGCTGGCTCAGGTCCACCACCACGCCGGTGGGTGGATGGTCGCGCCACGAGCCTACCGGGTACAGATCCGCCTCCAGCTTGGGGTTCTTCAGCCTGTTGGCGATGCGTTCCCGCTCCAGCTTTGGAAACCAGTGCATGTCCAGGGTCTGCGCCATCATCAGGCCGATCGAGACCGAGTCCGCGCCACTCCAGGGCCGCGGCCGATAGTGGAGCAGCCTGAATTCGGCCGGCAGCGTATCCGGGTGTTGCTGGATGAAGAGATTCACGCCGCGCGCATAGGCCTCGAAGCGGGCGCGGTCCTCGGCGGAAAGGTTCCCGTAGACGCGCCGGGCCGTATTGCGAATCTGCAAGACCCGCTGCATCCGGTCGTGCCGGAGCATCGAGGCGCCCATCACCTCGGCCAGCTCCCCGTTGGCGTTGCGCCGGAAGAGGTCCATCTGCCAGAGGCGGTCCTGCGCGGTCACATAGCCCTGGGTAACAAACAGGTCGTCCTGCGTGGCCGCTTCGATGTGGGGCACGCCGTGAGCATCGCGGCGGACCGTGACTGGCGCGGAGATGCCGGTAAGGTGAATGTCGCCATCGAGCACCGGCAGCGCGGCCTTCTCTGCCATTCGCAGCCAGAGCACCCCGGCCGCGGCGGCCAGCAACGCCAGCGTCAAGAGGCCGGCGACAGACCAGAGCAGAATCCGCAGCCAGCGCCGCCTGCGTTTGCGCGGCGAAGGCGCGGCAGGGAGTCCAGGCGATTGATTCACAGGATCGGCGTCAGGCATTGGAGATCGGCTACGAACAGCATAACCCGGCCCAGGCGCCTATGCCGCATGGCGCGCAAAGTCCGTCAGGGGGCTTGGGAAAAACGCTCTCCCTTCCGCTTCCCGCCGAAGTCCTTCGTCAGCTTGCAGGCGTGCAGCTTTCCGCTCTCGTAGAACAAAACGCCGGGATCGACGCCGCGAAGCGAGGCAAGCAGGCCTCCCGGCGCGCAAGGAACCCCCTGCACGGTCTGGTCTCCCGCCAGGTAACACTGCTTGAGCTTGCCGCTGGAATAGAAGCCTACCATTGCGCCTTCGCTTGGGCCCAACCAACTGCCGCCCATGCAGGTCACGCCCAGAACCGGCGCGTCGTGGCTCATTTGAATGAAGCTCGGAGTGCCGTCGGGATTCAGCGCGATGTACGTCCCGGCAGGGATGCGCGCTTCGCCGAACGCAGTTTCTACGCTGACCGTGCAGCGGCTCAAGCGGCCGTCGGCAAAGAACCAGGCGATGCCTTTGTCGCAGGGATAGCCCTGGATCTCGGTAGGCGCATGGAGTGTTTTTCGATGGACTTCGGGTTGGGGGCCGGCCCATCCTGTGCAGGTTAGGGCACACAATAGAAAAGCGAATAGCAGATTCTTACTCATGACTCGCTCCGAAATTGGAAATGCTGTTGTGCGTAAACGCTTCCGCGGGCCTTACTTCGAATTGCCTTCATTTCACTGATCCTTTCCGCGGCGACAGAAATTCAGCAATGAGAAAGAGGAGGCCTGGCGCTGCAACCAAAAAGAAAAACGGCCCCCGAGGCCAATGTCCGGAGAGCAACCGAATCCAGACGTAAAACCCGATCAGGCACCCAAACGCCAGGATTCCTCCCCACTTCTCACGAAACCAGGCCACCGCTAACCCGGCACACACCCCAATCGGAAAGAGGGCCAGACCAACCCACTCCCTCAGGCCCAGCCGCGGACCGCCTCCCATGCCTTCGCCGACAGCGAACGCGAGAATGAAAACTACGCAGAGAATGCTCCAAACGCGAGCCGTCCAGCGCGTTACGAGAGCTACAGAACTTGTTGCCATAAGCTCCTCCTAGTGCTGTGTCCATGAGATTTCGTGATCCAAGCAGAGGCCCTGGGTGCCCCAGGTCCCTCGTCCGCCGGCTCCAGTATCGCCGCGCCGGGGCCGGAAGCGAGCTTCTGAATCTGCGATGAATCGTTGAAGAAATCCTTCGCAAAACCTGAACTCGCCGGAATCAGGGATTTGCAGGCAGAAAACGCCCGTGAATGGCCAGATGTGCGCCGACCTGGGCGGAGATCTCGCGCGCCGCGCGATCCTGCGCATCCCCCAACTGCTCGACCGGATACTCGTAGCTATCCGACCAGACCAGCTTGGCGCTGTGCACGTCCACCAGCCGCGCCGTGATTCTGACGCGATCTCCCACCCGCTGAATCGTACCCTCCAGCACCACGTCCAGCCCCAGAATGCGAGCCATGAAGGCCATGGAAAGCCGGGCGCGCTGGTACCGGTAGACCGTGGACGGCGAGAGCACGTGAACGCCGTCGAGCTTGGTCAGGCGCGCCACCAGCAGGTCCGTCAGGCCATGAGGAAACGCGCCGCAGTCCAGCTCCGGGCTCAGGCACTCGAAGGGCACCACCGCGATGCTGGCGATCTGTCCGCCCGAGGAAAGGTAGCGCGACGGCCGGTAGAACTGCCAGTAGATGACGGCGAGAATCAGGATCGCCGCCGCCGCTGCCGGAAGAACCCCGCGCCAGCGCCAGGCCGGCGGCTTGATTCCCTCGGCCAGCGAACTCTCAGCGCTGTTTGGTTCCGCCGCCAGCACCTCCGCCACAAAGCGGTATCCGCGCTTGGGCAGCGTCTCGACGTATCTGCCGGAGTCGCTCTCGTCGCCCAGAGCCTTGCGCAGTTGCGAGATGTTGCGCGCCAAGCCGATCTCCTCCACGGTCGTATCCGGCCACACCTCGCGCATCAGTTCGGCCTTCTCCACCACCGTTCCATGGCGCTCCAGCAGCACGCGCAGGGTCTCGGCCACCTTGGGCGCAAGCGGCACCGTCTCGTCCTCGCGAAACAGCAGCCGCTGCCCGCAGTCGTAGCGAAACGGGCCGAAACGATATACCGGCTTGGCAGGCTGATTCATGGCGACCGAGGATGGTGTAGCTGGCACTATCCTACCGCCGCAGGGTGATGGGAAGCGATGATAACCAGCAAGCGCCTTTCATTCTGAGCGGGGGCTGCGAATCGAAGCAACTGTTGCTTGGATTCTCGGGATCCTCCGGCGTCACCTTGGTGGTAAGGAATCTATTCACTTGGCCTCAGTCACCCAGCCAAAAACCAACGCTCCATTCTTGGATTTGGTAGTGACCTCACCGCTTGGTAGATCCAGTATCGTAATGTCGTACTTAGGACTGTCCATTGGCCCTTCGGTGAGCAGCAGCTTGTTCCCATCCGGTGACCAGGCCTCCCCGTTTCTAAACACCCAGCCCCCAGATCGAGGCTGTAAATCGAGAGCCGTTTTGGCCCCGGTTCCGTCCGGGTGAATCAGCATGCCTATCTTGCCCCACTGGGCAAGATAGGCTATCCAGTCGCCCTTGGGGGACCAGGACGGATTGGTGCCCTCCGCAATGACCTTCTGAACCCAGGACCCTATCTCGATCACGGCGATGAGACCGGGAGATTTTTCCGGACCGTATTTTGCCACCGCAAGATACCCTCCGTCCGGTGACCAGCTAAGTTGCGAATTTCCAATGACAGAAATAGAGTTGGGCACTGGAGTAAACTGGCCTGTTGCAAGATCGAGAATCTGCAATACTGGCGGAACATCGCTAGCAAGACAATTCGGGTTGTTTATTCTTGTCTCCGTCTTAAATGCGAGTTTTCTTCCGTCCGGCGAAAATGCCGCCGAGCCGACAAAGCAAAAGTCGCCGTACAGCTTCCATGACTTATCGCGCATCGAGTACACGCCCATGACGGACCTATATTTCGCCGATCTGGGTTGTACACACCCTGGCTTGCTACATGGCACAAATACAAAGTCAACGGGGAAGCTGAAGCTCGATGCGACTTGATCTCCGGCAGGGGATAGAGCAGGGAGCGGGCCAGAAGCCTCCATAAGCGACCCAGGTGGGCTTGGGACTGTGAAATTGCCTGTTGGCGTGACAACGAGAAAATCCGTCGCGGACTGCCCGCTGAACAGCAGAGTCGATTGTGGCTCAGTAAAGAACGCGTTGCTCTGCCCATCAGCGGCACGGGGGATCATAAGCAACGCCGCCAACGCCGTTGACAGACACAAACGAAACGCGGATTGAAGCAGTCTGCGAATCATCAGAGTTCCCTTCAGAACCATCGAACAGCGTGTTTCGCGGGCGGCGCTGGCATTTACACATCCTTCCGCCCCGGCGCGCGGAGATCAGATGAGCGCAACCACAAAAATCAGCAGCAAGAAAACCCCTACAACCGCGGCAGCAATCTGGAAGCTTCGCAGGAATTGATCGAAATAGGTGTTCGGGGGATTGTCCGCGGCCACATGGTAGACGGGCTCCGGCGGAATGCCGCCGAGGCGCACCACTATCGGCCTTTCACCGGCCGGCTCGCTCAGGCGCAGATCGAGGTAACCATCCCGGTTCCTTTCGTAGGAGCCGCGGTTTACCTTGGCGATCACTCCGGTCACCGGCGCCCCCGCGCGGATCAGAGTCACGCCGTCGACCGCGACATCCTTGTCCACGACGAATTGGAACGGAGCGCCGGTCTGCGCCATTTCAATCGAGACCGGCTCTCGCGCAACCAACACAATCTTCCTGCCTTTGACGAAGTCCAGCGAGGCAGGCAGCGCCAGTGTGTTTGCCGCCGCCGGAGCAGCCGGCTCGGCGGCCTGCGGCTGGCCCTCGGCGGCTACTGGCAGGGCAATCAGCAGCGGCGAAAGACAAATGCAAAGAACGGCTTGAAGCAGCTTCCGTATCATTGCTATCCCTCCCTCAACGTAATGGTTGGCTTGCGCGAAATGGCAATGCGCTGTTCCCAGCCCTCAGGACCGAGAACTGGTGCACATTGCAATCTCCTACTGCGGCTGCGGAACCAATGGATAAATTGAAAGTGGTCGTGCTCCCGCGGGACAAACGGAGTCAACGTCACCTGTGGGATGCAACGACCAAGGTTGGGCCGGAATCGCAAGGCTGATGCGAGCCTTCTTCATCGTGTTGCCAAACCATTGCCAGCAGAGCGGCAGCATTTCGTCGTTTCCCGGCTCGGGAGCACGGTGCCTCTCCTTGGCCATGTCACTGAACACGAATGGTAGCGCGGCTATAGACAGGATTACGCCGGAGAGGCCCTCGGCCTCCGGGTCCGTCCAAGTGCCTTCGCGTAGCGGTACTTGAGAACCGTCCGGGAGGGCAAGGCTGACTGGTTCGACCCCAACACCTCCGTTGCGCTTCCCAGGGATTGCCTTGCGCACCCAGGTGACGACGCCCGATACCGGCGTGCCTTTCGGAATGACGACAATTCCATCAACGACTACATCCTCCGAAACGGCAAGCCGTACTTGTTGACCCACCTGTGCCGTTGCGGAGGAGACGGTTTCCAGTCCTAAGAAATGCACATCGGTCCGACGGGGAAGAGTGATTGTTGCACGCTTCGATGGTGCGGCGGGATGAGATTCATTTGCAGTTGGGTTCTGCTCGCTGCCGGTAGCATGCTGCGCCACGAGCAGCGGGCAAAGGCTTGCGAAGAGAACGGCGTAAAGCAACGAACGGATCATCGGAACTCCTTGTGGACTACAAGGACCGATGTTAGGGAGGTTGCGCGCGGGTGTGGGAGCGATTGGGACAGTTTCGCAAGTGTCACAATGGATGAGGCTGGTTTCCCACCCTTCCGCAAGAAGACAAACCGCAGGTCCTTCGACTCGGTCGCCGCAGCGACCTTCGCTCAGGATGACTGCGCGAAGGATGGGGCACCCATATGCAACGACAGTGGAAATGCACTATGCGGAAAGGGAAAGCGTCTCTTCCTGCTTGCGCAGCCCGGCCAGGGTTGGCGCATCGAGCAGCGTGAAGCGCAGCGGGAAGACGCCCTCAGGCAGCTCCAGCGCGGTAACCGCATCGCAGACCACTCCGGAGGTTGTCTCCAGGCCCCGCTTCCAGCCGGGCTCGGCGGCGTCGCGCACCAGCAGGCTCTCCGGCGGCAGGCCGGCGGCGATTAGCATGGTCTGGGCGATGCGCTGAAACTCCTTCCAGCGCGAGGCAATGCCTACGAGTTCGCCGGCGTGTTCGGGCATGTAACGCTGCAGGTGCGCCATCAGTTCCAGCGAGATGGGATGCACCTGGAGCACGGTCATCTCGGTTCCAACGGGCAGCAGCTTGCGCACTCCCGCCGCCTTGCTGGGCAGAACCACGGGCATCGAGCCATCGAGATTGCCGGGCGCGGCGCATTCCTCCGGCGCGCAGCCCGCAACCGGGAAGGCGAGCGCTTGCTCCATCTCGTGCATGACGATAGCCCGCAGCTCGGGGTCCGGCTCAATCGCCAGCCAGCGCGACGGCGGCTGGTTCGCAATCCAGCGGCGCAGGCGGGCTCTCACCAGCGGCTCAGCCGCGCCCAGCTTGCGCGCTTTAGCAACCAGCTCGCCGATGAGCCGATCGACGGCAAGCTCGGGCGAGAGCGGCGCGGAGGGCCGGGTTGCGCGCACAAAGACGCCGCTGCCGTGGCGGAACTCAAGCCAGCCCTCGGTTTCCAGTTCGCGATAGGCCGAGCTGGCCGTGTTGGGGTGGATGCCGAAACGCCGCGCGAGATCGCGGGTGCTGGGCAACCGTTGGCCTGGGAGCAGCTCCTTGCAGAGGATTCCCAGCTCCACCTGGGTGATCAACTGCTCGCGCAGGGAGACTTCGCCGGTACGGTTGAGCCAAAGTCGCATGGGCTTATCCTGATGCCCGCTCCATCGCGGATGCGGCGGAGTCTTTGCGGCCATAAACCACCAGCAGCGCCACTAGCAGGAGCAGGATGATGGGCAAAACCAGCAGGCTGCCTTCGGGGCCGTCCGCGCCGCCGCTCAGGAGCGCGTTGCCCGCAAGGCTGGTGGTCAGATAGTGGCCCTGCGCGGGCAGGCCGCTGTCGGCGGCGCCGTAGAAGTAAGTCTCGGCCCAGTCCCAGGCGGCGTGGCAGCCGATTGCCCACCAGGCCGAGCCGGTCAGCCGCACGCTGACGCAGAAGACGAAGCCGACAGCCGCGGTGGCAAAGATGCCAATCCAGTTCTCGCCGTTGTTGCTCATATGTATAAAACCAAAAAGGGTCGAGGTAACCCAGGCCGCCTGCCAGAAAGCCGCTCCCGGCACTTTCCTCAAGTGCAGAAGTAGACTAGGAAGAAGCCCCAGCAAAGCAGCGGCATAGACGCCCCACGCGCCGTCGCCTTTGACCGTCAGCGCCAGATACCCGCAGATGGCGCCGATTATGCCCAGCGCCCACCAGAAGTCGATGCCGCGGGTGAGGGTGAACTGCAGATAGCAGCGAAAGGTGCCCTCCTCAAAGAAGCCAGTAAGAAGAAACGCAACGCCCCACAGCGCGGCAAAAGCGAAGATTTGCGTTCCAGAGAGCGAGACTGGGCCAAAGCGCAGCCAGCCACCCCAGGCCAGCGCTCCCACCAGCGCGGAAAGAGCCGCGAACCCTGCTGCCAGACCGCCAAAGAAATGAGGCAGGCGCCGGGGCCCGCTCAGGTTGTAGTCCAGGATGCGGCGGTGCTCGATCAGGGCCACAAGCGCGCCCGCCCCCAGCATCGCCAGGAACTCGATCAGCCCCTGGATGATGGCTGAATAGGACGTGAAGCTGCCCGTGTTGACGTGAAGAACCTTGTGCACAAACAAAGTGGCGGCTGTTCCCAGTGCCACCATGAAGAGAAGGGTCAACAACAGAAAGATCAGCACCGACCAGCCGGCGCGCAGTCCCTGGCTGCCGATGAAAACCCAGCGCAACCCGCAATATTCCTTGGTGTCCGCAGCCAGGGCGGCGGGGCCGGGCATGAGAGATGCTTCTGGTGCGGACTCAGCGGGCGGCGCTTCCCTGAACGGGGGTTGAATCTCCGCGCCTACGGGATTCCCCAGGGGCTTCTCTTGAGGGTTCATCGCGCCTCCTTGTAATAGAAACCGCTTTGCGTGGGCAGAATTGCGCTGTTGGAAAGATACTCTACGCGACCGCCGCTTGGGCAGTTCACCACCCTCAATGCCCGGCCTTCCGGTCCCGGCCTGTTGTTACTGCCTCAGCGGCCCGGCGCGATGTATCTACTCGTCTTGCTTGCCGTAGAGTCCGCGCAGGGCGTTCCAGCGAATGATGGCGATCTCTTCGAGCATCTTGAGGCCGTCTTTGAGGTAACTGATGCGGGAGCGCTCGTCGTGGGCCCAGCTCACCGGCACCTCGACGACGCGGTAGCCGCGCTGCAGGGCGATAAACAGAATCTCCGGATCGAAGCCCCAGCGTTCGATGGTCTGGAGCTGGAAGACGGTCTGGGCGGCGGCGCGCGTGAAGGCCTTGATGCCGCACTGCGTATCGGCAAAGCGCAACCCCATGACGACGCGGGTGACGGCGTTGA
>Ga0326728_10008727_pt1 | contig 24930 bp, 17 predicted proteins | sample MB3enrmetagenome_FD_207602 | JGI IMG/M metagenome (GOLD analysis project Ga0326728, IMG submission 207602) | Lab enriched peat soil microbial communities from McLean, Ithaca, NY, United States - MB31MN | ecosystem: Environmental > Terrestrial > Soil > Wetlands > Peat | place: USA: New York... | reverse complement strand
CCTGACTCCCTTCGTGGTGAGAAATCCGGGCTAAACTTGATGGCCTGTCACCTCGCTGGTGTGGCCGCTGCGGGATCTCGCCGGGGCGCGGCCGGAAGGTACTCATCGGCCGGACATCCCCGGTTGACAAAGGAGCGCTTAACCGTGTCAGACAAACCTCTGGTCGGGATCGTGATGGGCAGCGATACGGACCTTCCCATCATGACGGAAACTGCCGTGACGCTGAAGAAGTTCGGCGTGCCGTTTGAGGTGGAGATCACTTCGGCGCATCGGTCGCCGGCGCGGACCTCGGAGTACGCGCGCTCGGCCATCGAGCGCGGGCTCAAGGTGATCGTCGTCGGCGCCGGCGGCGCCTCGCACCTGGCGGGGATCATCGCCGCCGAGACCACCTTGCCGGTGATCGGCGTGCCCATGGCCACCACCACCCTGGTGGGACTAGACGCGCTGCTCTCTACAGTCCAGATGCCGGGCGGCGTGCCGGTGGCCTGCACGGCGATCGGCAAACCCGGGGCCATCAATGCCGCCATCTTCGCCGCCGAGATCATCGCCCTCTCGGACGCTGAAGTGGCGCGCAAGCTCGTCGAACACAAAGAGCAACTCGCCCGTTCGGTGGCAGAAAAGTCTGAGAAGGTGAAGCGCGAGTTCCAGGTGTGAGCATTGTTTTGGGGCCGCGCTACTTGCTCTTACCTACGATGGCCTGACGCCACCAAACGTCATTTGAAAGGGCCGGGCGAATCACCCTGATGTTCAAAACCATTGAATGGACCGACGAAGGTGTGCGGATGATCGACCAGACCCGGCTGCCGGCCGAGGAGATCTACCGCACCTATCCAGACTACCTTGGCGTGGCGGAGGCCATCCGCTCCATGGTGATCCGCGGGGCGCCGGCGATTGGGGTGGCGGCCGCCATGGGCATAGCCGTCGGCGTGAAGAATTCCACGGCGAAGACGGTGACCGAACTGCGCGCCGAATTCGACGCGATCGCGGAGGCGATCTCCAAAACGCGCCCGACGGCCGTGAACCTCTTCTGGGCGGTGAAGCGAATGCGCGCCGTCTTTGAGGAGTCGCTGGCGCCGCAAGGGCCGGACCGGGAGAGAATCGCGCGCGTGAAAGCGCGGCTGATCGAGGAAGCGAAGCGGATCCTGGCAGAAGACATCGCCGTGAATGAAGCGATGGGGCAACACGGAGCGGCGCTGCTCGAGGGAGCCTCGACCGTGCTCACGCATTGCAATGCCGGCGCGCTCGCTACCGGCGGCTACGGGACCGCGCTGGGAGTGATTCGCGCCGCCGTGGCGCAAGGCAAGGAAATTCACGTCTTCGCCGACGAGACACGCCCCTTCCTGCAGGGCGCGCGCCTGACAGCCTGGGAGCTGGCCAAGGACGGCATCCCCGTGACTCTCATTACCGACAGCATGGCCGGGCATTTCATGAAACAAGGCAAGATCCAGGCGGCCATCGTGGGCGCGGACCGTATCGCCGCGAACGGCGATGTCGCCAACAAAATCGGCACCTACACCGTCGCCGTGCTGGCGCACGAGAATCACATCCCTTTCTATGTGGCCGCGCCGCTTTCCACGATTGATCTGAGTATCTTCTCAGGTGATCAGATCCCGATTGAGGAGCGTCCCCAGGAGGAAGTGAAGCAAATAGCAGGAGTCCAGATCGCGCCGCCGGCGGTCGAGGCGCGCCACCCCGCCTTCGACGTCACGCCTCACCGCTACGTTAGCGCCATCATTACCGAGCGCGGCGTCGCGCGCGAGCCCTACACGCAAAGCTTGAGGGCGTTCTTCGCCAAGGCGACAGTGTGACGTTAGCGGCGGTCTCTGACCCCGGAGTGCGCGGTAGCGCAGCTACCGCCTTTGCCAATGTCATGCCCACTCAGTGGCGACGAAGAAAGGCAGGCTACGCCCGCAAATGCCCCGCTTTACTCGGTAGCGCTCACTGATTCCCTGCGCCGCCAGATCGAAAGGCCGCGCGCTCCCAACGCCAGCACGCCCAACGTGGCCGGCTGGGGAGCGGGCGTGTTAAGAGCCGCGGGATCGGGTTGCTCATCACTGTCCGCATCGTCTGGCCCCTTCGTCCTGCCGGTGACGATGGGCTTATTCGGTACGGTCTCATAAGCGTAACCGGTCAAAGTGGCGCCGACGATCCTTTTGGTGCTGCAGCTGAGGCGTGCCCAGCCATAGTGAGCCGCACCGTTAATGAAAAACTTGAAGGCGAGGTAGCGATTCTGGACCTTCAGCCATGAGCCGTAGGCGTTACAGCTCTCTGGATTGCAACCATGCCAAGCCATCTCGCTGTGGCCCCGTTGAAATTGTCCGCCCCGCCCGACACGGACACCGGCACGGAGGGCGGCGGCAAAGGGCCCGTGTCCCCAGATTTCATTACTCGCATACCCTTTCCCTGCTCGGACCCAAAGCGCGGTGCTAAAGCCACCCGTTGCTGGCGCGAGCTGTCGGAGATGGTTCGGTGATTCTTCCGAGCTGTGATGAGAGTATGTGAAACTGAAATCGGCGTGGCCAGAGTTGGTGAGCTCCAGCATATAATTGCTGACACCGCCATATCCAATAACGACGTCAGTTTTCGTGTAAACGATTCTGGCCTCGGCCGGTTGCCCCAAGGCCAGCAAGCTGACTCCGGCCGCGCTGGCTGCGAGTGCATAAGTATTGAGACGCTGATGGAGTGGCGAGGCAATGTGGGAAGGTGTCGAGCACCGTCGGGGAGACGCTTTCATAGAACCTCCTTTTTCAAAACGCACGATTCTCCTGCCACCTCACATAGCGTCAAATTTTACCCGTCAGCCTTACCGAACGTCAATTGGATCTTGCGCACCTTGTCAGGACCGTCGTGATCGAGCGGGGAAGCCGACCCCCACGCCGAATGCCGTTTGGCCCTACTCGTGGTGCAGCGCGACGATGGGATCGAGGCGCGCAGCTTTCATGGCGGGCCACATCCCAAAGAACAAGCCAATGCTGACGGCGACGCCAAATCCGGCGCCGACCGACCACCAGGGCACGTTGGAGGGCAGAATGTCGAGGAGGCGAACCAAAAGGCTGAGGCCGAAGCCCGCCAGAATACCCAGGATCCCGCCCAGGCCGGTGAGCGTCATCGCCTCCAGCAGGAACTGCCAGGTGATATCGCTGCGGCGGGCTCCGATCGCCTTGCGCACCCCGATCTCGCGCGTGCGCTCGGTCACCGAGACCAGCATGATGTTCATCACTCCGATGCCGCCCACCAGGAGTCCGATCGACGAGATGACGATGGTGACCAGAACCACGGTGCCCATAATGTCGCGGAACTGCTCGATGAGGGCCTCGGCCGATGAGATGCCGAAGTTGTCAGGCTGGTTTGGTTTGACGTGGCGATGCCGGCGCAAGGAGTTGGCGGCTTCCTCCTGCGCCTGGTTCACCCGTCCCTGGACGGCCATGGCCACCACGAAGTTTTCCTTCTCGCTGGGATAGAGCTCTTTGAAGGTGTGATAGGGAATCTTCACCACTCGGTCGGAGCCGGTATCGCCCGGGAACGCCTTGCGTTTGGCGAGCGTGCCCACCACCTCGAAGCTGTCGTTGCCGAGGGCGATCAACTTGCCGATGGGGTCTTCGCCGACGAAGAAACGCTCGACAACGTCGGCGCCGATCACGGCCACACGGCGGCGATGCAGATCGTCAATCTCGTTGAAGAAGTGGCCATCCTGGAGCGTATCGTTGACCACGCGGAAGTCGTCGGCGGTGGCGCCGCTGAACTGGTAGTCCAGCACCTGCATCGTCTTGTATTTCAGGGTCGGCGGCGGGCCTGACCAGATGAAGTTCTCGATGCCCACGGCCTCGATATCCGGGCATTCGTCTTTGAGCGCCATGCCGTCCTCGTAGCTGATGGGCTTGCGCAGGCGCTCTTCGCGCGAGAGCCGCCCCACGTGGATGCCGGGATCGAACTTAAAGATGAAAAGGGTTCGCGTGCCGAAGTCGCGGGCGGCGTCGGCTACCTCCTTATCAAGGCCGGCAAAGACCGAGGCCACGGCGATCACCGTCGCGGTGCCGATCAGCACCCCGAGGATGGTGAGAAACGAGCGGAACTTGTGGGTCCGCAGCGTGTCAAGCGCCAGCAGCAGGTTCTCGCGGACGTGACCGCGGTTCGGTTTCATAGCCATTTTAGATTCTCGAAACTGGAAACTGGAAATTCGAAAATGGAAATTCGAGAATCGAGGTTTCGCGTTTCTAAATTAGTTTCTGATTTCCAGTTTCCAGCTTCCAGTTTCCAGCATCAGTTCTCCGTTCTCAGCGCCTCAATCGGATCGAGCTTGCTGGCGCGCGTGGCCGGGTAGATCCCGAAAAACAGGCCGACGCCGGTGGAGAGCAGCAATCCCACGACGATGGCGTTGATCGGAACTGAGGCGGTAAACACCATATCCACGAGCTTGGCGATCACCACGGCGAGCAGGATACCGATGAGGCCGCCCACGCCCGCCATGACGCCGGATTCGATGATGAACTGCAGCAGGATGTCGCGACGGCGCGCCCCCAGCGACTTGCGGACGCCGATTTCATGGGTGCGCTCGGTGACGCTGGCCAGCATGATATTCATGATGACGATGCCCCCTACCACCATGAAAACAGCCACCACGGCAATGGTCAGGCCAAAGATGGTGCCAGTAAGCCGCTGCCACAGGCCCATGATGGTGTCGGAGGCGTTGAGGCCGAAATCATCCTTCTCGTGATAGGGAACGTGGTGGCGGGCGCGCATCAAGGCCGTGACTTCGTCCTTCAGTTCCATCATCGCGTCGGCGTTTCCCGCCTGAATGATCACGTCCATGTTGGGGCGGGCCACGAAAAGCTTCTGCAAAGTGGTCACCGGGATTTGCACGAAGTAGTCCTGGCTCTGGCCGAGCGTTTTGCCGATGCGCTTGGCCACGCCCACCACGCGGAAAGGTTTGCCGCCGAGCGAGATGGTCTTTCCCAGCGGATCCACGTTGGAAAAGAATTCGTCTACGAGGTCCTGACCGATAAAACAGACAGACGCGTCGTGGTCGTACTCAGACTGAGTGAAGAAGCGACCGTAGCCCACCTGCTGTTGTTCCATGTCGATGATGGTGGGCGTCTGACCGCTGAAGTCGAGATCGTAGAGGGTATGCTCCTTGTACCGGACCTCGGGCGAGGGTCGGAACCAGGCGGAGGCGCCAATGTTCTTGTAGCCGGGGAGGTTTTCCTTGAGGAACTGGAAGTCCTCCAGGCGGATGGGCTTGTTGCGGCGGCGCTCGCGCAGCCACTCCTCGTCCTGCGTCGCCCAGTTGAACTGCGAGAGTACGAACACGTTGGCGCCGAGGTTGGCGATGTGGTCGGCAATGTAGAGGTTCATGCCGTTGACCACTGACATGACCACGATCAAGGTGGTGGTGGCAATCACCACCCCCAGCAGGGTGAGGAAAGTGCGTAGCTTATGAGCGCGCAGCGTGTCGAGGGCGATCCAGAACGCCTCGCGGGCGCTCACCCCCAGGCCTGCCTGGGCGCGGCTTGTCCGCCGTTTCTCGAGGGCGAGGGTTTGTGTCTGGCCGAATACCGCCACCGATCCTCCTCGAAGAAGTGGCTAGTCGCTAGTGGCGAGTGACTAGTGAAAATGCCGATGAGCGATGAATTCTACGCTGCTGCTTCGACTCACTACTCCTCGTCGTCCGTGCCGATCCTCACTTCTTCGCTAGCCACTAACCACTAGCCACTCGCCACTGCTACTCGTGGTGCAGCGCGATGATGGGGTCGAGGCGCGAAGCTTTCATGGCGGGCCATATGCCGAAGAACAGCCCGATGCTGACCGCCACCAGGAAGCCCACCGCAATCGACCACAGAGGCACAACGGAAGGAATGCCCGCGGCGGCGCGGATGAGGAAGCTGATCGAGCACCCCAGCAGAATCCCCAGCACACCGCCGGCCCCGGTGAGAGTCATGGCTTCGAGCAGGAATTGCCAAGTAATATCGCCGCGACGGGCGCCGATGGCCTTGCGCACGCCGATCTCGCGGGTGCGCTCCGTGACCGAGACCAGCATGATGTTCATCACCCCGATGCCGCCCACCAGCAAGCCGATGGACGAGATCACCACCGTCACCAGAACCACGGTGGACATGATCTGCCGGAAATTGTCGATGAAAGACTCGGCCGTGGAAATGCCGAAGCTGTTCTTCTCCGAGGGCTTCACATGGCGGCGACGCCTGAGCACGCCGGTGGCCTCGTCGATGGCCTGGTCGAGTTTGCCTTCGTAGGCTATGGCCAGGATGAGGTTCTCCTTGATGTCGGGGTAAAGCTTCATGTAGGTGAGATAAGGGATCTTGATCACGCGATCGTTGCCGGTGTCACCCGGAAACGCCTTGCGCGCCGAGAGGGTGCCGATCACCTCAAAGCTGTTGCCGTCGACCAGGATCCTCTTGCCGATCGGGTCCTCGTTGGGGAAGAACCGCTTGACGATATCCGGGCCGATCACCGCCACGTCGCGGCGGTGGATGTTGTCGATGTCCGTGAAGAACCGGCCGTCAGCGAAGTGGTCGTTGACGACGTGGAAGCCCGAGGGAGTCATCCCCCAGAAGTTGGCATCCAGGATTTGCATGCCGTTGTATTTGACGACGGGAGGCGGCGTGTCAAAGTCTCGCGGCTCCGCCGCCACCTCTTCAATGGACGGGCACTGCTCCTTAAGGGCCATGGCGTCATCGTAGGTCAGCGGCTTGCGCATCCGCTCTTCCTTTGACAGCCGCCCGATGTGGATACCGGGATCGAACTTGAAGATAAACATGGTGCGGGTGCCGAAGTCCTCGGCGGCTTCGGCGAACTTGCGGTCGAGGCCGGCGAAGATGGAGGCGACGGCAATGACCGTGGCGGTGCCGATGAGCACGCCCAGTACCGTGAGGAAGGAACGAAACTTATGCGTCCGGAGGGTGTCCAGCGCCAACCACAGGTTTTCGCGGACGCCGTGCCAGTAAGAAACCATAATCAGTTCTCGTTAGTTCTCAGTTTTCAGTTCCTTGAGGAAGGAGTGGCTAGTGGTTAGTGGCTAGTGGCTAGTGGCTAGTGGCTAGTAACGAGGGCGGTCGCTCTTCTCTAGCCGCTAGCCACTAACCACTAGCCACTCCTTTCTCGAAACTGAAAACTAACTGAAAACTCAAAAACTCAGTTCTCGGTACGCAAGGCCTCGATCGGGCTGAGCTTGGAAGCCTGGCTCGCGGGATAGATGCCAAAGAAAAGCCCCACGGCCGTGGAAAGCGTCAATCCCACCAGGACGGCGCTCAGCGGCACTTCGGCCGTGAAAACGGCGGCGACGATCTTGGCGATGAGTACGGCCAGCCCCACTCCGATCAACCCGCCCATCACGGCCATGACGGCGGACTCAATCAGGAACTGGGTCAGGATATCGCGCCGTCTCGCTCCCAGCGACTTGCGGACGCCGATTTCGTGCGTGCGCTCGGTGACGCTGGCCAGCATAATATTCATGATGACGATGCCCCCCACCACCATAAAGACAGCCACAATGGCGATGGTGACGGCGAATATCGAGCCGGTCAGGTCCGTCCACACACCCATGAGAGCTTCGGAAGAGTTCAGACCGAAATCGTCGTCCTCTTTGTAGGGCAGATGGTGCCGGGCGCGCATGAGGGCCCGGACTTCGTCCTCGAGAACCATCATCGAGGCGTCATCGAAGCCCTGGATGTCAACGCTGAGCCGCGGCCGGGCTACAAAGGCTTTCTCCAGCGCACTCAGCGGCATTTGAACAAAAGCATCCTGGCTCTGGCCGAAGGCGGTGCCGATCTTCTCCGCCACGCCGATGACGCGAAACGGCTTCCCGCCAATCATCAGGATCTTATCCAGAGGGTCCGTGTTGGGGAAGAACTGGTCCACCAGGTCGGTGCCGATGAAGCAGACCATGGCGCTGTGCTCGTAGTCCGCATCGTTGATGAACCTGCCGTAACCTACCTTCTCATTGCCGATGGCGATCATGCTTGGGGTGACGCCGCCCACGTCCGCCTGGTCGATGGAGCGCCCCCTGTACTTCACTTCCGGCTGCGGCCGAACTCCCGCTTCCGCAGCGATTGTTTTGTAGCCCGGCAGGTTGTCTTTCAAGAACAGGTAGTCCTCGATACGGACGGGCTTGTTGCGGCGCCGTTCTTTCAACCACTCCTCGTTACTAATGGTGGCCCAGTTGTACTGGCTCAGGACAAAGGTGTTGGCACCGAGGTTGGCGATGTGGTCGGCAATGTAGAGGTTCATGCCGTTGACCACCGACATGACCACGATCAAGGTGGTGGTGGCAATCACCACCCCCAGCAGGGTGAGGAAGGTGCGCAGCTTATGAGCGCGCAGCGTGTCGAGGGCGATCCAGAACGCCTCGCGGGCGCTCACCCACGGGCCTGCCTGGGCGCGGCCTTTCTGCCGTCTCTCAAGGGTCAGAGTCTGTGCCTGACTGAATGCCGCCACCGGTCCTCCAGGAAACAGTGGCGAGTGGCTAGCGGTCAGTGGCTAGCCCTTGCTTTTCACTAGCCACTAACCACTAACCACTAGCCACTGCTACCTCACGCGTTCGTCGCGGGCGATTCTCCCATCGCGGATGTGGATAATGCGATTGGCATGGTCGGCGATATCGTGTTCGTGCGTGACGATCACAATGGTATTGCCGGCTTTCTGCAGACGGTCGAAAAGCAGCATGATCTCCGCACCGGTCGCCGAATCCAGGTTCCCGGTGGGCTCGTCCGCGAGAATGATGGAGGGATTGTTGACCAAAGCTCGCGCGATCGCCACTCTCTGGCGCTGGCCGCCGGAGAGCTCGTTGGGCTTGTGGTTCATGCGGTCGGCCAAGTCGACCTTACGCAGCGCCTCCTGGGCCTTCGCCAGGCGCTCTTCCCCCGGCGTGCCACTGTAGATGAGCGGCAACTCCACGTTGTGCAGAGCCGTAGCGCGCGCCAGCAGGTTGAACGTCTGGAAGACGAACCCGATTTCCTTATTACGGATATAGGCCAGATCGTCATCCGAGAGCTCGCTCACCAGCCGGCCGTTCAGCCAGTACCTGCCCCGGCTGGGGGTGTCGAGGCAGCCGATCAGGTTCATCAAGGTCGACTTGCCGGACCCCGACGGTCCCATGATCGCCAGGTACTCCCCGCGCTGCACTTCGAACGACGCTCCGCACAAGGCGTTCACCGTAAAGGCGCCCATGTCATAGCTCTTCCAGAGGTCGTCCGTCTTGATGATGACCCCCGGCGGCGGGGCCTGAATCTCCTGGGCCGGCAAGACCGCAACTTGAGTTCCCATGCTTCTCCTTTTCGAAGCAGTGGCTAGTGGAAGAAGTGGTTAGTGGCTAGTGACTAGTGGCTAGTGAAAAGAAGCGGCCCGAAGACGGCGCCATCGTCTCTTGTCTAGCCACTAGCCACTCACCACTAGCCACTCACCACTAGCCACTTCTTTACGACGACGACGGCGCGGCGCCGGGTTGCGCGCCAGCCTTGTTATCGATCTTCACTTTGGTATCGTTCTTCAGGGTGCGAAGGACTTGATAACTTCCGGTCACGATCTCGTCACCCGTTTTGAGCCCTTTGGTCACCTCAACGTCCATCGAGCCCATAATGCCGGTCTCGACCGCGACGAACTTGGCGCGGCCTTCCTTGCCGACCACAAAGGCTCCTTGCACCTCTTCTTTGGCCTTCGCCTTTTGCTCCGGCGTCATGTTTTCGGGCTTCGTGGCCGCCAGGGCCTGTCCGCTCTTGGGCTTCTCGCTCTGCTCGAGCTCGCCGCGCGTGCGGATGGTCAGCGCCTGAATGGGTATCGCCACCGCATTCTGGCGCGTCGCGGTGGTGATCTTGGCCGTGGCCGAGAGGCCGGGCCGCATATTGGGCGGCGGATCTTCCAGCGTCACCACCACCTTGAAGTCCTTGGCCTCTTCGGCGGTAGAGCCGGTGGTGCTACCGGTGGTGGTCTGCCCGGTGGTCTTGCTCAATGCGCTCTCCCCAATCTCCGTGACCTTGCCCTTGAAGGTCTTGTTGGGGATGGCGTCGATGGAGACTTCGGCCGGTTGACCCATTTTCACGTTGACGATGTCCGACTCGTCGACCTTCACCACCGCCGTGATCACCGCCAGGTCCGACACCTGGAACAACACGCTCCCGACCTGGTTCTGGATGCCGGGAACCACGTTCTCACCCTGGTGGACCGGCAGCGAGGTGATGACGCCATCGAGCGGCGAGGTGTAGATGGTCTGACTGTACATATCGCTATAGCTGATGAGTTGCGCCTTGCTCTGGGAAAGGCGGGCTTGAGCCATATGCAGGCTCTGTACCGCCTGCTGGTAAATCGCCTTCTGCTGGGCTACCTGGGCTTCCGAAGATTGAACCGTAGCCTTGGCCACCTCGTAATTGCTCAGGTTCTGATCGAACACTTGCCGCGCAATCAGGTCTTCCTTGAACGACTCTTGGGCCCGCTTGTAGTCATCGCTGGCCTGCTGGTACTTGGCCCGGGCCTGAGCCAGGTTGGCCTCCGCCGTCTTTAGAGCCGCCACCGCTGAATCCACATTGGCTTGCGACCCGGCCGCGTCTGCCTCGGCGGTCTTCACCGCCGCCTCTTGGCCCTGCACGGCGGCTCCCGCCTGGACATCCTGCGTCCTCAGCAACAACTGGCCCTTCTTGACCTTGTCGCCTTCCTTCACCAGGAGTTCCGTGATCTTACCCATGGAATTCGCGTTGACGTTGGCCCATTTATCCTGGGGTGGCTCGATGTCGCCGGACGCGGTCACCACTGCCGACAAGTCCTCCTTGGCAACCTTGCCCGTCTGGACCGTCACAGTTCCTTTCTTGCTGAACGAGATCCCCACTACCACCAGCACGATCAGAACCACCACGACGCCGCCAATGAGCGCTTTCTTTTTCCAGCTTTTCATACCAACTCCATTTCAAGAGCGAAATCAGAAATTAGAAAGTAGAAATCAGAAACCAAGACCGTCCTCCTTTTCTGACTTCTACTTTCTAATTTCTGCTTTCACTTCCCCGTCCCTCCCCGTTATACGTTTGACGACATCGGAAAGTTTCCGTTAGATTCGACCTGCAGTTCCGCGCGAGAGTTCCCAGGCGGCCCGGTCAACTGGCCAAGAACCGCCGTTGCCGACGGGCGTACAAATCCGGCTTCGTTCCGCCCCCGAGGCTTTCCACGTGGCTCAAGGAATTAATCCTCGTCCCTCACCATCATTCTAACCATTTTCGCTTGCTGCGGCCAGTCGGTATTTCGCTCGCCAAAGGAGGGATCGATCAAGCCGCCGTTCGAATGCGAGCCCTGAAAGCGCGATCCACAGCGCCCCGTTTGGCCGCACACATGGTCCTTCCTTCTTCGCGCGTTTCCTCTCAATGCCTGCCGGGGATTCCGGGCGAATTGGTGTTGGGCGTGGGCAAAGACGGTTGAGTTAACCCCGGCCCTACGTAGGGTATCAAGGGCGGGGCCAATGGCTGCCTTTGGTTGCAGCCCCACGTTGCCCTGAGTCACTTGGTGACTAGGCTAGTCACGTCGCGCTCTGACGCAGCGTCTACTGAAGGCCATGTGACATCTCGCCCGGCCACGGCGTCGGCCCCTTGCGCAAAGAGGCTGCGAACCGCTGCCTCGATCTCGCGGACGCTATTGGCGTGTCGGGGATAGTTGATGATCTGCAGCTCCAAACCAAAGCGGTTGCTCGCCCCTGACGCGTCGGTCAGCCCTTCCGCCAGCCGATCACTCCTCTGCCGCGCATCAGCCAGTCCGATGCCAGGAAGCAGGATGACGAACGTGCCGGTGCCGGCAAGATAGAGAGCGTCGTCCGGCCGCAGCCGGCGCCGGAGGGCGTTTCCCGCATCGCCGAAAGCAGAGATGGCTTCCGGCGTCCCGGAGATCTCGCGCGCGGGCAAGAGCAGCACCACCAGAACAGAGAGCGGCTCTCGAGTGCTGGAGGCGCGCAGGAATTCCATGGCCAGGCGATCCTGGAAATCGCCGAAACCCGGCAGCGCCGCCAGCAGATCAGAACTGGCTTGGTGACGAAGCTTGGTGTTATGCAGGAGCGCTTCCGTGAGCTGCTTCCGAAGTTGCCGGAGGACCAGGTGGCGGTCCACCAGATAGAGAATCAGCAGAGCGGCCAGGCCGCAGAAGGAAAAGAATGTGGTTCGCAGCGAGGGGCCGGTCAGCACCACCTCGCGGGAGAAGAGGTGCGGGTACATGAGCAGCGCTACGCCGAGGGCCAGAACCGCAATCACTGCGACGGCCAGAAGCCAGAGTTCGCGCTCGCGGCGCTCCACGTTCTCGGGGTCAATCCGGTCAAAAATTCTCATTACCCTTCACCTCCAGGCCTTCTTTATCCAAGCCCCGGCAGAGCCGCGCTTGGCTCCGCAGGTTTCCGCGTGCAGGGTACTCGCCGCCTGCGTGATTCCAGCCGCCCCACCCCGCGGCCGAGGCCAGATCCCACACAGCGGACTGCCCCTGTCCTTACGTATCGGCAGTCTGCCATCGGGCCGTTAGTCCATTTATGCGTGGTGTCACAAGCCGACGCGCATGTCGCTCAGCTATCAGTTCTCAGTTTTCAGTTCTCAGTTTTCAGTCTTCAGCAGGTCCCGATCTTCATTTCGAGCTTGTTAACCGGAATAAGAGGCACTGCTCACCGGTTGGTGGCTCTTTCTGAAAACTGAGAACTGAAGACTGAGAACTGAAAAACTGAGGACTGATAACTAGCCTAGAGTTGGTCTTTCCACCCTCCGGGAGAGGTCATCGTGAGGTGTGACCGGCGTCACAGACAGCCCACCCCGGATCACGTAACTTACTCTTGCCGCATCTTTAGCAGCGAGGAGGATCCCATGACCATTAGAATGGAACACTCGGGGACACGCTGGCGCGGCGTAAGTCTCGCGCTGGCGTTGGCGATGGCGATTCTGCCTGCGGTCGTGGCAAGTCCGTCGGCGCAGGCGCAGCATTTCAAAGTGCTCTACAACTTCAAGCGCGGGTCGGATGGGGCATTTCCCCAATACGTAACTCCGGTCCAGGACGAGGCGGGCAACCTGTACGGCACCACCGACCTAGGCGGAGCCGGCTGCGGAACGGTGTTCAAGGTGGATGCGAAGACCGGCAAGGAGACCGTGCTGCACAGCTTTGGGGGGGATTCGGACGGATGCCGTCCCTACTCGGGTTTGGTCCTTTCGGAAGGCACGCTCTATGGCACTACTCTCCAGGGTGGCGAGTGGGATTACTGCGGAATGCGCCAAGACATTACATGCGGAACAGTGTTCTCGGTCGATATTGAGACTGGCGCTGAAACCGTGCTCTATAGCTTCACTGGGGGAACGGACGGAGGATTCCCCTACGGAGGTTTGGTTCTAAGCTCGGGCGAGCTTTACGGTACCACGTCTGCGGAGTGCTGCGGCTACGGAACCGTGTTTGAGGTGGACGTGAATACCGGCGCACTGACCGTGCTGCACACCTTTGACGGCTCCCATGGGCAAAATCCTCAGTCGGGTTTAACCCTGGACGCAACCGGGAAAGTTCTGTACGGCACGACTCCCCGCGGGGGCTCCGCCGATTGGGGGCTGGTGTTCAGCCTGACGATTGAGACCATGAAGTACACCGTGCTCTACAGTTTCACCGGGTCTCGGACGGGCCGGCAGCCCTTCGGAACTTTGGCCCTGGATTCGGATGGCAACCTTTATGGCACCACCGTCGCCGGCGGCACTTACGACTACGGAACGGTCTTCAAGTTGGACCCTGGGACCGGCGCCGAAAGTGTCCTCTACAACTTCACCGGGAAGAAGGGGGACGGGGCCTACCCCCGCGGAGGCGTGACTCTAGGCGAGTCAGGTAGCCTCTACGGCGCAACCGAGTTCGGGGGCTCCGGGAATTGCGTGAAGGGCAAAGATCACGGCTGCGGAACGGTGTTTAAACTGGTCGAAGGCACAGAGACCGTCCTGCACAGCTTCTCGGGTTCGGATGGGGAGTTCCCGGTGGGCGGTTTGCTCTTGGGCTCAGGGGGCACCTTGTACGGCACCACCGAAAATGGCGGGGCCAAGCACGCCGGGGTGGTGTTCAGCCTTCAACCTTAATGACGGCGGCTGGAGCGGGGTAAGTAGCCCTTTTCACAAGTGTGGTCTTATAGGGGCGGACCCTCCCCCGGCGCTTCGCGCCACCCTCTCCCAGAGGGAGAGGGCTGAAATCGTTAAAGAAAACTCCCTCTCCCTCTGGGAGAGGGTGGCGCGAAGCGCCGGGTGAGGGTCCGCAAAAAAGCGGCCGCACGTATGAAAAGGAGCACTAACGCGGGCTTCGCAGGAGGGCGTTGCGCGGAAAAGCCGGCTCACCTTTTCCCCGCTCCCTGCATCCAAAGTCAAGTCGGATGTGAGGGTATGGAATCAGCTTATTTCCCGGAGGAACTCTCATGTGGGAGCCTGAAGCATTTCTGCCTTGCTTGACTTCTCCCTCCCTTGATCTTACAATTCCCGTGATGCTAGAAAAGCGTCCTGTCCTACTAACCCCGAACTCCTGCGCAGCGCGCGAAGATTTTTCTTGCTCGTCACTCGCCACTCGTCACTTGTCACGCGCAGCCACTTTGGCCGGGAAAGCCCTCGTTTTGATTCTCCTCGCGATCCTGGCCGGCGCGGTGGGCGCCTCTCTCTACGGATCTCCGGGCGGCGACAAGGACAAGGATGAGAAGAAGGAAGAGAAGCGCCACCAGAAAGCGATCCAGAAGGAAAACGAGAGCGCGTACAAACAGTGGATCGAGCAAGAGGTGCCGTACATCATCACGCCGGAAGAGCGGGCGGCGTTCAAGAAGCTCACTACAGACGATGAGAAGGAGCAGTTTATCGAGGCGTTCTGGGAGCGGCGTAATCCGAACCCCGGCAGCCCCGAGAACGAATTCAAAGAGGAATATTACCGGCGCATTGCTTACACGAACGAACACTATGCCTCCGGCATTCCGGGCTGGAAGACGGATCGCGGGCGAATTTACATTATGTACGGTCCGCCGGACGAGGTGGACTCCCACCCGAGTGGCGGCACGTACGATCGCCCGCCCGAGGAAGGCGGCGGCTCAACGTCCACCTACCCGTTCGAGACGTGGCGCTACCGCTACATCGATGGGATTGGAAACAACGTCGAGTTGGAATTCGTCGATCCGACCATGACGGGCGAATACCATTACACGATCGACCCGGGCGAAAAAGACGCCTTGTTGCACGTGCCGAACGCCGGCCTCACCGACATGGAAGCGATGGGCATGGCCTCGAAGACCGACCGCTTCACGCGAACCGACGGCATGACGATCGGGCAGTCAATGGGCGGCACGCCTGAAAGCATGAACGAGTTCACGCGTCTCGACCTCTACGCTAAGATCTTCAAGCCACCGGACGTCAAGTTCAAAGACCTGAAGGCGGTGGTCACCTCCAGGATCTCTTCCCAGCTTCTGCCCTTTGACGTGCGCGAGGACTACATCCGCGTGACGGAAGAGAGCGTGCTGACCCCTATCACCGTTCAGGTAGCCAACCGCGACCTGCAGTTCCAGAACAAGGAGGGCGTCATGCACGCGGTCCTCGACGTCTACGCCCAGCTCAGCACTCCGGGCGGGCGGATCGTCAACACGATTGAGGAGAGCGTGGCGGTCGACGTGCCCGAGCATGATTTCGAGCAGTACCTCAACCGCAGGGAAGTCTACCAGAAGGTGCTTCCCCTGAAGCCGGGACTTTACAAGCTGAGCGTGGTGGTGAAGGACGACCAGAACGGGCACACGGGTTCCATGGAGCTTGGGATCCACGTTCCCCACTTCGATGAAGGCTGTATAGGATCAGACACGGCGAGAAGCTGTAAGCTCAGCACCAGCTCGCTGATCCTTGCCGACCAGATCCAGCCGCTCCCGACCAGCATGGTGGGCTCGGGACCCTTCGTGATCGGCGGCACCAAGGTGCGCCCGAGCGTGAACCAGACCTTCACGCGCGATCAGAACCTTGGTATCTACATGCAGGTTTACAACCTGGGAGTGGATCCGAAAACACACAAACCGTCGGCGGAAGTGCACTACGACATCCTCAAGGACGGTAAGGCGATTTTGACCAAGACGCAGGACGCGGGCGAGATCAAGAACGCGGCTCAGCAGGTGACCCTGCAGCAGGTTATGAAGCTCCAACCGTTGGAGCCCGGCAAGTACACGGTTCAGATTCAGGTGACGGACAACATCAAGAAGCAGACGGTTTCGCCGTCGGCAACGTTCACGGTGCAGTAGAGCCGTCAGCTATCAGCCGTCAGCCCTCAGCAAGAAAGTCCGCCTGTCGAGCTGAGAGCTGAAGGGGCAGGGTTGGAAGCTGACGGCTGATAGCTGAAAGCTGAGAGCTTTTCTAAAAACGAAGCCACCGATTTGATTGAAAACAAAGGACCGGGCTTTGCAAGAATGAGGAACGAAGCCACCGTTGGCAGGAAGAAGTAGCCGTCAGCTATCAGCCTTCAGCCCTCAGCAAGAAAGCCCAAGCTGAAGGCTGAGAGCTGAGAGCACTTTGAGCTGATGGCTGATAGCTGAAAGCTGACTTCTGACTCCTGATAAGGAGACCAATGAGTCTGACTCACCCGCGAAACCGGCTCGTAGCGTTTTTCCTGGCTGCTGGCATCGTGTTTCCCTGCCTGACCCCGCTGCGGGGCGACGCCGCCCAGTACGGCCGTCTCGCGGGCACCGTGACGGACGAGCAGGGCAATCCGCTGATAGGCGCCAGCATCCTCGTGGTGGGGCCTGCCCTGCCGGATTCGCGCAACACGAAGGACGCGGTTGAGCGCGTGATTACCGACGCGCACGGCAGGTTCCGAGTGGAGCACCTGGCGCCGGGCTGGTACTCGCTGAAAGCCACTTCGGTGACCCGCCTGCCGTCCCATAAGGACGGTGTCCGCGTTGAACCCAACCAGACGGCCCAGCAGAATTTCGTTCTTAGCGACATCTTTGCTCCGGTCCGCTTCCAGGTGCCGCAAGGCAGCATAACTTCGTGGGGCGAGGACTGGAAGTGGGTACTGCGCACTTCGGGCAGTACGCGGCCCGTTCTTCGTTACCGCACAACGCCGCCATCAAAGGATGAAAAGGCGTCGCAGCCCCCGGACCAGCGCCTGATCGGCATGGTCACCGGCGCGGGAGGCACGGACCCCTTGTCGACCGACCCGGGCATGGGAAGCGTGCTCGCCTATCTCCGTCCGCTCTCGACTGACGCCGACGTCCTGGTGGCAGGCTCGCTGGCGGCCAACGGCGTGCAGGCAGGCTCGCTGGCGGCGGTGTTCCGCAGCAGCATCCTGAACGGCGACCCCCAGGAGATCGCCTTGGTTGTCCATCAGTTGAGTTTCTCCGAGGGACTGCCCTTGCCGCCGGGCAACGTGGGCGACGGGCTGAACAGCGCCCAGGGGATCATGCTGAGTTACACCAAGACTCGCCGGCTTTCGGGGAAATTGACCCTTACAACCGGCGCCGAGATCGATTACCTCAACTCCGCCCGCGATACCGCGACCGCCCGGCCGCAACTGCGCCTCCAATACCAGGCAAGGCCGTCTACCGAGGTGAGCTTCACCTATGGGGCCATCGGTCTGGAGAGCGGCGGCACACTTCTCGACCGTGTCGGCGAACTGAACGCCTTTCCTCGCGTTACGCTACGCGGATATCGCCCCCAACTGGAGGAATCCATCCACGGCGAAGTGAGCGTGGAGCACCATTTGACCAAGCGGGCGAAGGTGGAAGCAGCGGCGTACCAGGACAGTTTTGAGAACAGCGCGTTATGGGCTTTCGGGGATGCGGGAACGCTGAAATGGCTGGCGGGCAGCCTCTTGCCCAATCCCGCCGGCAACGGCTGGACTCTGAACGCTGGGTCTTACCATTCTTCCGGGTTCCGAGTAGGCTATTCCCAGCAATTGGGCGACCATGTTGAGGCCGAGGCGATGTATTCCACGGGCGATGCCCTCGCGGTTAATCCGGCGGCTTCCCCTGCCGGCAACCCGTCGACCGTTCGAGGTCTCCTCCGAAATGCCCATACCGACACTGTGGGCGCCAAGGTGTCTGCGCGCGTTCCGGTCACCAAGACGCGCGTTACCACGTCGTACGGATGGCTGCCCGGTGGCCGGGCGACCAGCGTGGATCCTTACGGACAGGCGAGCTTCCAGGTGCGGCCCTATCTTGGCCTGGAAATCCGGCAGCCCCTCCCTACCATCGCGTTCCTCCCCGCCCATATCGAAGCCTTGGCCGACTTCAGGAACATGCTGGCCCAGGGTGACGTGTCCACGGCACGAACTGGTGAGGCATCCTTGATTCTGACGCCAGCGTACCGGTGCTTCCGGGGTGGTTTCTCGGTACAATTCTGACCAGGTGGCTGTCTTCCAGGACTCCGAATCATGTGAAAGGCGCCCTCGCTGGGATTCGTGGGCAGATCACCGACCCAAGGGGGGTCAAAATGAAGGAAGGTCCCACTATGTCATTGAAAACAAAGGAGAGCAAAACCGGGTTTTCGGAAGGTCCCACTATCTTTATCAAAACAAAGATAGTTATTACGGGATATCCCACCATCTTTATGAAAAAAGAGGCAGTTAGGTAGCACGAGTCGCTTCAGGGACAAAAAAGGGAATCGTGGGAAGAAGTCAAGAACCTACCACCATGGCAGGTGGTCAATGGGATGGGTGTCTACGGAAATCAATAACGACGTATTCGAAATTCAATAGACAATTGGGGTTCTTTGATATCTGGTAATTTCCGCATTGAAAATTAGGTACTTAGATGGGCGTATCTGTTTCACAAAATGGTATCTAACCTGCTGGTAAGACTGGCGGTATCGCCGCCCGGCGATCAATGAAATGAGAGCATTGCTCCCTTTCCGGTTCAGGACGGTCTTGCTTGGGCTGCTGAGCCTTGCCCTGCTGGTGTGTGGATACATCAACTTCGAGCAGCGCAGGCTGTACCAGTTGCCGACGGACGGGGTGACTTGGGCCGATTCAGATCAGGGGGTCATGGCTTGGATCGTGGCGCGCGGTGGACCGGCGGATCGCGCTGGGATTCAGGAAGGGGATCGGCTGCTTTCAATCAATGGGATGCCGATCCTCCACGCCCAAGACGCGGCGCACGCCGTTTTTGCTCTGGGGGTCTGGTCCGAAACGGAATACGATCTTGCTCGTGACACTGAGCGCTTCCGAGCGTCAGTGGTCATCGCCCCGCAGACCAACACCAAGCCGATTCGGCGTTACCTGGAGCTGCTGGGGGTTCTCTACCTTGGCATCGGCGCCTTTATCCTGATCCGCCGCTGGTCGGCCACCCGATCGGTGCATTTCTACACCTTTTGCCTGGCCTCGTTTGTCCTCTACACGTTCTCTTACACCGGCAAGCTTAACCTGTTCGACTGGAGCATCTACTGGCTTAACGTGGTCGCATGGATCGTTCAGCCGGCTCTGTTCCTGCATTTCTGCCTGAGCTTTCCGGAGCGGCCGGCGTGGCTGCGCCAGCGGTCCTGGATAATTCCCTCGCTTTATGGTTCGGGGGTGCTCCTGCTGGCGTTCCACGTCCTGGTGTCGCTCCAGGTGATTGCTCTGCCCGTATCCCTTCAGGGCTCCCGCTGGCTTTTGGACCGCCTCGACCACCTCTACATGGTCGCCGGGCTCCTCGGCGGTGCGGTGGTTCTGGAGCGCTCTTATCGTCGCGCCCGCGTGCCGCTTATTAAACAGCAGTTGAAATGGGTGACCCGCGGGGCTTTTCTGGCTATCGTCCCCTTTGGAACCCTTTACGCGGTGCCCTATTTCCTGGGCTTTGTTCCCACGCCCTGGATGGCTTTCTCGGTGTTTTCGCTTGCTTTTCTGCCTCTCACCTTTGGCTACGCCATCATGCATTACCGCCTGATGGACGTGGACATCATTTTCCGGCGCGGTATTGCCTATACGCTGGCCACGGCGGCCTTGGTCGGAGTTTACTTCGGGTTCATCGCCCTGTTTGCGGACTATTTTAGGAACCATGTGGGCATCACCAGCCATAGCGGTTGGATCCTGGCCGTCATCGTCACCGCCATTCTGTTCCAACCCGTCGTGAACTGGATTCAGGAGCGGCTGGACCGCTTCTTCCGTCGTGAGCGCTACAACTACCGCAGTACTTTGCTCGAGTTTGCGCGCGACCTGACCGCCGAACTGCACGTGGGTCGCTTGCTGGATCAGGTGACCGAACATCTGGCGGAGACCCTCGACGTGGATCGGATCGCGGTTTTCCTGGCCGCCGAGGCGGATGGTTTCCGGCTCGTGAAATCTCGCGGCGTGACTTACGCAGGCCCCCTGGACCTGACGTTCCTCGATCCCACCCGGCCGGAGCTCAGCAAGGGCTATCTATTCTTCTCCAGCGTCTGGCGGCCACTTGACGTCTCGGCGGAAGCTCGGGCCGCGATCCAGGAACTCGAACTGCATTACTACCTGCCCTTTAAGGTCAAGGACCGCACGCTGGGGTATCTCGGCCTGGGGAAGACTCGCAGCGGGGACTTTCTCTCCAGCGAAGACGTCGACCTGCTGCGGACGATTGCCAGCTCCGTAAGTATCGCGCTCGAGAATGCCCGGCTTTACGAGTCGCTGGAGCAGCGCGCCCTCCAGTACCAGACTCTCAAGGACTTCAGCGAGAACATCATTGAGTCGATCAACGCCGGCGTGGCCGCCACAAACCTGACGCAGGAGATCGAGGCCTGGAATTCCGGCATGGAGACGCTGTACGGAATCGATCGCTCCCATGCCGTTGGAAGGAGACTCGGCGAGGTCTTTCCCGCCGACCTGCTCTCGCAATTGCCCCAGGTTTCAGACGCCACCCACCAGGTTTTCTCGCTCTACAAGTTCCGCCTGAACAATGCGGCTGGCCGGCAACTGATTGTCAACCTCTCCGCCACGCCGCTCCTGGGAAAGGACGGGCGAGTGCTCGGGCGCCTGTTGATCTTCACCGACCTTACCGAGCGCGTCAGCCTGGAAGACCGGTTGGCGCAGGCGGAGAAGCTCTCTTCCATCGGCTTGCTCTCCGCCGGCATCGCTCATGAGGTGAACACGCCGCTGGCGGTGATCACCGCCCAGGCACAGATGCTGTTGAGACAGATCCCGGCGGACGACCCTCGTCGCCCCACACTCGAGAAGATCATCAAGGCGTCGTTCCGGGCCTCGGAGATCGTCAATAACCTGCTGAAGTTCTCACGCGTGAGCGGAAGCGAGTATGCGGAGCTCGATCTGAACCGGGTGGTCCGCGAAACGCTCTCGCTGCTCGACCCGATGCTGCGAACATCCAAGGTCGGCCTGAACTTGCAACTGTCCAAAGAACTGCCGCCCGTTTTCGGGAATTACGGGAAGCTGCAGCAGGTCCTCATGAATCTCATCATGAATGCGCGGGACGCCATGCCGCGCGGCGGCGAGCTGACACTCTCGACGGAGTGCGAGAATTCTCACGTGCAGGTCGAGGTGGCAGACAACGGCGTGGGCATCGCGCCCGACCACCTCAACAAGATTTTTGACCCCTTCTTTACTACCAAATCCACCAGCCGCGGCACAGGCTTGGGCCTGGCCGTCACCTATGGGATCATCCGCGAGCATTCCGGCGAGATCCGGGTGGAGAGCGCCCTGGGGCGGGGCACGACCTTCCGCCTTGAATTCCCCGCGGCAAGGAAAGCGGTGAATGTCAGCTAAGGGCGCCATCCTGGTGATCGATGACGAGCAGGAGATTCGCGAAAGCCTCGAGCAGCTTCTCAAGCTCGAGGGTTACGACGTCACCACCGCGTCGACCGCCAACGACGGGCTCAGGAGGGTTGAGGAGCGTATCTTCGACCTGGTTTTGCTCGACATCAGCCTGCCGGATGGCAACGGTCTCGAAGTCCTAAAGGCCATCAAGCACGATAACCCGGATACCAACGTCATCATGATCACGGCCTATGACTCGGGCCAGATGGCGTTTCAGGCTTCGAGAGAAGGCGCCGAGAGCTACATCACCAAGCCCTGGGACAACGACAAACTCCTTCTCGAAATTCGCAACACGCTCGACAAATCGCGCCTGCAGGTGGAGAACGTCCAACTCCGGCGCGCCCTCAAGCGCTTCGCCCTGCCGAACATCGTCGGCAAGAGCGAGCGCATGGCCAAGGTGATGGACCTCATCACCCAGGTCGCTCCCACTCGGGCCACCATCCTGATCACCGGCGAGAGCGGCACCGGCAAAGAGCTCGTGGCGAAAACGCTTCACGCCATTAGCACGCGCGCGGACAAGCCTTTCGTGCCCGTCAATACGGGCTCCATGCCCGTGGACCTCCTGGAAAGCACCCTTTTCGGTCACGTCAAGGGCGCCTTCACGTCGGCGATCGCCACCAAGCGCGGCCTCTTCGAACTCGCCGACCAGGGCACCATCTTTTTCGACGAGATCGGCACCCTCGGCGTGGAAACGCAGGCCAAGCTCCTGCGTGTCCTTCAGGAGCGCGAGTTCATGCGCCTGGGTGGGACGGAAACCATCAGGGTCGACGTCCGCGTCATCGCTGCCACTAACGCCGACCTCAGGAAGCTCGTCCAGGAGAACAGGTTCCGCGAGGACCTCTTCTACCGCCTGAACGTGATTAACCTCGCGCTGCCGCCGCTGCGCGATCGCAAGGAAGATATCCCGCTGCTCGTCGATCATTTCCTCAGGAAGTTCGCTGAGGAAAACAACCGCGGCGACGTGCGCTTTTCACCGGAGGCGCTGAAGGTGATGATGGATTACGACTGGCCGGGCAACGTCCGTGAACTGGAGAATGCGGTGGAGCGCGCTGTGGTGCTCTCCTCGGATGGTGGTCAGACCTCCACCAAGACCGCGGCTGACGGCGTCACACTTCCGTCCAGTAGGTTCCCTTCCGCGGGGTCTGCGCTCGGACGCGAGCTCCTCCCGGAACAGCTCTTCCAAGCCCACCCCCAGCCGGCCCACGGCTTTTCCGTTGAGGAAATGGATGGGCGCTCGCTCTTCGACATCATGGAAAACGCCGAACGCCGCGTCATCCTTGACATGATGGCGCGCTGCAACTGGAGCCAGACCGAAGCCGCCGAGCGCTTCAAGATTCCCCTTTCGACCCTCAACCAAAAAATCAAACGCCTTCAAATCAACATCAAGCGGCGCGGCGATGCGTAAACGTCCCGCTACGGGCCGAAGGGATTAATCACTCTGAGCCTGGGGAAACGGCGGAAGTCTTCATCGGCGGTGAGGATCTCCTCAACTCCGTGCTCAATGAGGAGGGCTGCGATATGGGCGTCATGGACCACGTTTCCTGCCAGCGGAATGCGGCTGAGTAAATCAGCGAGGATGTCGCGGTGACGGGGACCTTCCGAAATGGGCAAGAGGGACGGAGAATCGAGAAGTGCCTCGACGCCCTCCCAAGCCCGGCCCAGAGGAGTGGGAGGATGAAAAACCCGAGGATGCGTCACAACTCGGAGGAACTCATAGATGCAGGGCCACGGGATCACCCATGGCTCCGGGCCTTCCGCAAGTTCCCTCAAACACTTGGCCGCGACTGGGTGCTCCGCTGTCTCGCGCCGGCGGGCGTAGATCAGAATGTTGGTATCAACGGCACGCATCAGCGGCCATCCATCAAATCAAAAAGCGAGTCTCGGTCATTAAGCCGGACACCGGGCTGGAGACAGCCTGTCTCAGTTTTCCACCGCAATCGGTATTTGACGGGCCGCTTGGCTCCCGCCAGTGCGCCACGGACACACTCGCTCACCAGATCTCGGAGGGTTGTTCCACGCCTCGCAGCCTCTTGCTTCAACTCGCTGAATAGCTCGTCATCCAAATCAATGGTCGTTCGCATGCATAAAAGCATAGTCGATCTGCACATAAATGTCCACGGTGAGAGACAAAGCGAGACGCGATCCGCCGAAACCATCGCCGCCGCCAGCCTTAGTAGTCCTTTTCATAAGTGTGGTCACATATGGGCTGACCCTCACCCGGCGCTGCGCGCCACCCTCTCCCAAGGGGAGAGGGAGAAATATCTTCAGGATTCACGCCCTCTCCCCTTGGGAGAGGGTGGCGCGCCAGCGCCGGGTGAGGGTCGCACCGTCATCGACTTATGACGTTGCATATAGCGAGGTCACAAACCTGTGAGCCTGCTCGCGCGGCTGATGTATCGAGCTCTGGTCTGGAAGGAGCGGCAGCGTGCGCGAACGGTCGGTCACGGGCTCGCGGCTGCCGGGGGCGCGGTCAAGACCGCCGGACGGGCGCCGCACCTTGATACCGGTAAGCGCGGTGAAACCCTGGCCTACTGGTATCTTCGTCAGGCCGGGTACACGATTGTGGCTCGGAATCAGGCTGCGCGTTTCGGTGTTGGCGAGCTGGACCTCGTGGCGTGGGACGGTCCGACACTGGCGTTCGTGGAGGTCAAGACGCGAATGTCCGACGAGGCGGGTCCGCCGGAAGCCGCCGTCTCGGTTGGCAAGCAGAAGAGGATCGCGAAGACTGCGGTCGAGTATCTGCGCCGCCTGAAACGGAAGGACGTTGACTATCGATTCGATATCGTCAGCGTCTCTTGGGACCGTGCGGCGGGGTACCGGCTGAGGCTGATCAAAGACGCGTTCAAGGAACAGTAGACAGTAGACGGCATACGGTAGACGGTAGATGGGGCTCTGTGGCTAGCCTAGTTCTAGGTGGGCGCGACGACTGGACGCTGAAACTCCAGGAGGCGTTCAAGCAACGGTAGACGAAGGCCCATCTTCCCCGTCTGCTGTATACTGTCTACCGTCTACTACCTGGCTGGAGGGTATGAGTTGCCGGAGCTGAGAAAAGACCCCGTGACGGGCCGCTGGGTGATCATCGCCACCGACCGCGCCAAGCGGCCCTCGGATTTCGTCCGCGAGAGAGTCCAGATCCGCGGCTCCAGTTTCTGCCCGTTCTGCTACAACAACGAAGCGAAGACGCCGCCGGAGATCATGGCTTATCGCCCGGACGGTAGCGCCCGGAATACACCCGGT
>Ga0326728_10008721_pt1 | contig 24941 bp, 18 predicted proteins | sample MB3enrmetagenome_FD_207602 | JGI IMG/M metagenome (GOLD analysis project Ga0326728, IMG submission 207602) | Lab enriched peat soil microbial communities from McLean, Ithaca, NY, United States - MB31MN | ecosystem: Environmental > Terrestrial > Soil > Wetlands > Peat | place: USA: New York... | reverse complement strand
TCGGCCTTGGCGATGACCGTGAGCATGGCCTCCACGCAGTCGCCCACATAGAGGTAGCTCTTGCGCTGCTGGCCATCGCCCAGGATGGGGAGGCGCGCGGGGTCGGCTTTCAGCTTCCTGCAGAAGTCGTAGATGTGGCCATGGGTGTAGCGCTCGCCCAAAATGCTGACAAAGCGGAAGATGAAGGCCCGCAGGCCAAAGCCCTCGGCATAAGCCTGCAGGAGCCCCTCGCCAGCCAGCTTGCTGGCCCCGTACAGCGATGTCTGCACCGGGAAGGGCGCATCCTCGGGCGTGGGGTGGACCTGGGGCTCGCCGTAGACCGAGCCGGTGCTGGAGAAGGCCACGCCCCGGGCGCCCGCCTTGCGCGCCGCCTCCAGCACGTTGAAGGTGGCGATGGTGTTCTGGTGCAGGTCCTTGGCAGGATGCTGCAGCCCAAAGCGCACATCCGCATTGGCCGCCAAGTGGAAGACGAAGCCGCAGCCGGCGGCCGCGGCGTCCAGCGCCGCCGGGTCCAGGGTGTCGCCGCGCACCAGCCTGAAGCCCGGATGCCTGAGCGCCCCTTCCAAGAAGCGCTCCAGGCCCGTGGAGAAGTTGTCGTAGCCGACCACGCTGTGCCCGTCGGCCAGCAGGCGGTCCACCAGGTTGCTGCCGATGAAGCCGGCCGCGCCGGTGACCAGGACCTTGGATCGGGGAGGGATCATGGCTTCGCTCCAGCCGCTGGCCGCCAAGCCGAGGCGATGGCCAGGTTGCAGAATTGGAAGGGCAGGAAGGCGAGCGGGAAGAACCTGTGCCAAGCGGGCTTGAAGCGCTTCTTGAGCTCTGCCTCTATCTCCACCGCCAGGTTCACATGCTCGCTGGCGATCACCGGGCCGTAGGGCATGCCGAAGGTGCGCTCGAAGAGCGGGCGCGCCGAGAGGTTGCGCCCCAGGGTGTAGGCCATGCTGCCCTCGCAAGGGATGACCACCTGGAACACCCCGCCCGGGGCCAGCAGGCGGGCCACCTCATCCAAGGCCTTGGGTAGGTCGGGCAGATGCTCGAGCATGTGCACCGCGATGACCCGGTCAAAGCTGGCCGCCGGGAAGGGCAGGCCGAGCTGGATGTCGCCCACCACCACCTTGACCCCCGGGAAGCGCTGCGCGATGCGCTCGGCCATCTCCGGCCTCAGCTCGTTGGCGGTGTAGCTCTGGCGCGACAGGTCCTCAAACTCGATGTGCGCGCCCAAGCCGGCGCCGATCTCCAGGGTGCGGCAGCCCTGGGGCACTGGCAAGCGGAAAGCGCTCTGGTGGTTGAAGCGCTCCACGATGGCGTGATGCGCCGGCAGATGCTCATGCCAGAGGGTCATGAAGCGCTCGCGGGCCTCTGCCTGCTCGCGCGTGAGCCGCGGGACGACCTTGGGCCATTGGTAGCGGGGGGTCGCTGGCTGAAGGGCCATCAGCGCCACCTCCCCAAGCGGGCGCTCATGGCTTTGCCCGCTTCATTCGCTTGGGGCCTCGGCGCAAGTCGCGCTCAACGATGTAGGCCGGCCGGCCCTTCACCTCATCATAGATGCGGCCGACGTACTCGCCCAAGATGCCCAGCGAGAGCAGCTGGACCCCGGCCAAGAAGGTGACCACCACCACGGTGGTGGGCAGGCCGGGGGTCAGGTCGAAATGCAGCACCCATTTTTGGATCACGTACCAGATGCCCAGCAGGAAGCTCGTGAAAGAGACGAGGAATCCGAGGATGGAGGCCATCTGGAGAGGGCGGCTGGAGAAGCCCACCACCCCGTTGATGCCGATCTTCAGGGAGCCTAAGAAGCGGTTGTAGTTGCCCGGGCCGTGCGCGCGCTCATCACGGTCATAGAGCAGCTCATATTGCCGGAAGCCGACGTAAGCCACCAGGCCGCGCAAAAAGCCGTTGGTCTCCTTGAGGGAGCGCAGCGCCGCCAGCGGCCGCGGGCCGAGCAGCCGGAAATCGCCAGTATCCTGGGGGATGCGCACCTCGGTGATGGCGTGGATGAGGCGGTAGCCAAAATGGGCCACCAGGCGCTTGACCAAGGTCTCGCCCTTGCGCGAGCGGCGGCGGGCATAGACCACGTCCCAGCCCTCGTCCTTCCACAGCCGGAACATCTCGGCGATGAGCTCTGGCTGGTCCTGCAGGTCAACATCGATGACCACCGCGGCTTCGCCGCTGGCCTGATGCAGGCCGGCCATGGTGGCGGCGGGCTGGCCAAAGCGCCGCGAGAAGACCAGCAGGCGGATCGCGGGGTCTTCCTGCATGGCGCGCTGGATGGCGGCCTCGGTGCCGTCCGGGCTGGGGTCCAGGCAGAAGATGACCTCGTAGCCTGCCTTCAGCCCGCGCAGCACCGGCAGCAGCCGGTCTAGGAAGGGCTTGATGTTGGCCTCTTCCTTGTAGACCGGGACCACCACGCTGAGCGCGACGCCCCTGCGCCGGGCTCTCTTGCTTCTTGCTTCATTCGCCATGGAACACCTGATAAGCGCGCTTCATGACGCCAGCCTGGCACCAGAAGGCGTCATTCCACTCGAAGGGCCTGCCAAAGGAATCGCGGTGGTCCTGGGAGAAGCGGTCGAAATCGCGCGCGCCCAGGCCCAGGCCCTGGCTTGCCCAGCGGTGGGCATAGATCTTCTGCCCTTCCTCGATGTGGTCTGCCAGCAGGTTGACCAGCACCGCCTCTTCGTTCCAGTTGCCGTCCATGTAGGCGAGCTCGCCCGGCCGGGTGGGAGCCATCACCGTGGGGTAGAGCCGCTTGGGCAGGCCCCTGCCCAGCGCCCAGTCGCTCACCCACTTCTTGAGGTCCATCCATGGGCTGCGCCCCGGGGTGTCCCTGAAGCGCACCCGGGCATCGCGCGGCAGCACATCATGCACATGCAAGAGCGCGTCATCGGCGGCTTTGCTCACCACGTCCTTGAAGAACCAGCGGAAGAACCAGGCATCGTGCAGGCCGTCCAAGAAGCAGATGGAGGCCTTCTCGATGCCCTGCACCTTGGCGATCTCTTGCGTGGCATCGCCCACATGCAGCTCCACCTGGCCCGCCACCTGGAAGCGGGTGAAGTTCCTGGCCGCGGCCGCGGCCACGGGCGCATCCAGCTCAAAGGTGTGGACCACGCCCTGCCCGTTCCGCTTGAGGGCCAGCCCAGTGATGACCGTGGAATAGCCCGAGCTGGTGGCCACCTCGACCATCAGGCTGGGCTTGACCGCCCGCACCAGGCAGTACAGCAACTGGGCGCTGAACCATTCATACTGGCCGCCCGTGGGCCAGATGCTGCGGTCCTGCCGGCCCTCGGCGAGCGGGCGCAGCTCCTGGGCCTCGGCCCCATATTCCCTCAGCGCCGCTTGGGCGATGTCATGCAATGTGGCCACCTTCGCTCCAAAGCTCTAGTCCATGCTGGCCCTGCGGCAGCGCTGCCTGTCAGGGCTTCTTCTTTTCGGAGACCCGGCGCAGGGCCTGGGCCAGATAGAAGTAGGCCCACCGTGGATAATGGGTCCCGAGGAATTTATGCCGCCAATACAGCCATCGATCCGAGCTGAAAGGCCTGCCCCCATTGAGCCGGTTGTTCGCGAATACGGCATCCCCCGCCACGCGGTGAAAGCTGGTGAACCCCACCAGCGAGAAGCCTTGGGCATTCAGAAAGGCCTTAAGGTCCTGGAAGAGGGGCTGACCCACGTAAAGCTGCCTGAATTCCACTTCCATATGGATGAGGCTGACATCCGCCAGCCGCTCGCCCAGGCCCTGGAGGGCCATGAGCTCCGCGCCTTGGATGTCCATCCACATCAGGTCCACCTTGGGGATGCCCTGGGATTCCAGGTAGCCATCCAGGCGGATGGCCTCCACCTGGATCTCCTTCTGGACGATCTCCTCATCCACCCACTGGTTGTCGACCTTGAAGAGGGAGCTGGCGCCCGGGTTGCCATCCGCCCAGACCGAGCGCGACCGCTCCTTGTCCACCGCCATGAAGGTCAGCGTCCCTGCCTGATTGCTGACCGCCTTTTCCACCAGGCGTATCCTGGGCTGCTGCGCGGCCGCGCGGCGGCAGGCGGGCAGGGTGTCAGGGTTGCACTCAAAGGCGTGCACCACCGCCTTTGGGAAGCGCTGGCAGAAGCCCAGGCTCTCCTCGCAATCCCTGGCGCCAAGCTCAAAGATGGTCGACACCTCGCCGGCCTCCATGAACCTCCGGCTCATCCGCGCGAACTTCAGCAGGCTGGCTTCCATGGCGACCTCATTCAGCAGCCCGCACGCCTTGTGCGGGCAAGACCCGGGCTTGAGAACAGGGCCCCCGGCGGCCCAGGCTGGTGATGGCTTCAAGAACGTCCTCGACCTTGACCCCGCCCAGGCAGGGCGGCTCCCCATAAGGGCAGGCCGCTTTGTAGCATTCCCGGCAGGCAACGTCGCGCCGCAGGCTCACCATGCGAGGGGTGCCCCAAGGCTCCCAAGCCCCCACCGGCTCCTTGTAAGTGAAGAGAGCCACCACCGGGGCGCCTGCCAGGGCTGCCATATGCATGGGCGCCCCATCATTGCCCACGAAGAGCCGCGCGCGCCCCATCAGCTCGATGCTCTCCCGCACCGAGAAGAGCCCGGCGGCGTTGTGCACCCGGGGCCCCAAGCCCTGGGCCAGCCGCAGATTATAGCTGGCATCCTCGCCAGCCCCGGCCAGCACCACCGAGCCCCGGCGCAGCAGATGCCGCGCCACCGCTTTGAAGCGCTCGGCTGGCCAGACCTTCATGGCCAGCTTGCTGTGGGGATAGAGCACGGAAAAACGGCCCGCCTTCCTCTCAGCAAGGAAGCGCGCCACCTTCCGCTTCTCACCAGGGCTAAGCTGAAGGTAAGGCCGCTGATCCCCGCGCTGGCTCTCATCCACCGGCAAGCCATAGAGCTTTTGCAAGCAGAAATATTGGTTCGCGGCCGGGTCGCCCGCAGGGCTGTCGCCATCACCCATGCCCTGCACGGCGCGCAGGCCCAGGGGCAGGGCCAGCAGCCAGCGCTTCAGCCTCAGCTCCCAGGGGCTATTGCGCCAAAAGGGCAGGTAAAGGATGCGGCGGCCGCTGAGGCCCAGCCGCCCCCGCAAGCGGGCAGCGTCTGCCAGGTACTCAGGCAGGCTGGCGGTGCTGGCCACATGGACCTGCCCAAAGCGGCCCTGGCCAAAGAGCGCGGCCACTGGATCGAAGCGCTGGCGGTTGAGGATCAGCAGGTCAATGTCCTTTTCAGGCACCCCCAAGCCTTCGGTCAATGCACGAAGGAAGGGCGCCACCACCAGGAAATCTCCCAGGTGGCAGCTCCTCACCAAGAGGTAGCGATCCCCCGGCTTGTGCGCTCGCTTTAGGTCAAAGGGCTCAGCCAGCATGGCTCACCAAAAGTCTGCCACCAAGGCCTGCAACAGGATGGTTGAGAGGAAGCCCAGCGAGGCGCATGCCACCAGCGCTGCCCAGCGAGGCCGCTCTGCGCCCCCCCTTGTGGGGGGCTTGGGAGCCAGCGCGCTCGCGGCCGCCAAAGCCGCATACAGGACCCCAAATTGGAGGATGCGCTGGGCTTCTGAGTTTGCGTAGCCCCAGAGGAACAGGCCCACCAAGAGCGGGATCGCCAAAGCGGCCAAGACGCTGCGGAGAGTGACCGACCACAGGCTGCTCAATGCCTGGTAGGCCAGGAGGCCTGAGAGCGCCAAGCCCAGATATCCCCCATAAAGCAGCATGCCGCCCCAGGACCAGAAATCGAAGGGCCGATATTGCATGCTGAGAAAGGCGATGTCTCGCGCGACCTTGACCACGGACAGGTAGTTGAATTCCCGGCCTGTCCAGAGCCAGAAGAGGTCATAAGCAGCCAGGGCGCTGGCCAGCAGCAGCCCCAAGCGCAGGATCAGCCAACCCACCAGCCCTGGGAGGCTGCGCGTGCGCTGCCATCCTAGAGCCAGGGCCACCAGGCAAAGGAAGACCAGATGCACCGCAAAGATGGTGGAGATCAAGGCGGCTGCAAACAGCATCACCCCAGCGGCCAAGATCCAATGCCAAGCATCTTGGGTGATGCCCTCCACAAAAGCCCACATCACCAGGCCCAAGACCAGCGTCTCCAAAGGGTCAATGGTGGCCCCGGAAAGGACAAGGCTGCTGGGGGAGCTCAAGTAGAGCAGGGCTGCTGCCACGCCATAAAAATCAGACCCCAACAGGCGGCGGGCGGTGAAGAACAAGGGGACCACCGTGAGGCTGGACAGCGTCATGACCCACAGCGCCACCACCCAAGGCTGGCCCGCAGAGAGCGCCTTGAGCGCCCAGAAGACCAGCACGGCCCCTGGCGGCTTGGTCTTGGCATGCCCCGTCTCCTGGGTGAGCTGGAAGGAATTGTAGTGCCTCGCATATTCTGCGGGGCTGATGCCCTTGGCCTCGAGCCGGCCCGCGGTGGCCAGGTAATCCGAGTTGATGGAGCTCACCTTGAGGGGCAGGATGCCCAGCCCCTGGGTGCTCAAGCCGGCCATCAAGAATTTGCCGGCCAGCGCCGCCGCGAATAAGAAAGCCAGCCAGCGCCGCCTGCTGGCTTTAAAAGCCGCCAGATAGGCGGCCCCCGCCAATAGGGCTAAGGAGCCTGCCAGGGCCACCGCCAAGGCCCCCCATTGATGGAAAGGGCTGGTGGGAATGTCATTGGCCATCTCTCCGCGAGCGCGGAACAGCCATTCTGTCCCCTGCTCAGGATTGAGCCTGGGGAAGCGCGCCTTGCCCAGGGCCGCCGCCAGGGGGATGACAATCGCCAGCGCCAAGAACACCCATGGCAGGCCCTTAAGCCGCTCGCGCGCAGCCGGTGCCCGGCCCAAGGCCGGTCCCAAGTCCCAGGACCAAGGCTGGCGCGGCCCTGCCGCAAAGGCCAGCAGGCAGGCGCTGCCCGCAGAGAAGAACATCATGGGAAGGCTGGTGAATGGGCTAAAGAGCTGGAGCTGCAAGCCGGCCACGAACAAGCCCAAGCCAGCTGTCAAAAGCAGCCAGCGCCAAGCGCTGAGCGCGCGGTGCCGCCCCAGCCGGAGGGCTCTGAGGGCTGCGAGCCATAAGGGGGCAAAGATGCAAGCCAGCGAGAACATCTCGCCCAGCCCCAGCAATTGGCTGCTGTCCCGGAAGCGCAGCTGCAGATAGCCAAGGCTGACCGCCACAAGAATCGCCAAGCCTGCGGCAGCCCATAAGCCCAAGCCCGCTTGCGGGCCTTGTGTTGTCTCCGCTTTGACCATTTTCAGCTTTCTGTCACGGGAATATCGGAAGCCGCCAAGGCGCGATCAAAGATGCCCCCCCAATCCAGGCCGGCGGCAAAGTGCAGGCCCTGCCTGCGGCAGCGGCCCCTGAAGCGCGCATCCTTGAGCAGGCGCACGCAGGCCCCGACCAGCGCTTCTTGGGTGTAGTCAATGGCCAGGCCCATGGGCCTGGCCTCGATCTCTTCGGCGATCAAAGGCACGCGGGTGATGACCACCGGCAAGCCAGCGGCCAGGTACTCCTTGGGCTTGGCCGGGTCAGCCCAATGGCTGTAATTTTCGGCATCCGGCAGATAGGGCGCCAGGCCCGCCTGATACTGGGGAAGTGCCGCCAGCAGCTCGGCGTGCTCTTTGACAAAGCCGTGGAACACCACCGCCTGGCCCAAGCCCAAGCGCCCTGCCAAGGCTTTGAGCTCCCCTTCATAGGGCCCGGAGCCATAGATGTGCAATTCTGCGCCGCGCACCTGCTTGCGGATGGCGGACAGGCTCTCGATGGCCAGTTGCACGCCCTTGCTCTTCTCCAAATGGCTCACCACCACCAGCCGCGGCGCGCGGGCAGCGGCGGGCGCCTTCTTCCAGGGCACGCTGACGCCGATGGGCACCTCCACCAGCTGCTCTCGCTTGGCTCCGCGAGCCAGCTTGGCCTCGCGCATGCGGTTGCCCAGCACCCAGACGCGATCCGCATGCAGGCAGCAGAAAACATCCATCCGGCCATAGATCCAGTTGAGCAGCGGGTTGGCAAAGCGCTGCGGCGTGTGGTCAATGACATAATAGACCACCTGGTCCACCAATCCCAAGCCGCGCAAAGCGATGGCCACCGCTGCATTCAGGTTGTCCAAGGCCACCACGGTCCGCACCCTGCCCAGGGCCTTCACCGCAGTTCGGATGCGCAGCGGGTCCTTGAGCATCTGCCCCAGGATGCCCCCTGGATGGGGGGCCCAGGGCTGGCGCCAGAGCTCCTTGCCTGCGCGCCAATAGGAAAGGTCCCCATGGCTCAAGCGGCTATGATAGAAGGGCAGCTCCAAGAGCGCCACATCCGCCCGCCGGCGCCCCAGCGCCCGCACCAAGTGGTGCGCCGGGGTGTCCTCGCCAGCGGTGTGGGTGATGACCAGGATGCCAGCTTCAGAGCCCAAGCGCTGCCTCGGGCTTGAGCGCCTGCGGCGGGACGAGCTCCCAGCCCCAGAGCTCCGCGCCTTTCAGGTCCTGGGCCCGCCACTCAAAGGCCATCTGCATCCGCCCCGGGGTGGAGAAACGGATGCGGATGGGGTGCAGGCCCGGCTGGAGCCGGATGGACCCCAGCATGCGCGCAGGGGGCTTCACCAAGGGCGAACTGCCCATGATGGAGACCGGCTTGCCATCCACCTCCACCAGGGCGAAATTGTCCCCGGTGGTGGCAAAGCGGAAGGAATACTCGCCGGCCTGGCGCACGCGCACCCAGCCGCTCCACACCGTGCTGTTGGCCTTGAGGGGATTGTCCAGCCAATAGCCCACGATGCCAGGGTCCACCTTCTCCACCGGCGGACCCTGCCATTCCTGCCCGGCATAGACCTTGGCCAGCAGGCCCATGGGCTCCTGCCAGCGGCCCAGGTCGGTGGGGTACACAACGGTGTCCACCGTGCCATCGGTCTTAAAGTAAGGCAAGACCCCAAAGACCTCCTGGCGCCGCCATCCGACCGACCACGGCGCAGTGCCAGAGAACCATTCAAGCCTGAAGCCATGCAGGCCAGCGGCCAGCATCACCGTCTTCTTGCCAGCCGTGGAGGACACCAGCGTGCCATCCAGGTAGAGCCGTGCCTGGCAGCCAGCAGGCAGGGTGAAGGTCGAGCGGTTGAAAAGATAATTGATGAGGGTGCCTTCCCACACGCCCGAGGCAGCGCCGGTGGGGGTGGTGCCAAGCCCAGCCACCACCGCGTCCATGGTCACTGCCATGGGGCTGCCTTGCAAGCGCGCCTGCGGGTAGTAAGTGGCCTTCAGCTGGTGCGAGGCGATGACCTCCGCCTGGGGCACATCCCATGCCTTGAAGAGCAGGGATGTGGGCTCCAGCTTGTTCAGCAGGTCGCGCTCGCGCCCGCCAGGGTAAAAGGCCTTGGGGATCTCCAGCGCCTGCAGGTAGCGGTCCGAGAAGGCGTAATAGATGCTGTGGTCCAAGTCTTCCCGGGCCGGCAGGCATTCTGCGACCTCCGCGTGGCTGCGGATGGCGGTAGGAGCCCCGCGCAGGGGTTGGCTGAAGAGACGGCAGGGGTCATGCCCGGCGGAGAAGCCCTCGCTCAAGAAATCGACCTTGTAGCCGGGCCCGAGATGCCCGGCCTCCATGCCGATGGTGGTGGGCAGAACGTCAAAGGAGACATCATGGCGCACCGCCTGCCAATAAGCCTTGAGATTGGCCCGGCCCGCCAAAAGGGCGATGGCGATCAGCCCCAAGGTGGCCAGCACCAGCCCGGCGCCCTTGAGCAGCTTGCGCAAAAAGAGGTCGGCGCGCGCCAGCACCGGCGCCACCATCATGAAGATGATGCTGATGTTGCCGCTGGTGCGCAGAGATTGGGGCGCCTCCACCGAGAGGATGGAATTGAGGGCGATGGTGTAGAAGAGGATCAGCACCATGCCATAGTAGGGCCGCCGCCAATAGTAGACCGCGAAGATGAAGCCCAGGGCCCAGAAGATGCCGGTCCAAAAATCAAGCAGCGGGGCCGGGGCCAGGATGTTGTCCCGCGTGCGGGCATCCCCCTCATGGTTGAACATGTACATGTTGAGCTTGAAATTCTGCAGCAGTCCCTGGCCCATGTCGCGCGGGGAGCTGGTGTTGTCGGTGTTGGCGATGGAGACTTCCTTCACCCGGTTGAAGGCCTGGGCTGGCTGGCGGGAATAGCCCACCAGCACCACCGAGACCATCACCCAGCTGCAGATCATGAAGGCCAAGATGCCCGGGAAATTCCGCTTCCACACCTGCGGCTGGGTGATGAGCAGGTACACGCCAAAGAGAGCCACGCCCACTGGCAGCAGGCGCGAGGAGACATGGCCTTGGGCCGCCAAGGACAGGGCGAAGCCCGCCAGGATGAAGGGCAGCAGCCGGCCCGTCATCAAGCCGCGCAGCATGTAATAGAGGGCCACGCTCTGCGCAAAGACCTGCGTGATGTTCATGTGGCCGAAGCGGCTGAAATGCAGGTTCCAGATGCCCACCGACATCAGGAAGGCCGTGGCCAGCGCAACGCGCCAGTTGAAGAGCAAGCGCAGCAGGAAATAGAGGGTGAGCACGGAAAGCGCCCCGTGGAAGGCCACCGAGAAGCGGATGGTCCCAGGGTTGATGCCAAAGAGGTTGAAGGCCAGGGTGTTCGAATGGTACCAGAAGAGCTGCAGCCCGTTGTTGACGAAGATGTTGGCCGTCTGCCCGCGCAGGGTTGCCAGGCAATTCAGCGCGTGGCCGCCCTCATCGCCTTCCACGCCATAGGGGTAGAGGTCTAAGCGGTAGAAGCGGATGGCAAAGGTGATGGCTGCCACCAGCAGGAAGGGGATGAATTCCTTGGCCTGGATCCCCTTGGGATTCTCAGGCCGCGGGTCCTCGCCAGGCATGGCCCAGAGCAGCAAGCCGCCGGCCACCAAGAAGAGCCAGGTGCCTGTTTCAAGCACGCCGGTCTGCACCTGCACCTGGCCGCGATAGGCCAGGATAAGCCCCAGGGCAAAAGCGGCCAGGGCGGCCCCTTTGCGGAGCGGGCCAGGCTCGCCATGGCTCAGATGCCAGGACGAGGGGATGAGCGGCAGGGCGGCCACCAAGGCCAGCACCCCGCCCACCAGGCAGAGCAGCCCCAGGTTGAAGTCCGACAGGTGCTTCCACAGGAAGAGGCCGAAAAAGAAGATGAGAATCAGCAATCCCTTGAGCATCCAGGCTTGCGCCGAGAAGTCCGCCTCGTTCTTCATGGGCTCAAGCAGGTCCTCGGCCTTTTGGCCAAAACGCTCACGCAAGGGCTCTTCCAAGTGCTTCCACAGGGTGTAGACCATCCAGACGCTGGCCAGCACCGTGACTGAGAACCCGCGATAGGGATGATCGTGCGCGTCCAGCCAGACACCCAAGACCTGCCCGAGGCAGCCGCCCAACAGGTTGGCCGCCAGCTTGGGCGTGCTCTGCGGCAGCCAGATATCCAGGCTAGCCCCGGCTTTCAGCGAGATGAAGACCACCAGCAACCCGGCCACGCTGATGCCCAAACCGCCCAGCAGATGACCCAAGGCCATGCTATAGAGGGCTCCGCCCATAAAGAGCGCCACGCCCAGGCCCAAGGGCCACCAGACAGAGATGCTCAGGGTCTTGGGCTCTGGCCATAGGAGGGCGGGCACCGGCAGAGCTGGGGGAGCCGCCGGCACGGCCGGCTCCCCTTTCAGCTTCACAGGGGCCGGCTGCGGGAGCGCTGCCGGCTTGGGCGCCGGGGTCAGCTTCTTTCTAACCCAAGCGGCCAAGGCCACCCAATCCACCAGGGCCAGGACCAGGAAGGGCAGGGCCAAGCCTCCCACCCACAATCCCGCCTTGATGTGATTTGTGAGGATCAAAACGCTCCCCACAAGGAAGAAAAGCGCCACTCCGATCATGCCCGCCATCTGGATCATCTTTTCCCTCAGCGAATTGGAAAACCAGGGCCCCCGGAAAAGGGTCACTTCACCTCTGCGGGCGTCCAACGCAGGCGGTCGATGCCCCGCTGCGTCCACTGGTTCTGCACGTAGATGTCGCCATTGCGCGGGTCAATGGCCGAGGGGAAGAGGTGCGCCAGGTTCATCTTGTCCGTGGTGCCGATGCAATTGGCCACGAAATCGCCGTTCTCCTTGTAGATGTAGAAGCCATAGCCCTGGCTGCCATTGCTGTTTTCATTCAGCAGCAGGTAGCCCTTGGGGTGCCAGGCGATGCCAGCCTTGAGGTTGCTGTTGAAGTTGCGCACGGTCCACTTGCGGATGGGCTCGCCAGCCGGCGAATAGACCTTCACATCCATGGGATTCTCCCAGCCCCGGGCCACATCCAGCACAAAGATCTCATCCTTGGCATTCAGGGCCAGGCGATAGGGGGCAGCGAGCTTGATCTTGCCGCCGTCCGTCTGCTTGATCAGCTTGCCCTGCAGGTCGTAGAACAAGAGCTTGGCATCCTCCATGTCCGCCACCAGCATCTGGTCTTTGCTGTTGATGGCGATGCCCACGGCGCCCTTGGTGTTCAAATCCAGGCTGCGCACGAACTTGAGCTTGGCGTCAAAGACCTTGACCGTGTTGGGCTTCACCATCACATAGACCAAGCCCTGGGAATCCACGGCCACATCCACGCCATTGGTCATGTCGCCTTCCGGCCCCTTGTTGGAGAGGGGGTGGTAGGCCAGCACCTTGCCGTCAGGCTGCACGATCTGGAAGGCCGTGCCCACCTCTCCCAGGCAGACCACATTCCCCTGCTTGGTGACAGCCAGGGCCTGCTCGCTCCAGACCGCACCCGCCTCATCGCGGCCCATGTGGAGCACCGGGTTGACGAAGTCGCATTCGACGTAGCGCTTGATGTTGCTCTTCATCACCAGATAGGCCTGCACGCCCATGGCGGCCACCAGGACCAAGCCGATGATGAGCATGAGCTTCTTGCCGATCACCGCCTTCTTCACCTCCGGGGGGGCAGCCGGCGGCAAGGGGGCAGGAACAGGGGCCACCCTCGCTTTCCGGGTGCGGGGGGCTTGCGTCTTTGCTGCGGTCTTGCGGGCCATGGTCGCTCCTTAGGAATTCCGGCTGGGCTTATCCCAGACGGCAAGGTGATAACAGACAATATGCTGATAAAGAGGGATGCGCTCCAACAGGTCCTGCATGCGGCTGAAGAAGCGCTGCCAAGGCTCGCGGTTCACCGGCCAGACCCTGGCTTCCAGGATCTGCATGCTGGCCTCGCCCATGCCGGCTTGGCGCAGCAATGCCCGGAGGCGCCAGCGAGTGAAATGCTGATGCCCCTCCAGCAAGGTCAAGCGCAGGTAGAAGATGGGGTTGAGCCGGTTGGCCTCCATCACCAGCACCCGGCCGCCCGGCCGGCACAGCCGCGCCATCTCAGCCAGGGCCTTGGCAGGATGGGAGGCATGATGAAGCATGTCCTTCTGCAACACCAGGTCGTAGCCGCCCTTAAGCCCAACCAGGGACTCGGCATCCCCCTGGCGGAAGCGCAGACGCCCCTTGTGCTGGGCGGCCAGAGCCGGCCAGGTGGCGCGCGGCTCCAGGTCGATGGCATCCACCTTCCATCCCAGCCCCGCCAGATGGGCGGCCTCATAGCCCTCGCCGCAGCCCAGGTCCAGCACGCGGCGGCCGCGGCCAGGGGGCAGCAAGGCCACCAAGCGCCCGAGCGCCCGCTGGCGGTAGGCCTCCGCGGCGAGCTCCCCATACCCCAGGAAAGGCTCAGCGCTCATGCGCGGCCTTTGTCATAGTGCTTCTTGATCCTCAGGCGGTAGAACACCGCGGCGGTGTCCCAGGCGATGTTGAAGATGGTGTTGAAGCCGATGTGGCCGAACTTGCCCCGGTAATTGACGATGACCGGCGCCTCAGAGATGCTGAATCCGAAATGGTTGGCCAGCACCAAGAGCTCAAGGTCGAAGGCATAGCGCTTGATGAGCACCTTGGGGAAGATGCAGGTGAGCACCTCGCGCTTGAAGAGCTTGAGCCCGGTCTGCGTGTCCCGGATGGGCAGGCCGAAGAGCAGCTTGACCAGGAAGAAATAACCGGCGGAGATGAAGCGCCGCTTCATCGGGTAGTCAATGCGGCTCTGGGGATGGCGCTTGCTGCCGATGACGATGTCGCTGCCCGTCTCCTGCTGGATGGTGAAGAAGAGCTTCACCTGCGCCGGGTCGATGTCCAGGTCGCTGTCCAGGAACACCACCCATCTGCCCTTGCAGAGGCGGAAGGCCTCCTTGAGGGCCCAGCCCTTGCCCTGGTTCACCTCGTTGCGCTTGACGTTGACATTGCGCAGCCCCTTGGCGGCCTTGCGCGCCTCCTCAAAGGTCCAGTCGCCGCTGCCGTCATCCACCACCACGATCTCAAAGGTCTTGCCCAGGCTCCGCAGCATGCGGTGCACAGCGCAAAGGTTGGCCTTGATGCGCGCGCCCTCCTGGTAGGCCGGCATGAGCACCGAGATCTCTGGTTTTGTGGCCATGCTCCCTCCGCTAATCGGCACGGTCCTGCAGCGCCACTGCCAGGCTCTCGCCCTCATCCAGCCCGCCCGAAGGCCCCTTTTTAGCCGGTCCCAGCGCCAAGAGCAGGCCGCTCAAGAGCGCCAAGCCCGAGGCCGCCCCCAGGCAGGCCACCAGCTGGCCCGCGCTGGCGTGGAAGAGCTCGAGCAGCACATAATAAGCCAAGGTCACCAGCGCCATCAGGAGGACCGGCAGGCGGCGGCCCAGGGCCAGATGATAGAGGAGCACGAGCTGGGACAGCGCCAGGGGCACCACCGCCAGCGAGTACCAGCGCACCATGGGCGCCAGGCTGTCAAAGGAGGCCTGGGGCCCGCAGAGCAGGTGGATGATCCAGGGGGTCATGGCCCACACCACCGCCAGGCCGGCCAGCAGCAGCGCAGCGTGGGCGGCCAGGAATTTGAGCAGCAGCGGCCGCGTGTCCTGGCCCCTGGCCCGGGCGGCGCTGACGGCCGGCAACAGCACCAGCACCAGCGCGCTGCCGGCGTAGAGGAAGGACTTGGCGACCAGGGCCATCCGGCTATAATCCGCCGCCGCCGCCTCGGTCCAATGGTGCTTGGCCGCAAACAGGTCCAAGAAGCAAAGCAGGGAGAAAAGGCCCAAGGCCAATGTGTCCGTGCTCAGCTCACCTAGGCGCCGCATCCATCCTTGCTTGGCTTCCCCGCCGCCTTGGCCCTCTGCCGGGCCGAGGCCGAACAGGCCGAAGGACGCCACGCCCAAGCCCAGCAGGGCGCCATAGAACGAGCCGCGCAGGGCGCCCGCCACTTCCTGGCCCCGGAAGACCATGGCCGAGGCGAAGACCACCCGGCCCAGGCCCTCGGCGATCACCGAGGTCCCCAGGGTGTTGAAGCGGTGCAGGCCCTGCAGGGCGGCGCGCACCACCGCCAGCACCAGGCTGCTCACCACCAGCGCCAGCGCCAGCCAATAGATGCCGTCCGTGTCGAGCTTGAGGTAGCCCACCACCGGCGCCTTGGCCAGCGCCATGAAGCCCGCCAGGCCCAGGATCAAGAGGCCCACATAGGGGAGGTGCCGCAGAAAGGACACCCTCACCCAAGCCGGGCCCGAGAGCGCGGCGGCCCGGGCATAGACCTTGGCCAGATAGGTGCCCAAGCCATTGGTGACCACGCCCACCAGGTTGATGACCCCGATGATGGCCGCCAGCTGGGCGTAGCCCTGCCCCAGGTTGCCGCTCATCACCCGATGGTAGGCCACCATGGAGAGGTTGAGCACCCCGGTGGCCACCATCAGGTAAAGAGATGCCGAGAAGAGGCTCTTGCTGCCTTGCGCCAAGTCAGCGCGCCGCGGGGAAGAGCAGGCCGCCCACCTTGACCAGCTGGCTCTTGCCGGCGTCAGCCACCCACAGCGCGGGGCCACCCACCGCGGCGATGCCGATGGGGTTGGCAAAGAGCTCGTGCCCGGGAACCGCGCCCAGGGTGCCCAGGTAGCGGAGGCTGCTGTCATAGACCCAGACTTGGCGGTTGGCGTTGTCCACGGCGTAGACGCGGTCGCTGCTGTCCACGGCCAGATGCGGCCAGAAGGGCCCGCCGCGCTGCCAGCCGCCCACCTTCACATCGGCCACCGGCTTGGGGTCGGGCAGGGGCGAGAACTTGTGGATCTTGCGGTTGCCGGGGTCGGCGGCGAAGATCTCGCCCTTGCTGTTGATGGCGATGCCGAAGACCTCGCGGAAGCGGCCCGTGCCGCTGCCCAGCTCGCCGATCTCCTTGAGCGGCTGCAGGTCACGGCTGAAGATCTTGATCTTGCTGTTGCCGGTGTCGGCCACATAGATGTTGTCGCTCTTGTCCACGGCCACGTTGCGCGGGCTGTAGAAGCTGAAGTTCTTGAGCTCGCCTTCCACCTGGCCCTTGGCATTGAAGACCTGGATGCGGCCATTCCAGGTGTCGGCCACCAGCACGCGGCCCTGGCTGTCCACGGCCACGCCCGAGGGCTCGTTGAACTGGCCGGGCTTGTCGCCCTTCTTGCCGATGCTGTCGAGCGCCTTGCCGTCCGCGGCAAAATGCAGGATGCGGCTGTTGCCCAGGTCGGCCACGTAGAGGCTGCCATCCGGGGCCACGGCCAGGCCGCGGGGGTTGTCCATCAGGCCGGGCCCGGCGCCCTGCGAGCCGATGGCTTGCTGGATGTCGCAGGGGATGGCGATGACCTTGGCGGGCCGCAGGGCCAGCACGCCGCCGACCACGCCCAGCGCCAGCACGGCGATCACGGCCAGGGCCACCAGGCCCGCGCGGCCGGAGCGCTTGCGGCTGCGCCGCGCCGGGGCTTTCGGCTTCTTGGCAGGCTTCTTGGTGGCTTTCTTCTTGGGAGGCATGTTCGCATCCTTTCCGGCGCCCGCCAGGGGCGCCCGAGGCCAGGTTCAGGGCTTGAGGGTCACCAGGGTGCCGTTGCCGGCATTGGCAACGAAGACCACGCCATCGCTGGCCCGCACGGCGATGCCAGTGGGGCCATTGAAGCCCGCCCCGCCATCGCCAGCGGCGATGGCCTTGTGGCCGCTGCCATCCAGCTTGTAACGGTGCACCAGGTTCTTGGTGGTGTCGGTGGCGTAGATCAGGCCGCGGGCGTCATCGATGGCCAGGTAGGGCTCGCTGGCCTGGCTCTCCTCCCAGCCCATGCTCTTGAACTCGCGCTTGAAGCTGCCGTCCTTGGCGAAGACCTGGATGCGGTAGTTGAGGCGGTCGGCCACATACAGGTTGTCGGCCTTGTCCACGGCCAGGCCAAAGGGCTCCTGGAACTGGCCCTTGCCCTTGCCGCGCTGGCCCAGGGGCATGAGGAAGTCGCCCTTGGCGCTGAACTTGAGCAGCCGGTGGTTGCCGGTGTCGGCGAGCCAGATGCTGCCCTCGGAATCCACCGCCACGCCGCGCGGGCCGAAGAGGGTGCCAAAGCTGCCCTGCCCGTTGTCGCCGAAGGCCAGCTTGAACTTGCCCTCGGGGCTGAAGACCTGCACGCGGCCCCAGGGCAGGCCGCCCTTGGGGTCCAGGGTGTGGAAGGTGTCGGCCACCACGACGCTCCCGTCCTTGGCCAGCGCCACATCGCAGTTCTCGCGCATCTGGCCGTTGCCCGGGCCCTCCACGCCGCCGATGTTCAGCAGCACCTTGCCGCTGGCATCCTGCACCTGCACCCGGTTGTTCTTGCTGTCAGCGATGTAGACCTTGCCGCTGGCATCCACGGCCAGGCCGCGGGGCCGGTTGAGGCTGTCGCCAGCCGCCACCGAGCCGGCATGGCCCTTCTTCCTGGCGGACAGGGCCACCAGCAGCCCCGCCACCACCGCCAGCACGATCAGCACGCCGGCCACGATCTGGATCTTCCTGTTCTCCATCCTGTCCTCCCTGTCGCGGTTGAATGGGGCCAAAGGCCCCGGCCATCAAGCGGAGATCACCAGTAGTACTTCTCCACGTCCTTGCGCAGCCACAGGCACATGTCGTAGCTGCCGATGGGGGTCACATTGCCGAAGTTGTCCTTGCCCTGGTTGGGCGCCGGCCAGGGCTCGCGGTAGAGGTAGAGCCGCGCGAACTTGCCCATCATCTCCCCAAAGCTGACGCCATCCCCCAGCACCGCGTCGCGGTTGGGGCCCCACCACACGCGCAGCTTGATGCGGTTGGGCGAGTAGTAGCCCGACAGCGAGGCCGCCACCGTGTCATCATGGTTGGGCGCCTGGGGCGGGTTGTTGTCAAAGGCCGTGATCACCACCGGCGGGTACTCGGCCATGGGCCAGGGCTGGTTGGGCGCCTGGGGCGGCTTGATCTGGTCCAGGGTCAGCGGCGGATGGTAGCCCACCACCTGCTTGGTGAAGTCGCGCAGGTACCAGCTCAAGGGCCAGCTGCAGGTGTCCTCCACCGACACCGGCATGTCCATGCCGCCGGTCAGGGTGTTGCTCATGGCCACCAGGCGCTCGCGCATGCGGGTGATCTCGGTGCTGGACTGCACATAGATCATCTGCTCGGCCGGGTTGGCCCCCGAGCCATAGAAGAGAAGGTTGCTGGTGCCATGCAGCAGCGAGGCCGCGGCCAGGATGAGCAGGGCCAGCCAGACCTTGCGGGTGTGGGCCTTGAGCGCGGGGTAGCGCTGCAGGATGAAGGGGGCAAAGGCCATGGGCAGCAGGGAGAGGATGGCCGGAAGCCAGACCAGGATCTGCCCGTCCAGGTTGAAGGGCCCGGACCACAGGTTGACGTGCCAGCCGCTGGGCACCACGCTGCCATGGCGGTCATGGGCCAGCAGGCTGTTGAACCAGCTGGCCAGCTCGCCCGGCGCCTGCTTCAGCGCGTAGAGGATCTGCACCGGAGTCAGCACCAGCAAGAAGACCACCGGCACGGCCACCAGGGCCCAGGCGATCCAGTGCTCAAAGCGCAGGGGCTCCTCGCGGTCGAAGAGCTCGCCCAGGAACACCGCGGCCAGCAGCACCATGGGCGTGAGCGGGTGCAGGGTCAGCCAGGGCATGCGCTCGCCCGCCAGGCTGAACATGGCCGTGGAGAGGAAGGCCCAGTGCAGCAGGAAGACCTTGAAGGAGTTCTCGCGGCCGGGCTCGAAGGCGCAGAAGCTGATGATGGTGATGCCCAGGGTCGCCAAGCCGGCCATCAGCAGCAGCGTCAGCGGGTCTTTGGGGTTGCTGGTGAGCAGGTAGAAGGACACCACCATGGGCGCCAGGCCGGCCAGCTTGATCAAAAAGAGCTGGGGCTTGCCAAAGCCAAAGTAGATGCGCAGCCCGCCCAGCGTGGCAAAGGCCACGATGCCCATCTCATAGAGGGCCAAGAGCCCCAGGTAGAAGAACCAGGGCTGGTCGGCGCGGCCGGTCTTCTGCTCGCCCAGCCAGTAGGCCAGGCTGTCAAAGGCGCCAGCGAACCAGCCGTCGGCGTTGAAGAACATGGTGCTGAAGAGCACGGTGAAGGGCACCATGAAGATGAGCGCCATGGTCAGCAGGGTCCAGTTGCGCGTCACCCAGATGTAGCGCCCCATGAAGAAGAGCAGGCCCAGCCCGCCCACGAAGGCCAGGCCCTGAAAAGCGCTGAGCACCGGGCTCATGCCCAGCGCATGGCTGACCAGGGTGTAGAGGGCCAGGCCGCCCAAGAGGGCCGCCGCCGAGCCGGCCAAGCCCAGGCCGGTGGCGCGGTCGCAGCGCGGCACCAGGTAGCTGATGAGCTGGTGCACATGCTCCTCGCCCTCACCCGGCTTCTCCAGGGCCTCCCACAGCCAGCGCGCCAGCAGGAAGCTGCCCAGGATGCCAGCGAAGATCCAGGTGGCCTCCATGCTGGTGAAGCTGACGATGAAGCCCGCCGTGGCCCAGTAGAGGTATTTGTCCTGCTTCTCATCGAACCAGCGGAAGAGGCCCCACACCATGGCCAGGGTGCCCAGGGCCATGTAGATGTCATCGCGGATGAAGCGCGAGACATAGCTGAAGGTGGGCGAGATGGCGATGAGGAAGGCCGCGATCAGCGAGCCCTTGCGGCCCAGCAATCCCTTCCAGGCGCCCATGAAGGCGATGATGCCGATGCCGAAGATCGCCGGCAGCAGGCGGCAGGCGAAATCCGAGGTGCCGAAGATGAAGTACATGATGGCGTTGGCGTGGTAGAGGAAGGGCCCATGGTAGGCCGGGTCGTACTTGTACTCGTTGCCGCCGCTGGTGAAGAGCTTGAAGCTGTACCAGGCATGGATGGATTCGTCATGATGCAGTGGCTTCTCGCCCAGGGCCCACAGCCGCAAGAAGGCGCCAAAGGCCACGATGACCAGCAGCCACACCAGGTCGCTGTTCACGCCCGTGAGGAAGCCGGGGCCGGAAGCCTCCGCCGCCTTGGCCGCGGCCGGCGGCGCCGGGCGCCGTGCCAGGGCCTCTTTGCGCTCCGGCTCGGCCGCCGCCAGCTTGGTGCCGCAGCTGTCGCAGAAGCGGTTGTTCTTGGGGTTGTCCTCGCCGCACTTGGGGCACTTCAAAGCCATGGGGCTCCTCGTCGTGTTCCCGGCTGTCGCCGGCGTTGAAGGCGGCGCTCAGCCCCTGCGGGCGTAGAGCACCGTGCTGTTGCTGGTGATGAAGCGGTCCATGAAGCCATCGAACTTGGCCAGCGCGTCAGCGGCATACTTCTGCCTCTCCAGCGCCCCCACAAAGACGTAGCGGATGTCGTACTTGGCGATCAGGCCCTGGGCCACCGCCGGGTCCATCGTGGAATAGAGGGTGTCCATGTCCTGCTGGGCCACCCCGGGGTAGCTGTTGCGCCACTGCAGCTCATGGCCGGGCCAGCCCACTGGGCAAGGCAGGCCGGTGAAGCTGCTCACCCGCGCGAAATGCGTGTATTCCCCGCCCACCGCCTCGGCCACCACCGGCGCGCCGGGCAGGTCGCGCATGCGCAGGATGACCTCGGCGTCGTCCGGGTTGTCGCGCTTGAGCCAGGCCATGCCGTCCAGGGTGGGCGGCAGGTTGCTGAAGGCATCGTAGTTGTCCCACACGCCGCGCGTGGCGTACACGGGATAGGCCAGGCCGGCCAGCAAGGCCAGCCCCACCAGGGCCATCACCGCCAGGCGCGCGGCCTTGCCCCAGGCCGCGGCCAGGCCGCGCTCCAACTGGTGCAAGGCCAGGGGCGCGGCGGCCGAGAGCAGGATCCAGGCCGCGAAGTAGAACTTGAAGACCGTGTTCATGCGCACCAGAACCGGGTTGTCCTCAAAGGTGTCGCGCAGGTGCAGCCATTCCACGGCCAGGATGAAGGACAGGCCCACGGCCAGCGCGGCCAGGGCGAAGAGGCCCTCGGGCTCGTCGGCGCGGCTGTAGAGCAGCAGCAAAGCGGCGCCCAACAGCAGCCAGAGCAGGCCGGTGGTGGGCATGAGGATGAGCAGAGCCAGGCCAGAGAGGGCCCAGGCCCAGAAAAGCAGCGCGGCCAGGCCATGTGAGAGGCCCTTGGAGGGCTTGGCGAAGATGGTGAGCAGGCGCGCGGCCAGGGCCGGCGGCTTGGCCGCGGCCAGGGCCTGGGCGGGCGGCTCAGCCGCGGGCTCCGCTGCCTCCATCTTGGCACCGCACTGGCCGCAAAAGGCATTGCCAGCGCGCACCTTGGCCTGGCACTTGGGGCAGGCATCCTGCGCTGGCTTGAGCTTGAGCTTGGCCTTGGCCGGCTTGCCCGCGAGCGCGGCCTTGCCAGCTGCGGCAGGCTTGGCTGGCAAAGCCTCCACAGAGTAGACCGGCAAAGCCCTGCCCAAGGCCAGGGCCCGGCCCAGGCTGCTCAGCTTGAAGGCCACAAAGGGCGCCAGCACGGCCAAAAAGGCGCCCCAGAAGACCAGGGTATCCTTGAGCCCGGTCTTGGCAGCCGTGAAGCCGATGCCCTTGGCAGGGGCCTTGAAGAAGGCCAGGAAGGGGGAGGCGAAGAGCAGGGTCAGCAGCAGCAGGCCGGCGCTGGGCAAGAGCCAGCCTTGCAGCCAGTGCTGGCGCAGGCGGCCAGCGCGGTGCTGGTGCAGCAGCAGGGCCAGCGAAGCGGTGAGGCCATAAGCCGGCAGGTCCCAGGTGTTCATCATGGTCAGGCAGCCCAGGCATAGCGCCAGCGCCAGGTAAGGCCAGGGGCCATCGTAGCGGAAGGGCTTGAGGCTGAGCGTGCCGGGCCAGGGGCTCTTGAGCAGGGCCAGGGCCAAGCCCAAGGCCAGCAGCGCAAAGGGCATGGCCACCAGGTGCGGGTGCATGTCGCCATGCAAGAAGGTGAAGTAGGGGAACTCGCTGATGCAGGCATCGCGCGCCGCATCCGCGGCCAGGCCGTGCGCCGCCAGATAGGCCGGGCTGCTGGCATCCCACCAGGCGTTGAAATGCGCGCCGCCCGAGACCACGTCGTGGATCAGGCGGGTGGGCCGCCACCAGTCAATGCCGCGCCATCCGTTCTGCAGCAATTGGACCGCGCCGTCCAGGTTGCCCAAGACCTGCAGCAGGGCCAGGCCAGCAAAGGCGGGCAGCAGGCGCTTGGTCAGGTTGTAGCCCAGCGAGAAGATGCCGCAGCCGGTCAGGGCATAGAGCAGGGCGATGACCAGGTTGTAGCCCACGGCCGGGTCCACCCCGCTCAAGCGGGCGAAGCTGGACATGCTGAGATAGCCGAAATAATAATAGTTGATGTAATTCTTGGCGCCGGCCAGCCAGGGGTCGAAAGGCGGGAAGCGGCTCTCATGGCGGAAAGCGTTGAAGAAGGCGAAATCCATGAACTTCTCCTGGTCCACGATCTCGGGATGCCGCATGCGCACAAAGGCCCAGAAGACCAAGAGCATGAAGAAGAGCGCCTCATAGACCAGCACCAGGCCGCTATTGGCGGACAAAAAGGCGCGGATAGCCTTGCCTTCCCGCCGCCATACCAGCCACGACCCGGCGGCCAGGGCGGCCCAGGCCAGCGCAATGGTGGCGGGCGAATAGTGGATGAAGCCGGCCAGCCAAATGGTGTAGGATACCAGCATCAAGCCGAAGATGCGCGCCAAGCCCAGGCCCTTGTCCGGCAAGAACGAGAAGACCCTCCATGCCAAAGGCAGGGTGATGACCATCAGCAGGGTGGACTGCAGCCACCACACCAGGATCCAAAAAAGCTCGTTCAAAAGCAGCCTCCATCTTTCCCGCTCCGCGGGAAGCCTGTTCAAGCGGTCAGAGAGAAAAGGGCGCTTTCCCCCTTATCCGAATAAACTGAAAATCCTTCAAATTATACCTTTTCTGCGGCATCCGTCAATTATTGCTTTTGCTGAAAGGCCCTTTCCAGCGGCCCCTATACCGATATTTGGCCATGGATACAGCCAAGGCCTTTCCGCCCCCTGAACCATCCCTTGCTCCTGAGGCTGCGCTTGCGCCTAGCCGTGCTCTCTGACATCCATGACCGCTCCCAGAACCTGGCCCGGGTGCTGGCCCGCCTGGGCCAGGCCGAGGTGGCGGCCTTGGTCTGCTGCGGGGACATCGGCTCGCCGGGCATCCTCGACCAACTGGCCCTGTTTGGAGCGCCCCTGCACGCCTGTTTGGGCAACTGTGACCAGGCCCAAGCCGCGGCCCTGCTCCGGCTGGGCCATCTGCGCCAAGCCCGCATCTGCCAGGCCAGCGGCAGCTTGAGCCTAAAGCCCGCTGGCCAAGCGGCTTTTTGCCACCACCCAGAAAGCGCGAAAGAGCTTGCATTGAGCGGGGATTATCGCGCGGTCTTCTATGGCCATACCCATAGGGCCAGGGTGGAGCACCTTGAATTGGCCACGGGCCAGAAGGTGCTCTTGGCCAATCCCGGGGACATCCAGGGCCGCTACGCTGAGCCCCGGGCCCTGGTCTGGGACAGCGAGAGCTCGATCATCCAATGGGTCTATGCTTGAGTCCTGACGAAGAAAGGGGAGGCGGTGTTCCGCCTCCCCTTTCTCATGCCCCAGATATCCACCCTGGCTCAAGCCCTTTCGCGGTACTTGCCCTGCCAGTCATTGAGCCTGATCTGCAGCAGGTCGAAGAACATCTGGCTGGAATCCGCGATGGGGTTGACCGTGGAAAAGGGCGAGTCGATCCAGCGCACCGGCACCTCGCGCAGCTTGAAGCCCAGCTTGCGGGCCAGGTAGAGCATCTCCACATCAAAGCCGAAGCGCGTCACCCGCTGCAGGCCCAGCACCCGCTGGCCAGCGGCGCGGGTGAAGAGCTTGAAGCCGCACTGGGTGTCCATCACCCCGGGCACGGCCAGGGCCTGCACCAGCAGGTTGAAACCCTTGCCCATGGCCATGCGATAGAAGGGCTGGCGCACCTCCACCTGCGAGCGCAGCAGGCCCCGCGAGCCGATGGCGAAATCCGCCCCGGCATCCAAGGCCAGCTCCAGCTTCTCCAGCTCCTCGATGGGCGTGGAGAGGTCGGCGTCTGAGAAGAGGACGCGGGGCGCGCGGGCCAGCATCACCCCGTGCTGCACCGAGGCGCCCTTGCCCTGGTTGTGCCCGTTGCGGATGAGGCGGAGGCCGGGAAGGCGGCGGCGGGCAGCCAGCACCAGGGCCGCGGTGCGGTCCTGGCTGCCGTCATCCACCACCAGCACCTCATGGGCCAGCCGGCGGCGGCGCAGGTAGGCGCCCACCTTGTCCAGGGTGGGCCCCAGCCGGCGCTCTTCGTTGTAGGCCGGGATGACCAGGCTGATTGTCGGCGCGGCGGGCACGGCGCTCAGCGGAAGCTGATGGCCGCGTCCTGGGTGTCGACCACCTCCACCTTGAAGTATTCATGGCGGTGATAGTCCAGCAGGCCGGCCAGCAGGCTGTCGGGGAACTGGGCGATGCGGGTGTTGAAGATGTTCACCGTGTCATTGTAGCCTTCGCGCCGGTCAGCCACCTGGTCCTCCAGCTGGCTGATGCGCTGCTGCAGCGCGGCAAAGCTGGCGCTGGCCTTCAGGTCCGGGTAGGCCTCGGCCACGGCGAAGAGCCCGCGCAGGGCCGCGCTCTCGGCCGCGGCGCCGGCCATGGCCTGAGCCCGGCTGCCGGCGGCGGAGAAGGCCGAGCGCGCCTCGATGACCTTCTCAAGGGTCTGCTGCTCAAAGTCGCGGCTCCCCTTCACCACCTCCACCAGCTTGCCCAGCTCGTCGTGGCGCTGCTTGAGCAGCACCTCCATGTTGCTCCA